>FWPV01000656.1_pt1 | contig 107323 bp, 87 predicted proteins | sample 2228371 | NCBI WGS metagenome assembly FWPV01 (sample SAMEA103939776, study PRJEB20133) | metagenome
TTCTTCAATACGGGGACTCTGGTTGACCCAGAAGCTGCTGATCATCCGCAGGGCAAGGGGGTAGTTGTAGAAGATATGGGCAATGAGGATCAGGGTGAATGTGCGTTCGAGCGTAATGGGAGGATCGGCAAGGTGAAATGCAGACATTGCCACGGTATTGATAATGCCTGACCTACCAATAAGCGCCATAAATGCAGCAGATACAACTAATGTTGGTAATATAAAGGGTAGGATGGACAGAGAAAGTAACAGACGTTTGAGCGGAAACTCGTAACGGGCAAACACATAAGCGCCCGGCAATGCCAGGACCAACGTCAACACCGTAGAAAGAATGGCCTGCCATACAGTGAAACCAATGATGCGCTGGTAATAGTCTGAGGAAAAAATCTCCCCGAAGCTGCTGAAGTCGATCGCACCTTCAGGAGCCAACCCAACGCTCAGAATCGTGGCCAGAGGGTAGAAAAAGAAGATGGTCAGGAAGAACAGCGGCACGAGCAAAAGCCCGTGCCGCGCCACGTCCAGGAGAAGGCTCAACGGAGAACGACGTTGACCCATGCTTCTATCCACTCCTCGCGGTAAGCAGCGATAGTTTCACTGTCCAGGTAGACAGGTTCTTCCGGGATGGCAGCATACTTGACGAAAACGTCCGGTAGCTCCGCCTGCATATTGACCGGGAAGACGAACATCTGCAGCGGCATATCTTCCTGGAATTCCCGACCAAGCAGAAAGTCAATGAATTTCTGCGCTTCGGCAAGGTGCGCTGTTCCCTTTAGAATCCCGGCAAACTCAATCTGGCGGAAGCACATGCCATCCTCAATGATGCTGCCGGTTGGTGCTTCTTCCAGAACTTCCTCGGCGAAGTAGACCTCAGCGGGAGGGCTACTGGCATAGCTCACCACTAGTGGCCGGCTACCAGTGCCGGTAGCGCTGAATTCGCCATAGTAGGCGTCGCTCCAGCTGTCCACGACCAGCACATCATTGGCGGTGAGATCCGCCCAATAGTCGAGATAGGTATATACAGCGTCATCGTCACTTTCAGTGCCGAAATAAGCGATCGTCGCCAGCAAGAAAGCCAGCCCCGGTGACGATGTCGCCGGGTTCTCAACAACCAGCAAGCTCCGGTACTCAGGTTTGGCCAGATCTTCGAAGCTCGCAGGCAACGGCAACTCACGTTCTGCGAAGTAGGCCCTGTCGTAGTTGAGGCAAACATCCCCGTAGTCGACAGGCGTCACACGGTACTGATCGTCAAGAAGGAATTCCGGGGGCACATCCTCCAGGAGCGGAGATTCGTAAGGAATGAAGAGATCGGCTTCCAGAGCGCGGGTCAGAAACGTATTGTCGATGCCGTACAGAACATCAGCCAGTGGATTGCGACGGCTCAATATCGCCTGATTGATCATTGTCCCTGTGTCGCCGGCACGGAGAATGCGCACGCGAACCCCGGCTTCCTCCTCAAATCCGGCCAGAACTTCTTCACTGACATTGAAACTGTCGTGAGTCATCAGCGTAAGCTCTACCGGTTCCTGTAGGGCGGCAGTTAGCGACCTTCCGGCAACTCCTGCCAGCAACAGCGCCACAGTGAGTTTTACCAGCAGCTTAACCATAGCAGACCTCCCGTATTTGACTTCGTAGGTACGGACTGGGAGGGAGAGACGAAAATTGCCACCGGCTAGGGTGGCAATTGTGTTCTGCGGATTGGCTCTCCCTACGCCGGTATTACCCGGATCAGGTCACAGGGTCGATGCCTGCACGCATCCTCTCAGTTCGCCTGGTGCGAACTCCCCTGGCCATACATGATTTTGGTAAATTGCCGTCTGGAAAATATTATAACGAGCGCGGGCGGGTTCGACAAGAAGCTTGTCAGAACCATACATGCTATGCTATTATAAGGGCGTATAAATGCCATAATGCGCCCTTATTATCATAGCGGATAATCTGCCAGGATTTACCCTGAGATGAAGATACCCTCACGTGCAATTACCCTTGCCAGTGACAACCTCCGTGTTCTTGTTCCGGCAGACGCGAGCAAAGACAGCCGTCATCGGCTCAGGAAATTCGCCCGCTGGCTTGATGCGACTCATGGCGGATGGGCTGCGCCGGATCTCCGCGGCTATCGTGACCACCTGCTCAATGAGGAGGGTCTGTCGCCCGAAAGCGCGGCGGTGCATCTTTCGACGATCCGCACGCGTTATAAGGAACTGCTCCTCAATCGCCGCCTGTTTTTTACCCTGGTGCCGCCACAGCCAACTTTTGCCGAGCATAAGGCGCTGGTTGATGAACTCATGGCGCGCATCCAGGCCGCCATCGATCCGCGGGCGGCTTCTGTCAGGACGCGCTCCCGGCAAGATCGGGCGGATGCGGATCGTCTCCGTCTGACGCAGGCTGAAGCCAGGGCGTTACTGGCAGCACCGGATAGGAGCACGCTGGCGGGAACGCGGGATGCGGCGATCATCGCTCTCCTGCTTTGCACCGGTATTCGGGAAGCCGAGCTGTGTGCTCTGCAGACTCAGGACCTGCGCCAACACCTTGAGGGTGCCCTGGCGCTTCATGTACGGGCTGGTAAAGGCCAGAAGGAACGTCTGGTACCCTACGGTGAACTTGACTGGTGCTTGACGCTGGTGGATGCGTGGCTGCACAAAGCTGAGATCGACCATGGATACGTGTTCCGCGGGTTGCGCAAAGGTGATCATGTACGACCGACCCCGTTGAACGAGCGAACTGTCCAGAAGATTCTGGCACGTTACCCGATTGAAATCCGCGGGGTAAGGCGTGTTGTGCAGCCCCATGATTGCCGCCGGACATACGCGCGGTGGCTTTACGACGCAGGCGTGAAGGTGGATGCCATCCGGCAGAACATGGGTCACGAAACCATCGAAATGACCTTTGCCTATATCGGGAAGCCGGATGTTGCGGGAAGATTACCACCAAAAATCTTCCATCCCTGAGTAGCAGTTGCTCGGCAGCCCCCTGCCCTGTAGAATATCTGTAGAATTATATATAAAACTTATAAAATCTAATATTATCAAAAATAAAACTATTAGATTTTTGCTCGCCTATCCCCCTACCTTCCTGTCCCTCGGTTCCTGTGCTCAATGGGCCAGGATGCGGCTGAGGAACTGCCGTGTGCGATCATGCTCTGGTGCGCTGAACAGTTTCTCCGGTGTGGTTTCCTCGATCTTCTCACCGTTATCCATGAATACGATCCGGTCAGCAGCCGCTCTGGCAAAGCCCATTTCATGGGTGACAACCACCATCGTCATGCCTTCTTTAGCAAGCTGAAGCATGACATCCAGCACTTCCTTGATCATTTCCGGATCAAGGGCTGAGGTCGGTTCGTCGAAGAGCATGATCTTCGGATTCATCGCCAGGGCGCGTGCAATTGCTACGCGTTGCTGCTGTCCACCGGAAAGTTGAGCGGGATAGCTATCCGCTTTCTCCGGGATGCCAACCTTGTGCAGGTTCTCCATGGCAATCCGGCGGGCCTCTTCTTTGCTGCGCTTGCGGACTACCCGCTGGGCCAGCATGATGTTTTCCAGCACGGTGTAGTTGGGAAACAGATTGAAGAGCTGGAACACCATACCAATCTCTTCCCGAACTTTGTTGATGTCCGTCTGCCGGTGGGTCAGATGGATTCCGTCGATCCAGATGTCACCTTTGTCGATGGCTTCCAGATGGTTGATGCAGCGCAGTAAGGTGCTCTTACCGGAACCACTGGGGCCAATGATGACCACCACCTCACCACGCTTTACCCGCAGGCTAACGCCACGCACCGCCTGCACAGGGCCAAAGGATTTGTAGACATTTTCCAGGATGATAATGTCATCGCTGGGAGCAGGCCGATCACTCATTGGGAGACATCCTCCGTTCCAGATAGCGAACCCCTCGGGTCAGGAGGAGCGTCATGGCGAGGTAGAGGAAAGCGGCAACATTCAGCGGCTGAAAAGTGGTGAAGGTTCGATTGCGATGCTGGCGGCTGAGGTGCGTGATCTCGCCAACGGCCAGCGCGGAAGCCAATGAAGTGTCTTTGAGCATGGCAATAAAGTCATTGCCCAGGGGCGGAAGTACTGTCCTGATCGCCTGCGGCAGGATAACGTAGCGCATGGCCTGACGATACGACATCCCCAGTGAGCGTGCCGCCTCCATCTGCCCTTTGTCAATGGATTCTATCCCCGCCCGGAACACCTCGGCCTCAAATGCGCCGTAGGCCAGCGCCAGCCCGAACATCACCCGCGTGTGCATTTCGACATTGCGGATAGAGATTCCGAACCCTGCTGCCGTGAGGCCATCCACAAATAACGGAAAGATGACAAAAGTAACGTACAGCAGCTGCACCAGAATCGGCACGCCGCGGATGGTCTCCACATAGAAAGTTGCGATGTTATACAGGATGGGGTTGGTTGAGACCCGGGCCAATCCGGCGAGCAGGCCAATCACCAGCGAGAGAGCAAATGACGTTACCGTCAGGAACAGGGTCATCTGGACACCGGGCCAGATGTAGTCAAAAGCTTCTCGATAGGATGGATCAAAGTAGACAGCAAAAGCCATCAGGATACCCAGCAGGACCACAACATAGGCCCACAGGCCTTTGGGGTCCAGCCACCGTCGCCATCGGCCATAAACCCTGGTCTCACGAGTCTCGCGCACTGTGACTGCCTCCCCGTGCTGCACGCTGCCCTTATAGACCCTTTCAGGGGGAGGGCAGTGAGGTATCCCCCTGCCCTCCCCCACATGCGGAAGTTGTGAACGTTTACGATGCTGGCTCAAACCAGCGTGCATACAGGATGGCCAGGGTGCCGTCTACACGCATCGAGCGTATGGCCACATTGACCGGCTCAACCAGCTCCGAGCCAGGCTGGAAGATAAAGCCCAGCGCTTCGGAGGTAAATGGCTCGCCGACAAACTTGAGTCGCCCTGGATTGTTGTTGATGAACCCGATACCGGCAACAGTGTCGATGACCACCGCATCAGCATCCCCGCTCAGCAGAGCCTGAACGGCCACACCGAAATCCTCGTAGCTATCGACACGATCGGGGCCGACCAGATCGATGGCGGCGAGTTCGTTGGTGGTACCCTGTTGCACTGCAACGCGGAGAGCAGTATTGGCGGCGAATTCCTCTGAATCGCCAAAGCGATCTTCGTCAGCGCGCGCCAGCAGGGTCTGGCCGTAGTGCATGTAAGGCTCGGAGAAGGCGACAATCTGCGCGCGCTCTTCCGTGATGGTGATGCCGTCTGCGGCGACATCAAATTCACCCGCGCCTGCTGCCTCAAAGAGGCCATCCCAGGCCCACTCCTCCATGACCGGGACACAGTTGATGCGGATGCAGATCTCCTGCCAGGCGTCGTAGTCCCAGCCCTCCGGTTGGCCATCCGCGCCGATGTAGTTGAAGGGTGGATAGGCGTTCTCAACGGCAACGACAACTTCACGCCCGCCCAGATCAGGCAACTGCTCTGGTTCCTTGTCCGGCTCAAACCACTTCTGGTAAAGCGCCCACAGGGTGCCATCACGGCGCATTGACCACAGGGCGGCGTTGACCGGCTCAACCAGTTCCGAACCGGGCTGGAAGATGAAGCCCAGCAGTTCGCTGGTGAAGGGTTCGCCAACGAACTTGAGCTGGCCGGGATTCTGCGTGATGAACCCGATGCCCGCAACGGTATCGATCACCACTGCATCGGCATCCCCGCTCAGCAATGCCTGCACAGCAACGCCAAAATCCTCGTAGCTATCGACACGATCGGGGCCAACCAGTTCTACCGCAGCCAATTCGTTAGTTGTCCCCTGCTGCACAGCAGCCCGTAGTTCAGCGTTGGCAGCAAACTCATCCGCGTCCGCAAAGCGATCCTCGTCGGCGCGCGCAAGCAGGGTTTGCCCATATTCCATGTAAGGATCAGAGAAGGCTACAATGCGTGCCCGCTCCTCTGTGATGGTAATGCCATCTGCCGCGACATCAAATTCGCCCGCGCCGGCAGCTTCAAAAAGACCGTCCCAGGCCCATTCTTCCATAACCGGGACGCAGTTCAGCCGAAGACAGATTTCCTGCCAGACATCATAGTCCCAGCCCGCCGGCTGTCCGTCTGAGCCAATGTAATTGAAGGGCGGATAGGCATTCTCAACAGCGACAACAACCTCGCGCCCTCCCAGGTCAGGCAGTTCCGGACCTTGCGCCACCGCCAGGGAAGACGATACAAGAAGGAAGACGGCCACAACTAGTCCGGCGATCCAGATGTTGCGGATTGACATGGAACTTCTCCTTTTGACCCAAGAAGACTATAGCGCAGTGTGAGTGTTTGAATAACTGCCTGCCCGGAAGCTCCTCCTCTCTCGGGCTGCCCCGATGACATAGAGAATGTACTCTATTCTTACGTCAGAATCGCTGTTCTGTAAAAGATCCTCAACTGGCTAACTCAAGAATATAATAACAACGAACAGGCGGCGCAGAGCTTTTCACGAAGCCCTGCACAACATATCCCATGGCGAAGAGGGTGTGAAACACCTGACGAGTCGCCAGCCGCCATGCCAGCGCATGGCCCGGGCCTCGCTCATGCTGATTGAGTATCTGCTCCGGGATCTCCACCGCCACCCGCTTTTCACCTGACGGCCATGCAATTGGCCCCGGCTCACCATTCGTGGCCTGCGCCAGTACCTGCCTGGTGCCTTCAACACTTATCTGTACACGATGACCCGCCGCGCAGGACTGGACCCGCTCACTTCTGATCCACCAGCGGACTTCAAAGCGATCGGTGGGCAACCCTCTGTTCAGTGCGTCGTCGACTTCACCATAGAAATCGTCCAGGTAGCGGTTGCAGGTGCAACCCAGGATCGCAATGTTGAAATTAGCATTTTTCGCCTGGAGTGGATCGTATGTCCACCCAATACACTCGTATCCTTGCTCCAGCGCCCAGGCACGCTGCAACCACTTCAACTGACGGCCAACCCCCCTGCCCTGATAGGCTGGCAGGACGCCGGTTGCATGCGACCAGAGAATCAAGGAGCCTTCGATCAGGGCAGGAAATGCCAGGGCAAATCCTATCACCTGTGTATCATAAAAGGCACCCAGCAGTAACCCGCCGGCATGTCTTATGGCATGCAGAACATGAGCAGGGATCGCATCCCTGTCGCTGGCTCCCCAGATCTGCCCGTGAAGATCGACAGTTTCTTCGATCTCTTTAGCGGAAATTATAGGCCGATAGTCTATTTGCATGTATAGATATTCCGCGCAAAGAGTCCACAAGTTTCATTATAGGTATTGCACTAAATAATGGAGCTTCGCACAACGGCCATGGTTGCCTCAAGTAACGGGTGGACTTTACGCTCCTGGCACAGGCACTGCACCCGGTCAGGAGATAGGAGGCCCTCTTCGGTTACGATTCCACAGATTGCCAACCACGGCGTCAGGTCATAATATCGGTTTTGAACTTTGACTCTGCCGGGCGCATCCGGCCACACCTCACCGGTAGCTCGCTCGTGAATCGGTTGCCTGCCGAGGGTTGCCGGCCACACGCGTCCAAGATCACCGAGAAAATAACAGGGAATGCCAAGCGTCCGCGCGCAGACCGCAATTGCTGCGCTGCCGATCTTCGAAATCACGCCATCTGTGGTCAGGCTATCCACGCCCAGAAAGATGACATCCACTTTTTCCATGTTTGCATAGATCGCAGCGTCAACGATCAGAGTCACATCTATTCCGCTAGCATCCAGTTGTTCTGCCAGACGACGCCCCTCGCAAAGGGGACGCGACTCTGTGACGATGACGCGGGGATTGTATCCTTCCGCGGCTGCCCGCAGGAGTGTCGCCAGCACTGTAGAACTGGCCGAATGAGTCATGATGACCGAATCCGGGGCAAGTAACGCTACCGCCAGACGGGCGCACCCTTGCTGCTGGGCGACCAGATTCTCCTGAGTGCTTCGCAGTTGATCGCGGATCTGTTCCCTGATGAGACCAACCTCACTGGCAGAGTCAAGTGCAGAGAAGACCTGGTTAAAGAGGTTGACCAGGATTGCCATGCCACTCTGGGCCGTCAGGACCTGCTGGGCAATCAACTGCAGCCTGGAAGCGAGTTCCTGCACCGACGTCGAAGTGTCGTTCGCCAGAAAGTCTCCCAGCATGGCTGCAGTTGCAGTGCCGAGGCCGGTGGCACCTTCCAGGTGATCGAGCATGATCGCTTCCAGTTGATCGCGCCAGTCCATAGCCCTGCGAACCCTATCCCCGACCCAGTGGCTCGGCCAGCAAGACTCCCAGCAGGGCGATGATCACAGCCACGTGTAGCACAATGATACCCGCGATCAACAGCCCTTTGAGGGCAGTCAATGCTGCAATCACCTGGATAATCATGCTGGCAACGACCAGCACGATACCCAGCACGATAGGCGCACCCCGATAGTTGGCCAGTGTCCCGGAGAAGAAGCTGATCAGGCGCCCCAGACGCTGCGAACGGTTGAGTCGCTCAGCGAGCTTCTGCATCGTGGAATCCCCTCTCGTTCAGGGCAGTTCCTGAACCGTGTCAGCACTGCGAAGGCGGGTCAGTGTATCCAGGGTGACCTGGGCGGTCAGGATAACACCGTGCTCCGTATGTTCCTCGCCGATCACAACACCATGTTTGTGTACATAGGCTACCAGGTCGCCACGTGCATAGGGAATAAGCACACGAACGGACTTCATTCGGAGGGTTAAAACACGTTCGATCTCTTTGAGCAGCGTTTCAAGACCTGTGCCTTTGAGCGCCGACAGCGGCACTACAGCCTCATACTCACTGGCGTCGACATCGATTGTGGCAAGGGTTTCACCTTCGCTCAGCCGGTCGATCTTGTTTAACACCAGCAGGCGCGGTACAGGCGGCAAATCGAGTTCAGCCAGGGTGTCTTCAACGGATTCAATCTGTTCCACAACATTGGGATGGCTGGCATCAGCCACGTGAAGGATGATGCTGGCCTCAGCGATCTCCTCCAGGGTAGCCCGGAACGCAGCAACCAGTGTAGTGGGAAGCTTTTGGATAAAGCCGACCGTATCGGAACAGAGTATTTCCTTGCCGCCCGGCAGGGTGATGCGCCGCACAATGGGATCGAGGGTGGCGAAGAGCTTGTCAGCGGTATAGGTATCCGCTGCCGCAATGGCGTTCAGCAGCGTTGACTTGCCTGCATTGGTATACCCGACCAGCGCAGCGATCGGAATACCGGCCTCCTGCCGCTGTTGACGGTGCCGGCTGCGGTGTGCACGAACCGCCTCCAGTTCTTTCTTCAGTTGAGCGATGCGGCGGCCAATCTCGCGGCGATCGACTTCCAGTTGTGTCTCGCCTGGGCCGCGTAGTCCCACACCACCTCCGCCTGCTCGCGCTGCTCCGCCGCCAGTCTGCCGGGCCAGGTGTGTCCACTGACGGGTAAGGCGCGGCAGGCGGTACTCGTACTGCGCCAGTTCGACCTGCAATGCACCCTCGCGGGTCTGGGCATGCTGAGCGAAGATATCCAGGATCAGTGCCGAGCGGTCGATAACCTTGATATCTTCGCCAAACGCCTTTTCCAGCTCTCGCTGATGGCGCGGGTTCAGTTCATCGTCGAAGATCACCATCCTGGCGCCTGAAGCAGCCACCGCCTCACGGATCTCCTCAAGCTTGCCGGAGCCGATAAGCGTTGCCGGATGCGGTTTGTCCAGTTGCTGATAGGTTCGCCCCACCACCTGGATATTGGCTGTGGCAGCCAGGAGGCTTAATTCATCCAGTGAGTCTTCCACACTGAGCAGCGGTCGGCTGCCTTTGATGTGCACCCCCACCAGGAAAGCCGTCTCGGCGGTCTGCGGTTCTTGCCGGTCATGAAAATCGGTCATGGTATGTCCAGTACCCGCAATGTTGTTTCTCCCTGGTCGCGGTAGTACAGGTTCATCGTGCAACAAGCGACCACCCTGGCACTAGGCACGAGGCAGAGTCGCCGTCGGTGGCGTATCATGCATGGGGATCATAATATGGAAGGTGCTGCCTGGTAGCATCTGCTCATCATGCCCCGGACTCTCCGCCCAGATTGACCCTCCATGTGCCTCGATGATGCCTCGGGCAATCGCCAAACCCAATCCTGCGCCCCCACCCCGGAAGCTGGTCTTGCTGCTTGAGTGCAGCGCCACATCGCCAATTGAGCCAAACTTCTCGAAGATGCGCTGCAGATCTTCCGGGTCGATCCCAATCCCTGTGTCCTGAACAACAATCTCTGTAAATCCCGGCAAGGGGCGAGCACGAATGTGAATCTCTCCTCCATCCGGTGTGTACTTGACAGCGTTGGAAGCTACTTTGTACAACACCTGGAACAGCCGCTCCGGGTCAGCATAGGTCGGTGTAGAGGGGATGGTATCACGCTCGATGCAGAGCGACAGTGCGCGCTGCCTGAGGAGCTTGCTCAGCTCGAATTCCAGGATATCAAGCAGACTTCCCAACCATACCGGCTGGTAGTGGAGGTTGAGTAATTGCATTTCAATCAGTGAAACATCGATCATGTCCTGGATGATCTCGCGCAAGCGGGCTGCTCCGCCGGAAATACCGTCCAACATAAGTGCCACGTGGGAATTCTGGCGTTCCCCCAGCTCAGCACGTAACATGTCCGTGTAACCCTCAATCAGGGTCAGTGGCGTCTTCAGTTCATGAGCAGCTACAGCGATAAAGTCGGACTTGCTCTTGTTCAGACGCTCAACGTTTAGCAGGGCACGGTTTAGTTCCGCACGTGTATCCTGTAACAGGGCCTCAGTTTCCAGCTTAACCAGATAGGCTGCGGCCTCTGAAAAGATTCTTTCCAGGTGTGTCAACCACTGAATCCTCCGATCTGGAGGGGTAGCGGTGCACACAGCTTCCCAGGTGACCTGCTTGAGCGTATCCAGTACAGGCAGCAACCCGGTGAGGTCGTCATCATCGGTTGGAGCACTGCGGGCTTCAACCCAGTCAAGCAGAATCAGGTTCAGCGGCAGCGGGCTGTTTTGGCGCATTGCCCGGAGCAGGCCGTCATAGAACGCTTCGGTTGATTCTACGACCGTCGCACGCAGGTTCTCGCTCTGCGCCAGCCGTCCGGAAGCCTCGTCAACCAGTGCGGCGAAGTTTTCCTGCAGCCAGTTGATCATCTCGTCCATCAGACGCGCACTCTTCTATCCGGCTTGTCAGGCTGTTTCACGCCTATTATAGACGATAAACCCATCGGCGTTGTTGGCTCACGAGGAACCGGCCGCTGTCGCTCTGCCCTGGAGATTGATGATCCGTTCGAGGGCTTTGGATGCGCGATCGACATAGGCGGCATAGCGCGCGCGCTTGTTTCTGATCCGGTCTTCCAGCGGTGGCAGGAGACCGAAGTTAGCCTTCATCGGCTGGAAATCGCGCGGATTGGCATGAGAGACGTAATGACACAGCGCACCCAGCATCGTCTCTTCTGGCAGGGTTAGCAAAGGTTCACCCCTGAGCAGCCGGGCGGCGTTCATGCCGGCGAGCAAACCGGTGCCGATATTCCCTACGTACCCTTCCACACCTGTGATTTGACCGGCAAAGAACAGGTCTTCTCTGCCGCGATACTGCAGTGTTGGCAGCAGGACGCGGGGCGAGTTGAGAAAGGTATTACGGTGCATTTGCCCGTAGCGGGCAAACTCGGCATTTTCCAGGCCGGGTACCATCCGGAAGACTCGCTTTTGCTCCGCCCATAGCAGGTTGGTCTGGAAACCGACCATGTTATACAGGGAACCAGCCAGATCATCCTGGCGGAGTTGCAGGACGGCATAAGGTTGTTTGCCGGTGCGGGGATCGATGATCCCGACTGGCCGCATAGGGCCAAATGCCAGCGCTTCATCACCGCGACTGACGATCTGCTCTACCGGCAGACAACCTTCAAAGAAGTGAGGGTCTTCTCTCTCGAAGTCGCGCAGGACAATGGTGCTGGCGCCTTTGAGCGCAGCAACGAAGCGATCATACTCCTCCCTAGTAAAGGGACAGTTGATGTAGTCACCCTCTTCCTGCACACCGCGATCGTAGCGGCTCGCCCGAAAAGCGATCCCCATATCGATGCTGTTTGCATACACCAGCGGTGCGACTGCGTCATAGAAGTAGAGATACTCCTCACCGACCAGCTTTGCGATCTCGGCAGCCAGCGACGCTGCGGTTAGCGGCCCTGTGGCAATGATGCATGGCGGATCGGGGATATGCTGCACCTCCTGCCTGATCACCGTGATGCGTGGATGTTCCATGATTGCCCTGGTGACCCGATCCGCAAAAACCAGGCGGTCAACAGCCAGTGCTCCACCGGCAGGAACGGCGGCCTCTGCCGCGCAGCGAAGCAATAGCGATCCCAGTCGCCTGAGTTCATTCTTCAGCAGGCCCGAAGCTCGATCGGGCAGATCAGAACCCAGCGAATTGCTGCATACCAGTTCTGCCAGTTTATCAGTCGTGTGCGCGGGGGTTGTTTTTCGCGGGCGCATCTCGTACAGAAGTACCGCGATGCCCGCCTCCGCAGCTTGCCAGGCGGCTTCAGCGCCAGCCAGCCCGCCGCCAATAACCACCAGTTCATCTTTCATATTTAGCCTGACCACTGTTACAATGAATTCCTGCAGGGAAGAGCGATTCTAGCGCGGGCAACCATCCGCGCCAAACAGCGCCCACTGACCCCCACGACCTTCCTATGGAAAATAATCGTCCGCCCGATTCACAGCAGCGCCCTGGCCTTCTCATTTATGGAATGCCAGTCCTATTCCTGTTGGTCCTGCTTCTGGGAAGTCTGGTTGTGGCGCAGAGTATTTTGACGACCAGAGGAAGAGAGGCCCGTCGCGTGGCATTTGCGGCAACCGCCACCGCGCTGGCACTCCCAACATCTCTGCCCTCCCCCACCCCGCCAGAGTCCCCTGCTATCGTCTCCATTTCGCCGACAGCTATTGCCGTCATCCCCACTGTCCAGGATCTTCACATTCTTGCCACGCCAACACCTGCGGTTACGCTGCCGCCGGATGCACCGCCGCCAATCGGGCTGCTCCCTCAGCATTTTCAGTACAACCTGGAGAACTTTCTGATCCTGGGAAGCGACCGCCTGGAAACCACCGGTTCATACCGGACGGACGCCATTGTTATCGCCTCGGTAAACCGTTCAACGCAGACTGTCAATCTGCTTTCCATCCCCCGCGATTTGTACGTGTACATCCCAGGCTGGGGCATGGATCGCATCAACACAGCGGAGTTACACCAGCTGCAAACCAAACATGCCAATCACCGCCTGGGCCTTCTTGCCGAGACGATCGAATACAACCTGGGCATCCGTATCGATCACTTTGCCCGGGTCGATTTTTCGGGATTCAAAGCGCTGATCGATCTGCTGGGGGGGATTACCGTCCCTGTTGATTGCCCGGTATCGGGCTATCGTCCTGGCCCGAATGGAGTCGACTGGGTCCCTTTCCTGCTTGAGCCGGGCATCCATCATATGGATGGGTCTCTGGCGCTGTGGTATGTCCGCCAGCGGATGGATAGCAGCGATTTTGAGCGCAACAGACGCCAGCAGATCATGCTGCGTGCGCTGTGGCGTCAGGCGATCAGTAGCGATCTGCCACGCACGCTTCCCGTCATCTGGGACACATTGCGGCAGTCCATCGAAACCGACCTCAGTCTGGATCAGGCGTTAGGGTACATCCCCCTGGTTGTCGGGCTGGACGCCAGCAGGGTCGAAAGCCATTTTCTGGGGCTGGATGAGGTCGACCTGTGGCGGACACCCAGCGGAGCCAGTGTGCTGGTCATTGATCCTGAACCTTTCCTCCGCACCCTCAACCGCTTCTTGACTCCACCTGTAGAGAACCAGCTGAATGGCGAGCGTGCTACCGTCAATGTACTGAACGCTTCAGGAATCACAGATGCGGATCAGCTGGCCGCGGCGCAACTCCAGTGGGCCGGCTTGCTGGCGATTCCGCAAGGAATGGGCAGTACACCCTTTGCACAGACCGTGGTCTACGATCATACCGGCCAGGTGAAGGGGAGTAGCCGGGGCGCCATCCTGACCGCCCTGGGCCTCACAGAAAGAGATATTGTGCTGGCCAGTGAAAGCGCTGTGCCGGTAGATTTTACCGTCGTGATCGGGGCGAACTACCGATCGTGTCTGACCTCGCCCTGGAAGCCCTTTCCCCAGCCAGAATAGTCGATGTACTTCAACTGTTTGCGCTGAGTTCTTCGGCAAAGCGCAGGTAAGTCTCGATCCGTTCCCTGTCATCGGCCTGAGCAGGGGCAAGACTCACCGCCTGCTGGTAGGCGTTCGCCGCTGACGGAAATTGCTCCAGGGCGAAGTATGCATTACCGAGGAGATGAAACACGCGGTAGTCAGTGACCTGCTGGCCTTCTTCCGCCAGGGCCTTGATCATACGCTCGATGGTGGCAACGACCTTTTCGTATGCGCGAAGACGATAGTGGCAGCGCGCAATCTGGTAGTAGACTGAGGCCTGCCAGGGGTGGTATGGGTTGAAATTCAGTGCGTTGGTGTAGGCTTCAATAGCCGAATCATAGCGCTCCAGGCGGAACAGGGTATCCCCCAGCAGTTCATTAACCCTCGACCAGGTGACATCAACCCCAAGCGGTTTTTTGCCCAGCTGGAGAAATTGCTGGAGATGGTGAACAGCATCTGCCTCACGGCCCGGCATACTGGCCAGGATTTCACCCAGAGCAAGATGGGCGTCTTGCTGTCCTCCCCGCATCTCTACACCCAGGCCAGACATGATCTGTAGGGCCTGTTCCGCTGCTGCCAGCGCCTCGTCATACTTGCCCTGTTCTTTCAGTGCCCTGCTCCTCAGGATATGAAGCTGGGCCAGCCAACCCTCTGGCTCGCCAGGGGGATAGGTCACCGCTGCCCTGTCCAGGAAGGATAGGGCCGTTGCTGGATCGCGATGGTCAAAGAGGTAGACAAACCCCAGCCGCTCGTAGCATAATGCCGTCAGGGCGTTAACGCGGCTCGGTTTGAGCAGCGCTTCCTGAAGGCAGCGACTAGCGGCTTCTGCTTCACCTGCCGAGAGCAACACCCGACCCTTCTGGTACAACACCCAGCCACTGTTAGGATATTCAGGGTATAGGGATAAGATCCGGTCATAGAGCGCAAGCGCCTGCTCGGCATCGGCTCGTTCGGCAAAGCCAACAGGCGAAAGCTCAAAACGGGCGAAATAGGCGTCGCCAAGCAATTCCAGGACCTCTGGCGCGTCGGCACGCTCGGGCATCAACGCGCGGGAGGTCTGGATATCCTCAAGGGCATCGTCGGGGTGTTGACCGATCAGTCTGGCCCTGGCGCGCCTGAGCAGTAACTCCGCCCGAATATCGGATGGCGGCTCAGCGCGTAGTTGTTTGGCAATGAGGACTTCGGCTTTTTTGATCTCCCGGCTGTCCAGCAGGTCGTCAATCTGCTTGAGCAGGCTATTGGTCATGGTTTCTATCTCGTATAAAGCTGGCAGGGCTTTGTTCCACACTTACCTTCATTTTGCGGAGCGTCGCGCCGGATTGCAAGCAACAAAAAACAGCCCGGCTTCTGACGCCCGGACTGTCTACTGATGATGCCCTGGAGAGGACTCGAACCTCCACGCCCAAAGGGCACAGGCCCTCAACCTGCCGCGTATGCCAATTCCGCCACCAGGGCACACCGTGTTGAATTATACCTTTGTCACAGGCGCAAAGTCAATGGTTTTGCCTGCCGTTTCGCCCTGGCGGCGTGGTAAAATGCAGCCAGGTATAGGGGCTGATCAACGCTGAGGAAGTGATCCATCTACAGAAAAGTGAGGTCACAATGCGCATCGTGGTTGACGCCATGGGCAGCGATAACCGGCCCGTCCCGGATGTCGCAGGAGCCGTAGCCGCTGCACGCGAGTTTTCCGATACGATCATCCTGGTCGGCGATCCGGCCCGAATCGAAGAACAGCTCCAGCTACACGACACCCGCGGGCTTGCTATTGAGGTTGTCCCGGCTGAACAGGAAGTCTTGATGACTGACACGCCGAGTGTTGTAGCCAGGAGCAAGCCACAGTCTTCTATGCATATTGGAATGAATCTGGTCAAGCAGGGTCAGGCTGATGCGTTTGTCACCTGCGGCAATACTGGCGCTGCACTGGCAATCGCCACATTGCGTACACTCCATCGCATACCTGGTGTGCTGCGCCCTGCGCTCACCACCCTGCTCACGATTGGTGGGCGGCGCTGGATTCTGGTGGATATTGGCGCCAATGCAGACTGCAAGCCGGAATGGTTACTGCAATTTGCCGTAATGGGTAGCATCTATGCAGAACGAGCGATGGGCCAGCACTCCCCGCGCGTGGCGCTGCTCTCAAATGGCGAGGAGGAAGGCAAAGGTAACCTGCTCATTAAGGACGCGGCCAAACTCCTGGAAGCAAGCCATCTCAACTATATTGGCAATGTCGAACCGAAGGAAATGCTATCCGGGGCGGCGGAAGTCATTGTGATGGATGGTTTTGTCGGCAACATCATGATCAAATCACTTGAAGCAATGGGGGACCTGCTATTCAAGCTTATCAAGACTGAGCTGACCGTCGACCTGCGATCCAAGTTGAGCGGTGCGCTGGGGCGCCCGGCGTTCCGGCGGGTTTACCGCCAGGTTGATCCATTTGAAGTTGGGGGTGCACCTCTTTTGGGGGTGAACGGTGTTGTTATTATCGGTCACGGTCGCTCTACGGCGGTTGCAGTCAAGAATGCGATCCGGCAGGCCCGCCAGGCAGTTGCCGGCCAGATCATTGATGCGATCCGCGAGGGAGTTGCCGCTTACGGTGTTGAGAGTCAGGCGGAGCACCCTGCAACCGGTGAGGGATAGCTCTGGCATAAACCGGGAGATTCGATAGCATGGAACTACTACGCAATGGTTACAGACGAGTGGTCGTCACAGGCCTGGGGGCACTGACACCCCTGGGAACAGTCAAGGCCTTCTGGGAGAACCTCAAGGCTGGGCGGTCAGGTATCCGGCGCATCCGCAGCTTTGACCCGTCCCATCTCAATGTGCAGATCGCGGGCGAGGTCGATTTTGATCCCACGGAGTACATCAACTTCAAAGAAGCCCGGCGGATGGCGCGCTCATCTCAGATGGCTCAGGTCGCCGCGCGTATGGCGTTGGAGGACGCCGGACTAACCCACGAAGATATCGCTGCCATCAGCGAACGAACGGGGGTTGTGATTGGCACGGGTCTGGGTGGCCATGAGGTCATCGAGCAAAGCACCTTCCGTTACAAGTCCAGCGAGTATCGGTTCAAACCCAGCCCCTTCAGCCTGATCAACGGCCTGCCCAATATGCCGGCGCACTACGTCAGCCGCGAGCTGAACGCCACCGGCCCTCTGGCCTGCCAGACCACGGCCTGCGCAGCGGGAACTCAGAGCATCGGCGATGGCGCGGAACTCATCCGGACCAATCGCGCGGATGTGGTTTTCGCCGGCGGCGTTGAGGCGCTTGTGGTGGATTACGCGATTGCAGGGTTCGAGGCCATGACCGTGCTGGCAACCGGCTACAACGACATGCCGGAAAAGGCCAGCCGGCCCTTTGACGCCAATCGTTCTGGCTTCGTATTCAGCGAAGGCGCCGCTGTACTGGTTCTGGAGTCGCTCGAACATGCCCTCAAGCGTGGCGCGCGTATCCTGGCGGAGGTACTCGGACATGCATCTTCGTCGGATGCCTATCACGTGGCGGCCATCGATCCGGAAGGCATGGGCGCTCAACGGGTGATGCGCTGGGCCATTGAAGACGCCTGTATTCCCTTCGACCATATCGACTATATCAACGCGCATGGCACCGGTACACCCGCTAACGACGCTATTGAAACGCACGCTATCAAGCGTGTGTTTGGCGAGCAAGCTTACAACCTTGCCATCAGCTCGACAAAGAGCATGATCGGTCACTGTCTGGGTGGCGCGGGAGCAGTTGAAGCTGTTGCGTGTGTGATGTCACTGGTCGATCAGGTCATTCACCCGACCATCAACTACGAGACTCCTGATCCCGCCTGCGATCTGGACTATGTCCCGAACGAGGCACGTGATGCTCGCCTTAGAGCGGTGCTTTCGAATAGTTTCGGCCTGGGGGGGCAGAACGCTGCACTGGTGTTTGGCGCCTTCTAGCCCATCCGATACCTCTGACTCCTGACACGGTGAGCAATTGCACGGTTGCTCACCGTGTTGTTATCTACTGAAATTGCAGGCGTCTACCGACCGAGCTAGAATGGACCCGGATCGTATGATTTGGAACAATTCGAAAGCGCTGAATGTTCGCCAAAGACAGGTCCCCCTATAGGCGCCAGCAAGCGCCGGCAGTGCTTTGTCGCATTTCCGCAGTTTCCAAGGAGCTTACCTGATGTCCAGATCAATCCTCATGATGGTTGGCGTGCTTGTGCTTGTCATGACGCTGACAGCCTGTGGTGGGCCACAGGTTACCACAGAACCGACCTCTGCCATTACACCGACAGCGGAAGAAGAGGCTGCGCCAGCCGAGACTACCACTGATAGCGGTGCAGGCAGCGGCGAGTCCGCCGGCGCGCAGGCTATGCTTCGCGTGGCTTACATCCCTGTTCTTGACGTTCTACCCTTCTTCATCGCCCAGCAGAACGGCTACTTTGCGGAGGAAGGCGTTACCGTGGAGTTTGTGCCGGCCAGCAGCGCACTGGAGCGTGAACAACTCCTGGCTTCGGGAGATGTTGATGGCATGCTCACCGATGTTATCGGCCCGGCAATCACCAACGCAGCGGCTGAGCCTTCCGTCCGTATCGTCGCAACGGCACGTCGCGCCAGCGCAGAAGCTCCGCTATTCCGCATCCTGGCCGCGCCCGGCAGCAATGTCAGGACTCCCGCTGATCTGGCCGGCGTAACCATCGGTATCAGCGAGAACACGGTGATTCAGTATCTCGCAGATCGTCTGTTGCGGGGGGCTGGTTTGCCTTCAGGGGATATCGTCTACGAATCGGTGCCTGCTATCCCAACACGCTTCAATCTGATGATGGAAGGCCAGCTGGGCGCAGCAGTCCTGCCAGACCCACTGGCGACCGCCGCAATGCAGGCTGGCGCGATCAACGTCCTGGATGATACAGCACTGGCCGAGCAGAAGCTCAGCCAGAGCGTGCTCAGCTTCAGCAATGCAGTGCTGGAGGCCAAACCTGAGGCAATTCGCGCCTTCCTGCGAGCCTGGAACCGCGCGGTAGAGGCGCTGAACGCCAGCCCGAACGACTTCCGCCAGTTGTGGCTGGATAACATCAGCGTTCCGGAAAGCGTGCAGAATACCTACGAAATCCCACCTTTCCCGCTGGGTGAGATTACCAGCGAGAGCGTATGGGATGATGTCAACGCCTGGCTTCTGGAGCGCGGGATCATTGCGCAGCCCGCATCCTACGAAGCCAGCGTGGACGCCAGCTTTCTGCCCGAATAGCTACCCTTCAGTGTAAGCGGTACCACCTGCTGGCCGCTGCCTGTCGGCAGGTGGTACCGCTGGGACCCGGTGATCATGATCCAGATAGCCGATCTCACTTTCCGCTATCCCAGTGGTAGTGTCATATTCGACGGCTTTAACTGGGAGGTAAAAGATGGTGAGTCCTGGGCCATTATCGGCCCTTCTGGATGCGGCAAGAGTACGTTGCTGTATCTCATCGCCGGGTTACGCCTGCCAGCGTCTGGTACAGTGCGGGTTGGTGGCCAGATCATCACACGGCCACGGCCGGAAACAGGGTTGATCCTGCAGGATTACGGTCTGTTACCCTGGGCAACTATCCGCCAGAATGTTGCACTGGGTCTGCGCATCCGGCGCTTCTACGGGCCAGACGGCAAACATGCTCCCCGTGACTATGATCCACGCAATGCGGAGGCGCGTACCCAGCAGTGGCTGGATCGGCTGGGCATTGCCGACCAGGCAGACCGGTATCCGGGTCAGGTATCCGGTGGGCAGCGCCAGCGGGCTGCGATCGCCCGTACACTGGTTCTCGAACCCGACCTTCTGCTTATGGATGAGCCTTTCTCCTCGCTGGATGCTCTTACCCGTGAAGATTTGCAGCACGTCGTCTTGAGGCTCCAGCAGGAAACGGCGATCGCTACCGTCATGGTGACACACAACATTGACGAGGCCGTGTTCATGGGTCGTAACATTCTGGTACTGACAATGCCACCCAACCGTACGCCAACCATGATTCCGAATCCAGAGGCAGGTACGCCGGAATACCGCAACTCGACTCTGTTCTTAAAGCGGACAAGTGAGATTCGCCGTCTGCTGGGGTTAGGCTGATGCGCTGGACATGGCGTAGTGCACTGTGGGGGCTGGTTATCTTCCTTGGGAGCTGGATCGTGCTGGCGATCCTGGTCAACCGGCCAATCTTGCCCTATCCCTGGGAGGTAATCCCCGTCTTTGTTGAGAAGTTTTTTGTCCCTGTCAGTGTTGAAGGCACCGTTTCAGACTTTCGTTTGCCGCTGCCGCTGGGTGAGCTTGGCCAGCATTTCCTGGTCAGTGCGGTTCGAGTCCTGGTCGCTATTGGCGCTGCCGTGTTGTTTGCTGCCCCCATTGGCCTGGGGCTGGGCCAGGTGCAATCGTTGAATCAACTGTTTTCGCCATTGATCGGCCTCGTGCATCCAATTCCCAAGATCGTGTTTCTGCCGGTGATTCTGGTGCTGTTTGGCTCAGGAGACGGGGCCAAGATTCTACTGATCGCTCTGGTACTGTTCTTTCAAATCCTGATCGTTGTGCGTGATGAAGCTGCCGGATTGCGCCCAGAGTTGATCTATTCAGTGCGCAGCCTGGGAGCGGGTCGACGCGCCCTGTTTCGCTTTGTCTATATCCCGGCTTCGATCCCGGCGATACTGACCGCGCTGAGAATCTCCGTCGGCACGGCGATCGCCGTCCTGTTCATCGCCGAAACGTATGCCACCCGTAGCGGTCTTGGCTATTACATTGTTGTGCGAACCTGGCAGGCTCTCCGCTACCCGGAGATGTATGCTGGTATCATGGCAATGGGGTTACTGGGGCTGGCGCTGTACTTTGTGATTGACACGCTTGAACGCCACTTCAGCCGTTGGCGCAACATGGATTGAGGTTCTGATGGCGCACCTGCAGGGACAGACACGAGCACGCTACGTGCAGGAAATGTTCGGGCGGATTGCTGGCCGCTATGATCGGATGAACCGGCTGATGACCTTTGGCCAGGATATGAAATGGCGGCGATTCGTTATTGAAAAAGCCTCTCTGCCGCCTGGTGGGCGCCTGCTGGATCTTGCGACCGGCACTGGCGATCTAGCCTTTGCGGCGCTTGAGCGATCTCCGTCCGCAACGGTAATTGGCGCGGATTTCTCATTGCCGATGATGCAGGTGGGGCAGAGGCGCGCTCTGGGGCGCCGGGTGCACTGGTGCCAGGCGGATGCGCTTGCCCTGCCCTACCCCGCAGATACCTTTGACGCAGTGGTGTCTGGCTACCTGCTGCGCAATGTGATTGATCTGGACTCATGCCTGAAGGAACAGGTGCGGGTGACCCGGCCCGGTGGGATGGTTGTGGCTCTGGACACTGCGCCGCCGCCACGCAACGCCCTTCGTCCCTTTGTGCTGTTTCATCTGCACTATGTAATTCCTCTGTTGGGAAGCGTGGTGGCTGGCGCAGCCGAAGCCTACCGATACCTGCCAAGCAGTACCCAATCCTTTAAAGAGCCTCAGGAACTGGTCGAGATCATGACAAGAGCCGGACTGGTGGGGGTCAGGTACAGAACATACATGTTTGGTACAATGGCAGTGTACTGGGGGCAAAAACCGCCTGATCCGGTTGCATCAGCCTGACCGACCGAATAGCCATGCACCAGCAGTAGGAGTATAATGCTGGTTGACTGGCTCATCCGCAGGGGGCAAGTAGAATGACAGACGCCATTCAGGATCAACTGCAGCGGGCTTTCAATCTAATTCGGCAGAATAAGCTTGAAGAAGCCAGGGCAATCCTTCAACCCGTTCTGATGAGCCAGCCAAGCGCCGATTCATGGTGGCTGTGGGCCAATGCGGTGACCAATCCGGAAGATGCCCGCCACGCTCTGTTGAAGGTGCTCGATCTCGCTCCTGATCATCAGCCCGCACGCCAGCAACTTGAGAAACTGAACCAGTTGTATCCTCCACCTGTGCCGGAGGTCGAGGCCGAACCGTCTGGTTATAGCACATCGCTTGCTGCTGAACAGGTCAGTGTGTCTCCCGCCTCCGTTGCTGAACCCGACTTCCTGACCAGCACAGCGGCGGAGCAACCGGTTGATATGTTCTTTGACGATACGGCTGAAGATCTGTTGATCCATAGCTTTGAGCGCGATGCAGAAGCGGCGCGGCAGGAAGCGGTTGCTGCTGAAACGGCGGAGTGGCCAACGGAACCGGTTGCTGAGCAAGCTGCTGGTGTCACCATGGAGAAACCGGCGGCTCAAGCGCCACGGCGTCGACTGGCGCTTAGAACGGCGTTGTTGGCTCTTCTGGTGATTGTGGTGGCGGTAGGTGGGCTGCTCATTGTGTGGAATACCCGCCAGATGCAGGAGGTGCCAGTTACGACCTCACCCGTGACTGTTCAGACCATCCTGGAACCCTCTGCGACAGTCCAGGCTGTTCTGGAGGCGGCCCAGGCGGCAGCCAATGCCGCAGTCGATCAGCTGGGTGGCCCGGCGGTTGTCAGCTTTGAATTGCGCGACAACGCTCCAACACTGCTGGTACGTATTTGCCGCCCCGTGGGACGCGACATCCCTGCCGCTCTCGATGCAGCAATGGGACTTGCCGCACGCTATGCAGTCTCCGCCCAGGAAGAGATCGCGGCGGTTGGCGCGATGTTGATCAACTGTGATCGCGATGATACGCTGCTTGGTGCCCTGACTTCGATGGACAACGCAGCCGCTTTTGCCGGGCAGACACTGGGACAGACTGCCTTCCGCGCTTCCTGGTTGTTGCTTAACTGACGGAGGCTATCCCTCAGGCTGAGCGGTGGGCGGGCAATTTGACCGTAAACGTCGAGCCATAGCCTTCCTGGCTCTTCACCTCAATCCGCCCACCATGCCCTTCCACAATGCCGTAGCTGACAGCCAGCCCAAGACCTGTGCCGTCGACCTTTGTCGAAAAGAAGGGGTCGAAAATCCTGGACATATCCCGCTCAGGAATACCGACCCCAGTATCCGTCACTGAGATATAGACTTCCTCTCCATGCTGTCCCACACTAACCAGAAGGCTGCCACCATCGGGCATCGCCTCCTGAGCATTAAGGATCAGGTTCAGGATAACCTGCTTGAACTGATCTTCATTGATTTGCACAGGTGCCGTGTTCGCAATCTCAGCGATGAGGCGGATATTGGCGCGCTCAAGCTGGCGGTCGACCAGGCGCAACACCGACTGGACAACACCGCCAACATCCAGCAGATTCAGAGCGCCGGAATCCCGGCGGGAGAAATCCAGAAGCTGGCTGACAATACGCCGGATACGTTCCACGTCCTGCTCGGCCACAGTCAGCAGCTCTTTGTCCACCGGACGATGGGCATCAATATCCTCAATAGCCAGTTCAAGGCAATTGCGGATCGCCTGCAGTGGGTTATTAACTTCGTGCGCAACACCGGCAGCCAGCCGGCCCAGGGACGCCAGTTTTTCTGACTGGATCAGCTGTGATTGTGCGGCGCGCAGTTCGGCTGTGCGCTCGGCAACCATGTTCTCCAGGTTAAGGGCATAGTAGCGCAGTTCGGCATAAAGCTCCGCGTTGCGGATGGCCAGCGTCGCCTGACCAGTGATAGACTCAAGGAGGCGGAGATGCCCTTCATCGTAGCGGCCCGGCACCTGATGCCCGAGCGCGATGATACCTAGCAGTTCGTCGTGATGGACGATAGAGGTGCCGATCAATGAGCGACACCCTTCCAGCAGTCCATTGTTGATGGGCGGCATATCCGCGATATGCAAAGAAGTGCTGCCCTGCACAAGACGTCCCAATACTGCTTCTGGATGATCAAGGAGTGCCTGGACATCCGCTTTCCTGCCTGATTGCGGATGCAAGGCACGCCATTCGCTGACCTGACGGTGGTTAAACAGGCACAGAATAACCTGGTCGGCGGGCAGCTCTGTTGCACATACGGTAACAATGAGGTCAAGCAGATCGTCGAGTTTGAGACGCTGGTTGAACTCACGCCCCACCCGCACCAGCGCCTCAAGCTCCTTGTTGCGGCGCTCTAGATCTTCTTCCAGCTGGCGGGCGCGGATCTTGCTGTGTGCCCGTGCCAGCAATTCCTGGGGATTGAAGGGCTTGACGACATAGTCATCGGCCCCCAGTCCGAGGCCTTTAACAATGTCAGTCGGCTCTTTAGCTGCGGCGCTGATAAAGATCGTCGGGATACGTGCCGTAATCTCGCTCTGCCGGAGTTGCCTGACGACCTCAAAACCATCCAGGCCGGGCATCATGACATCCATTAGAATGAGTGCTGGCCGCAGCGTTACTGACCGTTCCAGGGCAGACATGCCATCGGGTACAGCCTCAACCTGGAAGCCGTCATGCTCAAACAGACGTTTGAGCAACAAGACCATGTTCTCCTCGTCATCGGCGATCAGAACCAGTCCCTTTGTGGCGACCATACGCAATCCTCAGTTCATTAATGGTCTGCTGAGCTTATCTATGACGCTACCCCAAGAAGTCGAGATGGGCAAATCAGCCCGCGCAGGCCGGGGGTCGTTTCCCATAGTACTCTGTGCTAAAATTCAGCGTCGTGCCAGGATAACGCCGGTGTACATCTTGGGGTGTGTGGTTTATGGGTATTCGAGATTCAAGGGTGGTTTCGCAGTGGGTAGTGCCAATCCTGAAAGGGATCGCCATCGGCCTGGTGCTTCTGGCCGCGTTCGTCGCCGGTTTCTTCTTTCATGGCAGCCTGTTGCCTGTTTCGTCAAGGCTGGCGCTGGCCGATCCTGGAGAGCCTTATGCGCTCCTGCATGAAGTGCAGGGGTTGCTTGAGCGCTACTATCTGCGCGATCTGCCAGAACAGCGCCTGCTGGACTATGCGGCGATCCGGGGTGTCCTGAGCGCCCTGAACGATCCTTATACGCTTTTCAACGATCCTCCTGTGACGCGCAATGAATCCGATGCGCTTGCCGGGCAGTATGGCGGTATCGGTGTCGATGTGCAATATGCTGCGGATGGCAGCTATGTGCTGTATCCGTATCCTGATAGCCCTGCTTTGCAGGCAGGTGTCGAGGAGGGAGACGTTCTGCTGGCGGTGAACGGGCAGGAAATTGTCCCGGGAACCCGGCTTGATGAGGTTGTTCGTGCTCTACGCGGCGAGGTCAAAGAGGGAAATGGCGTAGAGATCCGCGTGCGCAAGCGCACGACCGGCGCAGAGGCGACATATAATGTTCCGTTTGCCGTGATCAGCGTTCCTTCAGTGATCTGGCGCACGCTTATCGAAGATCCCCGCATCGGCTATGTCCAGGTGAAGAGCTTTACCAGCCGCACACCGGAAGAATTGCGTCAGGCTTTTGAAGCGTTACTGGCTTTACAGATCAAAGCACTGGTGCTTGATCTGCGGAACAACGCCGGCGGGTTGCTGCAGGAAGCCATTCAAGCAGCCGACGCAATCCTTGATCGTGGCGTTATCGTCATCGAAAAGACCAGAGATTCCGAGCGTGAGTACACGGCAACCGAAGGCGGACTGGACGCGACACTGCCAATGGTGGTGCTGGTGAATCAGGGTACGGCCAGCGCAGCAGAACTGGTGGCCGGCGCATTGCGAGATAACGGACGCGCGACGGTTATTGGCCAGCGCACCTTTGGCAAGGGGTCAGTTCAGCTCATCTTCCCCCTCTCTGATGGTTCTTCAGTACACATTACCGCCGCCGAATGGTTGACGCCTAACCACATTCCGTTGAACAGGCAAGGCCTTGAGCCTGACATCAGCATGATCCCGGCTGAGGACGGGCGTGATGTGGAACTGGACGAGGCTGTCCGCCAGTTGCGGCCCGTGATGGTTGAATGAGGATTAATGGGATGAGAGATTCCAGGCCAACCCTTCCGCTCACCAACGACGTCCTGGATCTGCCGCGTCTGGGGAGCCGCCGTGAAATCGTAGCGATTGTACTTGCTCTTGTGATTGTAGGCGGTGCAGGTTTCCTGGCTGGCTTTGCAGCGGCCACGACGGGGACAGCGCACGCGGTGGTTCAACGCGGCCCGGAAGCGTTCAATGTTTTCTGGGAAGTCTGGGATTATGTGGAAAGTGAATTCTACTACGATATCCCGGACCCCACCGAGCGCACATACGGGGCAATCCGGGGCATGTTGAACACACTGGGAGATGTTCATACGGCCTTTGTTCAGCCCAGCATTGCCGAAGTTGAGCGCGAGAATATCGAGGGTGTCTTCGGAGGCATTGGCGCCTATGTCAACCTGAACGAATATGGCCAGCTATATATCGCCTATCCTTTTCCTGATCAGCCCGCCAGCCGGGCGGGTCTGCAGGCCGGCGATGTTATCCTCAGTGTTGATGGCCAGTCGCTGGAGAACCTGACTCTGGCGGAAGGCACAGCTCTGATCCGCGGGCCATTGGGCACTAAGGTTCACCTGCAGGTGTTCCGCCCACAGACCGGTGAGATGTTTGAGGTCGATGTTGAGCGAGCGGAAATTCAGATTCCGACGGTGCGGGCTGAGATGCTTGACGGTCAGATCGCGTACGTAGCGTTATTCCGCTTCAACGGGGTGGCAACCGTACAGCTCGAATCCGAGTTGAGGCGATTACTTGCTCAGAAACCGCGTGCGGTGATTCTAGATCTGCGCGGCAACCCCGGTGGTCTGCTTGATGAGGCCATCAGTGTGAGCGATTTGTTCCTGCCACAGGGCATTGTGGCTATCCAGCGGACGACGCTACTCAAGGAGCCACGAGTTTTCTATTCTGACACTGGCGATGTGGCTGAGGACATTCCTCTGGTCGTCTTGATTGACCAGGGGAGCGCGAGCGCATCGGAAATTGTGGCCGGGGCAATCAGGGATCGCGAACGGGGTGTGTTGATTGGCCTACCCACCTTTGGTAAGGGGTCAGTGCAGCTTGTCCACGATCTTTCCGATGGTTCCCAGCTACGCATTACCTATGGGGCCTGGTATACACCGGACGAAGTAGCGCTGAATGGGACGGGCATTGCGCCGGATATTCCCATTGACTTACCTGCGGATATTACCACCCTGACCGACGATCCCTGGCTTACAGCCGCTTTTGACTATATCAATGCGACGTATCCACAAACGGTGACAGAAGGCAATGACTTCTAAAAAAGCAGACAATGGCCGGTTGATCATTGCGACTAACCGCAAAGCCCGTCACGACTACTTCCTGGAAGATACCTTCGAGGCTGGGCTGGTGTTGTTAGGCTCCGAAATTAAATCGATTCGGGCCAGGCACGTGAACCTGCGTGACGGGTACGTGCAGATCAAGGGCGGCGAATTGTGGCTGCTGAATACCCATATTGCCGATTACAGACAGGCCGGCCCCTATCATGGTCATGATCCCCTGCGCCCTCGGAAGCTGCTGATGCATCGCAAGGAGATCAATCGTCTGGCAACCAAGGTTCAGGAGAAAGGGTATACCCTGATCCCCGTGACGCTCTACCTCAAGCGTGGCATCGCCAAGGTTGAGATCGCGCTGGCACGTGGCAAACGGCAGTATGATAAGCGCGAAGCGCTGGCTCGTCGCGATAGCCAGCGACAGATCGACCGCGCATTGCGCGATCGCAGCCGGTGATCTCATCCGGGTTTGCCATGAAAATAGCGCCCCATCCGCCAGCGGTGTGGCCTCGTTCGATCCGGGGCATCAATGATCTACCCCCCGATCAAAAACATGCCATCTACCGGACTCTGCTGGTGCCATGGCTGTATACCCGTTTCAACATTGATCCCCTGACCCTGACTCAGAATAACGAGCCGGTAGTGCATATGAATTGCCCGGCTGGTAGCCGGGCCATGGAGATGAGTGTCTGGCACAAACCTGGTGCAGAAGACCCGGTGATGTATATTTCCATGGTTGACACGTTTAACAACCAGCTTCTGGTTCTGCTGGTCGTGATCAACAACCCTGATTCCCCTCGTTTCCCTATCGATCGGGATATCAACGGTACGCCAACTTTCCTCGGCACACGCGGGCGCAACATCCCTGCCGAGATCGCTGCGTTGAAGGCTGGCCTGGCACCCGGTCAGGTACGGGCTGGCCTGCGCGGCGGTCGGTCGGCAGTACCCGTTTTCGAGCAGTTCGTGCGCAATATGGGCCATGATCTCTTCCTGGTTGAGCCGCTGGCCTACCATAACGCCATCAATTTTGAGCGTTACGGCTTTAATTACGTCTCCGGCCGCCGGGAGATGGAACGCATTCACCGGGAATTCCAGCCTGGTGGAGAACTGCACCACAGGCTGGATGGCTCGTCGCCATTTCGGCATCCTGACGCCTGGCGGACCGTGCGCGGGCGATCATGGGCGATTCACGATGGCATCCTGGGCTATCCGTATACCGGGTTTCAGATGTATAAGCGCATTGGCATCCATGCCGGCGTCAACACGTTTCCTGATGCTGTCTGGTGACTTGACCCATGCCTGATGAAGGGCATCTTCCGCAACCGGCGGGATTAAGACCTGGTATTCCTCTGGTTTCTCCTCCCGCCCCCTGTGTCGGCGACTTCCCGGCGCATACCTTCCATGATCTGATGGAAAGCGAACAGCGCTTGCTTCTGCTTGCCTGGCTCCTTCCGCCGGGCTGGATCACCCAGGAACAGGTGGCATGGATCGGCCAACTTTCAGTGAAAGAGGCGCTTGCCGCGGCTGACGGTCTTCTTCAGCGCCAGCTGTTGGTTGCCGCCCCGCAACCGCCACGGTATTGTCTTGCCGACATGGTTCGTCCCAGCGTGTATGTTCTGGCCTCGTGCCCAGAAAACCAGACAGCAGTGCGCAGTATGCTTGAACGCCTGAGCGGGCTATTACTGGGCACTCCGGGTGCTGCTGCCATCGCGTATCATCTGCTGAGTTTGCGGGCGTGGCTTCCGCTATCCCTGACTGAGTGTGTGCGCATCATCGACGCGGCATGGCCGTGTATCCGCCACCGGGGGATGTGGTCTCTTTGGCTGCCGGTACTGAACGCGCTTTGCGAGGAAGCTGCCCAGACAAGCGACCCGGAGACTGCTTCGCTGTTGTTCCGCTGGTCAGGTGTGGCTGAGCGTGAGATGGGCAACTATGAACAGGCTGAAGGGGATCTGCTGGAAGCGCTGCGTCTATCCGCTGGCTGGACTATGCAGCAACAATACAGCCGGGTATTGCTTGAACTTGCTGTGGTCTACCGCTACCGTTACCGGTGGGAAACCGCGCGCTCGATAGCCCTCTATGCCCGGAGCCTCTGCGAACAACTGCATGACCTGAGTGGAATGGAATGGGCGTTGCATGAACTCGCTCAACTTACGCTGGATACAGAATTGCCTGCTGAGGCCCTTGAACTGCTGCGCTCTGTCCGACCAACCGCGCGTGCCATCTCACTGATCTGCCAGGCTCACCTGGCGCTTGGCAACCCGCGGGAAGCGCTGGCGCTCGCTCGACGAGCTGCCGATCTCGCGGTCGGGGATCGTCCTAACCAGGCTCGTGCTCAGGCAGCACTTGGCCAGGTTTACCTGGAACTGGCCGATCTGAAGCAGGCGGAAGAAAGCCTGACGCTCGCGCTTGGGTTACTTGAACAGCTTGGCGATAGGCGCACTTACTGTCGGGCAGCGGTAAACCTCGCTCGTATCTACCAGCTTCAGGACCGTCTGGACGAAGCGGCGGCCCTATTGCAGAATGTCATTGATCGTCTGCAGGCATCAGATGACCATCAGGGTCTGACAGCTGCGCTCCAGAACCTGCTTGCCGTGTATGTGAGCCAGGTCGATCAGGCCCTGGCAACTGGTAATGACCAGGCTATCGCCCTGCTGGTTCCTGTGATCCGTAAGGTCGATGAGCGGTGGCAGGCGCTGCTGCAGCGCCAAGCGCACGATCCAGGGCGCCGGCGTTGGAAGTAGTCCGTTTCTTGTTTCGCTTGCGGGTTGCTTCACGCTTGCTCAGTCGTTACAATACGTTGCGTGCCCCCGTAGCTCAAGGGATAGAGCGACGGCCTTCGGAGCCGTGCGTTGTGGGTTCGAATCCTACCGGGGGTATTCTGTAGCTATCTGGCGAGCGCCCTGGGTTACTGCACACCAGGGCGTTTCACCATCGGCGTATTTGTTTCTCAGGGGTGAACGGTCTCCATGACTCTTGAAACCGGTTCTGGCAAGCAGCGTGTTCTTTCCGGCATTCAGCCGTCTGGCAACCTGACCATTGGCAACTATCTGGGGGCGCTCAGCCAGTGGGTCAAGGAACAACACCGCTATGAGAGTTACTTCTGCGTGGTGGATATGCACGCCATCACCGTGCCCCATGATCCTGCCAAGCTGCGCGAGAAGACCCGTGAAGTCGCCGCATTGTACATTGCATCCGGCATTGATCCGGAAGTGGCAACTATTTTCGTGCAGTCGCATGTTCCGGCCCATGCTGAACTGGCCTGGATCCTCAACTGCTTCACTCCAATCGGGTGGCTCAACCGCATGACTCAGTTCAAAGACAAGGCTGCCAAGCAGCAGGCAGACACCGTTAGCGCTGGTCTCTTCAACTATCCGGTGCTGATGGCCGCCGACATTCTGCTTTACCAGGCCCATCGGGTTCCCGTTGGCGATGACCAGCGCCAGCATCTGGAGCTTACCCGGGACCTTGCCCAGCGCTTCAATTACCTGTTCGGCGAAACGTTTGTCATCCCGGAGCCGATGATCCGCGAGACCGGGGCGCGGGTGATGGGTCTCGATGATCCCACCAAGAAGATGAGCAAGAGCGAAGTCGATTCCCAGTACCACGCCGTTTACCTGCTGGATGACCTGGACTGGGCCAGTAAGAAGATCATGCGGGCCAAGACGGATTCCTATACGGATATTCGCTTCACCAATGATCCGGAACGCGCCGGCGTGAACAACCTGCTAGAGATCTACGCCACCATCACCGGTCAGTCTCATGCAGCCATTGAGGCTCACTTCGCCGGGAAAGGGTACGGCGCGCTCAAACGTGAAGTCGCCGAAGTGGTTGTTGAGATGCTCCGGCCACTACAGGCGCGTTACCGCGAGATCACGAGCGATCCGGCCTATCTGGATGGCATTCTGGCTCATGGAGCTGAGAAGGCATCGACTGTCGCAGAGCGAACCCTCAAACTCGTGAAAGAGCGGGTGGGCTTTTTGCCGCCATTTCGGCACCCGCACAGCACGGGCGAAGCCTGATCCCCGTCCTGTGCGGGAAATGCGTGCAGGCTAGTTGCACCTGCCAGCAGCCTGGGAAACATCCCCGGGATGACATACGCTTTACTGGACCGGGTGGACCAGCCTGAAAGTGTTGCTGACACCATGGCCGATACACAGCTGCTATTCACCGGGCTGATTGCGATCACCCCGCTTCTATATATGCTGCATACCACGCTAAGCCTTGCCCGTGCGCAAGACGCCCGTGCCGGGACGTTAAGTGGTCTCGTGGCGCTGGTGAGTGTTGTTGTGGCCCTATCCTTGCTGGTCGTCGATACCTTCGGGCGGACTCTTGCGCCGCTCTTGCCTCTGACCGTCTTCATCACCGGTCTGGCTCTGTTCATTTTCGGCGCTGGTATCTTACGATGGGTTGAGCGCCTGCGCCCCGGCTACAGGCCAGAATACTCGTTCGGTCTACTGGCTGCAGGCATCGGGGCATTGTTGATGACAGCAGCAGTTTTTGTCCCACTCCTGCCATCGCAGTTTGTTATGTCCAGCCAGGGGCCGGTATTGGTCGGCATGACGGCGATGACCGCTACTGACAGACCGGCCATCAACTCCCCCTCACCAACGGCATCGGCTACCTTAACGCCGACGAATCGTCCTACCCGCACCGTCTCAGCAATCTCCCCTACCCCATTACCGACCACAACGCCGACGCGCACCCATTACCGTACACGCACGCCAGCACCCCGTGTTGACGCAGGATTTCGTTGTGATGCAATCGTAGATTACAACCTGAACCTTCGGGCTGCTCCAGGTACTGGTGCCGCTATCCTGACGGTGATTCCCTATGGCAGCCGTGTTCAGGTGGCAGGAAGAAACAAAGATAGCAACTGGTGGTTAGTCGAATATAATGACTTATGGGGCTGGGTAAGCGGTGAGTATATCACGCTGGAGAGTCAGTGCCGGGATGCCCCGCTTCTTGAGTAATCTTACCTTGGCTGGAGATGATAGGAAAATGACCGCTACCGACAGACAGCGCGATATCACATTCCGTAGCGAGGAGATCAAGGAGATACTCGCCAAGACAAAAGCGGGTGATTCCTGCTCAGTGGTTGGTATTGGCAGCGTGGGTAAATCCAATTTGCTCCGCCACCTTCTGCGCCCGGAAACTCAGCGGTATCACCTGGGAGACCTTGCCGATGAAATAAAGCTGGTGCTGATCGATCCCAACAACATGCTGGATTCCCTGCCCCTGTTGACAGGCGGTATCAGCCCCTGGGCAGGCTATGAGATCATGACCCACCGGCTTTACAGGGCTTTTTATCCCTTTGTGGGTTTCACCGCAGAAGACAAAAAAGAGTTTACTTACGCTTACAGCCAGTTGCGCAACGGCCGCAACCCGCTGTTGCCGCATATTGGCCTGCGGTATCTGGAGGTAGCCCTGGAAAAACTGCTTGCGCAGCCGGAACCTTCGAGTCCCCGGCGTCGTATCGCTTTTGTGTTTGATGAATTCGAAGATATGCTGGCCAATCTGCCGGTCAAGTTCTTTCAGACCCTGCGTGGGCTTCGGGATGACTTCAAGTACAAGCTGACGTATATCACGTTTACCCGGCGTTCCATCCCCCAGATCATCGCAGAAAACGGTTATGACCATCTGGCTTTTGAGCCATTTGTCGAGCTTTTCACCGGCAACACCCTTTATCTTGGTCCGTATTCGGATGCAGATGCCAAAGCCATGCTTGACCGTCTTTCCGCCCGCAAGGATGTTACCCACCCGCCGTCCTTCCGTAACTTCCTGCTGCGTGTTTCCGGCAATCATGCCGGTCTGCTGAGAGCCAGCTTCGACCTGGCCGGACAGATCGCATTTGGCACGCCAGAAAGCGAAGCCCTGCGCTTCCTGGCTGCCAGCGACCCGATTCAGAGTGAGTGCCAGACGATCTGGGATAGCCTATCCCGTGTGGAACAGGACACGCTGAAAGCCCTGGTCAGGCAATCAGCCAGTGGGGAAGAAGACCGCGTGGCGATTGCATTGTTGCGTGAAAAGCATCTGCTGGCCGGCGAGGCGGAGAGTCCACAAATTGTCCCGATTCTCTTCCGCGAATATGTGCGCCAGCGATCGCGGATGGATCAGAATCAGTCCTGAGACTACTCCTCATCTTCCGACAGATCAGGGGGGATAATCGGGTTAGGCCGGGGCTTGTATACTCCGTCCTCGTCAAGCTGCAACTCGATAACACCCTCAGGCGGCTCTGGTGGGCTTTCCATTGCCTGCGTCGCCTGCCCCTGTTCGAAACCCGCGGCTGAAGCGGGCTGGTCCTGGGATGCACCGTCCTGCCATGGTTGTTGCCCCGGTCCAAGCTGTCCCCCGGCAGGAGGCCTAGGGATTGCATCGGCCCGCGGATGTGAGCCGGCCAGTGTCCGGGCAGCGGCGGTGATGGTGTCGCGAAGCTTGTCGCCAATATCGACACGGGGACCGGCGCCCAGAGCAAGCTTGATCTGCCCTTCAGGCTCAATGATCAGGTTGACATCACCACCCTGTGAGATCAATTCAAGAAACTCCCTGAGCGTTCGATCACCAACGGCAATTGCCTCAATCGACATCAGCCGTTGGCGGGCATCAGTGACCAGCCGTGGAGGCTCCAGGAATACGTTGATCGGGTTGTGCGCGATCAGGCTGATGCCCATCTCCCGGCGTGCTTCCACTGCCTCGCGGATGTCCATAGCCAGCGTTTTGAGCGTGGCGCGAAATTCATCCGGATCGCGCATTTGCTGGAGCTGCTCGTCGGTCAGTTTGTGGCGGATGACATACTCGATCTCGGTCTGGAGCGTTTCCCGTATCGTATCGCGCGGCAGGTCGCGAAGCAGTACCCAGTTTGCGCGCGCCGCATTCAGCGGATTATACAGGCAGACCACATTGACCCGAACACGGAAAGGAAAGTAATCCTGTGAGACAAAGTCTTCACTGTCGATATCGATGGTGAAGAAGCCGCTCTCTGTATGCTCCGCAAAGCCATCGATGGGCCGCACCCAGCGCTGTCCTGGCCCGATGTAGGTAATGAGGTGATCTCCGCTATCCAGAACCATCCACACCCGGTTATCCGGCACGTTAAGCAGCCAGATGGGCATCAATGGCGAGAAAACAGCGAGGATGGCAGAGAGCGCGATCAACAATGCGGGCAGAATGAGTCGCTCGGAGGTCGTGCTGTTGGGGACAAGCACGCCCATGGCCAGAAAAGTGAGCGTAGCAAGAATGACTCCGCCAGCCAGAAAACTGACAAAGACGCGCACGATGCGGTTTGCCCGCGTGGTTGCTGGCAACCGGAAGACAAAGAACAGCAGCCCGACAGCCGCTGCCGCCGCAGTCATTGACAGGCGCGTCAGATCTGCGATCTGGGCACCCGCTTTGGCTGTGTCCGTGGTGGCAGTTGCGGGCGGAGAGCCGGGAAGCAGGATATAGATCAACGCGGCGGGAAGCAGGAATAGCAGTAGCGTGACAAAATGACCCAGAACCCCGGTTTCCCCCTGGCGGCGGGAAGTGGTTGGTCCAGGACGCTGATTTCCCGATCCTCCGGGTTCTTCTCCCCAGAGGGAGCGACCAACTTGATCACCCATGGTGATTCCTTTGCGCTGCTTGGCGTCATCTTCTTGTTTCATTCTATAGGCCCCACCCCACTGACACAATAGCGCAATGGTGTCAATATCGGGGAACGCTACTCACAGACGTTGCATCTTTAGGGGCCTGATGCTATCCTTGGCATGCTACTCTTACACAGGCGTTTCCGTCTGTCGTTTTCACTCCAATCAGGGGGTAGAAAACCCATGGCCCAGGGTTCACCTTCGCGGCAGGAGAGGCGATCCAATCGTGGATTGCTCATCCTGGCTCTTATCATTGTACTTGTGGTCATTTGCCTCGTTGTTCTGGCCATTTCCAATAACCGCCCTGTTTTGCCTCAAGCTACGCCAACAGTGGTTTCAAACCTGTTGGATGAAACCGAGGTGCCGACGATTCCTGCTGATATTCCCACTGAAGTACCTTCAGTGATGCCATCACCAACGTCAACCGAGGTGCTGCCCAGTGAGACTCCCACTGTGGAAGCGACTGCGGTAGAAGAAACGGAAGTAACGGTTGTCCTTCCTACCGACACACCGGTTCCTCCAACCGAAACCGCCTCTCCTGAGGCGTTGGCGATGGTGCCCACTTCCACGCATACACCGGTGCCGCCGAGTAATACGCCCGTGCCACCAAGCAACACCCCTGTCCCGCCGAGTAACACGCCAGTACCAGCGAGCAATACACCCGTTCCACCCAGTAATACACCGGTGCTGCCGACGCGCACGCCGATACCGCCGAGCAACACCCCGGTCCCGCCAAGCAACACGCCAGTACCGGCGAGTAGCACACCCATGCCACCGAGTAACACCCCGGTACCGCCAAGCAACACACCAGTACCGGCGAGCAATACCCCGGTACCCCCAACCAACACACCAGCGCGGGCGAGCAATACACCCATTTCGCCCAGCAACACACCGGTGTTACCGACGCGCACACCAGTACCGCCAACCAGTACGACGGTTCCTCCTACGGCGCTTGCGGCTGTCGAGACCGTAGCCCCCTCCGAACAGCCTACAACCATCCCGGCAACCGCGGTTTCTGCCACGAGCACAACTGTTCCTTCGCCAACTGGTACGCCCACCGTGGCCCCCACAAACACGCCGGAGCCAACCGCTACAGCAACTCCTACGGCTACACCGACAAACACAGCTACACCGACGGCGACACCAACCTACACGCCGACCAATACACCAACGAACACCCCGACAGCGACGGCAACGGCAACCAGCACACCCACGAACACGCCGACCAGCACGCTGACACCCAGCAATACCCCTACCCCGACTGGCCCTTCGGCTATTCCAAATCCAGGTCGTCCATATGTCGTGGTGCCGGGAGACACGCTGTGGGACCTTGCTTATAAAGCATATGGGCGTGGCACCCGCTGGATCGAAATCTGGTACGCCAATCAGGACATCATCGCCAATCCACGCTACATCTTCATCAACCAGGTGTTCTACATCCCGATCGTCGACTGAGGTTGAACATCACTAACCAGTGACAGCGGGCTGCACTACTAAGGCAGCCCGCTGTTTGTTGTGCGATTCAGCCATGCTCATTACAATAGTAGAACGTCTGAGCGAGATACTATGCCCGCCTGTGTTAATGACGAGGATGCATGAGCCAGATACAGCAGCGCCGCGTCTTCCTGGAAGGCCCGGCAGGAACGGGAAAGACCGGGCTTGCGATCCAGCATCTCGAGAACTTGCTACAAACCGGCGTTTCGCCGGAGAGTGTGTTGATCCTGGTGCCACAGCGCATACTGGGCCGCCCCTACGAACTGGCGGCGTATCGCCTGGGTGCTCAGGTTTCCGGCGATGTGACCATGGTGACATTGAGTGGTTTGGCTCGCCGTAACCTGGAACGCTTCTGGCCTCTGGTCGCGGCAGCCGCTGGCTACGATCCAGCGCATGAGCCGATCTTTCTGACGCTGGAGACCGCCCAGTTCTACATGATGCGTTTCGTTCGCCCGGCGGTGAATGAGGGCGCTTTCGACTCCATCAGCCTGGCTGCTCCGCGCATTGCCGCTCAGCTACTCGATAACATGGCCAAAGCGGCGGAAGCAGGCTTCCCGTTCGAGGAAGTTTTGGATCGCCTGTGTGCCGCCTGGGGGGACCGCCATTCTTCCCGTTTACAGGTCTACCGCACAGCACAGACCATCAGCCAGGAATATCGGGGGTATTGCCAGCAACACAATCTGCTGGATTACGCGGCTCAGCTGGAGGTCTTCATACGCTTCCTGGTGCCGCACCGGATTTTCCGCCGTTTCTTTGCGGCACGCTACAAGCATTTAATTGCCGAGAATATCGAAGAACAAAGCCCCGTCGTGCACGAGTTTATCCGCAACTGGTGGGATCACTGGCAATCGGCCTGGCTGATTTACGACTCCGATGGCGGCTTTCGGACATTCCTGGGCGCAGACCCTGAAAGCGCAGCCAGCCTGCGGACACTCTGCGATGAACATCTCCGGTTCGAGGAGCCAGTCGTCATGTCTCCGGCAGTCGACTCGTTGGAGCGCGCGGTTCGTATTGCGCTCGGCGGTGACAGCGCTCCGGTGGAAGTCAACCCGCGGGAGGCGCTGCATTTCGCCTATCACACCTACTATCCACAAATGCTGGATTGGCTGGCTGAGCATGTTGCTGATCTCGTCAACAACGGCGTGCCACCGCGCGAGATCGCTGTACTGGTGCCGTTCCTGCCGGATGCGCTGCGTTTCTCCCTCCAGTCCCGGCTGGAAGAGCATGGTATTCCGGTGGTCACGCACCGTCCTTCGCGCGCTATCCGTGATGAACCGGCCTCCCGTGCAATGCTTACTCTTCTGCTGCTGGCGCAGACGGATTGGGGTTTTCCGGCCCCGCCTCCCAGCGATGTTGCAGATGCTTTGAGCCAGGTCATCGAGGGCCTGGATCCGGTTCGCGCCCGGCTGCTGACGAACATTGTGTACAGGCAACAGCATGGCGGAGTCCTCAGTTCATTCGAGGCCATTCAGCCGGCTGTTCGGGAGCGCATCACCTATCAGGCTGGCCAGCGTTATGAGATGCTGCGCACCTGGCTGCAAACAGTCAGCGCTGAACTAGCGCAGGCCCCACAACCGCTCGATTACTTCTTCCGTCGCCTCTTTGGTGAGGTGCTTTCCCAGCCCGGCTTTGGCTTCCACAGCAATTTTGATGCCGGACGTGTCGCCGCACAGCTCATCGAGTCCGCCCGCAAATTCCGCCAGGTGCTCTACCCCCAGGACCAGCTTGAGCCTGACTGGTCTGAGGCAGGCCGGGAGTATGTTCGGCTGGTAAACGAAGGAGTCCTGGCGGCTCTGCACCTGTCCGATCCGCGCCAGGAGGAAGTCGATGCCGTCCTCCTGGCACCTGCTTTTACCTTCCTGATGCGCAACCGTGTTGTTGATTACCAGTTCTGGGTTGATGTCGGCAGCGAGTCATGGTGGAGGCGTCTGGAGCAACCCCTGACCCACCCCTATGTCCTGATGCGCGGTTATCCTGCCGGGCGCTTCTGGTCCGAGGAGGACGAGATCGAATCTCAACGCCGTATGCTGTATCGTCTGATGGTTGGGTTGCTCCGCCGCTGTCGTCATGGGGTATACCTGGGTGTTGCCGATCTCAATGAACAGGGGTACGAACAGCGCGGCCCCATGCTGTACGTCTTCCAGCAGATTCTACAACGTTACGGTGAACAGGAGGGGACATGATGGCCGCTGGCAGCGCACAGCTGCGTCCGGAGCAGCACGCCATTGTCCACGGGTATCATGGCGGTAAGATGGGCATCAAAGCGGTGCCCGGTAGCGGGAAGACCTTCACGCTGTCGCATCTCGCCGCACGCCTGGTGGAGGACCTGACAGCTCGTGGGCTTACCGAAGGCGTGAACCGCCGTGAGGTTCTGATCGTCACCTTCACCAATACAGCAGTCAACAACTTCCGCAACCGCATTGCCGACATCCTGCAACGGGAGCGCGGCTTATTGCCCTATATCGGTTATCGGGTGCGCACCCTTCACGGCCTGGCCCATGATATTGTGCGGGAACGCCCGGCGCTGGTAGGGCTTTCTGAAGATTTCCAGATCATCGATGAGCGCGTGGCAACGCACATTATTGAAGACATCGCCAGAAGTCTCCTCAGGGAGCATCTTTCCTCCTTCCGTGCGTATCTCAGTGCGGAGATTGCGGCCAGCGAGCAGCGGCTCCGCCAGGTGGAGAACAAAGAACTCTCACAAATGGCGGTTGATCTGGGATTACGTTTCATCAAGCACGCCAAGAATCATCGTCTTGATCCTGCTCAGATCCGCCAGATGTTGGAAGGACGGGCCGCTGAACTACCGTTAGCTGCCTTCGGGCTGGCCGTCTACGAGGGTTACCAGCGTAGCCTCAGTTATCGCGGCAGCGTTGATTTTGACGATCTGGTTCGTATGGCCATTGACGCGCTGGAGCGGGATGAAGAGTATCTGGCACGCCTGCGCGCTCGCTGGCCATTCATCCTTGAGGATGAAGCACAGGACAGCAGCAAACTGCAGGAAGAGATGCTCCACCTGCTGAGTGCAAACCGGAACTGGGTGCGCGTCGGCGATCCCAACCAGGCGATCAATACAACGTTTACTACCGCCGACCCGCGCTTCCTGCGACGCTTTCTGGAGCAACCAGATGTACAGGAGATGCCTCTGCACACCTCTGGCCGCTCCACACGGGCCATCATCAATCTGGCGAATAAGTTGATGAACTGGACTACACGGGATCACCCGGTTATGGCACTCCGGCAGATGGCCTTTATGGAGCAGTACATCCAGCCAGCGCCAGCAGATGATCCTGCTCCTAACCCTCCTGACGGTGACAGCAAAGTCTACATCCACTATCGCCCTGGCGAAAATGTCGCGCCGGAGCATGAGCTTAAGATAGTGGCCGAGAACGTCGAACGGTTCTTGCAGGAGGACAGCGCGCAGCGTCACACAGTCGCTGTTCTGGCTCCGGAAAACAGCCACGGTTTCAAACTGGCCGAGCTGCTGAAGGCACGTGGGATCGCCTACGAAGAACTGCTGCGCAGCACTTCTGCAACCCGCCAGGCAGCAACCATTATCCACCATGTGTTGGCTTATCTTGGTAAACCGCTGGAGTCGCGACTCCTTGCCACGCTCTATCGGGAAGTCTGGCGGGAGGGAGCACACAGACTCAACCTCGAAGATCGGCAGGTGGAGATCGCCATCCGGGCGTTGACTGGCTGCGGGGAAGTCGAGCGATTCCTGTGGCCTGTGGCTGGCTCAGACTGGCTGCGCGATGTCTCTGTCTTAGCTCGGGAACCGGACATCTGCGACGATCTGGATGCCTTCCGCAACCGGGTGCGCCTGTGGCTAAAAGCCACAACGCTACCGGTCGACCAGCTTGTGCTCACGATTACGCAAACCTGTTTCACCGAACCGGGCGATATTGCGCTGGGTTACAAGATCGCGCTGGTGCTGCGGGATATCGCAGCGAATAACCCGGACTGGCGTCTGCCGGAGTTTGCCGACGAGTTACGGCTGATCAGTGCGAACGAGCGCAAATTCATCGGTTTTGATGATGTTGAGAAAGGCTACGAGCCTCAACCGGGGCAGGTCACTGTTGCGACCATGCATGCGGCTAAAGGCCTGGAATGGGATCGCGTTTACCTGATGGGCGTGAGCAATTACGGCTTTCCCTCGGCTCAACCTTACGACAATTACCTTGCAGAACGCTGGTATCTGCGTGACCAGATCAACCTTGAAGCGGAGATTCTGGCTCAGCTGGATGCCCTCCGGCTTGGCCAGCCTTACCGTGAAGGCGATGCCACAGCGCAGGCCCGGCTGGACTATGCCGCTGAGCGGCTTCGTCTGCTGTATGTTGGTATCACCCGTGCCCGTCGCCAGCTGATGATTACCTGGAATATGGGGCGCTACTGGACTCAGGGTGATGACAGGGTCAACCAGCCTGCGTTGGCGCTTGTCGCGCTGAAAGACTATCTGGAGGGCGCCTGATGACCGCTGCACAGAATACAGCCCCTGCCACTCTGCCGGAAGGGTTTGAGTTCAACCAGGGCGTGCTACAGGATCTGGTGGAGTGCCCGCGCCGCTTCCAGCTGAAATATGTGCAGGCTCAGCCCTGGCCCGCCATTGAGATCGAGCCTGCTCTGGAACGCGAGACGTACGACCAGCTGGGCCGGCAGTTCCACCGGCTTCTGGAGCGTCACTATCATGGTGTCCCTCTGGATGCCATCGAAGCAGGGTTGACCGAGCATCAGCTTCAAATATGGTGGGAGGCTTTTCGCCGTGAGCCACCGCTGAACCTGCCTGAGGAATTGTTGCTTCCGGAGGTGCGTCTGGCAACAGCCATCGGCAGCCAGCGTCTGGTTTGTGTTATCGACCTGCTGGCAATTGATCCAGGACGCAGAGTCGTCATTGTGGACTGGAAAACAGGCAGACATCGCCCATCGCGGGAGGCAATGGCGCAACGATTGCAGACGCGCGTATACCCGTTTGTGGTCGTTGAGGCCGCCGGGCAATACTTTGGCGGCCCGGTAGAACCAGCGCGGGTGAGCATGGTCTACTGGTTTTCCAGTTACCCGGATCAGCCGCATGTCTTCCACTACGATGAGACTCAGCATCAGCGGACACGGAGCGACCTGGAAAGGCTGCTCCAGGAAGTTGAACACCGCCTGGCCTCCGGGCAGTGGGATATGACCCCTGATGAGCGACTGTGTAGCTATTGTGTCTATCGCTCGCTATGTGGCCGGGGGATTGCGGCAGGCCAGGAGACGGATGAATGGTCGGTTGACATCGGCGATGTTGAACCTGACGAAGGAATGCTGCGCCTGGAAGATGTGGATGAGATCGCCTACTGACGATCTGGGCATGTAGCGATGATCGCGCGGGGCAGTGAACGCCAGTGGGAAATTCAGGCAACGAATGGTGTTGCGGAAGCGCTTCACCAGGCGCTTGGCGGCCACCCGCTGGTTGCGCGCATTCTTGCTCAGCGGGGCATAACCACGCCTGAGGCGGCTCTGGCTTTCCTCAACCCTGCCTGTTATCGCCCTGCTCCGCCGGAATCCCTCCCGGATATGTCGGAAGCAGTTGACATCCTGGCAGAGGCAGTGAATGCCGGTCAGCCAATCCTGATCTGGGGGGATTTTGATGTTGATGGCCAGACTGCTACAGCGCTCCTGCTGGAGGCGCTGGCAGCACTCGGTGCATCCGTTACCTTCCACATCCCCCACCGGTTGACAGAGTCGCATGGCATCCAGACGGAAAAGCTGGCGGCACTGCTGGCTGAGCGGCGCCCGGCCCTTCTGCTTACCTGCGATACGGGCATCGCTGCTCACGACGCTGTCGCCTATGCCACTGCGCAGGGTGTCAAAGTTGTCATCACCGATCATCATGATCTGCCTACGGATGGCCATCTGCCTGCAGTACCCGCCCTGAATCCCAAGCGCCTGCCTGTCGATCATCCACTCTCAACATTGCCTGGCGTCGGTGTGGCTTTCAAGCTAATCGAGGCGCTGTATGCCAGGCTTGGCCAGGAGGCTTCGGCATCCGATCGGTATCTCGATCTGGTTGCGCTGGGGATTGTGGCAGATGTTGCTGAACAGCGGTTCGATACACGCTATTTGCTGCAACTGGGCCTTGAACGACTGCGCACAACGGAGCGGATAGGGCTGCGTGCGCTCGCTGAAACTGCCCGGATCGATCTGGTTAATCTCACCACGGAGAGCATTGGCTTTCAACTGGCTCCCCGTCTGAACGCTGCCGGAAGACTTGCAGACGCGACAAAAGCGGTCGAGTTGCTGACAACCCGTGATCGAGCAACCGCCCGCGTGATTGCAGCGACACTGGAAGGATTGAACAGGGAAAGACAACATGACCAGCGGGCGATTATGGCTGCTGCAGAAAGCCTGATCAGCGACAGGCCCGACCTTCTCGATTTCCCTGCTCTGGTGCTGTATCAGCCTGGCTGGCATGCTGGCTTGCTGGGGATCGTCGCCAGCGGCCTGGCTGAGCGTTACGGGCGCCCCTGTGTGCTCCTGACGTCCCAGCCGGGCGATGATATTGCCCGCGGATCGGCCCGCTCTGCTCCCGGCTACGATATCGGCGCCGCTATCGCCGCTCAGTCCGATTTGCTGCTTGCCTACGGTGGACACCCCGGCGCTGCGGGCCTGAGTCTGCCAGTAGATAATATCGATCGGTTCCGCCGTCGTCTCTCCCGCACGCTTGAGGAACAGGCACCTGTGCGTCCGGCTCCGACGCTGGTCGTTGATGCAACGATCGCCCTGGCGGAAGTCACCGGCGATCTGGTCGAGGAACTGGATCGACTTGCTCCGTTTGGCCAGGGCAACCCGCCCATTACGCTGATGGCCACCAACCTGACGATCAGCAGGCACCAGACAATCGGTCTGGAACGACTGCACCGGAAGTTAACCGTGACCGACTCCACTGGAGTCACCCGCGAGGTCCTCTGGTGGCGCGGGGCAGAGTCTCGGCTTCCCGCCGGCCCGGTTGACATTGCATTCAATGTCGGCTGGAATATCTATCAGGGTCACCGGGAGATAGCCCTGACTCTTGTAGATTTGCATGCGCAGGCCCCTGCGGAGATCGTTGCCCCTTCTGCCCCAGCCTGGACGGTGGAAGACTGGCGCACAATGTCCGCCGAGGAGATGTTACGCAACTTCGTTGCGAAGGAGCCACAGGGCCTGATCTGGGCCGAAGGGGAACATACAGCCCAGACTGGTGGCCTGCGCCGCGACAGGTTGTACCCGGCAGAGGCGTTGCTCATCTACACAGCCCCACCTTCGTACGGTGTCCTCAATGCCGCTCTGGAAACAACCGGGGCGCGCCGGCTGTTTGTCGGCTGGGTTCCTCTACCTCCTGCCGATGTCAACCGGCTGCGGAAAGAACTCCTGGGTTTGTGCCGCTATACGCTTTCCCATCTGGATGGTCGCGCTGACCTGGACCGCTTGGCTGGAGCGCTCGGTCTGTCCCATGAGACTCTCCTCTGGGGCCTGCGCCTGCTGGCGGGTGAAGGCAGCATCTGCCTGGTTGAGCATGAAGATCATGTACTCATTGGTCGCCCTGATCCGGCAGTCCCCTCGGAATATGAGGCCGGAGAAGCCCGGGAGGCTCTTCTGTTCCATCTCCGGGAGGCTGACAACTTCCGGCGCTTCCATCGCCGGGCTAATCTGGCCAGCCTGCTCAGGTGACGAAGGCCTGTCATGAACACCAGAGAATACGATGTGCCAGCAACAACCATTCGTATCGAAAACCGGGTCGTGAATTCCCGCTTCATTGCCACCATTGGCCCCGCCCGGACAGTGGAAGAAGCTAGGGCATTCATCGCTGCAATCAGGAAAGAGATGCCGGATGCCACGCATCATGTTTATGCCTACAAGATCGGCTATGGCGGCAGTGTAATTGAAGGCATGACTGACGACGGCGAACCGAGTGGAACTGCCGGCCCGCCTGTTCTGGCTGTGCTGCGGGGTGCCGATCTGGGTGATGTCGTGATTGTAGTGACGCGCTACTTCGGCGGCACCAAACTTGGGACCGGTGGGCTGGTGCGTGCATATGGCGATGCTGCCCGCGATGCGCTGGCTGCCCTTCCCCGTGAACGGCGCATCCCCAAAGCCACAATCGGGCTGGATCTGCCATACCCGTTTTATGAACAGATTCAACGTATCCTGGCCCAGCACGAAGCTGAAATTCAGGAGCAGATCTTTGGCGTTGATGTGACTCTCTATGTGCGCCTGCCGGTGGACAACCTGCCGTCGCTTACCGCCGAGATTGCTGAGCTGACCGCAGGTAGAGTACTCCCAGTACGTCTTGATTCAGAAGAGTGAAAACATATCTATCAGGAGTTCTCTGTTACCTCTTCGGGAGAAGCGGGGGTTGGCGTAGGCACCGGAGGCATGACACTATGCTGGCAGGCCCGGTAATCCTCGCCCAGAATCACCCGGTAATCGGCTGACCGCTGCGGATCAGGAGTGATGATAACCTCCGCCGTGGGGAGCCGAAGAGCAGCCAGGAGCGCCTCCAGAATGCCGCCCTTGGTTCGCCCGGTGAAATCATAGACAGTCGTTCGTGGAGTGTAGTTGCTTTCCGCACCGGCAGCGATCGCGCGGAATCCCTCCCATGCCAGCAGGTCAGCAGCCACGCGTTCCATGCCGGGATAGCCGGTAGCATTGACGATCTCGATGCTGGGGCCAGCGCTCACCAACCGGTTACCTGTTGGTGGCTGTAGAAAGTGCTGGACAAGTGTGGCAACGGCTTCACGAATCGGCAGTTGCACAGCAGCACCGGATGGCGTCAGCCAGGATTCCACATGCACATGAGGGATAAACACATACTGCGCAATTCGCTCAGGCTCCAGCACCAGCCCTGTGGGTAGAAGACCAAGGATATCCTGAACCTGCATATCGGTGTCCACAATCCCGGTGAGTTGATCCCAGAGCATTCCTGCCTGCTCCAGCAGGCCGAGGCGGCGCAGGCGAAGCCATATGGCCCGCATCAGGTCCTGCTGCCGCCTGCCGCGATCGAAATCGCTGCTGGTTCTGCGGCTGCGTGCGTACCACAGGGCCGTATGGCCATCCAGTACGTGAACGCCCACCGGCAGTGTCAGTAGTTCCCAGTTCGCCTCATCCTGAGGGTCAAGATCCGGTGCCTTGAGGATCCAGTCCTGCAATGCGCAGTCTACCGTGATCTCCACGCCACCCAGCGCATCAATGATGGCCTGAAAGTCCTTGAAATCCACCCGCGCATAGAAGTCAATTTCCAGTCCAAGGTTGTAACGCAGAGTATCCTTGAGCAGCGTGTATCCGTAGCCGGGCGCAATCTGCTCACCGTAGCCAAAGGCGGTATTGATGCGCTGCATTGTCCAGCCCGGTACGTAGACGAACAGATCACGCGGAACAGACAGGAGACTCACCGTATCCTGGCTCCGGTTGATCGAGGCAATCATGATGGCGTCAGTGCGTCCGGCGTTCAAAGGGTTGGCTGTATCGCTGCCCAGCAACAGGATATTGAGCACGTGATCTCCATCAGGTGGGTTGGCCGGAGGCATCAGCGGCGGGATAGCAGTCACCGGCGGTTCGCTCGGAGGGGCAAATGAGCCGGTTGGCCACACCATCGTCTCTGTCGGCGACTGAGCCAGGAGAGTCCCGGCTGGTTCAGTGCCTGCACCGGCGCACACCATGACCGTAACGAGGATTCCAACCAGTACGGTCAATACCTTTTTCTGCCATGGCCGGCTTGCATCACACTGCATCGCTGGTTTCCTGTTGAGGGCTGATCGCTGCCTCCAGTACAGAGACCTGGAAACTGCCGATTCCCTGTGAGCCGGGCATTATCAGACAACTACCGCAATAAAAAGCGCCGCTCGACCAGAAAAAGGCCGGGTCTCCCCGGCCTGATGCGTCATAAAAGCCAGAATCCTATTCGACGACTGGCAGTGTGCTCAGGTCAATCGCCGTCTCCACATACTGTGCAGCGACCCAGCCCTGCGAGGCATTCTCCCGCCGCACCAGTAGCCATTGGCCATCAGCGGTACGCCCCATCAAGCTGAGTGCCGTACCCGGATCAAGCACAGCAAGTACCTGCCCATCGCGCGGGGCAGCACGGAAGTTCACACGGTAGTTAACAACTGTGCCATTGAGCGGCGGTTCACTTTCCAGGGTAACCACAGCGTGCATCACTGTAGAGAGTTCATCGGTGACTGTGTTGCCTTCCTCAATACGCACGGCGACAAGGTTGAGGGCCGGCGGGTTGTCCAGCAGCGCCAGTGGCATGCGCAGTTCAAGTGCCGTATCCCGCGCGGTGATCACGCCGCTGGCGGCCCGCGCCTGCCCGGCTTCTTCACTGATCACAAATACCGTGCCTGCCCGGAGCCTCGGCAGCGCATACTGGTATGTGCTGTAAACACCCTGGTTGTTGGTCACAATGTCAAACAGGAAGAGATCTACGTTGTCCGGATCGCCCTGGAGTTCAACCAGCACGTAGAGGTACTCACGGTTCAGGAAGGAGCGTACAGCTGTGATGTCGACAGTGCCACTGCTATCCCCAATCTCGTCAGGATAAGGCCGCAGAAAGCGTCCCCAGTCATCAGCTCTGCCATCAATTGCTGTGCTGGTGAAACCATCTGCTGGGGGGATATAAGGCCCATTCAAACGCAGATGATCGATGTTCACCCATCCGGTGAGGCCATCGGGGGTCTCCACCTGAATCCAGCGGAGACTCTCATCCATACCCAGAACATAAAGGAGAGTGCCGCGGGATAGCATGGCGATAGTTTCAGACGGTGCGGATGGGCCAGTATGAAGCGGCGCACGCGAAATAACACTGGCGGTCTCGTCCCCCCCCTGCCCCAGAACAACCGACGCTGGCAACAGGAGTCCCAGCACCAACAGGGTGACGCCCACAACAACATGGAGCGGACGACTCTTCATCATAGAGAGGCTCCTCGACTTGGTAGGTTGAAGCGCGGGTTCACTTACCCTTATTGTACAATTGCCTTGCCTTCTATGTCCAAAGGAGCAGACTGTATTTCCGAAGGTCGCGACCCTGGCAAACGTTTCCGTTCACGGTATGATTTTGCCCATGATGAGTACAGATACTTCTCGACGGTGTGCGCTGTGCTTCTGGTTGGGGTTGTTGGCCTTCTCCAGTCTCGCTGGCTTACTCGGCATCTATGCTATCCCGGTCGCCCAGGGTGCGCCACCGGCTCAGCTTACGCCGACCGGTGTCTTTGCGGAGGCTCTGGGAGAAGCCAATCTTCGTGCTGGCCCCGGTATTGAGTATCCCCTTCTCGGACAGATCACCGCCGGGACACGCTATCAGGTCATTGCACGCCATGAGCTTTTCCCGTGGTTGCTCATTGCCTATCCACTGGCTCCGGGAGGCCAGGCCTGGGTATTTGCCGACCTGGTGACATTGAGTGCGCCGCTGACGCAAGTACCGTATGCAGGCGCGACGGTCGTGCTCAGCACGCTCACGGCTTTGCCTGTCACGCCAACAGCGCTACCCGCAATGGAAAGTACCGTATCGCCTTCTCCAACGGCGACGTTGTTCTCCTCCACCGCTCGAGTTTTCATGGAAGCCGAAGCTGAGGTCAACGTGCGGTTTGGCCCCGGTGTGGATTACCCTCGGATTGGCCAGATTCAGCCCGGTGAGCGCTATCCGGTAGTCAGCCGCCATGCTCTATACCCCTGGTACCTGATCGAATATCCACCGTCGCCGGAGGGAGTCGGGTGGGTTTTTGCGGATGTTGTGCAGATCTTTGGCGATATCTACAGCTTACCGGTCATTAGCAGCGAACAGGTGGCATGGCCAACACTTACCCCTACACCGCCCTTTGTGGTTACCGGGATACCCCCCTGGCTGCCTGCCGAACAACTGGGCGCTACTCCATTACCAGCAAGCACGGTCGATCTGGAAGCGCTGGGCGACGATATCCTGAGTTACTTACTTGCGCTGGGCTTTGCACCAGAAGAAGACCGGTTTGCCTCACTCTTCCTGCTGGATCTGGCCAGCGGGAGGAGCATTTCGCTTGGCCGTGGTATCGCTTACAGCGGCATGAGCCTGATCAAAATCCCGATTCTGGTGGAGTTCTACCGTCAGGCTGACCGCCCCGCCGATTCCCTCCAGGCAGAAGTTATCACCAACACCATGATCTGCAGTGGCAACCATACAGCCAATGCGTTGCTGGCCACCCTTGGCAATGGCGATGCTTTCGCAGGAGCGCAGCAGGTGACCGCCATGCTGAGCCAGCTTGGTCTGGAGGATACCTTTCTGGTGGCACCTTTCAAACTGGGCGATGAACCGGTGGAGAATCGGGCGGTTGTTACGCCAATAACAACCGCGGACCAAACCCGAACGCAGCCTGACCCCTTCAACCAGATGACACCGGAGGATATGGGCTGGCTGCTCAGCGCGGTCTACCAGTGTGCATCGGATGGCACCGGGCCGTTGATGGAGGTGTTTCCAGGAGATTTCACGCCAACTGAATGCCGCCAGATCATCCTCGCCATGAGCCGCAACCAGATCAATGTCCTGACTGAAGCGGGCGTTCCCATCGGCACCCGCGTGGCTCATAAGCACGGCTGGATCGACGATACGCACGGCGATGCAGCGATCATCTTCACCCCGGGCGGGGACTTCGTTTTGGTGATGGCTCTGCATCAGCCGGAGTGGCTCCCTTATGAGGTTTCCTGGCCGGCAATGGCGGAGATCACAAGGATGATCTACAACGCCTACAATCCTGATGCACCTCTTGCCTCCATCCACCCGGAAACTGTTGATGAGACCTGTCGGCTTGAAGGCAATCCGCTGCTTGACGAGTTGCAGCGCTGGGAGTTGCCCCCGCTTGACTGAAAGCCTCCTTCCGCGGGGCTGCATAGCGCTCTCATGGCAACAGGTTGGCGGCCTCAGCCGGGGTAATCGAGATACCTGCCGCCATATGGTTTGCAAGGCAGGACAGTGCCGCGAGAATGTGCGCGAGGGACAATGCAGGGTTCAGCCCCGTACGTGCGGCAACAAACCGCTCAACAAGATCGTCCGTGAGCCATCCCATGTGCCAGAGGACACCAAGCGTATCTGACCAGGCGGTGATGATCTGCTGCCACATCGTCGTACGGTCGCCGTCATTGTGTATGATGACATCGGCCTGAGCCAGTTTTTCGGCCTGTGGTCTCTGGGCGTCAATACGCCTTTCGGCTTCCTCCTGGCTAAGGCCCCGGCTGGCCATCAGACGCTTGACCTGCTGTATGCGGGGTGCGTCAATGACCCAGACACAATCGACCTCTGTCCTCAGATCGCCCTCCAACAGCTTGATCGCCTCGATGACCACCACCCTGCTCTGCGTGCTCTGTCCCTGTCGTCTGACCTCTTCAACGACCAGGGGGCGGAAAATCGCCTCCAGCCGGGTGAGCAGGCTGGCATCGGCGAAGGCCTTCTCCGCCAGCAGTTGTGTGTTAACGCGACCGTCAGGCAACAGAATCCCTTCACCCAGCAAGTTAACAAGGGCTGAGTATCCGGGTGCGCCCGGTTGACGCAATTGATGAACAAGCTTATCGGCGTCAATGACATAGGCCCCCAGGCTGTTAAGCATCGCCAGGGCTGTGCTCTTGCCAACCGCGATGTTGCCGGTCACGCCGATCACGGCCTTGCTCCCCCATCGACCACTCAATCGAAATTTCGGCACGTCTGCAGGCGAGTGCCCGGCCAGGAAACCCGCCAGCCAGGCATCCCGAAAGGCAAGTGATCCGTCATCAACCTGCACGAGCAGCCCGCAATCGATCAGTTGCTGGATCAGCTGGTTATTGCTGGGTAATACCCGTTCGCTCACAACCTACGCCCCTCTAAACCTGTCCCTCAAGGCAATAAGAGGTTAAAATCTGGAAGCTGCAAATGCCGGGCTCCGGGGAGGTAGGCGGCATGAATCCCAAAGACGACCTGCTTCATACCTTGCGTACTGAGGCAGTTGAGGATTTCCTCAAAGCGGTCTACCAGCTGGAGCGTCAGCACTCTCCGGTGGCGACGAACATGATTGCCGCCAGACTGGGTATCAGACCGCCGTCTGTCACAGAGATGGCCAGGAAGCTCGCCGCTCATGGTCTCCTGGAGTACGAAAAGTACAAAGGATTACGCCTGACAGAGGCGGGGCGTCGCATCGCGCTCGAGGTGATCCGCCACCATCGCCTGATCGAGATGTACCTGACTGAAGCCCTTGGTTACACCTGGGACGAAGTGCACGACGAAGCCGACCGCCTTGAACATGTGATCTCGGAACAGTTTGAGGCGCGCATTGCCGCAGCGATGGGCCATCCCAATCATGATCCCCATGGCGATCCTATCCCGGCACCAGATGGTTCGCTCCCGCTTCCTGCCCAGGGGCTGGCTACCCTGCAGGAGGCAACCTTTGACCAGCTCTGCCTCGTTCACCGGATTACCGACCAATCCCCTGAAACACTCCGCTATCTGGCTGATCGAGGTCTGGTGCCGGGCGCGCAGATCATGGTCACCGGCCACGAATCGCCCACTGGCCCCATCCATGTACTTGTTGAGGATACCGCCTCTGTCGTTGATCGCACTATTGCCAGCCATGTTCTGGTGAAGCCTGTTGCCCGGCGCACCACCCGATAACTTCTACGGGATAGAGGCGGAAACACGCCTGCGCTTCTGACTTACAGACGCATTTCAGAGGAATGACCGGGAAACACGCTCTTGCCGGTGATGGCACTGTAAGCGTGGTTGACCGCCACCGCTACCTGGCCAAACCCCGTGGCAATGAGATTGAGTGGTTCAACGCCTTCCTGTTTGCAGATATCCCCCGCCGCATACACGCCGGGCAGATTAGTTTCCTGCCTTCCGTTAACCTTGATGTAGCGTCCATCAAACTCCAGCCCCCAGTCTTTGATTGCGCCCAGGTTAGCCTTGAAGCCCAGGTTTAGCAGCACGGCATCGACATGAAGTGTGGTTTCCTCGTTGGTACGGTTGTCGAAGATGACCGCCCGTTCAACATGGCCTTCGCCTTCTAACCGGCGAATTTCGTAGAAGGTCAGCACCTTAACCGGCGATTTCATTAACTGGGCCAGGCTACTTTCGTGTGCACGGAAACCCTCCCGCCGATGAATCAGCGTTACCGAACGGGCATAGTCCTTAAGGTTGAGCGCCCAGTCCACTGCTGAATCACCGCCGCCCACGACGAGCAGGTCTTTCTTGTAGAACGGGCTTTTATCCTGAATGAAATAGTAAACGCCACCGCCATTTTCAAACTGGGCGACGGTATCGTTTACCAGTTTGTTTGGCCGGAAAGCACCAATGCCGGCACAGATGATAACTGCTCTACCATGATGTACAGCGCGGTTAGTTTCCAGTTCCCATACGCCGTTTTCTAGCTGGTGTAACCTTTCGCCGCGTTCTTCAAAGCAAAAGGTGGGATGCCACTGCCCACACTGTTCGACAAGGTTACGCACCAGGTCCTTGGCCAGGATCCTCGGGCATCCCGGAACGTCATAGATGTACTTCTCCGGATACAGCACGGCGAGCTGCCCGCCCGGCTCCGGGAGTGCTTCCACGATCTTGGTTCGCATCTCACGCATTCCAGCGTAGAATGCGCCAAACAGGCCCGCTGGCCCAGCCCCGACGATGAGGATATCGTAGATGTCCATTCGTTATTCTTTCTAATTGGCAGTTTACCCGCGTCTCTGGCTCCACCCGCTCCTGGGCGCGATCTTAGTCGGTTCACGAGTGGGACACAAGGCTACGGCGAACAGAAACTACTGGCGGTCGCGTCCAGCGAGGCGCCACTTCGCTTGTGGCCTGTCGCCAGAAAATCCGACTGCTCCTGTTATAATAACCAGCAATTGACGAAAAAGCTGTAGCCGGGTATGTTTGCTGGAGTCGGTTTGCAGCTGGCCTGGATTGCAGCCGGTGTCTGGGCGTTGTATCGTCATTGTTAGTTGGCAAGGAAGAAACCATGTTGACCCATTGTTACAGGTATCGGTTCGTGGCCGCTGTTCTGGTCGTTTTGCTGGTGATCCTGCCTTTGCTGGCCGCAATGCCTGTGCGTGCCGACGGGCCGGAAACGCTCTGCCTGACTGATGCCAGTGGGCGGTGCCTGACCGGCGAACTGACTGCAATCGAGTTACGCGCACTTATGGCGGAGATCGCAGCGTATCCGGTGCCGGATGTGACCCCGATCCCGGTCGATGAGTCATTGCTAAGTAGCCGTAGCTATCGCCGGGTGCTGGATGCGGTGACGATCTATGACGCGCCGAATGGCAATCCAATCGGGACGCTGGATCCCGGTTTCAATTTCGTCACCACCATTAACCGGGTGGATAACTGGGTGGAGGTCAACCCTGGCCAGTGGATCGAGGATGAATACCTGGGCAGCGCGCGTGTGTCTCGCTTTGCAGGGGTAACGCTCAATGCCAGCCCGTTGTATCCGTTTGCCTGGTTTTTGCTGGATACAAAACCCAGCCAGCGTCCGGGCGCCAGGCCTGTCCCAGGAACAGCCTTTATCCCGCGTTACACCCTGGTGAACATCTACGCCAGCACCGTAGTGGATGGCTGGCGCTGGTATCTGGTTGGGCCAGACCAGTGGGTGCATCAGACTCGTCTGGGGAAGATCACGCTTGTTGAACGTCCAGAAGGTGTCGAGGGCCGCTGGATCGCGGTCGATCTTTACGAGCAGACACTGGTCGCTTACGAGGATGATACGCCGGTATATGCTACGCTGGTCTCATCCGGTCTGTCGCAGTGGCCAACCAATGAGGGTCTGTTTCAGATCTGGGATCGCTACGAACATACCCCGATGAGTGGCGCAGAGGGCGCACCCGACTTCTACTACTTGGAGGAAGTTCCCTGGACGATGTTCTTTGACCATGACATCGCCCTGCACGGCACATACTGGCATGACGGCTTCGGGTACCGACACAGCCATGGTTGCGTGAATCTGACGATCACCGATGCCCACTGGCTTTATCAGTGGACAGAAGGGCCATACGCCAATGCCTATGTTTACGTGTACAGCAGCGGCCAGTATACGAAATAGGGTGTGACCTGCATGAGGGGCTGTTAGACACAGCAGCAAGCCCTTCACGGTAGTTGATAGGATGATGGTATGCCCCCCCAGTCCTCTAGCCAGGGCGATCAACCGGCTGACGCGGTGCACCGTTCGCGGCGTGTACTGGAGGTCATGGCGCGCCAACTGGACTTTTTTGGCTATCTGCCGGTCAATACACCACTGATCGAGCAGGCTGATGACTTCCTGATCAAGGCGGGAGATGCAGCCATCAACCGCCTGGTGAGCTTCGAGCTGAATGGGCGCACGCTATGCCTGCGTCCGGAGTTTACAGTGCCTGCGGCGCGTGTGTATATCGAGCGCTTTCAGACTTATCGTGGCCCTGTTCGGATGCAGTTCAGCGGGCCGATCCTGCAATACGACAGTCTCAGCCATGGCGCAATTGTCGAACAGAACGCTGTTGGCGCTGAGTTGATCAACGAGTGCAGCCCTGCAGCCGATGCAGAGATCATTGCGCTGGCGGTTCGGCTCCTGGAAGCAGCCGGTGTCAGTGACTGGCTGGTCACCATCGGGCACAGCGGTCTGATTGAGCGTTTCCTTGATCGCTACCAGCTAAACCGGCAGATGCGACGTTTTGTGATCAACCGGTTGCCTCTCCTCCGGCAGGGTGCAGGCGGTCTCTCCCAGGCGTTTGAAATGCTGGCCCAGCTTGAGTCGCCGACTGCTACTGAGACTGGGACCCAGCCAGTTAGCAATCACCTGGACGCTGAGGTCGCTCTGGTTGCCCTGCTACAGTCAACGCCCCAGCATGGCCCATCCGGAGGGCGGACGCGGGAGGAGATCGCCCGCCGCCTTCTGGATAAGCAACAACGCGGAAACCAGCATGATCGCACGCGCCGTGCGCTGAACGATCTGCAGCAACTCCTTGAGCGCGCCGAATCGCCTGCAGCACTTAGCTCCTGCCTGGCGGGTGATCGATTGCAGGAGATTGCTGAACATATCGCGACAACATTTGACCTGCTGAGCGCCTACGGGATTCCGATGGCACGAATCAACTTCGATCTCAGCTTTACCCGCAATCTCGACTATTACACAGGTCTCGTCTTTGAGTGTCAGAGGATGAATACACCGGAAACCCTGTTCGGCGGTGGAGGCCGCTACGATGAGTTGATCGGCTTGCTGGGCGCGCAACAGGCGGTCCCTGCTGTTGGGTTTATGCTGTATGCCAACCCGATTCTGAGCATTACCGCGCGGGAACCTGGCCCGCCTGAGACTGTACAGGGACAACTACGTATCTTGTTGCAACCTGCCGAAGAGGGCCTGACCAGTGAGGCAATCGCACTAGCTTCTGCTCTGCGCGCCGCGGGCGTGTATGTGACCTTACAACCTGCTTCTTTGTCCCCCGTCAATCCTCTGCACGGCGAAACTCACCTGTTGACTGTCGAGCGGAACCAGTTACGCCTGCAACACCTCACCGGCGAAGAGAGCATGGTTCTGGATCGTGATGATTTGCCCGGCTTGCTGCGGGCGCTGGAGTCTTGCGCATGATAGAGCGCGTCTCGCTGGCTCTGCCCAGCAAGGGCTTGCTTGCCGAGCCGACCCTCAATTTCCTGAGGTCGTGTGACCTGAAGGTTCACCAGGTTAATCCTCGCCAGTACACCGCCAGTATCCCGGCCCTGCCCCATGTTGATGTGCTCTTTCAGCGGGTAAGTGACATTGTCTACAAGGTGGCGGACGGCACTGTTCACATGGGTATCACCGGTCTGGATGTCGTGATGGAGCATCCCAGCGATGAGTTGCTGGTCGTGCATGACAACCTCGGCTACGGCGCATGTGAACTGATCATTGCCGTGCCGGAAAGCTGGCTGGATGTTGACTGTATGAGTGACCTTGTCGACATCTCCCTGGACTTCCGCGAGCATAAGCACCGGAACCTGCGGATTGCCACCAAGTTCACCAATCTCACTCGCCGCTTCCTGCACGAACATGGGCTTCAGCACTTCACTCTTGTGGAATCAGAAGGCGCTCTGGAGGCAGCGCCAACCCTTGGTTACGCGGATATCATCTGCGATCTGACGGCGACCGGCACCACGCTGCGGGAGAATCATCTCAAGACACTGGTGGATGGCGTTGTCCTCCGGTCGCAGACATGCCTTGTGGCTAACCGACGGGCGTTGAAGTCCCACCCGGTTGTCCGCGAGACAGCCTACACCCTGCTGGAGTTAATCGATGCAGCGCTGCAGGGGCGTGACTTTTACAGTGTTACGGCGAATATCCGGGGCACAAGCGCCGAAGCGGTGGCAACGCTCGTGGCCGCTAACCCTCTTACACGCGGATTGCAGGGGCCGACGATTGCCCCTATCTACGCTCCGAACTCGCTCTCAGGCGAGGGTTACCAGTGGTACACAGTGACGATCATGATTCGCAGCAGCGATTTGCTGCCCACCATCGCACACTTGCGTTCAATCGGCGGCGTTCAGACGATCGTGACCCCGGCCCGTTATGTCTTTCTGGGGCAATCACCCAGCGTTGAGCGGTTGGAGCGTCTTTTTGCCTCATAGGACGATGGGGGCGATCAGTTGCGCCAGGTTTGCAGCCAGTCGGGAACGTGACTTACATCCGCCAGTACGTCCACACAGCCTGCCGCCAGCAAAGCCGCGCGGCGTAGATTCTGCTGCCGGGGGTCTGCAGCACCGCTCAGTATGCCCAAACAAGGTATACCTGCTGCCTTCGCAGCCTGAGCGTCGCTGGGTGAATCGCCAACCATCAGCGCCCGCAGACCGTCTGACGGGGGTTCATCCAGCAGGTGTTCTACAGACGCTTCCAGATGTATCGCTCTCAAGATCGAAAAAGGATGTGGCTTACCGAGATGGGAACGGCCTGTGGCCTGCTGCGCTGCTTCGATTTCCGTGTAGGTTACCAGCCTGTCTGGATCGAAGATTCCGAGCAACCCATTTGCCTCAAGCGGGGGAAACGCCTCATTGCGTGGCCGGCCTGTTGCGATGCCAAGGCGGTATCCGGCTTCTCGCAGGCAGAAGAGGGCACGTTGTAAAGTTTCCCCTGGCAAAGTCAGCGTCTCCGCCAGGGGAGGCAAACCAACGCGGATGAGCGCCTCCCCTGAGCGCCATTCCTGGAAACGGCCAAACAGGTAGTGCCACCATGGCCCCTGTGGGTGAAGGAGTTCCGGTTGGGCGCCAAGATAGTCCGCCGCAACCTTGCCAGCAAACGCGAGTAAGGCGCTACCCTGCCGCGTTTCCGCCACCTCCAGCAAATCCTGGAGGAGGCGGGGCCAGTGTTGGCCGCCTGTGAAGGTTGACCGGAACATATCCAGAAGTTCCGGAATTGACCTGCAGCTCTGTCCGCCGGCCGGTTGACAGCCAAGTAGCAGGGCGCACCCGCCGAGGTATGTCAGATCCCAGTTGGAGTTCACTGAGCGCGCTTTAACTGCTTCGATCAGTGGCAGTGGCAGGATGTTGTCGCGGGCTTCGGCTTCCGGCACCATCAGGCCGGAACTACCCTGGCCTGCTTGCAGCAACTCCCAGAGTGTCAGGCGAGCGCAATCCCAGTAGATCTTCTCAGTCGTGATGACACCGTCCAGATCGAAAATAACGAGGTCAACCGGTCGGCTCATAGCGCTGCCTCTACACTATCCAGCCATTGCTCAATCCAGCTGGATCCATCAACCGAACGCCCCCCCATCTCGATCACATGCGCAAAGCCCAACAGCGCTACAGATGGCGGAAAGCGCTGATTGTCAGCGAGATTCATCGTTAATAACGGGCAACAGGCCAGCGCAACCTGAAGGTAGTCACGCCAGTTCGGGCGCAGCCAGCCACGCTGCCGCAGCAACCCTAGCAGGGGCTTCAGCACGCGAACACTCTTGCTTTGCCAGAACATCTCGCGAATCGCTGGCAGACGATGCGGATATGTCACAAAGAAATGTCCGTGCTCAACCCGAAGTGTCGCGCCACCTTCCCTGGCCCGGACCTGCGGGAAATACATCCACATCGCGTGGACATTGTGGTAGAGCGGCTTGGCCAGATCGAGTAATGGATCGTGCTGCCCGGCAAAAGCCGGGTCAAAGTAAACCAGTTCGGCGCCTCGCAGGAAGATATTGCCGTTGTGTGCATCGCCATGCCCGGCTATGGCAGGCCCGTCGCGTCCGGGGATCAGTAAGTCGGTGGCCCGCGCGATGATGTCGTTGAGCGTGTCGGTATAGGGTATGCCGTTGATTGTCCACCGGGCAGCACGGACAACCTCAACAGGAAGTTCAGGCTGGCCGGGGAGCGAGAGATACTTGCCTGATCCGTAGAAGCTGTCCAGCCGCCCTCCTGTCAGGCGGTGATAGAACAACTGGTGTACCGGCTGCCGGGCGTGATCCGTTGCTGTCTGCCAGGTCAAACTCTGGCTGTAGATGTTGAATAATCTGCTGTCGCTGATCTGTTGAGCTTCATGCAGCTGAGCAGATCTCCCGTCTGGGGCCTCGCCGCGTTCAATTGCCCACGCGACATCAAAGACCGACTCATCGTCGATCACCTCATAGAGGAGCATCTGGCGTCCCGGTTCCGTGGAAGCCAGGACAGGCGTAATGACAGGGTATCCTGCACGCTGAAGCAGATTGCTATTGTAGTACTCAGCAATCACGCTGTCCGGTTCCACATGCGATTTGAAGAATAACCGCCGGCCATCCCGCAAGATCACAAATCCGTTGAAGGAGTTCAGGGACACGGCCAGAGGCCGCAGAGTTACCGCTACCACGTCCAGACGGAAGACATCCTTGATGAAGCGCTGGAGCAAGGCCTCTGCAGCCTCTCGATCCGTGAATTGCAGGCGCTGGATGGCCTGCAGGGTTTTCATTTCCACCATTCTTCCCGTCGCCGAATAGCCTGTGCGTGAGCGGGGAACCCCTCATAGTCAGCCAGGATTGCAGTCGTTTCCTTCAGTGCATCATACCCTTCGCGGGAAAGATACCCTACACCGCTGCGTTTGAGAAAGTCGTTCACGCCCACAGCGGAAAACGATCGGGCGAACGTCCCGGTAGGCAGGATCGCATTCAGACCCAGGCAGTAGTTGCTGATCGGAATGGGTGTGTACGGCCCCAGCAGGATCTCACCTGCATTCTTGATCTTTTGCAGCGTGACGAATGGTTCCCAGGTCAGGATTTCCAGATGTTCCGGTGCATAGTCGTTCGCAAACTGGATGGAAGCGTCCAGGCTCTCCGTGATCACTATCCCACCATATCCGCCCAGAACTGTTTCCACAAACTTACGGCGCCATTCCGGTAGCGCATCGATCAGTTCAGGAAGAATACGCTCCACCTGTTCGGCAACTTCGCGACTGTGGGTGACCAGCAGCGCTGCTGAGTCTGGCCCATGTTCGGCTTCGACCAGCAAGTCGACGGCAGCAATGCGAGGATCCGCTGTTTCATCCGCGAGGATGATCGACTCGCTGGGGCCGGCTGGAGTGCCCACGTCGATGACGCCATAAAGCAGCCGTTTGGCGGCGGACACATAGCTGCTGCCGGGGCCGATCACTTTGGCAACCCTGGGGATAGTCGTTGTGCCGTAGGCCAGTGCTGCGATTGCCTGCATCCCACCGACGGCATAGACTTCTTTGACACCGCACACTTCCGCAGCAAAGAGAGAAGCGTCATCGACCTTCCCGTCTGGGCCTGGCGGGGTGACGACGACCACGCGCTCCACGCCGGCCACAACCGCCGGAACTGCCAGCATGAGCATCACCGATGGGAAAGCTCCCTTGCCGCGGGGGACATACAACCCCACACTGCTCACCGGTGTCACTTTCTCTCCGGCCATGACACCCGGCAGGACCTCGGTGAACCACATTGGCTCCGGCATTTGTTCCTCATGAAAACGCCGGATGTTGGTATAAGCATGAATAACTGCAGCTTTGACGTCCTCAGGGAGGGATTTGCGGGCAGCCGCAAAATCATCCGCGGAAGCCCTGATCTGTCCTGCCGTGAACTCCGGTGCATCGAATTTACGAGTATAGGCTACAACGGCGTCATCGCCTTCGCGGCGGACACGCCCGATAACTTCCTCTGCGACCGGCAGGAGATCCGTGATGTCCTGTTCTGCTCTTCGCATCAGCCGGGCGAATTCGTCTGCAGGCAGGTTTGCCAGTTCGCGAACTTTGATCTGCATTTGCTTTTCACCTTTCCATAAAAAACGCGGTGGGGAACCCCACCGCGCCTTACCAACCTCCATGCAACACCTCACCATGCAGCGGGGCCTGGCTGACCTGGGGCAGGATGAAGATGGTGATTCTGCTTTACCAGAGAAGCCAGGTCATTCATGGACTGCATGAGAGGGTTCCTTCCGCTCTGTCAGGGACGAGTCATCTTCCATTGGTTGCAGAGCAATTACCGGTAGTCTAGCGGCAGGTGTCAGGTGTGTCAACAAGCATCTGTCATGCTAGACCCTGACGCCCGTCAGGTAGCCCTGGGCGATCAGCAGTTCCGCATTCAGAATGGCGCCACCGGCTGCCCCGCGCACAGTGTTGTGGGCCATTGTGACAAATTTGTAACCCAGCACCGGGCACGGACGCAAACGCCCGATGACCGTGCTCATACCATTGCCTGCATCTCGGTCCCGGCGCGGCTGAGGACGATCCGGCGCGTCGCTGACCACCAGCGGCCTGGATGGAGAACTGGGCAGCGTGCGCAGCACTGCCGGCCCGCTGAAGTTTTCCCATGCTTCCCGGATCATCGCCAGGTCAGGCTGTTGTTCCAGGGTCACCGATACAGCGACAGTATGGCCATCCAGCACGGGCACACGGTGACACTGTGCACTGACGGTCGCATCCAGCCACTGGATCCGATCACCGGACAGGTCGCCAAGCATCTTCAGCGACTCTGTCTCCAGTTTCTCCTCTTCGCCGGGAATATACGGGATAACGTTATCAAAGATGTCCAGCGAAGCTACGCCAGGATATCCCGCGCCGCTGATAGCCTGCATGCTCACGGCACTAATCCGGGTGATACCAAATGGTTTGAGCGGGGCCAGGGCCATGACAACCGGCGTTGTCGTACAGTTCGGGCTGGTTACCAGTGCCCCGGTACTCCAGCCACGCCGCCGCCGTTGCACCTCAATCAACCCCAGGTGATCCGCATTCACTTCAGGGATCAGCAGTGGCACGTCTTCAGCCATGCGATGCGATTTGACGTTGGAGCATACCACGTATCCAGCAGCGGCCAGCTCCAGTTCGCGCTGCGTTGCGATCTCGCCAGGCAACGCTGAGAAAATGAGCGGCGCATCAGGCTCGGCGTCCAGGGGCAGGACGGGCAGTGATGCCACCTCCGCTGGTGGTGAGCCTGTGAGTACCCAGTTTGTGGCTTCCGCATAAGGTTTTCCCGCGCTGCGATCGGAAGCGATGACAGCAGCAACCCGCAGCCAGGGGTGATTATCCAGCAACTGGATGAAGCGCTGCCCCACCGCACCGGTTGCACCCAGAATAGCGACGTTTATCCGCTCGGTCATGATAGCTTCTCCTGATGATTTTCGATGGTGGTGGGCGATTCCGCTGCGGGATAGGAACCCAACATTTTCACAAATGACGCCCGTCGCAGGAGGGCAACCAGCGCTGCTTCGCAGACGGGGTCCTTCCAGTGACCTTCAAAGTCGAGATAAAATACGTACTCCCACGGCCTGTTCCGCCGGGGTCGTGACTCGATCTTGGTCAGGTTGATCCCGCGCTGGGCGAACTCCCCCAGACACTCGTAAAGAGCTGCCGGGCGGTGACGAGTCGCAAATACCAGGGAGGTTTTGTTCTTCTCTGCCCGTTCCGCGTCTTCAATTCCCAGGATGAAGAACCGCGTGAAGTTATGGGCGGCGTCTTCAATATTAGGCTCGATGATCTCAAGGCCATAGAGTTCGGCGGCCAGCGGGCTGGCAATCGCGCCAACACCGGGGATGGGCGCGGCAGCCAGGTCGCGTGCACTGCCCGCGGTGTCGTACCAGGGTTCGGTCTCCAACCCAAAGCGCCGAAGGAATTGCTCACACTGCGCCAGCGCCTGCGGATGCGAACGCACACGCTGCAGATCGGCCAGCCGGGTCCCAGGGGGGGCCAGAAGGGCATGGCGAACATGAAGAATCACCTCACCCTGCACCCGCAGATCGTGTTCCATGAGCAATTCGTATGATTGGGATACGGTGCCGGCGTGGGCATTCTCAATAGGCAGAATCGCATGTTCTGCCTGCTGGGAATCAATGCACTGGAACAGGTCGGCAAATGAGCGGCAGGGAATAGTCTCGACGTTATCACCGAAGTGCTGGCGGATCGCCTGTTCGGAATAGGCGCCGTGAATACCCTGGAAAGCTACACGTTTGTGCACAGCTGCCCCCTTCCCTGAGTATGCTCATGCTAGCACACTCATCTCATGACCGACAACGTTAAGCAGTATCACAGTGTTTGGGCAAACCGCCCAAGAAAATCCGGACGCAAACATGTCAAACTGTCCGTTGACGCTTGTGGCTGACTATGGCTATGATGCAGACATGAAGATGGTAACAGGGTCTGCTACGGTTGTCCTTCGTTTGCGCCGTCGTATCCGCCGGCCATGCACTGGTCTGGCGGAGAATTTCGGCGTGCGCTGAAATTCTCGGACCGGGCAGACGCTTTAGCAGTTTGGAGCGCTCTGTACGTCCCCAGACCGACAGGAAAAGGTCTGGGGACGTTTTCGTGTGTGCATTTGTGATCAGTCTATCCCAAAGGAGCATCTGAAACATGGCCGGCCAACAGAAGGTCAATAAGGTTGTTCTCGCCTACAGTGGAGGTCTGGACACGTCGATCATCGTGCCGTGGCTGATTGAAAACTACGGCTGTGAGGTTATCTGCTATACCAGCAATATCGGCCAGGGCGAGGAACTGGATGGTCTGGAAGAGAAGGCACGTAAGACTGGCGCCAGTAAGCTGATTCTTGATGATCTACGCGAGGAGTTCCTGCTCAAGTTTGTCTTCCCAACCATGCAGGCGGGGGCCGTCTACGAGCGTGAATATCTGCTGGGCACATCGATGGCCCGGCCGCTGATCGCCCGCCGGTTGGTTGAGGTGGCAGAAGTTGAAGGCGCGGATGCCATTGCGCATGGCTGCACCGGTAAGGGGAATGATCAGGTGCGCTTTGAGCTGACGGCTATGGCCTTGAATCCAAAGCTCAAGGTTATTGCGCCCTGGCGAGAATGGGACATCCGCAGCCGGGAAGATGCGATCGCTTATGCACGGGCGCATAATGTCCCGATTACTCAGACGCTCAGGAGTATCTACAGTCGTGACCGCAATCTTTTCCACATGAGTCATGAAGGCGGGCCTCTGGAAGATCCCTGGAACGAGCCTGAGGAAGAGATGTATGTTCTGACTGCCAGTCCGCAGGAGGCTCCCGATGAGCCAGAGTATGTTGAGATTGGCTTTCAGAAGGGCGTGCCGGTGAGCCTGAATGGTCAGAAGCTGCCACCTGTGGAGCTATTTGAACAGCTTAACGCCATAGGTGGTAAGCATGGGATTGGCCGTGTGGATATGGTTGAAAACCGGCTTGTGGGGATGAAGAGTCGTGGTGTGTATGAGACGCCCGGCGGGACGCTGTGCTTCAGAGCGCATCAGGCTCTGGAAAGCATTTGCATTGACAAGTACACCATGCATTTCAAGGATTTCATCTCTGTGAAGTATGCTGAACTGGTGTACAACGGGCAGTGGTATACCCAGCTTCGCGAGGCGCTGGATGCGTTTGTGCGTGTGACCCAGCGGAATGTGACAGGCGTCGTCAGACTCAAGCTATTCAAGGGGAATGTGATCGTCGCTGGTCGCAAGAGTCCGTTCAGTCTGTATCGTGAGGACTATGCGTCGTTTGGTCAAATGGACATCTATGATCAAACTGATGCGGAGGGTTTCATTAACCTGTTTGGGCTACCGTTGAAGGTGGAGGCGCTGCTGGCGTTGGAAGGCAGGAAGACGAGCGAGTATGCTCAGCCCGATTATGCGCTGTTTAAGCGTGATTGAGGCTGAAATTCTGCGAATGACCAAGTTCCAGGTAACGACGAGGCGGCCATGACACTCTGGGGTGGCGCGTTCCGCGAGCCAACCGATGATGCAGTGCGGCGGTTGAATGACAGCCTGCCCTTCGACTGGCGACTTTACGATGTGGATATCACTGCCAGCCAGGCGTGGGCAGAAGCACTCTGCCGGGCAGGGATATTGACTCCGGAAGAATGCCAGCTGATCGTAGACGGATTGGAGCGTGTCCGGCAGACCTTCGCTACCGGGGAGTTTGCACCTGCGCCCGGCGATGAAGACATCCACACAGCCGTAGAGCGCTGCCTGACCGCGCTCATTGGCCCGGTTGCCGGCAAATTGCACACCGGTCGCAGCCGTAATGATCAGGTTGCCGTTGATCTTCGCCTGTGGGTCACGCAAGCTACACCGCCTGTGGCGGAGCAGATTCGGCAATTGCAGCGCGCCCTGCTGGACCAGGCAACAGAACACGTCCATAGTGTCATGCCCGGCCTGACACACTTTCAACCTGCCCAGCCGATCACGGCTGCTCACTGGCTGCTAAGTTACGTGGCAATGTTGCAGCGCGATCGGAGTCGGTTTGATCAGGTCATCGCTGCTGCATCCGGCCAGTGCCCTCTGGGTTCCGGGGCGCTGGCCGGAACCCCCTACCCCATCGATCGCCCTGTCCTTGCTGCAGCGCTGGGCTTTCGCGAAGCCAGTACGAACAGCCTGGATGCGGTCTCTGATCGCGACTTTGTGGTCGAGTTTCTTCATGCTGCAGCCTTGCTGATGACGCATCTCTCACGGCTGGCCGAAGATCTGATTATCTACAGCAACCCGCAGTTTGGCTTCGTGACCCTCGATGAACGGTACAGTACAGGCAGCAGCCTGATGCCCCAGAAGCGCAACCCCGACCCGCTGGAACTCACCCGTGGCAAGACTGGCCGGGTTATCGGCCACCTGGCGGGTTTGCTCACCACCCTGAAAGGCCTGCCTTCCGGATACAACAAGGATTTGCAGGAGGACAAGGAACCGCTCTTTGATGCCCATGATACGCTGCTGCTTATCCTGCCTGTCCTGACTGCCCTTGTTGCTTCCATGCAAATACACCCGCAGCGCATGCGCACCGCCCTTGATGAGGCTATGCTGGCCACTGATCTGGCGGATTATCTGGTAGCCAGGGGCGTGCCCTTCCGCCAGGCACACCATCTGGTCGGTCAGGCTGTGCGACGGGCAGAGGAACTCACGGTTAAGCTGTCTGACCTGCCACTCCCTGAATTTCAGAAGATTTCACCGGATTTCGGGTCAGATGTGTACACGGTGTTTGATTTCGACCAGGCCGTTGCGCGTCGCCGCCCGCTCGGTGGCACAGCGCCGGAGACGGTTGCTGAGCAGATTGGCCGCTGGAAAGAGGTCCTGGGTTGAGCTTGTCTCTGTCATCTTGCACAAACACACTCAGCGACAAGCAACGAACTTTGCGGCATCCCTGCCGGGGATGTTGACATTATCGGGAAAAGACAGTACCTTGACCTACAAGTAAGCAGTTACATTCACCATGCAGACGGTGCTAACGCCCATGGCGCAACCTGATAGCCTGTTCCTTCTGTCCCTCATTATCGTCGTCCTTGTAGACCTCGTGCTTATTATTAGCAACGAGGCAAAGCTGGTTGGGGCGCAGAAGGTGGCCGGCAGGGAGTAGGCAGGCCACAGGCGACAGGAAAAAGCAGGCGCAAAGGAAGCCCCCAACCAGCGGGGGCTTTTTCGTTCTATAGAGCGGAAGGAAGCACAGGATGCGTTCCGATCGAATCAAGAAGGGTTTTGAGCGAGCACCACACCGCTCGCTACTGAAGGCGACAGGCGTCCGCGATGAGGACATGGGCAAGCCCTTCATCGCCATCTGCAACAGTTATATCGACATTATCCCCGGTCATGTGCATCTTCAGAAGTTCGGAGCTTTCGTCAAACAGGCCGTGCGGGAAGCCGGTGGAGTCCCTTTTGAGTTCAACACGATCGGCGTCGACGATGGCATCGCGATGGGCCATCAGGGCATGAATTACTCGCTGCCAAGCCGGGAGCTGATCGCCGACTCGGTTGAGACGGTCATCGCCGCCCACGCCTTTGATGGCATGATCTGTATCCCGAACTGCGACAAGATTGTGCCCGGCATGCTGATGGCCGCTATGCGGCTTGACATCCCAACCATTTTTGTCAGCGGCGGTCCTATGGCTGCTGGCAAAACCCCTGACGGACGTACCGTAGATTTGATCAGCGTTTTTGAGGGCGTTGGCGCTTACAGAGCTGGCCGTATCGACGAAACGGAATTGAAAACCCTGGAAGATTACGGCTGCCCTTCCTGCGGTTCCTGTTCCGGCATGTTCACCGCCAACAGCATGAACTGCCTGATGGAAGCCCTCGGTCTTGCTTTGCCTTACAACGGCAGCGCCCTGGCGGAGACAGAAGAACGTTACGCGCTGGCTCGCCAGGCGGCCCACATGATCATGGCGCTGATCGACATGGATCTGACTCCCCGGAAGATTGTCACCGCCGAAGCAATCGATGACGCCTTTGCTCTGGATATGGCCATGGGCGGTAGCACCAATACCGTCCTTCACACCCTGGCCATTGCCCACGAAGCCGGAATCAGCTATCCGCTGGAACGCATCAACACTGTTGCAGCCCATGTGCCCCATATCTGCAAAGTTAGTCCGGCCAGCCACTGGCACATGGAAGATGTCCACCGCGCCGGTGGTGTTCCCGCAATCCTGCGTGAAATCAGCCGGGACGACAACACCCTTCATCTCGACCGCCCTACAGTATCGGGTAAGACACTGCGCGAGAACATTGCAGCTGCCGAAATTCAAGACGAAGAGGTCATTCGTCGCCGGGAACGCGCTTACTCACCCACCGGCGCCCTCACAATCCTCTTTGGCAACCTGGCGCCCGAAGGTGCGGTCATCAAGACAGGCGGCGTAGCTGGCAAACGCTACCATCGGGGGCCTGCTCGCGTCTACGAAGCTGAGGAAGACGCCTCGCGTGGCATCCTGAACGGTGAAGTCCAGGCTGGTGATGTGGTCGTGATCCGCTACGAAGGCCCGCGGGGTGGCCCCGGCATGCAGGAGATGCTCGGCCCAACCGCCCAGATCCAGGGCGTTGGTCTGGGCGAGTCGGTGGCGCTTGTGACCGACGGCCGGTTTTCCGGTGGCAGTCGTGGTCTGGCCGTCGGGCATGTCAGCCCGGAAGCAGCGGCGCGCGGGCCTATCGCTGCTATCCGCAATGGCGACATGATCGCCATCGACCTTGACGCCCGGTCGATCACCCTTGAGTTGCCCGACCATGAGATCGCTGCCCGCCTGCAGGCTCTGCCGCCATTCGAACCGCAGATCGAAAGCCGCTGGCTGCGCCGCTACGCGAGGCTCGTGAGTAGCGCCAGCACCGGGGCTGTATTTGTCGACTGACCGCCTTCGCCTGACCATCAGAGAACAGGAGACACCATCATGAAGCTCAAAGGCGCCGAAATCATCTGGGAATGCTTGTTACGGGAGGGCGTGAACCTCGTATTTGGCTACCCCGGCGGGGCCATCCTCCCCACCTATGACGCCATGACCAAGTACCCGCAGATTCACCATGTGCTCACCCGCCACGAACAGGGCGCCACACACATGGCTGATGGGTATGCCAGGGCAACCGGCAAAGTCGGCGTTGCTATCGCCACCAGCGGCCCCGGCGCGACAAATATGGTCACCGGCATTGCTACCGCCATGCTGGACTCTTCTCCCCTCGTCTGTATCACGGGTCAGGTAGCCTCCAGCTATATCGGCACCGACGCCTTTCAGGAAACCGATATCTCCGGCGTCACGCTGCCGATCACCAAGCACAACTACCTGGTTACAGATGTCGAAGAACTGGCCTACACCATCCGCGAAGCTTTCCACATCGCCCGCACCGGAAGGCCGGGACCGGTACTCATCGATATCCCAAAGGACATTCAGAACGCCGAAACCGAATTTGTTTACCCGGACGACCCCATTGTGCTCCCCGGTTATCGACTGCCCACTGGTGCCAGCGAGGCCGAGATCGAACACGCCCTGGCGCTCATCCACGCCGCTAAGAAACCCCTTATCCTGGCCGGGCACGGTGTCATTATGTCCGGCGCTTCCAGTGAATTGATGGCCCTTGTGGAAAAGGCGCAGATCCCCGTCGCCCTGACCCTGCTGGGCAAAGGCGGCATGCCGGAAGGGCATCCCATGGTGCTGGGTATGATGGGTATGCATGGTGAAGCCTATGTAAACCAGGCCATCCAGGAAGCCGATCTGCTGCTGGCCTTCGGTATGCGCTTCGATGATCGTGTGACCGGCAACCTGGCAACCTACGCACCGCACTCCCGCAAGATCCACGTGGATATCGACCCATCCGAGATCAATAAGAATGTGCGTGTCGATCTGGGCATCGTTGGCGATCTGCGCACTGTGCTGAGCCAGATCACGCCACGACTGCATCCCAAGGAGCACCCGGAGTGGATGGCCCAGATCCGCGAATGGCAGGACGACACCTTCAAGCGCGACATCGTCAATCGTGACGCGGGCGGCAAGCTTTTCGCTGCTCACGTGATCCGCGATCTGTGGGAGTACACCGGCGGCGATGCCACGGTTGTGACCGATGTCGGCCAGCATCAGATGTGGGAAGCGCAGTACTACCCGCACAAGCGTCCGCACACGCTGATCACCAGCGGAGGCCTGGGCACGATGGGCTTTGGCCTGCCCGCTTCCATTGGTGCCAAGATGGCCCGCCCGAATGAGGAAGTCTGGGCCATTGTGGGCGATGGTGGCTTTCAGATGACCATCGCTGAACTCGCCACGGCGGTGCAGGAAAAGGTGGCTGTGAACATTGCCATCATCAACAACGGCTATCTGGGTATGGTGCGCCAGTGGCAGGAGTTCTTCTACGAAGAGCGTTATAACGCCACGCCGATGTTCAGCCCGGATTTCTGCAAGCTGGCTGATGCCTACGGGATTCCGGCGCTGCGCGTCACCAGCCGCGACCAGATCAAGGGTGCCGTTGAAGCAGCTCGCGCTCACACCGGCGGCCCCTTCCTGATCGAATTTGTGGTTGAGAAGCACGACATCGTCTACCCGATGGTGCCTGCTGGCGCCGATCTGCATAACATGATCCGCCGTCCTCTCGCTGCCCCGGATATGGTCTAGCCCTGCTGCCACTAGTTGCCACTAGAAAGGGACTTCTGATGAAACACACGCTGAGCGCGCTGGTCGAAAACAAGCCGGGGGTGCTGAACCGTGTGGTCAGCCTCTTCCGCCGGCGTGGCTTCAACATCGACAGCCTGACCGTTGGCCGCACGCATACCCCTGAAATCTCCCGCATGACGATTGTCATCGATGGCACCGAGCAGGATGTCGATCGTATGGAGAAAAACCTTTACAAGCTGGTCAATGTGATCCAGGTCGATCACCTGACAGGCAAACCGAATGTCATCCGCGACCTGGCGCTGATCAAGGTGGCTGTCAACAACACCAACCGATCTGAGGTGATGCAACTCTGCGATATTTTCCGCGCCCATATTGTGGATGTCGGCCCGCAGTCGGTGGTTATCGAGATCACCGGCGATGAGGACAAGATCGAGAGCTTCGCCGATTTGCTGCGCCCGATCGGCATCGTGGAGATGGTCCGTACCGGCGTTGTGGCGATGGGCCGCGGCGACCACCAGCTAATTCCCGCTGATTACCGCCCTCAGGCGGGTACCAACGGTAATGGCCGCAAATCGGTCATCTAATCTAACCTTACCTTGCTCGCGAATATAAGGAGCTATCATGGCCAAGCTGTACTACGATCAAGACGCTGATCTGAGCCTGCTCAATGGCAAGACGGTAGCAATTATTGGCTACGGCAGCCAGGGCCACGCCCATGCCCTGAACCTCCGGGACAGCGGGGTATCCGTCGTTGTAGGTCTCCACGAGGGCAGTAAGAGCCGGGCCAAGGCAGAAGCCGAAGGGCTGGCCGTTTACCCGGTCGCAGAAGCCGCTGCTCGCGCCGACATCATCATGATGCTGACGCCGGACACGGTCCAGGCTGCCATCTACAGGGAAAGCATCGCCCCTCACCTCAAGCCTGGCGACACGCTCATGTTTGCCCACGGGTTCAATATCCGCTACGGACAGATCAACCCCCCGGAGTCGGTTGACGTGAGCATGGTTGCCCCCAAGGCGCCCGGCCACCGCGTCCGTGAAGTCTTTATGGAAGGCGCGGGCACCCCTGCCCTCATTGCAGTTGAGCAGGATGCCAGCGGGCATGCCAAAGCTCTAGCCCTGGCCTATGCCAAAGCTCTCGGTTGCACGCGGGCAGGGGTTATTGAGACCACCTTCGCCGAGGAAACGGAGACTGACCTGTTTGGTGAACAGGTCGTCCTGTGTGGCGGTGTAACGGCTCTGGTCAAGGCAGGGTTTGAGACGCTGGTCAAGGCAGGCTACCAGCCTGAGATCGCCTACTTCGAATGCCTGCATGAACTGAAGCTGATCGTCGACCTGATGTACCAGGGTGGCCTGTCCTATATGTGGTACAGCGTCTCTGATACTGCCGAGCATGGTGGCTACATGGCTGGTAATCGGGTCGTCACCGCCGAAACCCGTGAGGAAATGGCTCATATCCTCGCCGAGATTCAGGATGGCACCTATGCCCGCAACTGGCTCAAGGAGAACGAAGATGGCCGCCCCTGGTTTAACGAACAGCGTGCCAGGGAGCGTAGCCACATGATTGAGCAGATCGGCAAAGAGCTGCGAGCCATGATGCCCTTCCTGCAGGCCAAGACGATTGAATGAGAACCAGCAATGATTGTTGCACCAGCCGGGACGAAAGGAGGTGTTCTATGCCCGAAGATGGCCTTAGCGACCTTGGTCGCGTTCATGCAACAGTTTTCGGCCATGCCGACGGCATGACCATTGCCGCCGTCACTGAAATAACAAAGAATGGAAAAGAGGACACCTCAATATGGCGAACACATCCGCTGAACCCGAAGCCACTGAACCCGCGGTAACCGGCGTAGATCCTAACCGCGTCTTTATCTTCGATACTACCCTCCGCGATGGTGAGCAGTCGCCCGGTGCCAGCCTCACCAGCGCTGAAAAACTGGAGATCGCCCGGCAGCTTGCGCGGCTGGGCTTCGATATCATCGAGGCGGGTTTCCCGGCTGCCAGCCCGGATGACCTGTTGGCCGTCCAGCGCATTGCCCAGGAAGTCGGTACGCCGGATGGGCCAGTGATCGCCGGCCTGGCCCGCGCCACCCGTAGCGATATTGACCAGGCCTGGGAAGCCGTCCGGTATGCCGCCAGACCGCGCATCCATACTTTCCTTGCCACGTCAGATATCCATATGCAGCACAAGCTGCGCATGACCCGCGAACAGGTCATCGAACGCACGCGGGAAATGGTTGCCTATGCCAGATCCTATTGCCAGGATGTTGAGTTTAGCCCGGAAGACGCCGGGCGCTCTGACCCTGACTTTCTGATCAGTGTGCTGGCGGTTGCCATCGAGGCAGGGGCGACAACCCTGAACATCCCTGATACGGTTGGCTATATCACGCCTGAGGAGTACTACGCCCTGATGCGTCGGCTGATCACGGAAACTCCGGGTGGCAACCGTGTAATCTGGTCGGTGCATTGCCACGATGATCTTGGGCTGGCCACTGCCAACACGCTGGCCGGTATCCGCGCCGGAGCACGCCAGGCAGAAGTGACCATCAACGGGATCGGTGAGCGGGCCGGTAACACCAGTCTGGAAGAGGTGGTTATGGGGTTGCATACCCGTCGCGCGTATTACAACCTCTATACTGGCATCGACACCACCCAGATCGTTCGTGCCAGCCGCATGGTTAGCAACTACACCGGCATGATCGTCCAGCCTAACAAGGCGATCGTGGGCAGCAACGCCTTTGCCCACGAAGCCGGCATCCACCAGGACGGCATGCTCAAGAACCAGCAAACGTACGAGATCATGACACCGGAGACGGTTGGCCTCAGCCAGAGTCGTCTGGTGCTGGGCAAACACAGCGGGCGTCATGCTTTCCGCGTGCGCCTGCAGGAACTGGGCTTTGAATTGAGCGACGCCGATATCACCACGGCTTTTGCCCGTTTCAAAGAACTGGCGGACAAGAAAAAGACCGTCACCGATGCCGATCTTGAGGCCCTCGTCGCCGATGAATTCTATGGCCCGCACGAACTGTACAGGCTGCTCGATCTGCAGGTGACCTGCGGACGTCCTGGTATGCCCACAGCGACTGTGCGTCTGCAGGGGCCTGATGGCCGTGAGCATGTAGCGCCCGCTGTTGGCACTGGCCCGGTCGATGCATCCTTTGCCGCTATCGACAGCATTATCAAGGCTCCTAACACGCTCATCGAATACAGTGTGCACAGCATCACGGAAGGCATTGACGCCATGGGGGAAGTAACCGTCCGCATCGCTGCGGAGAACGGGTCTTCACGCACCTTTGGCGGCTATGGCGCCGACACAGACATTATCATGGCCAGCGCCAAGGCATACCTGGCCGCCCTCAATCGCATGCTGGTGGTCACCGGCAGCCAGTACAGCAAGCCGGAAGGCGAATCGGCAGCCATCAGCGTAACCTCACCCGCAAACTAACCAAGAGAAAGTCGTGAGGAAAGATTATGTCCACACCAGTTCCCAGCCCTGACCCTGCCCGCAGCATGCGTGATGATGCCATCTTCCCCGCCTTCCCTGCACCACGTGGCTGGCAATTTGGCGGCGATATGCGGGCTGGCCCGGCTCATATGAGAGAGACCATCGACTATCTTGCCCCGCCAGAGACTGCTCGCCAGCCGCGCACTGCCATCACCATTCGCATTGCCAGCGCCCGCTAGCGCGCTTGTCCCTGGGTAGTCGCAGACGGGGGGAGCGCGCTGCTCCCCCGCTTGCTTTGTATCGCCGCACACATTGAGGTAAGGACGGATGATCGACACACCCCGTACATTGTTCGAGAAAATCTGGGCGGCACACCTCGTTGCCCCACAGCAGGACGATGCGCCGGCCATACTGTATGTTGACCTGCACCTTGTCCATGAGGTGACCTCGCCACAGGCCTTCGCTGCCCTGCGCGAGCGCGGCCTGAAGGTACGTCGCCCGGATCTCACCCTGGCAACCATGGATCACAGCACGCCCACCACACCGCGCAACGCGGATGGGCTGATACCGGTCACTGATGCGCTGGCCGCTGCCCAGCTTGATCAACTTGTCCGCAACTGCGAGGAGTTTGGCATCCCGCTCTACACGCTGGGCAGCGCCCATCAGGGGATCGTGCACGTGATCGGCCCGGAACAGGGCCTGACTCAGCCCGGCATGACCATTGTCTGTGGTGATAGCCACACCAGCACGCATGGCGCCTTCGGGGCCTTAGCCTTTGGCATCGGTACCAGTGAAGTAGCCCATGTGCTGGCCACGCAGTGCCTGCTGCAGTACCGCCCTCAAACGTATGAAATCCGCGTGGATGGATACCTGAAACCGGGGGTTACTGCCAAAGACATCATTCTGGCCATTATTGCCCGTATTGGCGTGGAAGGCGGCACCGGTCATGTGTTCGAGTACACCGGATCAGCCATCCGGAGTCTCAATATGGAAGCCCGCATGACCATCTGCAACATGTCAATTGAAGGTGGTGCCCGAGCCGGCATGATTGCCCCCGATGACACCACGTTTGAATACCTGTATGGTCGTCCATATGCGCCGCATGGAGCAGCGTGGGAGAAAGCCGTGGCGAAATGGCGCCAGTTGAAGACGGACGAAGGTGCCCGCTATGATGCCAGTCTAACCATCGACGCCAGCAGCCTGGAACCAATGGTGACGTATGGCACCAATCCGGGCATGGGCATCCCGGTGACCGGGCGAGTGCCAGACCCGATGGCAATAGGCGATCTGAGCCAGCGTCAGGCCCTTGAGAAAGCACTCGCATACATGGATCTTCAGCCAGGACAACCGCTGCTGGGCAAGAAGATCGATGTCGTCTTCATCGGCAGCTGCACAAACTCCAGAATCTCAGACCTGCGGGCGGCGGCGCAACTCATCAAAGGTCGCCGTGTAGCCCCCGGTGTGCGTATGCTGGTAGTCCCCGGCTCCCAGCAGGTCAAGCGACAGGCCGAGGAAGAAGGCCTGGATCGCGTTTTCCGGGACGCTGGTGCTGAGTGGCGGGAAGCGGGCTGCTCGATGTGCATTGCCATGAATGGTGACCAGCTCGCCCCCGGTCAGTACGCGGTTAGCACCAGCAACCGCAACTTTGAGGGTCGCCAGGGCAAGGGCGGTCGTACTTTCCTGGCCAGCCCTCTGACTGCCGCCGCTGCCGCAATTACCGGCCAGATCACTGACGTAAGGGAGATGCTCTGATGCCTGCCTTCACGACACTGACCAGCACGATGCTGCCACTACCTATCGAGAACATCGACACCGATCAGATCATCCCGGCTCGCTTCCTGAAAGCGACGGACAAAAGCGGTCTTGGCGACAGCCTTTTTGCGGATTGGCGATTCACCGCTGATGGACGTCCTGATCCTGACTTCCCACTAAACAGGCCGGAGTATCGCGGAGCGCAAATCCTTGTTGCCGGGGATAACTTTGGCTGCGGTAGTTCCCGCGAGCACGCGCCTTGGGCGTTGCTAGGCTATGGTTTCCGGGCGGTCATCAGCACGCGTTTTGCTGATATCTTCCGTAACAATGCGCTCAAGAACGGCCTGCTGCCTGTGATCGTCGATCGCCCCACCCTGCAGCAGCTGTTTAGCCTGATCGCCGAGGAGCCGACGTCAACGGTGACCATTGACCTGGCTGCGCAGACGCTCACACTTCCTGATGGCCGCACCGTGACGTTCCCTGTAGACGGCTTTGCCAAAACATGCCTGCTGAACGGCGTCGATCAATTCGGCTATCTGCTCAACCAGATCGCCATGATCGAAGCGTATGAAGCCACCATACCCACTCGTGTCAATACCCGGCAGCCGGCCACATCATAGCTGCCCTATCTTCAGGAGGCAACGCCATGCCCACACCTGCTCAGGTCGTCATCTATGACACCACCCTCCGCGATGGATCACAGGGGGAAGGAATCTCTTTCTCGGTAGATGACAAGCTTAAGATTGCCAGCCTGCTTGACGAACTGGGGGTCGCCTACATCGAGGGCGGTTGGCCCGGCTCCAATCCTAAGGATGCGGCGTTCTTCCGCCGCGCCCAGGAGCTTAATTTCCGCCATGCACGTCTGGCTGCCTTTGGTATGACCTGTCGTGTTGGCGGTCAGCCGGAGGGCGACCCCAATATTCGGGCCTTGCTGGATGCCCATACACCTGTGGTCACCGTTGTGGGCAAGACTTCGATGCTGCACGTCACTGAAGTGCTGCGCACCACGCCGGAGGAAAATCTCCGTATCATCCGTGATAGCCTGGCCTACCTCAAAGGACAGGGCAAAGAAGTGATTTACGACGCCGAGCACTTCTTTGATGGCTACAAGCTTGATCCGGACTATTCCCTGCGTACCCTGCAGGCTGCTGTAGAGGGGCAGGCAGACATCCTCGTCCTGTGCGACACCAATGGCGGGACATTGCCCTGGGAGGTCGAAGAGATCACGGCAGCCGTCGCCGCCGCAATGCCTGGCATCGGATTGGGCATTCACACCCACAATGATAGTGAACTGGGGGTGGCCAATACCCTCGCCGCTGTGCGGCAGGGCGCAGTCCATGTGCAGGGGACGATCAATGGCTATGGGGAACGTTGCGGCAATGCCAATCTCTGTTCGATCATCCCCGATCTGGAACTGAAGATGGGCATCCGCTGCCTGCCCGACGGGGCGCTGAGGAAGCTGAGTCATATCTCGCGCTCCGTCGCTGAAACGGCTAACATGGCGCCCGATACACACCAGCCATATGTGGGCAAGAGCGCCTTCGCCCACAAAGGTGGTATTCATGTGGCTGCTATGCGGCGCACGATTGAGAGCTACCAGCACATTGATCCGACGCTGGTGGGCAATGAAATGCGCTTCCTGATCTCGGATCTCTCCGGGCGTGGCAACGTGCTTCACGAAGCTGAGAAGATGGGCATGGATCTGTCATCGGAGAAAGCCCATGCGGTTCTGGACGAGATCAAGCGGCTGGAGCACGAAGGATACGTCTTCGAAGGCGCGGAGGCCTCTGTGGCTTTGATGCTCCGTCGTGTTGCGGAAGGTTATGTTCCACCTTTCGAATTGCTGAACTTCACCACGCTGGTCATTCAGAATGGCGAGTACGGTTCGGAGGTGGAAGCAACGGTCAAACTTCGGGTAAAGGGGGAGATTTTCCATACCGCCGCCGAAGGCAATGGCCCTGTCAATGCGCTTGACAAGGCTCTGCGGAAGGCGCTTACGCCGGTCTACCCGGAGATTGCACACTTCCATCTGGCAGACTACAAAGTCCGTATTCTGGATGGCAACCGCGGTACAGCCGCTACCACCCGTGTGCTGATCGATACTCAGAACAGCCACCGTCGCTGGAGCACAGTTGGCGCGGGTACGAACATCATCAATGCATCATGGCGCGCTCTTGTGGACAGCGTCGAATATGGCCTTTTACTGGAGCAGGAACAGCAGAAGGAGAAGGTACAGGCATGACCGGCACAGGTGCCAGAATTGCTGTACTGCCCGGCGATGGCATTGGCCCCGAAGTTGTCGATGCTGCCCGACGTGTACTGCAGCGTGTCGCTGAAATCGGCGGGTATACCTTTGTTTTCAAAGAAGCGCTGATAGGCGGCTGTGCTATTGACGAAACCGGTTCTCCGCTGCCCGATCGAACGCTCGGTGTTTGCGAGGAATCGGATGCCATCCTGCTCGGTGCTGTCGGCGGGCCACGGTGGTCTGATCCCTCCGCCCCTGTCCGCCCTGAGCAAGGGTTACTTGCACTGCGCCAGCACTTCGCTCTCTTTGCCAACCTGCGTCCGGTCAGGGTCTTCCCGGCTCTGATCCCGCATGCGCCATTGCGGCCTGAGTTACTGGCTGACGGCGTGGACATTCTGTTTGTGCGTGAACTCACCGGCGGTATCTATTTTGGTGAGCGCCAGGAACAGGGAACAGGCGATTCTGCCTACGATACCCTCTATTACACCGTCGGCGAGGTTGAACGGGTGGCGCATGTCGCCTTTAAAGCTGCCCGGCAGCGCCGCCGCAAAGTGACCTCCGTTGATAAAGCCAATGTCCTGGCTGCAATGCGCCTGTGGCGGCGCACAGTCCATGAGGTTGCCATCGCTTACCCCGACGTTGAACTGGAGGATGTGCTCGTTGATGCATGTACCATGCATCTCATGCGCCGCCCAACGTCCTTCGATGTCATTCTGGCTGACAACATGTTTGGGGATATCCTGAGCGATGAAGCGGCGATACTCGCTGGTTCCCTTGGGATGCTACCGTCGGCATCGCTCGGCAACAGCACCTTTGGGCTTTACGAGCCAATCCACGGCTCGGCGCCTGATATCGCTGGCAAAGGCATCGCCAACCCCATCGGCACGATTCTGAGTGCGGCAATGCTGTTACGGCACAGCCTCGGCCTGGCGGAGGAAGCGTCGCTGATTGAGGAGGCTGTAGCTGTGGTGCTCGATTCAGGTCTCCGCACGGCAGACATCAATCTGGGGGGAGAGAAAGCTGCCTCAACGACGGATATGACTGAGGCAATCCTTGCCAGACTGCCCGCGTAGCGTAGTTCCAGCGAAGCACAGGCCCGGCTTGCACGTGCAAGCCGGGCCTTGTAGTTCCCCGCCGACGATCTCTACGGGGTAAGGTCCTCGTCTTCTTCTGGCAACGAGTCAACTTCCTCATCCGGACTGAGAAGGTCGGGGGCCTGCAATGCCTCCTGTACCCGCAGGCTTGAGACAATATCAGTGACACCAATATTGAAATCGGTGGTGTCCACATCCGGGCTGGAGCCTGAAGCGCTCTCTCGCCCCATCGCCAGCGCCATCGCCAGCGCCGAGGCAAGAAACAGCAACCGTCTCCCGGCCAGAGTGATTGTCTTTGCCCACCGTATCCCCCGCAGAGCACAAAGGCTCAGCGCGACATAGTACTCGCGCCAGTCGTCGGGATCCGCCAGACATTCTGCGACGATCCTGCGTACAGCAGTGATCGTCTTCAGCGCCTGCGAGAGCGGGTCCGAACCGCTTTCCGGGTGATTTCCCCGATCGATTTGAGCAAGCAACCCGACCACGGGCCAGATATCCTGCCAGCGTTCAGACTGGAGAGAGGGGGCGACATATTCGCTCAGCAGGCTGACTTCCAGCACAGCCCAGTCAAATAACGTATGGCCTTCCCGAGTCTGGGCAAAGTCAATCAGCCAGGCGTTCCCGCCGGGGCCTACCAGAATATTGTGCAAATGGAGATCGCCATGAATGGTCGACAGCGTCCCTGTTATCTGCCGTTGGAGCAGATTCGGGTAACGCCGGAGTGGATTCGGTAGCGAGAACTCAAGCCCTGGCTGTGCAGGCAGGCGTTCCCCATCGAGATCAAAGTCTGGCCCCAGATCCATAGCCTGTCGTCGCAACAGCTCATCACGCGTATAGAGTATCCGGCCAATGATCTGTTCAACCGCCATCCCCCGATAATAAGTCCTCGTTACATCAGGAATTCCCCGGACTTCCACCTTACCTGCCCGGTTCTGGGCATCCACCCCCGCGCCGGCAACAAGCTGGATACCTTCGCGATCCGGGTAGAAGTCCTCAATTGTGAACCCCTCCAGCGATACGATCTCCCCCTGTTCGAAGTGTCCCCGCCGGCTCCACTGTCCTAACGGTGTCAATCGTCGGCGTGGCACCCCCTGGCCGGGCAGCGCTTCAATGATCAGCGCTGGCGGCAGCAACAACTCATACTCCTGCCAGACATTGAACTGGTACGGATGGCGCTGGGACCACCAGGTTTCTCCAAAGACACGAAACAGGCTATCCCCCAAGAGGTCAGCCAGGGCCTCCGCACCATACTCGCGGCCGTAGTCAGCCAGGTCCACAGGACCAGGCGCGCCAGGCTCGCGAATAAATGTGTACTTCAGCCCGCCAAGCGGCGACTTTTCCGGCAGCACCGGGTTACCCACGACTCGCGCAGTGGCTGGCGGAAGCGTGTCACGCACATAGGTGTCAAAACGCATCTTCTCGTAGAGAATCGCCTGCCGGTCAGCCAGTTTGACGACAACTGAAGCCATGGCCCGACCGTCAGCCTGATAGGGCGTTGCGACCAGTAACCTGGCGCTGGAGTATCCACCATGAAGTTGGCGCTCAATGGCCACCCGTGCATGTCCGGGAAACATCTGCTGGATTACTTCAAGCTCCTCCTGGCGCAACAGAACAGTCGGATCCTGCACATGAACGGGCACATGCATCCGCTGCACTTGCCGGTTGGCAGACCAGTTGGCGGCCATCACCTCTAGGCGATCGAGATCCGCTTCGATGGCCTGCAACACACGGACAGGAAGACTGTTGCCTTCACGCAGAATCGCCAGGAGCAGATCGCGTTCTGAAGGCTCCTCCTGCCCCCCTTCTCGCGCCAGCTCGTGGGCTAGCTCCAGCACCACCTGCAAACGCGGCGTCTCCCGAAAGCCAGGCCAGAAGCGGCGATCATCCCCCTGGCCCAGTTCTTGGCGCAGCATATAACGCACAAAACGCGGGGCAATGCCCTGTTCCTCCAGCACCCCGACAGTCACGCCGCCTTCCAGCCGGGTCATCGCAATAAACAGATGCTCCACACCGACGTAGAAATGCCTGGCGTTTGCCGACTCCTTGCGTGCCAGCACCATGATGTCATCGTACAGTCTGGCGGACACAGCCCTTATCTCTCCAGCCTTAACCAGGTGCGCCCAATCCTGAACATCGTCCCCGGCTCAAGTTCTGTAACACTATCGATGCGTTTCCTGCCCACAAAGGTTCCGTTCCGGCTGCCAACGTCTTCCAGCAACCAGCGGCCATCAGGGGTGCCAACCAGACGGGCATGCCTCCGGGAAACCTGAGTGTCAAACAACAGGCACAGATCACAATCGTCACGGCGACCCAGCGTGAGAATCCAGACTCCGTTCGGGCCTAGACTGCCGACTCCATCGGAATACCGGAACCGGTACTCCCGCCCATCATCCGGTCCGCTCATCACGGTAACCGCCACGGAGAAATCCCCGTCATCCATTGGCATCCCTTCTTGCCACTGCGCTTCAGGCTCGCAATCCACCACCATCCGGTCCCTATTATAGCAACAAAGCCATTGACGCTGTCCCTGACGGCATGCTATACTGAGCAGAAATTCTATAACCAATGACTGAGATGGAGAGGAGTAAGCGGTTAACGTCTCAGCAGAAAGGTGGGTCACCGGCTGAAAGCCCACCGGGATGGTCCCGCTGAATGTCGCTCCGGAGTTGAAGTACTGAACTCCTGATGGACAGTAGGTGCTTCCGGGTTAGCCCGTTATCGCGTCAAGCGCCGTCAGGTTGCCGCGATTTGCGAATCGTTGCGATCTGCGGAAGCAAGGTGGTACCGCGGAAGGAATGGCCTTTCGCCCTTGGAGGCGAAGGGCTTTTTTATTTCGGGTGAGGAAAGGAGGTGAGGCTATGTCCGGCGACGATACGCCAGGTGTAGGTAGCCAGAGCAGTTTGCCCGTGCTGCAGCCTGCCAGATCCCGCCAGCAGCCTTCACTTTCGCGCAGATTCACTCACCAGAAGATGTGCTTTTCGATCCGAACGTACCAGGGAAACAACCGCAATGACTAACGAAATGCCCAAAGCATTTGACTTCCGCAATGAGGAGCCACGCCTGTACCAGTGGTGGGAGCAGAATGGCTGGTTCAAGCCGGAAGCGGCCCGTAATCCTGACGCTGAACCGTTTGTGATCAGCATCCCCCCACCCAATGTGACTGGCGAATTGCATCAGGGACATGCCATGTTCGTCAGCCTGGAAGACATGATGATCCGCTATGAACGCATGCGGGGCAAAGCGGCGCTGTGGGTTCCCGGCACAGATCATGCTGGGATCGCCACCCAGCTCATGGTCGAGCGCATGCTGGCTGAGGAAGGCACTTCCCGACAGGCCATTGGCCGGGAAGAATTCCTCCGCCGCACCTGGGAATGGAAAGCCAAGTACGGTGGCCGTATTGTCCAGCAGCTTCGTCGTCTGGGGGCCAGCTGCGACTGGGATCGCGAACGCTTCACCATGGATGAACAGCTTTCCCGGGCTGTGCGGGAAGCGTTTGTCCGCCTGTGGGATGACGGCCTGCTGTATCGCGGGTTACGCCTGGTGAACTGGAGCCCCAACCTGCAAACGGCTGTCAGCGACCTGGAAGTGGAATATGAGGAACGGGACGGGACGCTTTACTACTTCCGTTACCGTCTCAAGGAAGACCCGGCGTATTTCATCCCGGTGGCGACCACGCGCCCGGAGACTATCCTGGGGGATACGGCGGTGGCTGTCCATCCGGAGGACGAGCGCTATCGCCATCTGGTCGGCAAAGAGGTTCTCGTTCCTATCCTCAACCGCGCCATCCCGGTGATTGCGGATGAATACGTGGATCGCACCTTTGGCACCGGCGCTCTCAAGATCACTCCCGGCCATGACCCGAATGACTACGAGATCGGTCAGCGCTTTAACTTGCCCGTGATTAACATCCTCAATAAAGATGGCACATTGAATGAGAATGCCGGGCCTTACGAAGGGCTTGACCGTCTTGTGGCCCGGGAGAAGCTCTGGGCGGATATGCGTGCCGCCGGGCTGGTGATCAAGGAAGAACCCTATCGCCACAGTGTGCCTATCAGTCAGCGCGGTGGCGAGCTAATTGAGCCGCTGGTCAGCGAACAATGGTTCGTCAAGATCGGTCCTCTGGCGGAGAAAGCCATTGAAACTGTGCGCAGTGGCCAGATCACGATCGTGCCGGAGCGATTTGAGAAAATCTACTTCCACTGGATGGAAAACATCCGTGACTGGTGCATCAGCCGTCAGTTGTGGTGGGGCCACCGTATTCCTGCCTGGTACAGCGAGGATGGTGAAATCTGGGTTGGCCGTGAAGACACCCCGCCGCACGATGGCCGCCACTGGACACAGGACCCTGACGTGCTGGATACGTGGTTCAGCAGCGCGCTCTGGCCATTCAGCACACTGGGCTGGCCAGATGATACCCCCGATCTCCGTCGCTACTACCCAACCAGCGTCATGGAGACAGGCTACGACATCCTGTTCTTCTGGGTGGCCCGCATGATCATGATGGGCCTCTGGCTCACTGGCAAGGCCCCCTTCCATACCGTCTATCTGCACGGCTTGGTTCGGGATGAAAACGGCCAGAAAATGAGTAAGACCAAGGGCAACGTGATCGATCCTCTACAGAATATCGAGGAATACGGCACAGATGCCCTGCGCTTTACCCTGTTGACCGGCAGCACGCCCGGTCAGGACATGAACCTGTCCGAAGATCGCATCCGGGGGAACCGCAACTTCGCTAACAAGCTATGGCAAATGACCCGCTTTGTCACTTCCAATCTAGATGGAGAAGCCCCGCTGGGGCCGCCAGCACTGAGCGCCGATCTCACGCTACCTGATCGCTGGATTCTCAGCCGCACTCAGACTCTGATTGGGAACGTCCAGCGGCTATTTGACACTTACCAGTACGGGGAAGCCGGGCGCCAGATCTACGAATTCATCTGGGGTGAATACGCGGACTGGTACATCGAGATCAGCAAGGAAACGTTGTACGGCGGCGATCCTGCATCTAAGTCCCGTGTGCGCCATATCCTGGTTTATGTGCTGGAAACGTGCCTGCGGCTGCTGCACCCGTTCATGCCTTTCGTGACTGAGGCGGCGTGGCAGTATCTGCCGCATACGGGTCAGGCGCTGATCATGGCCGAGTGGCCAACAGTCCAGACTGCGTACCGCAACCCGGAAGCTGAAGAGCAGATGCAGGTACTGCTTGAACTTATCCGGGGTATTCGCAATCTCCGCTCGGAGTACAGCGTTGACCCTGGCCGCCGTCTTCAGGCGGTTGCACACCCTGGAGCATACCAGCATCTTCTGGCGAATTACGCGGGTCTGTTCGATCGCCTGGCCCGCATCGAGAGTATCGCGTTCCTTGCCTCTGACGCCCCCGCTCCGGACAAGGCGGCGTCAGTTGTGGTCGGTGACACAACCATCTACCTGCAACTTGCTGATATGATCGATCTGGATGCAGAACGCACTCGTCTGAGTCGCGAACTGGAGAGCATCACCCTGCAACTGGAACGCGCCACGCAATTGCTCAGCAATCCGGATTTTCTCAGCAAGGCCAATCCGGGCGTCATCGAGCGTGAAAGGTCCAAGGTCGCCGATCTGCAGATCAGACAGGAGACGGTTCGCAAGCGTCTGCAGACACTTGGCTGATCTGTGCTACTAATGCCAGCGGGACCCCTGTAAGGTCCCGCTGGTCTTTGCTGTAACACCTCTTCAGGGCCGCCTGCTTCCGGGCTGTTGTCGCTGCCGCATAAAGATCGCCCGTCCGGCTTCCTGAGCTGCACGCCTGACTTCGGGATCAGGGTCGGAACGAAACAAATCCTCCAGAACACCGAGTGCAGCGGTGTCACCGAGCAGGCCTAGCTCATGAGCAGCGGCGGCCCGTACCCTGGGATTCTTGTCCTTCAAACGTGCAATATGATATTGCACCAGATCAGGCATCGAACTTGCTCCTCATCCTTCACCTGATATTCCACTGCGCGTATACCTGCACAGGTGTTACGCGGTCCGGTCATTCATGTATGCTGTCATATCGGCAAGCTCAAGTATAAAGTATAACCACGTTCCCGCGCAGAGCGATTGGACTCCCTCTCGTTTGGCCCGCCCGGTTTGCCCTTGAACGTCCCTCCCCTAACTGCTATAATCACGGTCGTCATGCCACCGTAGCTCAATCGGCAGAGCAGGCGCTTCGTAAGCGTCAGGTTATCGGTTCAACTCCGATCGGTGGCTCACCCGGATGCCCGTAGTTGTTCGTGCGGGCATTTTTCGTATCAGCCGCTCGTTCGCCCCGTTTACTAGCTTATCCAGGTGACAGAGCTGACTCATGACTCCGCATGAGCATCGACCAGTGACGATCGGCGTTGCCGGCGGTACAGCTTCCGGCAAGAGCACAGTCTCCGCCAGATTGCTGGAACAGGCGGGCAGCAACAACATTGCCTATCTGGCTCATGATTCCTACTATCGCGACATGGCGGACATCCCCCGCACCCAGGACGGCCGCCCGAACTTCGATCATCCGGATTCCCTGGAAACCAGCCTGCTCATCGCCAACATCCGGCGGCTGCAAAACTGGGAGCCTGCTGAAGAGCCAATCTACGATTTCACAACATACTGCCGGACAACCCGTACGCGCACTATTCTGCCTCAACCGGTCATTCTGGTGGAAGGCATCCTGCTCTTTGTAGAGCCGGAACTGCGTAATCTCTTCGACATCCGTATCTTCGTCGATACCCCTGATGACATCCGCCTGATCCGCCGCTTGAAACGCGATATTGCCGAACGCGGTCGCACCCTGGAATCAGTTATCGATCAGTATCTGGCAACAGTCCGCCCCATGCATCTGGAATTTGTCGAGCCAAGCAAGCGCTACGCCGATGTCATCATCCCAGAGGGTGGGTTTAACCAGGTCGCTATTGACATCGTAGCAGCTCGAATCCGGTCAATGCTGGCGAATCTGGGATCGTGATTGTTCGCAGGAAACGGTAGGCCCGTTCCCTATCCGTTCTCCCCGGGGGGCGGTGGTGTCACCGCTTTCACCAGCGCGACCAGAAACGCCGCTGTCTCATCCAGTCGAGCCTTAAGGTCTTTCATTTCGCTCAGGGCCATCTCAGGGCGGGCAGTCCACGCTCGAAGCACAATCTCCGCCTGGATACTGGCATTCGTTATCCGCCCGCCAAGATGATCATGTAACAGATCGGCCAGCCACTGGCGTCCCTCGCGAGTCAGATACCTGTCCAGCGACGACTGCAACATGTGCGGATCAAAGGCTGTCTTGTTCATATATCCCCCTGGCGCCATACGAAACCGCTTCTGAGCAAACCTGAGCCACCCTGCTGAAGACTCTCGCAGCCATGTAGAAAGGCCACCGACGGAGGCTTTGACCCCTCCTGCCATTAGTGCGTTGCCCTGCCACAGTCACAATGCTATAATGCCCCCAGAAACTCACCGCTTCCGTGAAAAGATTTCTCGATCTCCGGCCAGAACATTGGAGAAATGCGCGTGGCGCAAGCAGGCACAACCCGAGAAGACTCCCTCACCGTTGAGAAACTGGAACGGCAGGTCGCCGCACAGACGCTACTCCTCCGCGCCTGGGAGTATCTTACCTCCAGCCCGGACATAACCCGCACCTTGCCGCCGGTTGTGGAACTTGTGCAAGCAGCGAGCGCAGGCTATGCCGCACGGATCGTTCTTGGCGGCACAGGCGACGACACTACGGTGTTTGCTGCCGGACGTTTGCCCCAGACTTTACTTCAAGTTGACATCCATATCTTACAATTAATCACGCCCCGTAGAGAAGCGGTGTTGCTGAAATCGGGCGATCTTCCGGAGACCGTGTTGCCAGCACTGCTGCCAGCTCTTCCCGGCGTGATCGCTGCCTGGCCGCTTTGCAGTCAGGAGTGCCCTGGTGCCCTGTGGATCGCCTGCGAGGAATCCCACGCACTGGATGTGGACCGGCTGGCCGTGATTTCAAGGCTGGCAACGCAGATCTCCTTAGCATTGGTCAACGCACACCAGCTCAAACAGGCGCTTGCCGGGCAGCATTACCTGAAGACTGCGGTCAATAGCATAACCGATCCGGTCATCGTGATCGACAGGACGGGATGTCTGGTGTTTGCCAATCAGGCAGCACTGACGCTTCTGAATATCGATCCCACCCAGGCCATCAACCAACCGGTTGACGTTGCCCTGGAAGCCTATCCCCAGTTGATACATTTTCTGGAAGATAACGATTCATCGACTGAGATTACCCACTGGGAAGGCCCGAATAACCGCGTGTTCGCCCTGCAACGGGCATACCTTGAGGGCGAGTCGACAGCTGATGGATGCATTCTGACATTGCATGATGTCACAGCGCATGTGCAACTCACCCGTAACCAGCAGGAGATCGTGCACCTGATGGGTCACGACATCCACACGCCGCTGACCGTGCTCAAAAGCTCGGCAGAGATGATAGGGATGTTTGGCGGTCTCAATGCCAGGCAGGCAGACTTGCTGGACAAGATCCTCAGCAGTGTGCGGCAGATCACAGCATTGGCCAACAACATCCAAGATGCTGGCCGCTGGGATCCACAGACTGGTTTCTACCAGATGAATCGGGAGCCTTTTGATCTTGCCGCCATTGTCTCCGCCATTGTGTCTGATCAGCATGACGTCGCCGCCAAACAGAACATCCAGCTTCGTACTGAAATCCCGGCGGATGTCCCTGTTATCTACGGCGACAAGCTGATGATTGAGCGCGCCCTGAGCAATCTGGTCAGTAACGCGATCAAATATTCGCCCAATGGCGGCGATGTCACCATCACAATCACTGTCACAGATACCCGGGTAACCATCTGCGTCAGCGACACTGGGCTGGGAATCGCCAGGGAAGACATGGATAGGCTGTTCAAGCGCGGCGGTCGAATCATCACCCCGGAAATCGCCAGGCGGCATATCAGGGGCAGCGGCCTTGGCCTGTTTATCGTGCGCAGTGTTGCCCTTCGCCATAACGGTGACGTCTGGGTGGAGAGTGAGCTGGGCAAAGGGAGCAAGTTCTACTTTAGCCTGCCGCTAACCGGCGCCCCTCATCCCGCTAGCTAGACGAACGACACATTCGCCATCCCCCTGTACGTTTGACTGCGGTGCCCATGCCCCGGCGCAGGCCGGGATATGGCGTTCAGGTGAAAGCAGCATGACCATCCACGTCCTGCCCGAAATTGTCGCTGCTCAGATTGCTGCCGGTGAGGTGGTCGAACGCCCGGCCTCGGTGGTCAAGGAGCTGGTCGAGAACGCCATCGATGCTGGCGCAGATAGCATCCGCATTGAAGTTGAGAACGGCGGGCAGCGCCTTATTCGAGTCAGCGACAACGGGACGGGTATCCCTGCTGCAGATGTAGCAACCGCCTTTCTCCGCCATGCGACCAGCAAGATTCAGACCGTGTTTGACCTGGATCACCTCCGCACCCTGGGCTTTCGCGGAGAGGCCTTGCATAGTATCGCCAGCGTCAGCCGCCTGACGCTGGTAACCCGTCACCGCGACGAGACCACCGGCACAAGAATCGTCATCGTCGGTGGGAGAACACAGGAAAAACGACAGACTGGCGCGCCGGCAGGTACAGTTGTCACCGTGGAGGACCTGTTCTTCAACACACCAGCGCGCCTTAAGTTTCTGAAGAGCACCGCCGCTGAACGCCGCCAGATCACAACCCTGGTCACGAATTTCGCCCTTGCCTACCCTGCCATTCGCTTCCTGCTGCTTCACGACGGGCGGGAGGTCTTCCGGACTTATGGCAACGGTAAGCTGGCCGATGTGCTGCTCATGGCACTTGGGCCGGAAACCTTTCGCCACATGATTGAAGTGACCCCGTTGCCGCCAACCCGTCCTGACTTGCCGGAGATTCATGTTTCAGGGTTCACATCCACTCCCGACTATCATCACGCCAACCGAGCCCAGATCACCCTCTTTGTGAATGGCCGGGTGATTCGTGATTCCGCCCTGGCCTACGCGGTGACCCAGGCCTACCATACGCTGCTTCCTCAGGGGCGCTACCCGGTGGCTGTACTCATGATCACACTTCCGCCAGAAGAAGTCGACGTCAATGTCCACCCAACCAAAGCAGAAGTCCGCTTTCGAAGCCCTGACGCCGTTTTCGCTGCTGTTCAGCGGGCAGTGCGGACTGCGGTTATCACTCAGGCCCCCCCGCCGGAGATGAGCCGTACCGGCAACATGGGATGGACCGGCATTGACTGGCCAACACAACACCGAACGGTACCCCGGAGCGAACATCACGATGTCCGCCAGACACCCCTGAACCTCGAACTGGAATCGCCCGGTTACTTCGGCCAGCATCTCCAGCCAGCGGCCGCGCTTCCCAATACGCCTGAGAGCGATGATGAGTTCGTCAGGGGGATTCCTGAGGGTGCGGGACGCCCCAGCCAGCCACGCACATTGCCCATGCTGCGCGTGCTGGGCCAGATCGGTGCAGCGTACATTGTGGCGGAAGGTCCTGCTGGTCTGTATCTGGTTGACCAGCATGCCGCTCATGAGCGCATCCTGTACGAGCAGTTTCTGGCAGAAGCCATGACCCGGCAATCCGTGTCCCAGCAGACTCTGGACTCCGTTACGGTCGAACTTGCAGTGCGTGATATCGCCTTGATCGAAGAAAATCTGGAAAAGCTGGCTGGGCTTGGCTTTGTGTTGGAGCCTTTCGGCACCACAACCCTCCGGGTGCGTGCCATCCCGGCAATGCTGGCCGGGGCCAACCCGGCGGAAGTCGTTCGGCTGATCCTGGCCGATCTGGAGACTGGCGCTACGCCGGGCCAGCAGAAACTGGAAGAAATCATTGCCCTGCGCGTCTGCAAGGCGGCAGCGGTGAAGGCAGGTCAGGTTCTCAGCATGACCGAAATGCAGGCAATCATTCGCCAGCTGGAGCGCAGTCAGTCTCCCCATACCTGCCCGCATGGCCGCCCCACGCTGATCCACATCAGCGCTGAGCAACTCGCCCGTCAGTTCGGGCGCACCTGATCCTGCCCGGTCAGCACGCGCACGGCTATAATCTGAGGGCGCCCATAATGTTGCCATGGATTAAGAGGAACCGGGAACGATGAAGAAAATCAGACCAGCGATGGCCATGGCCAGCGCGCTATTGTTGCTTTCCGCCTGTGTTGGCCGTACTGCAGTCGTCTTTGACAATCAGACCGTGTGCAGCGCTATCCGCGTGGAATTGACCAACGATCAAACTGGCATGGCCGAAGTCTATACGATCCCGGCGGGTGAGACGCTTGCGATCGATGTCCTGCCGAACACCAGCTACACTTACCACATCGACTATTCAGGCGGGAATACCGGCGGCACCGGCAGCCGATGCAGCGGCGAGTACCGTGGGCAGGTTACTGTGCCACCGGGGGCCTCACAGCGTTTCAATCTAACAGTGGCCACCCCCACCCCATCAACCCCATAACAGGCAGGTTGAACGGTCGTCAAGCCGCCGGCGCTGGCAGGCGGTCTGGCAATCTTGTGCCGTCAGCATCACGGAGCTGCCCGCCACTCGAAGGGCCGTCGTTCCCCAACCGCCCCAACGCGGAAGGCGACATTGTCATTTCCTACCCGTACAACCTCAACTTCCCAGGTGAACTGATGGCTCACAGAATCGGTCGGCTGTAGATCGCCGGGCAGAGTCAGCGCATTGTTGCGGGTAAACTCCGTGTATACCACCCCTCGTGTAGCATCGGTAACCGTCACCTGGTAAAGCTCATCGGGTTGCAGCACGCCGACGGACACCCAGCGTAGCGTCAGCGGCCCCCCGGCGATAATGGTCCCCGGCGCTGGCCACAACAGCCTAACCGCTCCCGGTGTAGGAGTCAGCGTGGCGGTTTCATGGCCGGAAGGTGTGGGCGAGAGAGTCGGTGTCGGTGTAGGCATGGGAACTACCAGTTCTTCGCCAATACTGAGTTGTGGGTTGCAGTTCTGACCTCCACTGGCAATCGAAAAATCGCAGCCAAACCAGTAGAGTTGGGGGTTCAGTTCGGCCAGAATTGCCATCGTCGTGTTGTACTGCAGGGCTATCCCGATGACCGTTTGCCCTTCCTGCACAGTATGAATCATGGTCAGCACCGGCGGCGTGGCGCTTGGCGGATTGCGGGCGATGACCGTTGCAGTCAACTCTCCGCCAGGCGGCGTAGGCGAAGGCGTTGGCCGGGGAATCAGGATCACCGAACCCGGTGGAGGTAGTTGATCGGCATTCGGCACATTAGGATTCATGGTCACAACTACGGCCAAGACATCCAGGGAAAAGTGACCGTACTTCTGTACGACTGCGATAAGCTGATCATTGGGCTGCACCACGTGCTCATACGGCCCCGGCGTATCGGTGATCGTGGGTGTAGCGGAGGGAGTTACCGGCGTTGGTGTGCTCGCCGGTGTGATCTGGGCTATAGCTGGCGGCGTTGCCGTCGGCGTGACCGTCGCCAGCATCTGCGTTGTAGCCGTCGGCGAGGCTGTTGGCATGGCGGTCACAACGGCCTCTGTTGCCAGCGTGAAGTTGCAGCCCGCAAGCAGCAGGACACAGCCAAAAACAACCAGAATGAAGATACGCATGCCGTGCTCCCTTATCGGCCATCCCAGAAAAACTGCCTGGCTGTCGTACTGAACGTGACCGACGCCAGGCCTCCCTGACCATTGCCAGGCCCTACCGCCACCTTCCAGGTGAATTGATGCCGCTGACCATCAGCGGGCTGCCATTCATCCGGCAGGATCACCATGGTCTCACGGGAAGTCAGGGTGCGGGTAACCCCTGCCGTCTCATCCGTGACCGTGACAAGGTATAGTTCCTCCGGCCCCAGTATGCCGGATGAAGTCCAGCGCAGGGTCACAATCTCATTGGCGCGGAACAAATAGCGATCTCCCGGCGAGAATAATGCCGGGGCGTTGAAAGTGGGAGTGGGCGTTGGCGTCGGCGTTTCGCTGCCGGACGGTGTCGGTGACAGGGTCGGCGTGGGCGTCGGCGCGGGCACACGGATCCGCTGCCCCTCATAGAGTTGCACAATGCAGCTGGCGCCACCAAAGTCCTCCCCAAAATCGCACTGAGAGAATGTCACTTCCGGGTTGAGTTGGGACAGTATCTCCACGTTCGCGTCAAACTTGAGGGCGATCTCAATGATCGTTTCCCGCGGTTGCACCACGTACCACATGACCCCGGGCTGCAAGGTCGCCGTTGGGATAATCTCACTGATCGGCGTGAACCCCCCTCCGCTTCCCGCCAGATCATAGGCAGTCAGGTCGAGACTGCTTTCGCCGCCCCCCTCCTCAGCAGGCGATGTGATGGTTGGGCCGGGTGTGGGCGTTGGCCATGGGATCAGAATCACCTGTCCAAGTTGCAGACTCTCCGCCGAGCGGAGGCCATTCAAGCGCAGAATCTCATCAATCACCGCCAGGTCCCGATGCCCGCATCGCGTTGCCAGGATGATCAGTGTATCACCCTCCCCTACGACCTGTTCGCACGGGCCGGGCGTTGCTGTTGGCGACGGTGTGACGGTAGGTGTATCCGTTGGTGTCAGAGTCGGCAGAAAGAGAGTCGGCGAAGCGGTCGCCCCGGGGCCTGCCTGCCCACCACTACCAGCCAGCGTAGGAACGGCAGTAGCCCCCCCTGCCGCACCTGCACCGGATGGACTACCTGCGCCACCACGCATCACCCCCGCCAACAATACAACACCGACGACAAGGACGGTGATCAAGAACGCAACCCCGGCAACGCTCCACCAGGGAAACCGAAGCATGTCAGGCGCATAGAGATCGTCTTCACCCTGGGCTGAGTCGTATTGACCTGCCAGCAGCAACGTGCCCGTGCGCCCGGGGGGTGAAGCTGCCCCCACCCGCGGAATTTCACCTGTCAGCCGGGCGCCACAAACAGGGCACTCCTTGACAGATACAGGGACAACCGTTTCACAAATCGGGCACGCAATCTTGTTGGCCATTACAACCCAGTCTCCGGGCAAGCAGCGCCATTATAGCAGGCAGACACATTCACGCCAGCACAACGTCGCTCAGGAGTTGCTTGCCTCGCCTGATATGGCGGCCAGCCAGGGACGCACAAGGCCATCAAAAGCAGCCACCGGCAGCGCCAGCAATTCGCGGAAGCTATACCAGTGTGCATTCTGGTATACTCTCTGGTCCGCCGATACGCCAACGGCATCAATTCCAAGCAGGGCACAGGTAAAGAGTGCCCGTGGCAGATGGAAACTCTGTGTAACCAGCACCACCTGATCGAGTCCAAAGACAGACTTCACCCGCAGACAGGTGTCGTAGGTACGCAATCCTGCCGGATCAAGGATGATGGCCGCGGGAGGTACACCCTGCTCGGTGGCATAACGGGCCATAACCGCCGGCTCATTGTAGTTGGCGCTGCGCCCATCGCCTGACATCACCAGCCGATCCACTATCCCGGACTGGTACAGACGAATGGCTGTGTCGAGTCGATCGCGGAGTACCGTCGTTGGCTGGCCATAGCGGACCGCCGCGCCAAACACAACGGCTGTGCGGTATCCGCTCAGCTGGGCAGGGTGATCAAACATTCGCGGCCCGTACTGTGCCAATACCAGGCTGCGCAGGAGCAGCGGCATCAGCACAAGGATCGTTACCCCACCAATGATCAGCCAGAATATCATTCTACGTACCAGTCTCATCGCCACTACCATCATGCCCCTGACCGTCCCAGTCCGCAAATCTTCAAACATCTGCTGTAACATCTTTGTTTTAACCCTTCAACATTAACCCCGAATGAGGAATCTGCGGCAAGTGCAATCGCCTTTGATCGGAGATTGAACGGCGTCTATAATACGGGTGGCGCTCTATCCACGCATCAGCCGACATGACATCCCCGAGTCTTTCACAGCGCCGGTAATGCCGCAGTACATCCGTTATCCTGGACAACCTGTACTATCTGGACTGCAACCTTGAAACTGGATATCTGGACTACCGACGACGTATTCACCACTCTCGCTGATCGCTGGAACACGATCCTGCAGCGAAGCCATAGCAACCTGATCTTCCTGACTGTAGAATGGCTGCAAACCTGGTGGGAAGCCTATCATCCCGGTGACCTGTATGTCCTCGTCGGGCGAACCGATGAAGGTGAGGTCGTTGGCATCGCTCCCTGGTTCATCCGGAGTTGTGAAGGGCAGCCGATCATCCACACGATCGGCTGCGTCGATGTCACCGACTACCTGGACGTGATCGTTACGCCAGCATACACCCATGCCTTTCTGATGGCCCTGGCTGACCATCTGGCCAGCCCTGAGGCATATTGCAGCACGCTTCAGCTATGTAACATCCCTGCCGGATCGCCGTTGCTTGATCACTGGCCCGCCCTGCTTAAGGAGCGTGGCTTTACCGCAGAAGTAAGTCTGCAGGAGGTCTGCCCGATTATCCGCCTGCCCGATAGCTGGGATGCCTACCTAGAACAACTCAATAAGAAGCAGCGGCACGAGCTACGACGCAAGATGCGCCGTGCAGGCGAGCAGACCGACTGGTACATTGTCGGCCCCCAACATGATCTGATGGCCGAGACAGAGGTGTTTCTCCGCCTGATGGCGGCCAGCTCGCCGGAAAAAGCCGCCTTCCTCGCGGACATCCGGAATCTGACATTCTTCCGGATGATCATCCCACGGCTATATGCGGCAGGCTGGCTACAGCTCTGCTTCCTGACTGTTGACGGCAATCCCGCAGCCTCCTACCTCAATTTCGACTACAACAACCGCGTGCTGGTCTACAACTCAGGTCAGGATGTTGAAAGATACGGGGCATACAGCGCAGGGATTGTTCTGCTAGCCTACTGTATTCGCCACGCTATCAATGGCGGGCGTGAGGTTTTCGATTTCCTGCGTGGGGATGAAAGCTACAAATACCAGATGGGCGGGCAGGACACGCAGGTTTTCCAGCTCAAAGCACGACGAGTGTAGGCCATGGCCCGTGAGATTACGCGCATTGCCATGCTCAGTGTGCATACCTGCCCTCTGGCTACACTGGGCGGCAAGAAAACCGGTGGGATGAACGTCTATGTACGCGACCTCAGCCGGGAGTTCGCCCGGCGCGGGATCGCTGTGGATGTGTACACCCGCAGCCAGGATCCGTGCCAGCCGCATGTCAACGATACCCTGGCCGAGCATGTGCGCGTCATCCACGTTCCTACCGGCCCGGAACTTCCGCTGGATCCTGCAGCGGTATATCCACACCTGCCCCAGTTTGTAGACAATACGCTGGCTTATGCTGCGGCTAACAACCTCCGCTATGATGTCATTTACAGCCATTACTGGCTCAGCGGATGGGCTGCTCACGCCCTGCGGGCCACCTGGGGAGTGCCGGTCGCCCAGATGTTTCACACGCTTGGGCACATGAAGAACCGCATCGCCTGGGGGCAACCCGATCCTGCCCGAAGTATCCGGGACGTCCGTGTCTTCACCGAAACTGATATCATGTCCTGGGCCGATGTATTGATTGCCGCAACGCCTGCCGAACGCGCTCAGATGCTCTGGCTCTACCAGGCGCCGCGGCAGAAGATTCAGATCGTGCCGCCGGGTGTGGATCTGAATCATTTCCAGCCAATGGATCGTACTGTAGCCAAGGCTGCAATTGGCCTTCCGCCTGAGGGACGCATGTTCCTCTTTGTTGGGCGAATCGAACGGCTGAAAGGGATCGAGACCCTTCTTCAGGCTGTTGACTTCATCCGTAGCAATAGAGCAACTGCCCTGAACGACGTCTGCGTGACCATCATCGGCGGTGATCTTGGTGAAGCTGAAGAACCCGACTCTGAAATGAGTCGTCTACAGGCGATGCAACAGCAACTGCGTTTGCATGGGCTGGTCAGCTTTGTCGGCGCCAGGGATCAGGATCGGCTGCGCTACTACTATAACGCTGCCGAGGCCCTGATCATGCCGTCCGACTATGAATCCTTTGGAATGGTCGCTCTTGAGGCGCTAGCCTGTGGCACCCCCGTCATCGCCTCAGAGGTTGGCGGCCTGGCCTACCTGATCCGCGACGGCTACACCGGTTTCCATGTACCTGTGCGAGAACCAGAGGCACTCGCTGAACGCATCCTCAGCATCCTTGAGCACCCCGAACTTCGCGCCAGCATGAGTCAGAACGCTCGCCAGACTGCCCAGGAATACGCCTGGCCGTTGATTGCCGATCGTCTGCTGACGATCTTTGCTGCTCTTCCCGCGCCGGTGACCAGCGCGCACAGGCCGTTAACCGCCGTATGAATTGGGGATGTTGGACTGTACCGTATCGATATACGGTTCCTTTTCCAGCAGCGTAAGGACCTCGGACTCTCTGAGCGCCCGCTGGCCTTTGTGGTACAGCACATCGTTGAAGGCGTCATAGCGGTAGCGTCTGCTCACCCACCCATAGGAGGGATGCTGAAAAACCACATTGAAGATGATTTCTTCCTTGTCAGCGGTCAGCTTTTCACTCTCCAGCCACACTGGTGCATATTGCTGGAGGTGCGGTATAACCTTGGTGTCGCGTTTCCGGCGGATCGTTTCCGCGGTCATGGTGACTCCTTAAGCATGGAATGACCCGGTAGCCCCAAACGGCTCTATTCTAGTGAACAGTTTCTCCGGTAGCAATAGCGGCCTTTGCATTTGTTTGCCACGCAAGGAGCGACTTCCCTATGCCACGGGCACTCTTGAGCGTTTCTGACAAGACCGATCTCCTCCCGCTTGCCCGCACGCTGGCCACGCTGGGCTGGGACCTGGTTGCCAGTGGTGGAACGGCCATCATTCTACAGAATGACGGCCTGCCGGTTGTACCCGTTGAGATTCTGACCGGGTTTCCGGCGATGCTCGGTGGACGGGTAAAGACGCTTCACCCCGCTATTCATGCCGGAATCCTGGCGCGTGATACCGACGAGGATATGGCCGAGTTGCGCCGGCACGGCTACGCGCCGATCAGCATGGTCGTCTGCAATCTCTATCCCTTTGAAGCGACCGTGCAGCGCCCTGACATCACGCTTGACGAAGCCATCGAGAATATCGACATTGGCGGCGTGACGCTCATCCGCGCAGCAGCCAAGAACTTCCAGCGTGTAACCGTCCTCACCGACCCTGCAGACTACAGCCGAATCAGTGATCTGCTGCGCCAGAATGGCGAAGTTCCGCTTGAAGTTCGCCGCGAACTGGCGGTCAAAGCCTTTGCCGTTACCCGAAACTACGATACTGCGATCCATGCCTACCTTCAGGGTAGCCCGGAACTATCTCCGCTGTCGCACCAATTGCCTGACTCGCTGTCGTTGGGGTTGATCAAAGTCGCTCAGCTCCGCTATGGCGAGAATCCACACCAGGCGGCTGCCTTTTATGCTTCACACTCGACCGCGCTGCCGCTGGGTGGCGAATTATTGGGAGGCAAAGAGCTATCCTACAACAACCTGTTGGATCTTGATGCCGCCTGGCGGGCAGTCACAGCCTTTGACGATACCGGGGTTGTCATTGTCAAGCACCAATCTCCCACCGGCATTGCCACCGCTTCTACGCTGGCCGAAGCCTTCGGCTCCGCCCTGGCCTCTGACCCCGTCTCAGCATTTGGCGGCGTCATCGCCGTGAACCGCCCCGTTGACGAAGCATTTGTCTTGGCGCTCAACGACCTGTTCATTGAAGCTATTGCTGCACCGGAATTCGACCCTTCTGCAATAGAAATGCTATCCCGATCAAGGAAGAACTGCCGGTTACTGCGGATGTCACCTGCTGCATCGCCGGAAGGCTGGAGCCTGCGGAGCATTCGCGGAGGCTATCTGGCCCAGACCATCGACGCCGGTGATCCGCCGGAAACGATATGGAGAGTGGTCACCAAGCGCAAGCCCACCCCGGAGGAAATGCTGACGCTGCAATTTGCCTGGCGCTGCGTCCAGCACGTCCCATCCAATGCCATTGTCCTCGCAGTACCCGGCACAACAGTTGGCATTGGCGGTGGGCTGCCCAGTCGCGTGGATGCTGCCCGGCTGGCCATCCAGAAGGCCAGCGTCAGGAGCGCCGGGGCCGTCCTGGCATCAGACGCCTTCTTCCCCTTCCCGGATGTAGTGGAACTGGCCGCCCAGGCTGGCGTAACTGCAATTGTCCAGCCCGGTGGATCTATCCGCGACGCCAGCGTCATCGAAGCCGCTGACTCTGCTGGTATGGCCATGATATTTACCGGAGTCCGGCACTTCCTTCATTAATGGGGAGAGAGCAGGTGAGCAATTTCCTTAAAATGCTCGTCAGATGACCTGCACAATATCCCCAAATGTTGGCGTACAGCGCGAATCTGCATATACTAAATGCAGCAAATCTTTTATTTGGCCAATGTGCATAAAGGAGAGAAGCCGTGGCAAGTGTGACGTTTCGGAACGTGACGAAGCGCTTTGGCGATACGGAGGCAGTATCCCACCTCAACCTCAATATCGCCGACCAGGAATTCCTGGTGCTCGTCGGCCCGTCGGGTTGCGGCAAGTCGACCAGCCTGCGGATGCTCGCCGGCCTCGAGGAGATCACAGAAGGCGAGATCCTCATCGGTGACCGCGTGGTGAACAACGTCGCCCCCAAAGACCGCGACATCGCCATGGTATTCCAGAGCTACGCCCTGTACCCGCACATGACGGTCTATGACAACATGGCCTTTGGCCTCCGTCTGCGCAAGACGCCCAAGGCCGTCATTGACGAGCGCGTACGCCGCGCTGCCAAGGAACTGGGCATTGAGCAGTTGCTCGACCGCCGTCCGCGTCAGCTCTCCGGTGGTCAGCGCCAGCGTGTGGCCGTCGGCCGCGCTATCGTTCGTGAGCCTGCCGTGTTCCTCATGGACGAGCCGCTCTCCAACCTGGACGCCAAGCTGCGCGTGGAAGCCCGTGCCTTCATCCAGAAGCTTCACCAGAATCTGGGCACGACCTTCATCTACGTGACGCACGACCAGGTTGAGGCTATGACCATGGGCACCCGCATCGCCGTCCTGAATGCCGGTGTCCTCCAGCAGCTTGACACGCCGTCGCACCTGTATCGCTATCCGCGCAACCGGTTCGTTGCCGGCTTCATCGGCAGCCCGTCGATGAACTTCTTTGACGCGGTTCTCAAGGAAGAAGACGGCAAGCTGGTGGTAGAATCGGATATCTTCAAGGTCACCGTCCCCGAAGAGTACCGGGACCGCTACATCGCGCACAAGAACAAGCCGGTCGTCTTTGGTATGCGCCCGGAGAATATCCATGACCCCAACTACCAGCCTGCTGAGACCCAGACAGCCATCGTGGAAGCCAACGTCGACGTGGTCGAGCAGATGGGCAACGAGATGATCGTCTACTTCGAGAGTAACGGCAAGACCTTCCTGGGCCGCCTTGACCCGCGCACCAGCGCCCGCGTTGGTATGCGCATGGGCACGGCCTTTGACATGGCCAACATGCACCTCTTCGATGCGGAAACCGATGAGGCGCTGTGGCTGCCGGATGAGGTCAAGGCCGCGCTGGAGAAGTAAAGCGACCGTCCTGCTTCAGAGGGTCTGAACAAAGCCGCCCGGTGTACCGGGCGGCTTTTGATTTCCATCAGCTTGCGGCAGTCACGGTCAATCCGTGCCACGCAACTTGGGATCAAGCGTGTCCCGCAGGCCATCCCCTAGCAGGTTGAATCCCAGAACCACCAGCGTGATCGTGATCCCGGGGAACACCATTCCCCACCACGCTCCGGTAACCAGGTATTGCTGGCTCTCGGCCAGCATCTTGCCCAGTTCAGGATAGGGCGCCTGCTGTCCCAGCCCCAGAAAGCCAAGCGCCGCTGTCTCCACCACCGCTGTGCCCAATCCCAGTGTCGCCTGGACGATCAGTGGGGCCAGACTGTTAGGCAGAACATGGCGGAGCAGGATGTGCGCTGATTTGGCGCCTACGCTGTGCGCCGCCATCACGTAATCCTCATTGCGAATACTGATGGCCATCGACCGGGCCAGCCGGGCATAGACAGGGATATTGACAATGGCGATCGCCAGCATGGCGTTGCGCAACCCGGGACCAAATATCGCTACCAGCGCGATCGCCAGTAGCAGCGACGGAAAGGCCAGCATGATGTCCATAATGCGCATGATCACGCTGTCCATCCACCCGCTCATGAATCCGGCGATCTCGCCCAGCGTCACCCCGATCAACACCGACACTGAGACCGACAGCAGACTTACGGCCAGCGATACCCCTGCCCCATGGCCAACCCGCCGCATCACATCACGGCCAATATTGTCGGCGCCAAAAGGATGCTCCGCACTGGGCGGAGAAAAACGCGCTGAAAGATTCTGGTCGCGAAGCGGATTGTAATGATCTACCAGCGGCACCAGAATCGCAATCGCCACATAGAGGAAGACAATCACGGCACCAATGCGCGCGCTCTTGTTCCGCCGGAAGCGCAACCAGAGCGATTGCCATTCCGAAAGGTATGGCGCCTCTTCAATGCCCAGCCCGATTGGCGTGGCCTGCGTAGAATTCAGCTGTGCCATGCTACTCGTACCTTATCCGCGGGTTCAACCAGGCATACGACAGATCGACGATCAGGTTGACGACAACAAAGATGAACGTGATGACCAGGGTAACCGACTGGACAATCGCATAGTCGCGCCCCTGAATGCTGTTGAATAACCAGCGGCCAATTCCAGGCCAGGAGAAGATCGTCTCTGTCAGGACAGCACCGGCGAGCAGGGAACCTAGCTGGAGGCCGATCACGGTGACCACCGGCAGCATTGCATTACGCAGTGCGTGGCCAAGGATTACCGCCCGTTCCCGCAATCCTTTGGCGCGAGCTGTGCGGATGTAATCCATGTGTAGCACTTCCAGCATGGCCGAGCGAGTGATACGGGCGATAATCGCAATCGGGATTGTGCTCAGCGTGACCGCGGGAAGGATCAGGTGTTTGAAAGCATCAACAAAGCCCGACCAGTTGCCGGTGAAAATGGCATCCACCATGTTCAGCCCCGTGATGGTCCTGATCTCCACATTCGGGCTTAGCCGCCCGATGAACGGCAACCATCCCAGCGCCACGCCGAAAACCCACAACAACAGCAGTCCCAGCCAGAAGATCGGCATGGAGACACCGACCAGCGACCCCAGCATTGTCCCGGTGTCGATCCAGGATCCGCGCCGCACAGACGAAATGATTCCCAGTGGCACACCCACGACTACGGCAATGGTCAGCGCCACCAGGGACAGTTCCACCGTCGCCGGGAAGCGTTGCCGTAACTCATCGGCAATCGAGATGTTGCCGGCTACCGACCGACCCAAATCCCCCCGCAGAATATTGCCCACATAGATCAGGTACTGCTCAGGCAATGATCGATCCAATCCCAGCCGCGCCCGCAGTTCGGCGACGTTTTGCTGGCTGCCCCGTTCCCCCAGGAGGACAACCTCTGGACCGCCTGGGATGAGGTGTACAAGCAGGAAGACAATGATGGATGCACCGACGAGGACGGGAATGGTCTCAAGAATGCGGCGAATGATGTATCGGGACATGCATTAAGCCTTTGCAGCATTGAGCAAGTAGAGTCTTTCCAATAGCCAGGCCCCGGTTTGGCCCGGGGCCTGGCAAGTCGGCGTCGTCTGACGCCAAAAACACCCAACCTACTCGACCGTTACGAAGCGGAACAGTTCCGTACCCAGCGGGTTAGCGACGTAGCCGGAGACATTGCTGCGGAAGACCAGCGGCACCTGGCTATGCGCGATGGTGATCCGGCCAACCGTCTCTGCCAGCATGGCGTCAGCCTGCTGGTACAGCGGCTCACGCTCTTCCTGCGACACCAGGTTACCTGCCTGGAGCAGTGTCTCGCAGATCTCGGGGAAGTTGAAGTACCCCTCTTGAGCCTGGTTGCAGTTCTTGAAGAAGTAACCGCTGAAGTTGTCCGGGTCGCCATTGTCTCCTGTCCAGCCCAGCTGGTAAAGGCCGATCAACTCGCCCTTACGGCGGCGATCCAGATAGGTTGCCCAGTCACCAGCGTTCTCCAGCTGAACATTGATGCCGATCGCCGCCAGGTCTGCGGCCATCGCCTGACCAATGCCTTCACCATCCGGGTTATACGGCCGGGTCACGGGCATCCAGAATAGCGTCAGCGGGATCTTCTCGCCTTCAGCATCCAGCATCACATTGCCAGCGTCATCAAGCGGCAGCAGGGTGACTTCGGAGAAGCCATTAGGATAACCAGCCTGGGCCAGCAGTTCGACAGCCTTATCTGGATTGTATTCCGGCATCGGCACATCGGGGTTATAACCCCACATCAGCGGCGGCAGGAAGGTGTTGGCCACCTCAGCGGCAACGTAGAAAGCGTCGACATACGCCTGCCGGTTGAGGGCGAGTGAAATCGCCTGGCGCACCAGCGGATCGTTGAATTCCTTGATCCGGTAGTTGAAAGCCAGATAGAAGATGTTCAGCGAAGGACGGAGCATGTAATACAGGTCGTCGGAGGCCTCAATCAGCGCGATCTCCTCAGGAGTGGCGTTCTCTTTGCCGTGAATCGCGCCAGCCTGCAATGCTGCAAAGCGGGCTGCGTTGTCCGGGATCACGCGCTGAATGATACGTTCAACATTGCCCTCAACCTCGCCCCAGTAACCATCCCACAGATCCTGGGTCACATGGTCGTCTGTCACCCACTCGACAAACTTGTACGGGCCGGTGCAGACATAGCCCACAGGTGGCGTACCGTAATCCTCGCCATACTTTTCCAGTGCCGCCGGGCTGTTGATCTGGAACATGGGCATGGCCAGCGTGTTGGGCATCTGGACATACGGGCGTGACAGGTTGAAACGCACCGTGTACTCATCAACAACGTCGATGCTCTGGATCAACGAGGCATCGTCAAAACCGTCGAACATGTACTCATAGTATTCGTAGACCTGTGAATCAAAGTGCAACGGGTTGTCCGTGAAGCGCCAGGCATTGAAGTTGAAGGCCACCGCCTCTGCGTTGAACGGCGTGCCATCATGGAAGGTGACGCCCTCCCGTAGCTTGGCGGTCCACACCGTCAGGTCGTCATTGGCCGTCAGTTCCGTAGCCAGACTGGGAATCACATTGGTGGTTGCCCCGTCAAAGGCCATCAGCGACTCGCAACCCTGGTTAAGGACGGTGAAAGACACGCCATCAGTCACTACAGCAGCGTAAAGCTGCACCGGGTTGGTGTATGCACCCCAGATGAAGGTCACCGGTTCCTGGGCCTGTAGAGGGCCAACCATGGTGACAACAAGCAGAGCAGCCAGTAGAACACCCAGTTTCTTGGCCATGAAGCAGACTCCTCCTTATTTTTTCGGTACAAGCGAAAGCTCTTAGAAAGGGCGACTAGACCGTCTTTGCTGTCAAGCCTCCTTTCTTTCTGCGCGATCAGAGCTGTTCACGGAAAAACCGCTGACGCCTGGAAACGACGCTCATTCAAGTATGGTTTGAAATAGAGCCTTTGTCAAACAAAACGAAGACTAAAATGGTCACAGAATACCTTTATGCTTTTTGCCCAAATGCCTGTTGTTGCCAGAGAAACGTGAACAGCCAGCCTCTTGACTTTGGCTTTCGCTTGTTGCCAGAATCCCCGGCCGGTTCGGCCCGCGCAGCCCCCTCGCGCTGTTTCTTGACAGACGCCCCTGAGGTATGCTACCATGCGCGACAGTTACCAACTGCATATGGTGATGACGGAACACTCATCCAGAGCGGTGGAGGGAACGGCCCTGTGAAACCGCGGCAACCCCTGTGAGCCAGCTGCAGCCGGACTCAGGGAAGGTGCCAATTCCGACAGATTTCGAACTGAAATCTGGGAGATGAGAGCAAGTCTGTGCAATGTGTCGCCTGCAGGCAAGCTCCCTCTGGATAAGAGGGAGCTTGTTTTTTTGTAAGGACGGCCTCGACGAGTGTTCCGATAAACACTGTGCTTCAACCCTGTTCAACCGGCACATCCGATGGAGGCCCACCATGACCATTCCACGCCAAACTCCTCATCATCCGTCTCGTCCCTCATTGCTGGAGCACCCAGCAGCATCGGGCGCGTCTACCCGCGCTGTGCATGCGGGGAGCAGCCGCCGCAAGCCCAGCCATGCGCTGACCACTCCCATCTTTCAGACGGCAACCTTCACCTTCGCCGATACTGCTGACCTGCTGGCTTTTGTTGAAGGGCGTTATGCCAACGAAGCCGAGCGTCGTGAGGAGTACGGGCGTTATGGCAACCCGACCGTCAACGCTGTTGAGCGCAAGCTGGCTACCCTCGACAGCGGTGATGATGCCGTGCTCTATGCCTCGGGTATGGCTGCCATCACCTCTGTTCTGCTGGCCAGCCTGCCTACCGGTTCTCACATTGTCATGACCGATGACTGCTACCGCCGCACCCGTCAGTTCTGTCAGACCTACCTGCAACGGTTAGGAATCGCAACGACAGCGGTCCCAATGGGCGATTACCTGGCCCTGGAGGCCGCAATTCAGCCTGGCCGAACACGCTACCTTATTTCCGAAACGCCCACCAATCCCTTTCTTCGCGTGGCTGATCTGCGGCGCCTCACCGAGATCGGGCAGCGCTACGGCATTCGAACGATCATCGATAGCACGTTCGCCACACCGATCAACCTGCGGCCGCTGGAATGGGGCATCGATCTGGTCATTCACAGCGCCACTAAGTATCTGGGCGGCCATAACGACCTGCTGGCCGGCGTCGTGATCGGACGGGGGAGTATCCTGCAGGCTCTACGTGACGCGCGCGGTATCCTGGGTAGCGTCGTCGACCCGCAGAATGCCTTTCTGTTGGAGCGCGGTTTGAAGACGCTGGCTTTGCGTGTTCGCCAGCAGAATGCCACAGCGCTCACGGTTGCCGAGTACCTGGAGCGTCATCCCAAGATCCGCCGTGTCTGGTATCCCGGTCTGCCCAGCCACCCCGATCACGCCGTCGCTGCCGCCCAGATGTCCGGCTTTGGTGGCGTCGTCAGTTTCGAAGTTGATGGCAGTCTGGATGTCACCAGTCGCTTTGTGGATGCGATGCGCATCCCCTATATTGCCCCCAGTCTGGGCGGTGTGGAGAGCTTGATCGAACAGCCGGCAATCATCTCGTATTATGACCAGACACCGGAAGAACGCGCTGCTCTGGGCATTAGCGATAGTCTGGTACGGCTGTCGCTTGGCATTGAGGATGCCGAAGATATTCTGGAAGATCTGGAACAGGCGCTCCGGGTTGTCTAGCGCGGGCGACTGGCCGGTTCGATCTCCGATAACGCCGCTCGGACGGCTTCCAGTGTCGGCTCGATTCGCAGCAGCGGGTTAGCATACGTTGCATGGATGCCCTCAAGCTGGCCGGTATGGTAGTCCACAATCAGGCCGGGGTCCTTGAGCACATGGCCGGTCAACACACCCACTACGCGCTCACCCGACCGGATGACTCCCGCTGCGGCGAGCTTGCGAGCGCCAGCCAGAGAACAGGCAGAGGCCGGCTCACAGCCAATACCGCTTGCGTCAATACGCGCCTTGGCGTCAAGGATTTCCTGGTCGCTGACCTGCTCCACCACACCGTTGGTCCAGTGCAGCGCACGCACTGCTTTGTCGTAACTGACCGGATCACCGATCTTGATGGCCGTCGCCAGGGTCTTCGCTTTGACCCTTTCATGCACGGCGAAGCCGCTCCGGTAGCCCCGATACAGCGGATTCGCCCCTTCCGCCTGGATGATCGCCAGCCTGGGCAGCCGCTCGATCAACCCGAGATCGCGTAGCTCAATCAGGCCTTTCGCAAAGGCTGAACTGTTGCCCAGGTTACCGCCGGGCACAACGATCCAATCCGGCACTTCCCAGCGCAACTGCTGCAGGATCTCAAAGACGATCGTCTTCTGGCCTTCCAGACGGAATGGATTCACGGAGTTGAGCAAATAGATGCCCAGAGTCTCGGCGACCTGGCGAACCAGGCGCATCGCCACATCAAAGTCGCCGGGAATCTGGATGCACGTCGCCCCATACGCGACCGCCTGCGCCAGCTTGCCCAGAGCAACCTGCCCCTCCTGAAAGAACACGATGGCCTGCATCCCGCCCCGCGCAGCGTAAGAGGCCAGTGAAGCCGATGTGTTGCCCGTCGACGCGCAGGCCACGCGATTCATCCCCAGACGGCGCGCCTGCGAAACCCCGCCGGTCATGCCGCGATCTTTAAAGGAACCTGTCGGGTTCTCTCCCTCGTGTTTGAGCCACAGATGTTTGAGACCGGCCCATTCGGCCAGATCGGGGACATGATACAGGTTGGTGTTACCTTCAGGCCGGGAGACGATCTGGTGATCGGGGAGGTCCGGATATACCAGTTCCTTGAAACGCCATACACCGCTACGGTATGGAGCTTCCAGAGAACCAAGCCGTGCATCGAATAACTCGCGGCTGATCCACCCGCGCAGGGCCTCCAGATCGTGAATAACATCCAGCAAACCGCCACACGTGGTGCAGGTGTATACGAGCCGGTCGATCGGGTATTCAGCGCCACAGTCTATGCATTTCAGTACGCTTTGCATCTTGGCCCTATCCGGGATTATAGTGGCAGGTACCTGTGTGTTCCGTGCTGCTAGCTGCTAGGATGATACATGATGTGCCCATTATCTGCGACAGCCTATGCGCCGGCGACTGTAGCCAACCTCGGCCCTGGATTTGACATCCTTGGCCTGGCTCTTGCTGCCCCGGGTGACCGCGTAATTGTGGAACGCAGTGCGTCTCCCGGCGTGACGTTGACCGCTATCACCGGCTACAGCGATTCCTTGCCCCTGGATCCCAACCGCAACACAGCCTGCATCGCTGCAGCCTGTGTCTTACGCCAGATAGCCCCGGATGCCGGTATCACCCTCCGGCTGGAAAAAGGGCTGCCGCTGGCCAGCGGACTGGGTAGCAGCGCCGCCAGCGCTGTCGCGGGGGCTGTGGCTGTCAATGCCCTGTTTGGCTCCCCCCTTAGCCGCACCGATCTGCTTCCGGCCTGTGTGGAAGCGGAAAGTGCGGTCAGCGGGCGCCACGCCGATAATGTAGCGCCAGCCCTGCTGGGTGGCGTTGTGCTGGTCACCGGTACGACAGCGGATTCCGTCTACCGCCTGCCCGCGCCATCAGGGCTGTATCTGGCAGTGGTCACTCCAGACGTCGCCGTTCCAACCTCCCAGGCCCGCGCGGTGCTGCCTGCGGAGGTTTCACTGGCGACCATGGTTCACCAGACCGCCCAGGTTGCCTTGCTGGTCCACGCCCTGTACACCGGCGATATTGCCCTACTGGCCAGAGCAACCGGAGGCGATCGCGTTGTAGAATCTGCCCGTGCACACCTGATGCCCTACCTTGCGGAAGCCAAACAGGTCGCCGGCGACGCGGGCGCGCTCAATACCATCATCAGTGGCGCGGGGCCAACCCTCTGTGCATTCTGCGATTCCCAGCTTGCCGCGGAGAGGACCGTTGCTGCGCTGATCGATTTCTACCGCCGTAAGGGGCTGGGTGCCCAGGGTCAGGCAACGACAGTTGCCCCCGATGGCGCTCGCGTGATCGATGTGCGGTAGGCAGATTCCATGATTCCACCCCATACCAGGGTGCTGTTGCGGCGCCTTTGCATTCGTGCTAGACTGAGCAACAGTGTCGCGCAGTCTCTTTGACAGCACTTATAGGACTATGGCAGAAAAAATCCTAATCGTAGATGACGATCTCGATAGTCTCAAATTGATCGGGCTGATGCTGCAACGACAGGGGTACGAGATCGTCGCTGCCAGCGCAGGCGCCCAGGCGATCGCCAAGGCAACCGGGGAAGCCCCCGACCTGATCATCCTTGATGTGATGATGCCGGACATGGACGGCTACGAAGTCAGTCGCCGCCTGCGGGCCAATCCGAGCACGCAGGACATCCCGATCATCATGTTTACTGCCAAGACTCTGGTTGATGACAAGGTTGCTGGCTTTGAAGCAGGGGCGGATGATTATCTCACCAAGCCAACGCACCCGGCGGAACTGGCCTCCCGTGTCAAGGCGGTTCTGGCACGCCGGGCAGCCAAGAGAGGTGCCGCGGCTGAACTGGGGACGCTGCTGGCAGTTATTGGCGCCAAAGGTGGGGTTGGAACAACAACACTGGCGATGAATCTGGCCGCCGCGCTGAACAGCACCACTGAAGGCACTATCCTGGCGGATGTGCGGCCTGGCCAGGGGAGCCTGAGCATCTCCCTGGGTTTCGGGCGTGCAACAGGTCTGGCCAATTTACTCACCCGCCCTGTTAGCGATCTCAATCCGCGTGCGGTCAGTGCGGAGCTGGTCAGCCACAAATCCGGGCTGCGCCTGCTCCTGTCCTCCGTTCGCCCGCGGGAAGCTAATCTCAACACGGCGCCTGACACAGTCTCCAGCATCCTGCGACATCTGCGCGGCCTGGGGAAGATGGTTGTTGTGGATCTGGGTACGGGTCTGAGTCCTGCCAACCAGCGGATCCTCCGTGAGGCAAGCCATGTGATTGTTGTTAGCGAGCCGCAGCGAATCCCCCTCAATATGACCCGCGCACTGCTCAACGATCTCAACGATCTGGGGGTGGGGCCTGGCCGGGTCAGCATTGTGCTGGTTAATCGCGCTCAGTCAGGCTTACAGATGTCCTGGCAGGATGCCGAGCAGATTCTGGGGCGCCCGATCCAGGGGGTTATCCCCCCTGCCCCTGATCTGATGCTACAGGCCGCTGAGGCAGCTCAACCTGTCGTTAGCCTGCAGCCGGACGCGATTGTGACAACCCAGTTTCAGAAGATTGCGGAGAAAGTTGTCGCACAGCTGGGGAATGGCAAGACCAGCTAACGCTTGTTCATAACTCCCTGGCCTTCCGGCGACAAGTCGTGCGGCCCAGACTCGCTTGTGCCACCGGCGTGGGCAAGACCTTGCCATGGTTCACGGGCGCAGGGTGCAGATGAACAGATATGCCATACAGCGTGCGGCGCTGCTTATCCGCCAGGCATCCTATGCAATCGCCCTGACTGGCGCAGGTATCAGCACCCCCTCTGGCATCCCCGATTTTCGCAGTCCGCGTGCGGGTCTGTGGGAACAGGCCGGCGCCGTAGAGACCGCCAGTATCTTCGGCTTCAGACGCAATCCCCAGGCCTTCTACAACTGGATGCGCCCCCTGGCGCGCAAGGTGATAGCCGCCACTCCCAATGCCGCACACTATGCCCTGGCTGAGCTTGAAGAAGCGGGCTTCCTGAAGGCGATTATCACCCAGAACATTGACATGCTGCATACACGGGCCGGATCACGCGAAGTCTATGAGCTACACGGCCATCTACGCCGCGTCACCTGCATTGAATGCTTCGCGGTCTACGACGCCGAA
>FWPV01000662.1_pt1 | contig 107243 bp, 93 predicted proteins | sample 2228371 | NCBI WGS metagenome assembly FWPV01 (sample SAMEA103939776, study PRJEB20133) | metagenome
TTAACATATAAAGCAAACCACTCCATTTAAAATGATTTCCCCTCCCACTTTAGATAATTAAAGATAATTAGAGGATGTTAATAATTATCTTCTTGCCTAATTACTAACAGCAATGAACATACCAATATAAGACGAAGAGATAGAAATATTTTTAAAGATTGAAAGTAATACTTTAAGAAAATTTATAATGTTCTGGTAATATCATTTAAAAATTTTTTTTAATTGGATGAAGGATTATTTTCTTTTGAAGTGTTTTCTACGAAGTTTATTGACCAAAGAGAATCAACATGTATATTTTGGAAACATATAGTTCTTTAAATATGTATCAAATTTATACAATTTGGAATTCCTTAAGCTTATTATAAAAGGCCTTTCGTGATATGCCAAGTATTTTTGCTGATTTTGATTTGTTCCCTTTACATTCCCTCAAGACATCCAATATTGCTTGTTTTTCTAAATCTTTCAGCGTCATATTTGTGTTCAATTTTATATTTTCATGAGTTTCTAAAAATTCTTCTGGTAACTCTTTTAACGTAATAGTGTTATTTTTTGATAAAACAACAGCCCTTTCTATTACATTTTTCAATTGTCTGATATTTCCAGGCCAATGATATTTTTGAAATACTTGCATAACCTCATCAGCTACTTCAGGAATTTCTTTGTTCTCCCTTATGCAAAATTCCTTAATAAACTCGTTTACTAATAAAGGTATATCAGAAACCCGCTCTCGCAGCGGGGGTAACTCCAACATAATTATATTTATCCTGTAAAAAAGGTCTTTTCTGAATCGACCTTCTTCAACGTCCTTTTTTAAATTTCTATTTGTAGAAGACACAAGTCTAAAATCTACTTTTATCTTTTTATTGCTTCCAAGGCGTTCTATTTCATTTTCTTGAAGAACGCGCAAAAGTTTTGCCTGAACTGAAAGTTCAAGCTCTCCAATTTCATCAAGAAAGAGAGTACCACCAGAAGCTTCTTCAATCTTACCTATACGTTTTGAAATAGCTCCTGTATATGCTCCTTTTTCAGAACCAAATAATTCTGCCTCTATTAATTCTCTTGGTATTGCTGCACAATTTACTGCCACAAAGGGTTTATCTTTCCTTTTACTCGTAAAATGCAATGCATTAGCTATTAATTCTTTACCCGTTCCTGTTTCCCCACACACTAATACACTGACGACCGAGTCCTTAACTACTTCAATGGTATCAAATATCTTCAGCATCTGAGGTGTACTACCAATAAGGCGAACTGAATTTTTATCTTTCAAAAATCTTTTGCTCAGATTTTCTATTTCTCTTTTCAAATATCTTTGCTCTAAGGCCTTTGAGATAATACTTTTAAGTTTAAGATGGTCGGGAGGCTTTATGAAATAGTAGAATGCCCCTTTTGTCATAGCTTCGACAGCAGACTCAACAGTTCCATAGGCGGTTAGAAAAATTACCGGGATCTGTGGATGAGTTTCAACAATATAATCGAATAGCCGCATGCCATCGGTACCAGGCATTCTTAAATCTGTTACAACGACATCGATATCCTCTTCTGACACCAACTTTATTGCCTTTTCACCATCTGTTGTAGATATAACATTAAAACCAGCTTCAATAAGTATGGCACTTAAAACCTTTATAGCATTTAGTTGGTCATCAACTATTAATACCTTACCATAATTTTTTTCGATCATTGACTTGCCCTTGGAATATATAATTCTACGGTAGTACCCTTACCTTTCTGACTTTTTATTTCCATATGACCTCCACAGGATTTAAGTATTTCACGTGAAATAAATAATCCAAGCCCCTTCCCCTTTTTTTCAGATTGGGAAGTTATATGTTTACTCACAGCAATACCCTTCCCTGTATCTCTTACTTCGACTACTGTAAAATCTTTCTTGTCTTCGCTCTTAGATTTTGTATTAACAAAAAGCGTGCCACCCAAAGGCATAGCCTGTATGGCGTTATTTATAATATTTAAAATCACCTGTTCTATTTGAAAAGAATTTACTAATATTGGAAATGTTTTTCCATATTTAAAAACACTTTTAATTTTAAGTGATTGAGCCTGAAGGGATATCATGGTTTCAATCTTTTTCAATAAAGAATTTATATCTGTCTCTAAAAATCCTTCATCTTGAATGGACGCACTTAAAAATTTCGCAATAAATTCATCAAGTCGTGAAATCTCTTCTTCTATGATGTTTGTAAACTCTCTCATTTCTTTTTCATTTGCATACTTCTCTCTCAGATATACTACCGCACCTTTAATCGCATTTAAAGGATTTCTTACTCCATGTGCTAAGGTCGCAGCAATCTTACCTATATCACTAAATCTTTTTGTTTCTCTTAAATTCTCAAACGCAATACACCCAGAATGTTGCCTGATAAAGACATTAGCACCGTTTATGTTACCCTTATTATCTTTTTGAGGCGAAATACGTACATATACCTTCGGCTGACCATAAAAACAAACACTTTGATAAGTCGATAAGGTAATGGGTATACCTGTCTTTATAACTTCTAAGACTGCGTCTTTTGAACCCTTTTTTATTCTTGGTATAACTTTATAATATGCTAATCCCTGAAGCTCTGAGGCAGGCTTTTTGTGTATTTCACTGGAACTTTTATCCCACGAGATTATCTTTAAATTCTTGTCAACACTAAAGCTGTAAAAAATTATATTGGAAGTACTTGACATTATAGTTCAATGAATTCTATTTAAACATGTACTTTATTAATATCTTAATAACCTATTATTTTATAATATATTGTAATGGATTTTTTTTAAGAGTCAAGGAATTATCAAATTATTTTGCCAAAGGTTTTATTCCCTTAAAACTAAGGTTCTAATTTTAATCGAATAATGCCGCATCTGCTCAATTTTTTATAAATAATATGGGCTACACGTATTATTTGGTTAATGATGTGGGAAAAACTATTTATATTATATTTCAAAAATTCGATACAATTATTAAATCTGGTTCTTCTCCAATTTAGTTGCTAAAAAGGATTATAGGATTCAAGGGTTCAAGTGCTTATTTCCCTTTTGTTAATTTGTAGATATCTAATCATAGTTGATAAGACCTTTGCCAAACTTTTAAGTCTTTGTAATTCTTAAGCATTTCCCTCGAATCCTTGACTCCTTGACCCATCGAATCCTTATGATCTTACCAACTTTTTTGGAGATGATCCTTAAATCTAAGCTTACAAGGAGAGACAAAAAGAATTTAAAATTGGATTAGAATTGATGGAGAAGCAAGAAATGAAGTTCAGAAAATTTCTTGCTTCTCCAAATTATTATTTATCTTCTGCAACAACCCCTCCACGAACAGGCAAGACATAATAGCTATACGAACCATTTCCTATTGTTGACTTACCATCGCTCATATTTATTATCCATGCACTCGAATTTATCCTTGTCCTCCAGTTGTATTTACTATTGAATCTAAAATCTCTATCCGTCACGCTTACCATAGAAGTCGCCTTAGACAAATGTGTAGACGACCAATAATAATATCCTTTTATGTTAGAAAATCCTTCTGTATTGAGCCAAATGGCAGGATTTACTTCTCCATAGTTTAGAAGACTTTCGAGTTCCCTCACGTTTGGAAGACGCCAGTCAGTATAATTAGCTGTGTATCCAACACAATTGTACTTTACAGAATTTATATTAAAGTCTGAAACAACATTTAGTGCATTATTCCAGCTATTCCTTCCCATGCATCCACCATCCTTAAGCCACATAAGTCCTGTAAGATTATCTGTCACAGTTCCATCTCCATTGTCTGTAAATCTTGGACTCGGCCATTCTATACCCGCCTTAATATCTCCATCATCGCCCCCTGCGTAGCTCACTTCCTGCCCCGTCTTAGGTAAATCATATACACCTTTAGATATACTGTCCCTCACAGGCAAGACATAATAGCTATACGAACCATTTCCTATTGTTGACTTACCATCGCTCATATTTATTATCCATGCACTCGAATTTGTCCTTGTCCTCCAGTTGTATTTACTATTGAATCTAAAATCTCTATCCGTCACGCTTACCATAGAAGTCGCCTTAGACAAATGTGTAGACGACCAATAATAATATCCTTTTATGTTAGAAAATCCTTCTGTATTGAGCCAAATGGCAGGATTTACTTCTCCATAGTTTAGAAGACTTTCGAGTTCCCTCACGTTTGGAAGACGCCAGTCAGTATAATTAGCTGTGTATCCAACACAATTGTACTTTACAGAATTTATATTAAAGTCTGAAACAACATTTAGTGCATTATTCCAGCTATTCCTTCCCATGCATCCACCATCCTTAAGCCACATAAGTCCTGTAAGATTATCTGTCACAGTTCCATCTCCATTGTCTGTAAATCTTGGACTCGGCCATTCTATACCCGCCTTAATATCTCCATCATCGCCCCCTGCGTAGCTCACTTCCTGCCCCGTCTTAGGTACGCCGATAGAACTACTGACAGGTGCTCCTTGATCAAAAATTCGCCCATTAACTGATATGTCATCATCACCTCTAAGTCCATCGATCAAATGTAATATTATGAGGTTTCCATAGATTTCGGCTCCAGTTTGCCCATCGAAAGTAAAGTCATACCAATGAGAAACTGGATTATCAGGTGTTGGTCCATACTTATAATATCCATTGACAGAAGCATCTTCAGGAAGTATCAAAACAACTTTTGTAGTAGTCGATCCCACATCCTTTACAATAAATTGTAAAATTTGATACGGGAAAATTAGATTATTGGGTGCATTATCTGGCACTGGTTCTGCTTTTACGTTCGATAACGATTTTCCATCTGCTGAAAATAGACTTATATAATTCATTCTATCAAAAGTAAACATTGACACCGCCGTGTCCTGAACATAATCAGGAATACCGTCTTCGTTTCCGTCATAATTTATGTCATTGCCCTGAGGCCCAAATTCCTCGATATCCGGTACGCCATCACCATCTATATCTGAAACATTGAATGTTACATATATGGAGTGATTTTCTGTCACATTATTAAAAGTATACGAAGAGCTATTACCAACAGAAATACCATCGATTTTAATATCTTCAACATGATAACCCATATTCGCTGTTATGGTAAATGTCTGGTTTGCTCCATGATTCACCGTTACACTTCCTGATGGCATTATGTTCCCACCTGTGCCTGCTGTAGCTGTTATAGTATATGTCTTTATGTTAAACGTAGCCGTTACTGATTTCGAGGCATCCATTGTCACACTACACGTTCCTGTTCCACTACATGCTCCTGACCATCCCCCAAATGTAGAATTCCCATCTGCTACTGCTGTCAGGGTAACTACCGTTCCTGCATTATATGACTCTATGCAGTCTGACCCACAATTGATTCCCGAGGGACTTGATGTCACTACCCCTGTTCCTGTACCACCTTTCCCAACCGTCAGGTTATGTGTTCCTATTTTAAATCTCGCACTTATCGTATGATTGCCTGTTACATTAGTAAATTGATATGTACTTACTGCTCCTACTGAATTTCCATCTACCAAAACATCCTCTATGCTATAACCCATATTCGCTGTTATGGTAAATGTCTGGTTTGCTCCATGATTCACCGTTACACTTCCTGATGGCATTATGTTCCCACCTGTGCCTGCTGTAGCTGTTATAGTATATGTCTTTATGTTAAACGTAGCCGTTACTGATTTCGAGGCATCCATTGTCACACTACACGTTCCTGTTCCACTACATGCTCCTGACCATCCCCCAAATGTAGAATTCCCATCTGCTACTGCTGTCAGGGTAACTACCGTTCCTGCATTATATGACTCTATGCAGTCTGACCCACAATTGATTCCCGAGGGACTTGATGTCACTACCCCTGTTCCTGTACTTGTTCCCCCTCTATAAACAGTTAAAGTATACTGCTGAACAGGTGGCGTAGATGTTATAAATTTATTAACCTCATTAGAATATTGGCTTTCATTGCCCGATGTGTCATATGCGGTAGCAACAAAATAATAGGTAAGACCATCGGTCAGATTATCAATAGTATATGTTGTAACATTACCTACATCAATATTTTGAAAATAATTGTTCGATGAAGTTCCATAGTAAATTTTATACCCAGCAAGATCTGTAAGAGGTGTACCATCTGCGTTTGTAGTAGGTGGATCCCACGAAAGTGTTGCCTGTCCTGAGTATACGTCACTATCGAGTAGAAAGAGTTGTAAATGTATAAAACATAAAAAAAAGAATCCGAATATACTAACTATTTTTTTCAATGCCTTATATTTACACATTCTATTTCCCCCCGTTTATATCAATATGTTGAACATTAAAATTGACCAAAAAAATAAGGCCTGTTTCCTTAAAGGGAAACAGGCCTTATCTCAAAGATAAACTCGGGATAAGCGCTGTTTCTTCGGCAGCCCGGCTATCCTTATTAAGCCTTCAATTAAAGGTATCAGTAAGGACCCGTGGCTTTGTGCCCTCTGGTTACCCAGAGTTTACCTTTTCGGAAACGCTGCTTTTAATTTCTCTATCAAAGAGCTTTTTCCACAGATTTAATCTGCTTTTATGTTTTCAGATTAGAGTAAATAAAGACTATTTGCTGTGAGCATAATCACACTCTCACAGATTAAAAATTGAAAAAAGAGTAGTTCCTTGACAACGGACGCATCACACGACTCTTTCTTGAGTAACGGTCTATGTTGTTGGGATTAATTGAGGACTACTTTTATGGGTTTAAGGTATCTCTATTACCTATTAAATCCCGATCTTCTATCATTTCTGCTCCAATTAAATCTGGAATCTCTATCACGAATACAATAAAAATCCTGATTATCAAGGGGAAATCCTTTAATATTAACTCGCCGATATGATGGTGTGAATCTATACTCTGATAGAAGAGGGGTTATTACATAACTACCCTGCGGAAGTCCACTAAAAATATAGTTACCATGAGAATCCGTAATTGTGATATCTTCAATAGCACCTTTTATAGTGACTGTAACACCTTCCATAGGATTTCCATCGTATTGTATAACCCTTCCAGATACAGAGAAATATAAATTTGCAGTTGAACTTCCAAAAAAATCTTGATTGCCTACTTCTGAATTAAAATATCTAACACGCCTAATAGAGGGGTAAAAACTATATCCCTCTTCCCTCACTTTTATTGAATAAATACCCCTTTCAAGGCCAGAAAAACAATACCTTCCATTTATATCGGTCAAAGTTGTAATGTTTCCGAATCTGAATTTACTTAGTTCAACTGTAGCATATGAAATCGGTCCGTTAATTGAGCTAACTGTCCCCGAAATAGAACATTGCATAACACTCTCAAAATTTGCTGTTATTGTTGTATCTTCATTTAGTGTCAAAATACATTGGGTGCTATTACCCGAGCATTTATCACCTGACCATCCCGCAAAGCTTGAATTCGAATCAGCTACAGCTCTTAGGGTGATTAAAGAACCTGCACTATATGATTCAGTACAATCATGTCCACAATTTATCCCTGCTGGTGTTGAAAGTATTGTCCCTGAACCCATACCTTTTTTTATTACGGTAAGATTATATACTTGAGTATTATCACTAATAGTTTGAACTTGTTCGATTGTTTTACTAACTTCATTTGAAAATTTACTCTCATTCCCTGAGACATCATAAGCAGTTACTGCGAAGTAATAAGTTACTCCTTCAGTCAGGTTATACACTGTATACGAATTAACATTGCCCACATTAATGTAAAATGAATAATTCCTTGATGAAGTGCCATAATAAATCTTATAGCCAGCAAGGTCATTAAGCGGAGTGCCATCCTCATTAGTAGCAGGCGCCTCCCATGACAGTGTTACACTTCCTGCATATGATTCAGAAGCGGCTAATAAAATTAAGGTGGATATTATCAAAAATAGAAGGATATTATTTCTGTATTTATACTTCCTTGCCATTAATCTCACGGCTAACATTTACGCAAACTATATGCCAGAAAGTAAAATATTAATAAAATACATATAACTAATTGATTTTTATCAAATTTTTGATTTTATGATTTATTGTATTTAGAAAAAAAATTAGGATTTTTGTATGAAAAAACCTACATCATAATTTTAGTTTTTGCGGAATTATCTTCTAAAGACTTGTAATTTCAGGAGAGACTAAGGATCTCAGAAAATATTATAAGTGTATTACATTTCATCCGCTTTAATGATAAAGAATGTATGTTGATTATTGCGTTATTCTTCTGTTTTCTTGAATTTTTCAGGCTTTATTCCATATTTTTTTAATAAATTATAAAAATCAGCCCTATACTTTCCCGCTAATTTTGCTGCCTTACTTACATTACCTTTTGTCAATTCGAGGACATTTATCAAATAGCTTTTTTCAAAATTGGCTTTAGATTCCTTTAAGGATTTTAAAAGCTCTGACGACTTGCTACCTATTAGGATTAAATCTTCTGTTATCATGTTGTGTTGAGTCATCGCAACTGCATATTCGATTATATTTTCAAGCTCTCGGACATTTCCAGGCCAGTCATAGAGCATAAGTTTTTGCATAGCAAGTGGAACCAAGCCTTTTACATCTTTCTTCATCTGCTGATTAAATTTCTTTAAAAAATGCTCCACTAAAAGAGGGATGTCTTCCTTTCTCTCTCTTAGAGGAGGTAGATGGATAGGTATAACATGAATTCTATAGAAGAGATCTTCACGAAATTGTCCTTCTTTTACCATCTCAGCAAGGTTCTTATTTGTTGCTACTATCACTCTTACATCCACCTCAATTGGGTTTTTACTGCCAATAGGATACAACTGTCTTTCCTGAAGAAACCTCAAAAGTTTAACCTGCATAGAGAGAGGCATGTCTCCAATTTCATCAAGAAAGATAGTCCCTTCATTTGCCTGAACAAGTAGTCCCTTTGTGCTCTTTAATGCACCTGTAAATGCCCCTTTTTCATATCCAAAAAGTTCGCTTTCCAAAAGAGTCTCTGGAATTGCAGCACAATTTATAGGTACAAATGGTTTTTCTTTTCTTTCACTTGAAAGATGAATCGCCTTTGCTATAAGCTCTTTTCCAGTTCCACTTTCCCCGTAAATAAATACGGTAGAATCAGTTTCAGCGACCCGAGAAACCTGCTCCAATATCCTCTGCATCTTTTCACTTTTCGCAACTATATTTTTAAAATCGTATTGCTCCTTTATGAGGTTTCTCAATCTTTTGATTTCGCGTGACAACTTCTGTTTTTCAATAGCATGTTCCACCTGAAATAAAAGTTCTCGAGGATCAAATGGCTTTGTAAGATAATTAAAAGCGCCCCTTTTCATGGCTTCAACAGCGCTCTCGATACTTCCATAAGCTGTAAGTATAATAACTGGCAATTCGGGATTTATTTTATGGAACTCCTCCATGAGTGATATGCCATCCTGTTTAATTAGTTGAAGATCAACGATTGAAAGCACAAAAGGTTGCTCCTGAACAGCCTTAATCGCTTCTTCTTCAGTAGAGTGCGTAACAACTTCATAATCGGCAGATTCAAGTCTGACCTTTAATAATTCTAAAAAGTTTACATCATCATCGACTATTAATATCTTTTCCTTTGACATCCTTTCGCTACCTAATAAGTTCTTTCTTTTTTTGTTCTATTTCAATATCTATCTTCTTAGTCTCTTCAATTACATTTAAAACGCCTATCCAGATCTTTGCCTCTTTTACATGCGGACTATTTGGAAAATCGCTTAATAACCTCTTAAAAGAATCCCTTGCTTTATTGTAATCTTTTAAGTGCACATGTATTAGTCCTATATTATATAGCGCTTCGTCGCCCGGTGACTTTTTAGAATAGAGGGAAAGAACCTTTTTATTTTCTTCAAGTGCCCTTTCATAGTCCCCCCGTGCCATAAACTTTTCTGCAAGAATTATATTTCTGGGTAACTTTTCTTTCTCTGTTTCCTCTTGTTTTGTAACTTTATCCTTTTCAGATACATCCTCGCTTTTTGCAACGTTATCATGTAATTTTAATTTGTTTTCTTCGATTTTATTTAAAACGCTTATCCATATTTTCGCTTCATCGGTTTTAGGACTTTTAGGAAAATTTTTTATGAGATACCAAAAAAACTCTGAAGCCTTTTTATAATCCCTTTGAGGATTGGCATAATGAGCATAAATCAGCCCCATGTTATAAAGCGCTTTATCAGCAGGTGGTTTATTTATATAAACTGATAAGATCTTCTCGTTCTCCTCAAGGGCTGCTTCAAATTCACCCTTGGCAAGCAAACTTTCACTCTTTAGAATGTATTCTCTCGATCTTAAGCTACTGCACCCAACAATAAGTAAGGTTGTTAATAAGCTGATAATACAAAAGTAAAGGTGCTTCCCTTTCCGGGTTCGCTTTCTACCCAAATTTTTCCTCCATGAGCGTCTATTATATGTTTAACAATAGCAAGCCCTAATCCTGTACCTTTAAATGGACTCTGACTTTTAATCGCTGCCTGTTGAAATTTATCAAAAATTGTTTTTAAATTCTCTTTTTCTATACCAATTCCTGTATCAGATATCGAAACCTCTATCCCACCCTCTACCTTACGTGCTAATATTTTAACCTGTCCACCATTTGGAGTAAACTTTACCGCATTTCCCATAAGATTTCTTAAGACCTGGAGAATTCTCTCGCTGTCAATCTTAAGGCGTGGTAATCCATTTTCGATCTTCGTTTCGAGTTTGATATTTTTGGACTCGGATATGGGTTCCAATTCAGAAACAGCCCTGTTTATCAATTGAGAAATATCCGCATAACTATAATTGTAGGTCATCATACCTGCTTCCATCTTTGAAAGATCGAGTAACGAGTTAACGATACCAATGAGGCGATCGGTTTCGGATCTTATGATGGTTAATAATTTTTTTTGTTTCTCTGTTATCTCTCCACCTATTCCTTCAAGTAAAAGTGTACTTCCTTCTTTTATCGAGGTTAAAGGGGTTCGCAATTCATGAGACATAAATGATAGAAAATCTGATTTCAACTTATCGATTTCTTTTAATTTATAACACATAAAATTAAAGTCCTTTACCAGTTCCTGTATTTCTGGAGGAGAAGAGATATTTAAATTACCTGAATAATCTCCAGTTGCTATCTCCCTTGTTTTTTTTCTCATCACTGCAAGTGGTCTTGTAATACTTCGCGTAATAAAAATAGAAAGGGTTATTCCAAAAATAAGATAGGAAATCGTAAGTATTAAAGCTATTTTTCGAGCTTTTGCCCCACTCTCACCCACTTGTTTAATCTTTTCATAAATTTTATTTTCATTATAGGACTTAATCTCCTTCAAACCCTCCATTACTTGATTTATCGCCCTCTCTTTTTCTTGCAAATAAAGATTAACAGAGTAATTATGACCATCTCTTAAAAAATTTATCTCCCTATCAAAAACCCGATGATAATACTTGTAAGAATGTTCAATTTTACGCAACAGATTTCTCATATAGGGAGAATCTGAAAGTAATAATATATCATTATAATACCTTTCAAAATCATTCTTTGCCGCCGTAAAATATTTATAAAGCGTCTCATCCTTTAAGATTAAAAATTTTTTTTCATAACGAACCTGCGACAAAAGAGCGTCTATCATTTTCTTCTGATAATTTAACATCTTCTCATTGGTGATAAGAATTGAACTCGTAGCCTTTTCCATATACTGAAACTCTCTAACAACAAAGACACTTATCGCAATCGTAAGAATAAATATCAAAAAATAACCAGCGAATAATCTAAAGAAAATAGGAAATCGCATATCAACTTTTTAAGATATTCTCTTCAAGAAAGAACTGTCAGGATATAATTCTTTTTGCAGAAATTTATAATTTAATCGTATAAATCTATTTTTGATATTTATTTCTCCATCCTTTTGCCATTTATCTATAACCCTTGTGACCGTCTCTCTTGTCATTCCTGTCATGTCTGCAATTTCTTGATGAGTCAGTTTAATATTAAGGGTTATTCCCTCACTAGTTTTTGCACCATATTTATCTGATAACATAAGTAATAAAATCTTTATTCGCTGAGAAGCATTTTTTAAATTTAATAACTGAATCTTTTCCCATGACTCACGAAGTCGAGAACATAAAATAAATAAAAGGTTGTGGAGCAATTTCCTATGTGTACTAATTAACGAATAGAAGTCCTTCTTGGACATTATTGCTATGGTAGATCTAGCTGTTGCGATAACTGTAGCTGGAGATGTCTTTCCATCTATTAGTGACATTTCTCCAAAAAATTCACCTGATTGATGCATTGAAAGAAAGATTTCCTTCCCGTCTTCTGTTGTCTGGATGACTTTGACCTTACCATCCAGAATTATGTACATATATTCGCTCGTATCTTCCTCATAAAGAATAATCTCATTCTTATCAAATCTTTTTATCACTATTTTATTACCTATCTGACGTAATTCTTCATCGGTTAAAGAGCGAAAAAGTTCTATTTTTTTAAAATTTTCTAATGTAATCTTTTCCATAATTTATAGTCTCTTTGTATAACTAAACCTCAAGGTTACCATAGCTATATGATTATAATAATCTCTTGTATCATCTATTCTATCATCAGAATCAACAAAACTATATGAAATCAATAGACTTGCCCATTGTCTTGGACTGTAAGTTAAAGAAAAATTTATTCCCTTTTGTTCTGTCTCCATATCATCAGTTAGTACTGTTTCAAATTTACCGAAAGATACACCCGCTGAAGCATCTACCCTATTTGTTATGCTTCTCGATAAATTTAAACCAACTGTCTGACTTAAAACAGGAGATCTGCTCTCAAGTCCAGGGATTATTGTTCTATTATAAAAGATTGCTAAGCTTCCTCTTTCAAATAATTTAGTAAAGTTTATATTGCCACCGTAGCCAGTGTCTGAGTCTCCATCATCTTCAAAGTTGGTAACCATCAAAGACCCTGTTACACCAAGGGTTAAAGTAGGATTAATTCTGTAAACAAAGCCAAGAGAATAGTCCTGTTCCTGTACATCGCTCGATAGGTCGTAATCATATTTTGCATATCTTGCACTAATTGTATATGTAATTCTCTCACTCCTTATGTATGAAAAACCTAAACTTCCTGAGTAAGTGCTAACCTCGTCAAAGTCTGGATCTTTGGAATCTAAAATAAAATAAGAAGCTCCTATTGAATATGAAATATTATTAGTTAATCTATATGAAAAATTTCCGGTCACGTTATTCGTCATCAATTCAATACGTTCTGTAACAGGACCCAATTCCGGGATCCCCCTTATATCTCTTATTTCCTCGGATTTCACAAAAGTGTCGGCTATTGAAAGGCTTGCCCTTTCAGAAAGAGTAAATGAACCTCTTCCTGTCAATCGATGTGAGGGTTCATTCAAGTCGCTATATGAATGGTAAAAAGAGAAACTTGTGCCGTAACCAAGACCGAATTCGGATCTCGGCGTTCTGGCACTAAAATCTATCGAAGGAGAGATGTATGTAATAAAATCGCTCTTTCTATTGTCATTATCGAGGAATATGTTGTCATTGTATTCTTCAGTAATGGAAAGAGAAACGCCAGCAGTATACTCTGCTGCTGAGACCGTTTCAACCATACCCACAAGCAAAATAAATACAAAAACAATTATAGATTTTATAAAATTAACCATTGAGCCCTCCTGAAATAAATATTATTGGTTCTTCTCCAATTTAGTTGCTAAAAAGGATTCAAGGATTCAAGGGTTCAAGTGCTTATTTCCCTTTTGTTAATTTGTAGATATCTAAACGTAGTTGATAAGACCTTTGCCAAACTTTTAAGTCTTTGTAATTCTTAAGCATTCCCTCGAATCCTTGACTCCTTGAATCCTCATGATTTTACCAACTTTTTTGGAGATGATCCATCTTATTAAATATTATAGATTTTATCTTACATAATATCTGATATAACTCTTTCAAATACCCTCACAATTTCGGGATCGTATATTGAACCTGCATTTGCTTTTATCTCTGATAGTGCCTTTTCCCATGACATCGGCTTTTCTCTATACGGTCTTTCTGATATCATTGCATTAAAAGAATCTACAATAGATAAAACCCTCGAGATCAAAGGTATCTCTGCCCCCTTCAATCCGTTTGGATATCCTGAACCGTCGTATCTTTCATGATGGCATAAAATAGCTTTTTTAATATCTTCCGAAAGTTCAAAAATACTTAACAATTCTAAAGTTACATTAGGATGTCTCCTTATTGCTTGAATTTCTGACGGAAGAAGTGTTTTTTTCTGAAGTATATTTTCATCGAGAAGGACAAGACCAAGATCGTGTAATAACGATACATACAAAGCCTTTGCTATTTCATCCTCTGATGCACCCATCTTTTCCATAGTCATCGAAACAAGCTCTGGGAGAAATCGCTTTTTCTTCTGGTATCTCTTAACGACCTGAACTAGTAGGTCAAATGCATTTAAAAATTGATTTATTTGGCCCTCTTTATAAGTACCTGAATATAATTTATCCAGAAAGTTAGATATACGGTCACTTAAAATAGTGGACAGATATAAATCTATCTTTGTAAAAGGCTCTCCTGTTTTTTTGTTGTTTAGATTTAAGACACCAATAATCTTCTCTTTTACTTTTATAGGAACGGAAAGCAAAGATTTTGTATTATATTGAGGAATATTTTTTCTTTTAAATCGTGAGTTAGTTTCTATGTCCTCAATTAAAAGGGGTTTACCCTCAGCAGCTACCCATCCAGCTATCTGGTCACCGAGCGGAATCCTCGTTCTTTTCACTACTTCCTCGTTCAATCCTTTCACACCCCGTATGGTAAGTTCTGAAGTAATTTCGTCAGTGAGCATTATTGAACATATATCTAATTGAAGAAGTTCAGAAATAAATTCTACAAACATATCCATTGTCTGATCGATGATTGCCTCTAATTTATCCTTTGTGCTTTTAGGGATGGTGAGAAATATCAAAAAATGGCTATCAGTATTTTTTATTTCAAATCCCCATTTATGAGCTTCTACTACCTTCTTTGCGAGGTAAAGACGCATCAAATTATCTGGGATATCGGAGCGAAACATATATTTAGAACTATGTAAAACCGAGAAAACCGTTTCAGGCATCCTGCGAGAAAATTCAATTATAACTTTTATATGAACATTCTCTCTAACTGTAATTCTGATTTTATCGTTCTTTATTAAATAACTAACCACCCCTTCCAGAAGATTCATAAATAGCTGGGTTATTCTTATTTTGTCGCCTGCGATATTGTAAAAACCTTCTTTTTCTTTTATATCTAATTCAACTTCTAACCCCTTTTCCTTTATTAAAGTATTAAAATTCTTTGCTGCCAATATTTCCTTCAGTAATTCTTTAAGGTCTATTAACATAATTCTTTTTATCCTGGATTCATCCTCAATTCGAAGAAAATCGAGTAAATCTTCAACAATGGTAATCATCTGTTCAGTCTCTTTAGATATAATCTCGTAAAATTCTTTCCTCTTACCCTTTGACTTTTCTATCTGCTGTAAATAATATATCGCACCCTTTATAGAATTAAGTGGTGACCGCAATTCATGTGAAATTCTGGTTATAAATTCCGTCTTATTCAAATCATTTTCTATAAGCTTCCTGTTTATATTTTCAAGCTCTATAGCCTTTCTATTCAGTTGCTCCATAAGAAAGGCATTTTCAATAGCTATCGCAGCCTGGTACGCAATAGTGGTTAATAGGTCAAGTTCATCTTTTGTAAATGGAGTACCATCCCTTTTATCATTAATGTTAATAACACCGAGGACCCTTTCCTTACTAATAATAGGGCACGAAATGAACGCCTTTGTCTTATAATGATCCCTTTTTTTCTGACTAAATCTCTCGTCTGTATCGATATTTTCAACCAAAACAGGAGACCTATTTTGAGCAACGACACCAGCAATCCCTTCACCTATGTTAACTTTATAGGTATCAATAAACTGTTTACTGAAACCCTTTGCTGAAAGCATATATAATTCACCTTTTTCGTTAATCAGCATTATTGATCCTTTTTCAGCATTTGTATATTCGATGGCTCTATCGAGTAAAAGATCTGCGAGGTTTTTTATATTTGTAGCTTCTGTTATTAAACTTGAGATTTCTTGGATAATTAGCAATTTCTTCTCTAAAGACCCTGAACCTTCCATTCAGTCTTTTCCCCTGCAATCGCATAGATGATAACTTTTAAGACCTTAGCCCCTTTTTATTGCATTTAAAGAACCTCGGCTTTTCAAATAATCTTTTTTAGGGATGAGCATTTTAATGGTGAAAATATATTATAAATTTGTTTAAAAAGCAAGATTTTATACTTTTTTATTTTTTTTACTTTGTTTTGTCAATCTCTCATATTTTTCTGTTCCAATACACTCCCTGGCTGAAGGACACCATTCGATACAGGTAGGTTTCATCTTACGCGTTATTTTCCGCCCGCATCCTTTACATATAATTTCTACTTCGTCAGACCATATTTCCACTACTGTATCACACCAGAAACACCTTATTTCTTCAGGATAAGGACTTCTTATTTCTCTGCTTCCAGGACAGCTATCCTTTAACATTTTCACCCCTTCAAATAAAAAGTTGAATTATCAAAAAACATTCTTACATTATAAGCATAACACTTTTGCATATAATTAAAAAATATGGTTAAGCAAAACAAGTTATTTATAATTATATCGTTATGTTCTTTTTCGACCCTTGCTTATGAATTAACGCTTACAAGAATATTCTCGATCTCCTTGTGGTATCATTTTGCCTTTATGATAATAAGCATTGCTATGCTTGGTATCGGAGCAAGTGGTACTTTACTTTCTATATATCCAAGACTAAAGAATATATCCAATTTTGGCATTTATACCCTGTTACTCGGAATCGCAATTTTTTTGAGCTATCATATTACAAACCTTCTTCCTTTTGACCCGATAAAACTCTCATGGTCTAAAACGCAGATTGTTTACATAGGAATTTATTATGTGGTTTTATCCCTTCCATTTTTCTTTACGGGATTAATGATAGCGATAGCATTTTCTTTATTTAAAGATAGACCCTATTTGGTCTACACAGCAGACCTTCTTGGCGCAGGAACTGGAGTAATAGGTATTCTTTTTTTCATGTCTTTAGTAATGCCAGAAAAGGCGGTCTTAATTTCATCTTCTATATCATTTTTAGCAACCTTTATCTACGGTGGTAAAAGTTTAAAAAAAGTTACCTTAGTTCTGATTACATTTAACATATATCTTTTTATAATTCATCCTTCTTTTATCAACATAAATATTTCCCCCTATAAAGGATTGAAGCTTGCTCTTAAGTATCCCGGGGCTAAATATCTTGAAACATATTACAGTTCCTACTCGAGGATAGACACATTTAAAAGCCCTCTTGTGCGTTTCGCGCCCGGATTAAGTTTAAAATATCTCAACCATCTTCCTGAACAAATAGGGTTTTCGATAGATTGTGGAAATATAAACGCAATAACGAATCCAAATAACAAAAAATTGTTAGAATTCGTTAAGTATTTACCGTCTGCGCTCCCTTATGAAATTGTAACCCTCCAAAAAAGACGTCATAATGAAATGAAAGATGAGGTATTAATTCTCGAATCAAAGGGTGGCCTGCAAGCACTTGTAGCAAAATATTACAATTTTTCAAATATATATAAGATTGAAAGCAATCCACTTTTAGTTAAGGTCATAAAAAAAGACTTCGATAACTTTTCAGGGAATCTCTACTCTTCAAATGTCGCAACTGGTCTCGGTAGGGCATGGTTAAAATCAAATAATAAAAAATTCAATATCATCGATATACTCCTAATGGATTCTTCTCCGGTAGGCTCTTTTGGCATATCTGAGGACTATAGGTTTACTGTTGAGGCTTTTAAAGAATATATAAATCATCTGAAGAACGATGGTATCTTAAGCCTAAATGTATTCATAATCCCCCCGCCAAGAATTGAATTGAGACTTCTGAACATTGCTATTACTGCAATGGAGGAGTTAGGCATAAAAGAAGTGGAAAAACAAATTGTGGCAATTCGCAGCTGGGCAAGCATTTGTATACTCATTAAAAAATCAGCTTATACATTAGATGAAATAAAAATGATCAAAGATTTTTCAAAAAATCTATGGTTTGACATAATTTACTATCCCGGTATTAATGAAGATGAAACTAATGTCTATGTAAAAATGCCGTCAAATAACTATTTCAAAGCATTTAAAGAATTGCTTTATCAAGACACTCGGAGAAAATTTGTAGATTCGTATATTTTTGATATAAAACCTGTCCGTGATGATAATCCGTTCTTTAATTATTATCTCAAATTGAAAAACATTCGAAAAATATATTCAATAATGGGACAAAAATGGCAATATTTCCTCGAAGAGGGTTATATACTGCCTATAGTTTTGATACAAGTCATTCTTCTAAGTCTTACCTTAATCTTTCTTCCCATACTTCTAAAAGGATTCAGGGATAATCTTTTCGAATCAGGGTATACCATGATTCCTTTCCTTTCGTACTTCGCATTCATTGGTGCGGGATTTATGTTTGTCGAGGTATCGATCATCCATAAAATGATCCTACCACTCGAAAATCCTCAATACGCTTTAGCATCGGTACTTACATCAATTCTTTTAAGCTCAGGGATCGGGAGTTTTTTAAGTCATAAAATTAAACATTTAAGAAGTCACTTTGTACTTCTTTTAATCTCTATTCTCGTAGTAATATACAGCGTTGTTCTTTCTATCATTTGTAATTTGTTTATAGTTTATTCAGTAATTATAAGAATATTATTCGTCTGTTTGATGCTTTTACCCCTCGGCTTACTTATGGGTATCCCATTTCCTCAGGGCATAAAAATACTCGGCGATAAAAATGAAAAATTAATTCCAGTAGCATGGGCTATTAATGCATGTTTTTCTGTACTTACACCTATATTGGCCATTATGGTTGCAATAACTTTTGGTTTTAAAATTGTTTTCTGGCTTGGGGCTGTATCATACCTAATGGCATTCTTTGTTTTAACCCAAAAAAAGCATTTCAAATAATGCAGATCTTACAAAAATTTATTTTTCGATTCCTTAGTTACCGAATATTCGTTATTAGTTAATCGTTATTAGTTATCCGTATAAAAAACATCTTCCTGTGGACAAGGACAATGAACACGTAAAACGCATTTCTTTTTGAACAATGTCTGCATTTTTCAGGTTAAAACAATTTGTAAAATACCTTTATCTTTTCTTGTTTATCTCGCCTATCATCGGTACAAAGGCTACAGGGCCCATCTGCTCCACCCTGAGAGTACCATCTTTGTTCTTTGTGACAAGTGTGAGAGTCTGATAATAAAACGTACTTCCGAGAGGTAAAATTAATCTTCCCCCCTTTTTAAGTTGCTTAATCAATGGTGGCGGTATATGATTTGCAGCAGCAGTTACCATTATAGCATCGAAAGGTGCATATTCTTCCCATCCGAAATAACCATCTGAACATCGCACTTTAACATTAGTATAACCTAAGTCTTTCAGCCTCTGGGTTGCCATATCAGCAAGCGATTTTCTTATCTCGATTGTATATACTTCCTTGGCTATCTCAGCGAGAACAGCCGCTTGGTAACCTGACCCTGTTCCTATCTCAAGAACTCTATCAGTTGGTTTCAATTTAATTGCCTCCGTCATAAGTGCAACTACATATGGCTGAGATATAGTCTGTCCTTCACCAATAGGAAGTGGGTGGTCTTCATACGCCTTATCCTTCAATTTTTCTGCGACAAAAAGATGTCTTGGTATCTTCGCCATTGTATTGATAACACTTATATCCTTTATTCCCCTTCCTTTTATATCCCTATCTATCATAACTTTACGCTTTGTTTCGTAGGGATCGAATGCGTTCAGGGAACTAATATTCATAAAAAGAAACAGAGAAAGGATTACAATTGAGTATAGTATGAAAAACATCTCCTTACGGACACGTAAAACGAATTTCTTTCCGAGCAATGTCACCATTATTTGGGTTAAGGGATAAAAGCCTTTAAATATAGATTAATTATACCTCTGTCTGGATCGTTCGTGACAACCCGTATCTTTTTGGAGATCAAACCTTTGCGACCTCTTATGTCAACCTTTGTTAAAATTTTCCCTTTTCCTCCAGGTTGGATGTGGCTCGAACTGGCCATCGCAGCAGAACAGCCTCAGGATGGAACTATCTGGTTTATTATAAGTTCTTCGTCACCTTTATTTTCAAACTCAAAGGCATATTCAATAATATCTTTTTTTGTAACTATGCCAAAATCATGGCTTTCCTCATCAAATATTATATTCGGCTCTGCGAATGAAATGGAAGGAAGCTGAACCAAAGTTATTAATACAAAAAATGCAATTATTCGAGTTACCCTCAAAAATGCAATCAAAATAATGCTCATGTTGCGAAAAAATTTATTTTTTGATTCCATAGTGTACTTAAAATTGATAATCTTATGAATATTTTTATCCATATAATAGCCCCATAATCTTGTCACGGGTTACCGTGCAAATATAATAATAAACAATTCCTTATTTTAAGATTATGTGCTAAACTTTTGCTGGTAATCTTCAATAAATTTTTGAGCAATGTCTGAATTATTCGGGGTAAATGGAATATTCTTCTCATAACTACAAGAAAACACCGATTTCAATTTTCGAATCTGCGAACACAATTTTTATATTTAATTTAAACAATTGATGTAGTGATATTTAAATTTAATAATACACCATTTTCCGCTCGAGGTCTGTTGAGCGAGAGATGCGCTTTGCCTCTTCAAGACTAATAATATCTTTTTTGCATAATTGTATAAGATGCTGGTCAAATGTCTGCATATTGTATTCATCACTGCCTTTTTCAATGTAGTCTTCAATTTCATCAAATCTTCCTTCTCTGATACATGCCTTTATAGTTGAAGTAGCAATCATAACTTCCACTACTGGGATGAGGGAATCTCCTGTTTTATTTATAACGAGTCTTAAAGAAATAGTAGCTACGAGAATGTCTGAGAGTCTGTTACGAATCACTTCCTGTGCCTGAGGCGGAAAATATGCTATTATTCTGTTTATTGTCGAAGCAGCATTATGTGTATGAAGACTCGAAAGTACCAGATGGCCTGTTTCTGCTGCCTTAATGCATGCATCTATAGTTTCAAGGTCTCTCATTTCTCCAACCATAATTAAATCAGGATCCATACGCATTGCAGCTCTAAGAGCATGATGAAAACTTTCTGTATCAATTCCCACTTCCCTCTGTATGATGCAACTTTTCTCAGATGAAAAAACAAACTCTATAGGATCCTCAATGGTAATAATATTGTAATTAAAATTTTCATTTACAAAACGAATCATAGATGCTAAGGTTGTTGATTTGCCATTACCTGTAGGACCAGTAACAAGTATTAATCCATTTGGTGCCTGAACAATTTTACCAAGAACAGGTGGAAGGTTCAGTTCTTTAAACGTACCGATATGGTGTGGGATAACACGCATAACAACCCCGATATTACCACGCTGACGAAAAATGCTTACCCTGAAACGTCCTACATCTGGCAACGTATATGAAGTATCAAATTCCGAAAAATTTTCAGGTAGTTTTCTGCCGCTTTGCTCGATTACCGCGTTCGCCACAAACTCGGTATCCTTTTTTGTCAAATTCTTAAGTTTCGATTTTATTAAATGACCTCTTACTCTAAACAGGGGGGGATTATCAACTTCGAAGTGTATATCTGATACCCTCTTTTCGAATGCAATTTCAAGAATCTGATTAAGAGTTGCGATATCCATAATTAATATTTTAGGTTCTTCTCCAATTTAGTTGCTAAAAAGGATTCAAGGATTCCAGGATTCAAGGGTTCAAGTGCTTATTTCCCTCTTGTTAATTTGTAGATATCTAAACGTAGTTGATAAGACCTTTGCCAAACTTTTAAGTCTTTGTAATTCTTAAGCATTTCCCTCGACTCCTTGACTCCTTGAATCCTCATGATCTTACCAACTTTTTTGGAGATGATCCATATTTTATAAATTTAATTATATCTCATTTTTGAATAGACTTTTTGTAATGTTTTTTATAAAAAATATTTTCTAAAGCGATACCCGCATAATTCGCAATTATATCAAACATCTCAAGATTTATCATAGGCAACAATTCCCTTTTGCCAAAATCACCATATGTAAGTGTAACAATCTTTGCACCACTTTTTAGGGGAAGTATAATAAAATTTGGATTGAATGGAGCTCCAATTTTTTCAAAAAGGTATTTTTTTAAAATGGGGTCTTGACTCTCGCCATAAAATGTTTTACCACTTTCTATTACCTCCTTAAAAATAGAATCTTTGTTTAAAGGAATTTTTAAACTATATATTGTATTTAACACCGAATTTTTCTCTGTATCGATCCCTATCGACCTGCCACCTATCAACTCCGATTGCCGTACAAAAAATGTTATTGCTCTGTCAAACACTTCGGATACTGAGCGAAGAAGAGTGAGTGCAATATCAGTCGGTTCGCTGGTGTCCCTCAGACGAATAATACGGTCTTTGAGTTTTTTTGGTATCACTTCTTTCTTTGATAATTTTAATGTTTCCTCTGAAAGTTCTTTTATATAAATTTTAAATGCTTGTAAAAATTTTATAGTATCTTCTAAAAAACTTTCTTTTCTTAATTCTCTAAGAGGCTTAGGGAAAACAGTTCTTATTCCACTACTGAATGAATCAAGTATAAATATGTAATCAAGAGGAGATACAAACTGAATGCGCGGAATTTCTGGATATTTTGATTTTATGTTTTGTCTTACAACTTTTATTTTTTCTTCAGACATTTCTGGATCAACAGGATCAGGACTGTCAAATACAACAATCGGGAAGTATTTCTTCAAAACACATTGAGAAATTATATTATCGAGCTCCTTTTCAGAGTCAGGTGAAAAGACAAGAATACCTTCATTCTTGCAGATCGTCATTATCGAATGCTTTATGAGCTTATCAGAACTGAATAGTATCAAAGCAATCGCATTTATTTCATACCCAGAAAGTCTTTTTTGTTTGTCTTTCATTAATGTTGCTTTTTCGAGAAAAGAAACAAAGATACCTTGCTCTTCGGACGAAAAATCTTTTAAAGTTTCACTTATGTTTTCACGATGAATAGAAGCAGCGTTAAAGCTTTCCTCGATAAGAAAAGGCTTGGGAATCTTTTTTTCCAAACGATCAATGTTTTCGAGACCTAAATCTGCATCAGTAATTGCTCGCTTTTTCTCAGAACTTTCCTCTGATTTTTCGAGTAGTTCACAAGGCTCGAAAAAATCTCCATAAGGACTAACTTGTTTACCTTCTCTTTTATCACGTTCCTGTTCATCATAAATCCTAAGCGCATCCATTAAAACCATTTGTGCATCTAAACTTATCTCTTGATCCATTCTATCAGGGAAATAGCTACATTCAGTAGAAACAGGAATGGCGTCGGAATCAAGGGTAAAAGTGCCATTAGTCCAGCCTATGAGGTCAACCAAAGTCAGTGTAATAAGTTCTTTCAGTCCCTTAAAAGCATCTTCACGTCCCAATTTCCCCATCTCGAGAAGGGTTGATATTAAGGGTTTGCGAGACTTGCCGGCTTTTTTTTGAACCTCGATCGCTTCTTCAAGATCTTGTTGACTAATTGCATCGATTTTAACAAGGACAGAACCGATTCTAATTCTATTGTTTAGATGATTTGCACCAACAATATAGCCCTTACTAAAAACTATACGACTCACACCTTTATCACTTTTTACAGTAAGAGTTCCTGTCTTTCTGGTAGTATGAATCAATTGAATTACATCAACTATATGAAGGTGTTCTAAATCCCCTGTAAATGCCATGCTTTGCTGTCTTAAAAATATTTAAAAATAAATAAGTTTTATAAGCTTTGCGTTATTATGAATGCAGTATTTTTAGCAAATTCTATTACTTTTTTCAAGGTTACCTTAGAAGTTACAAGAATCTTCCTTATAAGCCTAAATCCTTTTTTTTGAAATTAATTGTCATTAAAATGGGAAAATTCATCATCGTCGTTTGGTATGCTATACTAAATAAATTCACCCATGCAGAAACTGATAATAAAAGGTGCCCGACAACACAATTTAAAGAATATTGACCTTTCCATTCCAAGGGATACAATAACCGTAATAACAGGACCTTCAGGCTCAGGGAAATCATCTCTTGCGATAGATACCATTTATGCTGAAGGGCAGAGACGATATGTCGAAAGCTTATCTGCGTATGCAAGACAGTTTATAGAACAACTTCAGAAACCTGACGTCGATTATATTGAGGGACTCTCTCCCTGCATATCTATAGATCAGAAAACAATCCACAAAAGTCCCCGTTCTACCGTCGGAACGATTACAGAGATATACGATTATATGCGTGTATTATTTGCAAAAATAGGTAAACAATATTGTTATAACTGTAATTCTTTGATTACCAAACAGGATTCATCTGATATCATTAATTCAGTTATGGCGCTGCCGCTGGGTAGCAGAATTCAAATTCTTGCGCCTATCGTTAGAGATAGAAAAGGTGAATATAAAAAAGAAGTGCAGCAAATACGCAGAGAGGGGTTTATAAGAGCAAGGATAGATGGAAAGTTAACGGATTTAACACAAGATATAATTCTTAATAAGTATAAAAGACATACCATAGAAATAGTAATCGACAGACTTATTATTAAACCCAATATAGAACGTCAAACAAAAGAAGCTATAGAGACCGCACTCAGTTATTCTGATATTGTTGTTATAAATCTTCCTGAAAAGAATGAAGATATAATTTTTTCAAAAAGTGCTGTATGTTCGAAATGTGGAATCAGTTATCCTGAAATTAATCCTATGTTTTTTTCGTTCAACAGCAAACAAGGTGCATGTCCAAGGTGTAACGGACTTGGCTTTGAAAATCTCGACGAAAATTCCTCTGAAATTCGGGAGCACAAATTCTGTAAATTGTGTAATGGGATGAGATTGCGAAAAGAGGCTCTTAGTATAAAGGTTCAAGATAAAAATATAGGTGAATTCTCAAGGATGTCAGCAGAAGAAGCACTTTTTTTTATAAACAACCTCTACCTTTCTGATAGAGAACATATGATTGCTTCACGCATCTTAAAAGAGGTGAAAGATAGACTTTACTTCCTAAAAAAAGTAGGTCTGGGGTATCTTACGCTCGACAGATCATCTCTAACTATTTCGGGAGGGGAAGCACAAAGGATAAGACTTGCAACCCAGCTCGGTTCGTCTCTCAACGGTGTCCTCTATATACTCGACGAACCAAGTATTGGCATGCATCCAAGAGATTGCATAAAACTTCTTGAAAGTCTATCTTCTATTCGTGACGCAGGTAACACTGTTATTGTAGTTGAACATGACGAAGAGACAATTCGTTGGGCTGATTATGTAATAGACATGGGTCCGGCGTCGGGAACAAAAGGTGGGTGGGTAGTTGCGACGGGAAGCCCCGAAGAAATAGAAAAAAATCATAGTTCTTTAACAGGCAAATACCTGAGCGGTCTTTTAAAAATAGATATCCCAGCAGTAAGGCGTAAACCAAAAGACTTTATCTACATCAAAGGTGCACAGGAGTTTAATCTTAAAGACATTGATGTCAAAATTCCTTTAGGTATTTTTATTTGTGTAACAGGAGTTTCAGGTTCAGGTAAAAGCACACTTGTAATGGAAATACTTTATAAAGCACTTTCTAAGGAGAAGCATGGAAGCAATTTAGTTCCCGGTAAATTCCGGGAAATTATAGGTACTGAAAAGATTGAACGTGTTATAAGCATAGACCAGTCTCCCCTTGGAAAAACTCCTCGTTCGAATCCTGCAACTTATACAGGTATATTTTCACATATTAGGGAACTTTTCTCTTATACAGAAGCTTCAAGAATAAGAGGATATTCTCCATCAAGATTCAGCTTTAATCTGCCCGGGGGTAGATGTGAATCCTGCAAAGGGGATGGATTAATTAAGGTAGAAATGCACTTTCTTCCTGATGCGTATATTCCCTGCAACACCTGCAAAGGAAAAAGATATAATAAGGAAACCCTCGAAATCAGATATAAAGAAAAGAATATTGCAGAAGTTCTTGAGATGACAGTATCAGATGCGCTTCAATTCTTTTCGGCAATTCCTCAAATAAGGGAAAAACTCGAGGTTCTCGAAGCTATAGGTCTGGGCTATTTACAGCTTGGACAGCCTGCGTCCACACTTTCGGGTGGTGAAGCACAGCGTGTGAAAATTTCAAAAGAACTTGGTAGAAAATCAAAATCCAATACACTTTATATACTCGACGAACCAACCACAGGGCTACATTTCTCTGATATACAAAAATTACTGGATATAATCAACAATCTGGTAGATGCAGGCAACACAGTTATTATTATAGAACATAATCTTGATGTAATTAAATCCGCAGATTATATCATAGATCTCGGACCAGAAGGAGGAGACGAGGGAGGGAGGGTAATAGCAGAGGGTACGCCTGAGGAAGTAAGCATGAATCCCGCTTCCTATACAGGAAAATTTTTGAAAAACAAACTATCCACAACTAATCGTATACATATTAATGTCACCTAATTCATAATTATGGATCATCTTCAAAAAAGTTGGTAAGATTATGAGGATTCGAGGGGTCAAGGAGTCAAGGATTCGAGGAAAATGCTTAAGAATTATAAAGACTTAAAAGTTTGGCAAAGGTCTTATCAACTATGTTTAGATATTTACAAAATAACAAAAGGGAAATAAGCACTTGAATCCTGGAATCCTGGAATCCTTTTTAGCAACTAAATTGGAGAAGAACCATAGTTATTTTTATTTATATTCCTCTGAAATAAATTAAAAATAATTATTAGCAGTAACAACTCCGGGTTAAAAGGGTTAACAAACTTTCTTGACAAAGGAGAAAAACCTATGATAAGAAATCAGAAATTAAAATCAATATTAAAACCAAAGGAGGAAATATGAATCCAGATGATCTTAAATATCATAAAGAACATCTATGGGTTAAAGTTTCAGGTAAAAAAGCTACGATTGGTATTACTGATTATGCTCAGGAGGCACTGGGTGATATTGTATATATTGATCTTCCCGATATTGACACAGAGCTAGAAGTAAACAGTGAATTTGGTGAGATAGAATCTACAAAAACTACTTCGACGCTTATTGCTCCTATAACGGGAAGGGTGATAGAAGTGAATGAAGATTTATCTGAAAACCCTGAAATCATAAATGAAGATCCATATGGTAAAGGATGGATCGCTATAATAGAAATAGATGATATGTCAGAACTTGATGATTTAATGGATGCCTCTGAATATGAAAAGTATATAGAAGAAGAGGCTAAATGAAATTAGTCATAATTGGTGCTGGACCCGGTGGATATGTAGCAGCTATTAAAGCTGCGCAGTTGGGAGCACAGGTTACGGTCATAGAAGAAAAAGAGGTCGGAGGGACATGTCTTAACTGGGGATGTATACCTACAAAAGTTCTTCTTGCATCAGCCGACATACTTAGAACCATTCAACGTGCTAAAGACTTTGGTATCGAAATTAGAGGTAACGCAATTCCAAATCTTTCAAAGATTATTGAAAGAAAGAATAAAATTGTAGATATACAGATAAAAGGTATTAAAATGCTCTTTGATCGCTGGGGTATACTACTTAAAAAAGGTAAAGGTATACTAAGCTCACCTGATACAGTTAAGTTCATACCAAAAAACGGTCCTGAGGAAAATATAAAGGCTGACAATATAATCATAGCCACAGGCTCAAAACCTGCTGAACTCTCGATGTGTCCTTTTGATAACGATAAAATAATTTCGAGTGACGAAGCGGTTCAAATCACAAACATTCCGAAAAGTATGCTCATAGTTGGAGGGGGAGCGATTGGGTGCGAATTTGCATGTATTTATAAATTGCTCGGAACGGAAATAACTATTGTAGAAATACTATCGAGAGTAGTTCCAAATGAAGACATAGAAGTATCAAAATCTCTCGAAAGAGAATTAAAGAAAAAAAAGATCCGGATCTTAACTGGAATACACGTAAAAAAAATAGATGTCAGGAATAATAGTGTTCACACTTTACTTTCTAATAATGAAGAAATAGTAACGGATAAAGTGCTTATTGCTGTTGGTAGAAGTTTTAACAGCGAAGGCATCGGTTTAGAGGAAATTGGTATAAAAAAAGGTAAAAGAGGGGAAATTTTAGTAAACGAAAAGCTGCAGACAAACATACCTGGCATTTATGCTGTTGGTGACGTTATAGGAAAATACCTTTTGGCTCATGTTGCTTCGAGGGAAGGCATAATTGCTGCCCGAAATATTATGAATGCTGATGAAAAAATGGATTATAGTTCCGTGCCGTCTGCAATTTTTACTATGCCAGAAATAGCATCTGTTGGAATTAAAGAACACGAAGCAATAGAGAGAGGAATTGATTTTAAAACTGGATATTTTGAATTTAGAGCTTTGGCTAAATCACATGCTATTGGCAAAATTGAAGGTCTTATTAAGGTACTCGCTGAGAAACATACTGATAAAATATTAGGCGTTCATATTATAGGTCCCCATGCTTCAGATTTAATTCACGAAGCTGTTCTTGCAATAAAATCAGGCTTGAAAATTAGAGATATCGCCGAAACAATCCATACACACCCAACTCTTTCAGAGGGAATCAAAGAAGCTTTTGAGGATGTCCATAACGAAGCTATTCACGCATTTAGAAAGCAAATATAATGATAAAGAGCGAAAATTGGGTCTCGGAAGCGAAAAAAGAATATAAAAAATTTTTTTCTGAATTGGAAGCACTCCTAAGAGCACTTGACAGGTTTTTCTATATAGAGAATCTTCCAATATCACAGGAAGATCTCGCTTTTAAAAATTTTCATGAAGAACTTCTCACAATAAGGGATGTTATCTTCAGAATTCTAAGCATCCTTGAAGTTATAATACCCGATAGTAAAAAAAATGCGTTCTGGTTCCAAAGATTTTCTGAAACTAAATTCCTTAACAATCGTGCAAGAGACCTTTTTAAAGAAGGTCTCTATAACCAAAACAGCCCTGAAAAAAGCTTATATCTACTATATGATACTTTTTTAAACTTTAAAGTCATTGTTACAGAAATCCTGAAATCTGAAAATATATCCTACCTCAGTTTCAAGAATATTGGCCAACTGATAAGCAAAGAAATTAGAGAAAACGTATATTTCAATCCCTTCAGGCTGGATATAAATCCTGATTATGATATTATAGAGAATCCCATAATAGCAAGAACTGTAAAATCAATCAAAGATAAAGGAATAAAAAAATATATTTCTATAATTTATCTCTATCTTTTCAGATTTTTAAGATACCTAAATCATATTGATATTTCATCCCAATATTCTGTCTCCCTGAATGCATCCCTCTCCATTCTCATAATGCTTAAATCAGAAATCAACATGTTTTACAATTACATCAAAAAAGTCAATGAAAAAATAAAGGACGAGAACTTAAAAAATCTTTTAAAATTTATTTCATACCAATTCTCTATGGAGACGAAAAGGGTGTATTTACAGGAATTGAAGGATATCTTACAAAAAAAAGTTCCCCAGCATTTTAGAGGTAAGATAGAAAATAGTCAAGGAATTTTAAAAAATCTTGTTGAACAAAGTGTAGTTCAAATTGCACAGTTTTTCTGTCCCGAAATCGAGGGAAAAGATATATTCAATACCTTCAGCACCAAACTCCATCAGTCCATAAAGCTAAGAGAAGACATTATCGTACTCAATATGTTTCTTACGCTTCTTGAGAACAAAGCAAATTCCCCTGATGATAGCTTAAAAGTCTTCAAATCCTTAAAAGATTTTATGAATTACTTTGAAAGTTTCACCTTTAAACTATTAAGATATGATGACTATGATGAATTCTACACATTTTTCAATGATATGAAGGTTATAAAAGAGACGGAAATTCAAAATGTTCTTGAAAAGGTTCATAATTTTAAGATATTTTTAGAAACAACGCTTCAACATATATCAAATAGGGCAGAAATTGCTAATATACCTATAGATAGGGATAGAACAATAGAAACATTTAAAAAATTCTATAGCGTGGAGGACTAATGGGAGAAATAGTGGACATTATTGCAAGAGAAATTCTTGATTCGAGAGGAAATCCTACAGTTGAAGTAGAAGTCTTTCTCGAAGGCGGGGTTGTGGGCATTGCATCCGTTCCCTCTGGTGCATCTACAGGTTCAAAGGAGGCACTCGAATTAAGGGATGGTGGCAAACGCTATCACGGGAAGGGTGTAAAAAATGCTGTTAAAAATATATATGAGAAGATAGCACCAAACCTGATTGGTCTTTATTCAGAAGATCAGGTTTATATAGATAATCTCCTAATAAAACTTGATGGATCTGAAAATAAAAAAATACTTGGCGCCAATGCCATACTGGGCGTTTCACTTGCAGTTTGTAAGGCTACTGCTGAAGAATTATGCCTGCCACTTTATAAATATATAGGTGGATGTAATGCTAAAGAATTGCCTGTACCGATGATGAACATCCTTAACGGAGGCGCACATGCAGATAACAATCTTGATATTCAGGAATTTATGATTGTACCTGCTGGATTTGATATGTTTTCTGAGGCACTCAGGGCTGGCGCAGAAGTTTTCCATACTTTGAAAAATGTACTCAAAAAAAATGGTCTCAATACTTCAGTTGGCGATGAGGGGGGCTTTGCACCTAACCTCTCAAACCACGAAGATGCCCTTTCCATAATTATTGAAGCTATTGAAAAAGCAGGATACACACCTGGCGAAGATATATATTTGGCGATTGATGTAGCTGCCTCAGAATTTTATAGTGACGGAATTTATAATTTTGAAGGTAAAAACATATCATCGGAAGAAATGATCTCATATTATGAAAAAATAATATCACGGTATCCCCTGATATCAATAGAAGATGGCCTTTCAGAAAGTGATTGGGAGGGATGGAAATTATTAACTCAGCGATTGGGCAAGAAAGTTCAGCTCGTCGGCGATGATATATTTGTAACTAATCCAAATATTATTAAAAAAGGAATAGAAGATGGGATAGCAAACTCTGTTTTAATCAAGCTCAATCAGATAGGTACGCTTACAGAAACACTTGATGCAATAGATATTTCAAGGAGAGCAGGTTATACTAATATAATTTCACATAGATCAGGTGAAACAGAGGATACAACTATTGCAGATCTTTCGGTAGCATGCGGGACAGGTCTCATAAAGACAGGTTCACTCGCAAGAACTGATCGCATAGCAAAATATAATAGGCTACTGAGGATTGAAGAAGAACTATCGGAGTCTGCACTATACAAAGGAAAGAAAGCATTTTATAATTTAAGATAATGGGAACAAGTTCAAATCTTTTAAGAAAACAGGTTACATCAGAACTAAAAAAAAGAAAAATTATAACATTTACTATATTGTTACTCATCTTCATTTACGTCTTCATAAGCATAATATTTGGCGATATGGGATTGTTAAGATATAAACGACTGTATGATACAAAGATTACTATGGAAAAACAGATAAATGAAATCAAAAAAGAAAATGAAGAATTAAAAGCTCAGATTAAACTTCTTAACGAAGATCCTTTTTATAAAGAAAAATTTGCAAGAGAAAATTTTGGATTGGCACAACCCGACGAGTATATATTTCTGTATGACAGATAGCCCTCTTTTTATATCCTTTCTATGGCATATGCATCAGCCTTATTATAAGGACCCATTTACAGGAATATATAGACTACCATGGGTAAGGCTTCATGCAACTAAGGATTATCTTGACATGATTGAGATACTCACAGATTTTCCTGACATAAAACAGACTTTTAATTTAACCCCTTCTTTACTTGAACAAATAATTGACTATACAGAAAACAATGCAACAGATTACTTTTTAGAATTGACGCGCAAAAAGGCCTCCGAACTGGATGTACACGAAAAGGAGTTTATTTTAGAAAAATTTTTCCTTGCCAACTGGGACAATATGATAAAGATATTTCCGAGATATAATGAACTTCTTTCTAAAAGAGGTATACATTTTGTTAAAAGCGATTATAAAAGAATTTTAAAGAATTTTAATGACGTCGATTTTCTCGATTTACAAGTTCTTTTTAATCTTTGCTGGATAGATCCTATGTTTAGAGACAGAGATCCATTTCTTTCCATGCTTGTACAAAAAGGAAGAAACTACTCTGAAGAAGAGAAAGATATTTTAATTTCAAAACAATTCTATATAATGAAACAAATAATACCACGTTATCGCGAAATGGCCCGGAAAGATCAGATAGAACTTTCTGTTTCTCCTTATTATCATCCTATACTACCCTTATTATGTGATACAGATATTGCGCGAGTATCTACGCCAGATGCAAGATTGCCCCAAAAAAAATTTCGATTTCCTGAAGATGCAGAAGCTCAAGTAAAAATGAGCATTGAATTTTTTGAAAAAACATTTGGATACACTCCTAATGGTATGTGGCCGTCGGAGGGTTCTGTAAGTGAAGATGTTGTAAAAATAATATCAAAATTAGGAATAAAATGGATTGCAACAGATGAAGATGTTCTATCTCTATCTTTAGATAAAAAAATTAGAGATCCCTCAGGAAATATAATAGAACCATCTCTTTTATATAAACCGTACAATTTCGAAAATCTCTCGATTGTCTTCAGAGACCATATTCTCTCTGATCTTATAGGGTTTGTTTATTCTACATGGGACGCTAAAAAAGCGGCAGAAGATTTTATAAATAGACTTCTGAAAATCAGAGAAGATTTACCAAAAGATAAGCCGTATCTTGTTTCAATAATACTCGATGGCGAAAATGCATGGGAATATTATAAGAATGATGGACATGATTTTTTAAGACATTTATATGACGGAATTTCAAAAGAAAAAAGATTGAAGACGATTACAATTTCCCAATTTATTATGCAATTTGATAAAGGAGAACCTTTAAAAAAACTCCATCCAGGTTCATGGATCAATGCTAACTTCAATATATGGATTGGACATGAGGAAGACAATACTGCATGGGATTATCTTACCGAGGCAAGAGAAAAAATTGAATTTTTAAAGAAAACTTATCCCGAAAAGGACTTAACTCAAGCATTTAAATCTATATATATTGCCGAAGGAAGTGATTGGAATTGGTGGTACGGTGATGAACACATCACTGAAAATCAAGAAGAATTTGATGAACTCTTCCGATCAAATCTTATGAAGGTTTACAAAGACACAGAGATAGATATACCCTCCCATTTATTAATGCCCGTATTAAAAGAGGAAAGAAGTGTTTCCCCTTCTGTAAATATCAGAGGTTTTATATATCCAAAAATTGATGGATTGGTTACAAGTTACTATGAATGGTATCAGGGAGCACATATAGACGTAAAAAAATTAGGTGGAAGCATGCATAAAGCAGAAAGCATCTTATCAACCTTATACTATGGATTTAACAAAGATAAACTATTTTTGAGGTTAGACCCTTTAATTTCTTTTGACAAATTAGAAGAGAGTATTCGGTTTTATATTAATATACTCGGTCCTCTGATGAACAGGATTGCAATTACGTTAAAGCCTCTTGTAAAAGCAGAGTTATTTGCTAAAAATAAATCTGAGTGGAAAAAGATAAAAGACATAAACGACGTTGCTGTTCAGGACATTTTTGAGATCGCTATTCCTTTTGATGATTTAAACGTTAAGGAAAAAGATGAATTATATCTTAATATATCAATTTTAAAAAATAGTGAAGAAATAGAAAAATGTCCATGTAGGGGCTACGTATCCATAACTGTTCCAACAGCTGATTTTGAAGCTATGATGTGGTATTAAAAAAAATAATAATATTTTAACAGAAATATTTTTAGACAGAGGTGCCAGATCAAATGAAAGCTTTAATCCAACGTGTCTCGGAGGCAAAAGTCGAGATAGAAGGAAATACTTTTTCAAAAATTGGCAGGGGGATACTCGTATTTCTTGGTGTGGAAAAAGGTGACACTGAAAAGGATGTTGAAACACTTTCAAAAAAAACAACAAATTTGAGGATATTTGAGGATTCAAATAAAAAAATGAACCTCTCTGTTAAAGATATCGGTGGTGAGATTCTCGTTGTATCTCAATTTACTTTATCTGCGGATTGCAAAAAAGGGAATCGCCCTTCCTTCGACAATGCTGAAGAGCCTGAAAGAGCAAAAGAGATGTATATTAATTTTATAAAAAAAATAAAAGACACGGGGCTTATAGTAGCTACGGGTAATTTCGGGGCATACATGCAGATACATCTTATTAACGATGGACCTGTTACTATTATGCTTGATTCAAAAAATGATTAAGCTTAATTCTGCATATAGGTTAGAAAATTTTTATTTCTTCCAGAAGTGTGGTACCAACAATATTATAACGGTATAAACCTCGAGTCTTCCAGTAAGCATACAAAATATTAATATCCATTTTCCAGTGAAAGGGATTGATGCATAATTTTCTGTCGGACCAGCAAGACCAAAAGCAGGACCTACATTGCACATAGCTGATATAACAGTTGTTGATGATGTAATGATATCTATCCCAGCTGCAGTAATCCCTATACTTGCGATGATGAATATTCCGAGAAACAAAAAAACGAATCCCCAAATACTTCCTAAAATTTCTTTATCAAGAAACCTGTCGTCAAGTTTAACAGATGTTACGGCTCGCGGATGAATAAGCTGGTAAATTTCTCTGTATCCCTGTCTTATCATAAGAAGGATTCTAACCTGTTTGATGCCACCACCTGTCGAACCTATCATACCGCCAAAAAACATCAAAACTATTAGTATCATCTGTCCTAAAGGAGCCCATCTCTCGTAATCTGCTGTAACATATCCAGTGGTGGTCATAATTGATACAACCTGGAAAAGAGAATATCTGAATGCTTCAGTTAAAGCCGCAGAAGAGTATTTCCATAAATTAATAGTTACCAGTAAAGTAGCAAGCGTGGTTATAACTATATAAAATCTGAATTCGTCACTTTTCCATAACTTTATAAAGTTACCTTTGAAGACATAAAAATACAGTGAATAATTTATTCCTGCAAGAAACATGAAAAGGCTTGTAATTAATTCAATCGAAGGGCTATTAAAAGCCGCAAGACTTTCATTCTTGGTTGAAAAGCCACCTGTTGCCATAGTTGTGAAGGCGTGACAAACAGCATCATATATGTCCATTCCAGCGGTATATAAAAGAATAGCATTTGCTGCAGTAAGAGAAAGATAGATAATCCATAATGCCTTCGCGGTATCGATTATTCTTGGCCTGAGTTTATCTACACTAATCTCTGGCACTTCAGCTTTAAAAAGCTGCATACCTCCGGTGCCGAGAAGGGGAAGGATAGCAAGAGCAAAAACAATGATCCCCATACCACCTATCCATTGAGTCATACTTCGCCAGAACAATACACCCTTTGGAAGAACTTCTATATCAATGAGAACAGAAGCACCTGTTGTGGTAAATCCCGCCATAGATTCAAAGTATGCGTCGGTAAAAGAATCAAATGTACCCGACAATATATAAGGAAAAGAACCAAAAAAAGATATTATAAGCCACGTTAAAGTTACAATAATAAAAGCCTCTCTATGCCTTACATCCTCTCTCCTGTGACCCTTTGTAAGTAGATGAAGGATGCTTCCTGAAATCAAAGTTATTGCGAATGAAGTTATAAGAGGCAATTTATCGGTTTGCCTATAAATAATTGAAACAATAACAGGAAAAAGCATGAAGATAGATAAAAATATCAGAATTAAGCCTATAAAATATAATATTAATCTTGTATTCATATTAAAGGCATTAACCCCAAAATACAATTAAAATAATGCATATGTTGCGAAAAAATTTATTTTTCGATTCCTTCGTGAACCGAAAATTCATTACCCTTAATCTTTATCCGAATAAAAACATCATTTTACAAGACAGCAGACACGTAAAACGAATTTCTTTTCGAGCAATGTCTGCATTATTCGAGTTAAATAAGAAGTTTCTCTACTTCCTTTATGGATTCTCTAAGGGTAAAGATTATTAACTTATCTCCTTCCATAACCCTGTCAGAACCAGAAGGTATAAGTACTTCTTCTCCTCTAATAATAGCTCCTATAATAGACGCTTTAGGCTGAACCCGTTCTAAAGGCTTACCGACCAGTGGTGAAGTCTTTCCTATTCTACCTTCGATTATCTCGGCTTTGGCTTCTGCAATTGCCGTTAGTGAAACTATATCACCCCTCCTCACATACCTCAGAATTGTGCTTGCCGTAATAAGTCGTGGGCTGAGCACCGCTTGAAGTCCAAGGCTATGAGCTAACATAACATAGTCGGTTTTATTAACTACAGCTATATTTTTTTTGGCACCCAATTTCTTTGCAAGAAGAGACACCATAATATTTAATTCATCATTATTTGAAACTGCTACAAATGCATCCATTTCTCCGATATTTTCTTCTATCAACATTTTTTGCTCTGTTCCATCACCGTGAAGAATAAGAGTCTTTTTAAGATTATTACTAAGAAATTTACACCTTTCTGCGTCCTTTTCTATTATTTTCACATCCGCCCTATGCTCTATAGAAGAAGCAATGTAATAACCTGTGCGGCCTCCTCCAAGCAACATAACCTTTTTTGCGGGTTTTGTAGGAACACCCATTTGAGCCAATGTCTCCTCAATCTCCTTCTTCTTAACGGGTATATATATAATATCTCCTTCTTGTAGAGTATCATTTCCAGAAGGAATAATTGTTTTATCATCTCTCAATATTAAACCTATCAATATTTTCTTATCGAGAGTGCTTCCAAGTCTTTTTAATGTTTTACGCACCAGCGGTGAACCTCCGACTATCTTTAATCCTATTACTTTTACAAGTCCACCCTCAAATTCTTCAATATCTGTAGCCAATGGAACTTCCAATAATCTTGTTATTGCCTTGGCAAGCTCAAGCTCAGGATTAATAGCAGGATCTATATCGAGATTTTCCCTGCTCAGAAGTTTCTCATTATAAAAGTATTCAGGATTTCTTATGCGTGCAATCTTTCGGGGTATTCCAAACATTGCCTTAGCAAGCAGACATGCTATCATGTTTGTCTCGTCTATATCAGTAACGGCTAATAATAAATCTGCCTTATCTGCTTCAGCTTCCTTAAGTGTAGAGGGATTCCCCCCTTCTCCTTCCACAACAGCCACGTCTATCTCTTCAACAATACGTCTAAGTTTATCTCTATCCTTATCAACAACAACAACGTCTATTGATTCGAGAGATAAAAATTTCGCTATTTGATAGCCAACTTCACCTGCTCCTACGATTATAACTCTCATAGAAGATAAATTATATCATACATCATGGGTTATTATATCTTGTGAATTATATCAGAGAAGAGGTAAAATTTTTAGTGGATGAACGAGCTTGAAAAAATAATAATCGAAAAAATTAAAAAAGAAGGACCTATCACTTTTGAAACTTTTATGGAAATGGCACTTTATGAGCCATATCTAGGTTATTATGCTTCAGAAAGAATCGACATAGGCAAAAACGGAGATTTCTATACAAGTCAGCATGTCCATCCTGTATTCGGTGTTATGATAGGCAAACAGATTGAAGAGATGTGGCAGATAATGAAAACACCTTCTGACTTTGTCATAGTGGAGCCCGGTGCAGGTGCAGGTTATATGTGTAAAGACATTCTTGATTATTTAAATAGCAAAGGGATCTTGAATTCTTTTACATATTTTATAATAGAAAAAAATCCTTTTGTAAAAAATAGGCAAAGATTATTACTTAATGACTATACGCAGAAGGTAAAGTGGCTTTCTTCCCTTGAAGAAATTTATAACATTAGAGGATGTATACTCTCTAACGAACTACTGGATTCTTTTCCAGTACACATAATAGAAATGGAAAATGAATTGCAGGAAATTTATGTTACCGTTGATGACAGGGATAATTCTTCTAAAAATATCAAAGAAATAAAGGACAAGCCAAGCACGGAAGATTTAAATCATTATATTAAAGAATTTTCGATTTCACTTCCACGAGGTTATAGAACAGAAATCAACTTGAGGATAAAAGAATGGCTTAAGATGGTGAGCAAGATGATTTCAGAAGGGTTCGTTTTCACGATTGATTATGGATATCCCGCATGGGATTATTACAGCGAGGAAAGAAATAGAGGAACCCTTCTCTGTTATTATAGACACCAGATAAATGAGAATCCATATCAGAACATCGGAGAACAAGATATTACAGCACATGTTAATTTTTCTTCACTGAAAAAATGGGGTGAAGAATACGGTTTAAAAACAATTGGCTTCTGTCAACAGGGAGTTTTTTTTGTCTCACTTGGAATTGATGAGGTAATTCAGAAATTATTGAAGAACAACGACTATCTCTTTGAGATTGCTAAAATTAAGAAATTAATTCTTCCAGGAACCATAGGAGAAACTCATAAGGTAATGATTCAATATAAAGGTCACGATGACCCCACCCTAAAGGGCTTTTCAATAAAAAATCAAAAGAATAAGTTGTAAAAGTACAGAATCTGCCTCCCCAAGATCTCAATTCTTAGCCCATATTATTGCGATGAATATCGAGCTGAGGAAAGGGGTTCCTCAAAAAGTCGAAAACTTTTTGGGGGCAACGGTTGAGCGAGAATACTGCGTCTACCAAGTATCTATAGGTTTATGAATAATATGTTAGGTTAACCTGAAAAATACAGATCGTGCTCAAAAGAAATTCGTGTTTCGTATCCGCTGTGAATCCCTGTAAAAATAAAGCTCCTCTTGACTTTCGATAATATCCTCTGCAATAAGACCTTCAACATAATCTTTTAAAATCTTCATCTTCTTAGCAGGATTACCTCTGAATTCTATGGCCATGCCAGGCGGAATTTTAAAGACGTCTCCAAAAATCCCCTTAGTATAAATCACGCATCCTTTAAGTCTCATCGATCTATTTCCCTTTAGGGGAATTGAAACCTCAACTTCTGAACCTATTGGGAAAGGTTTTAACCCTCTTATATAAATTCCACCCTCTGAAAGTGTTTCGGTGTAAAGTTCGTATTTTTCTTTCTTAAAAATTACCGACACTTTCTTGATAAATGAAATCCTAAGGTGCTTTCTATTTTTCCCGATTTGGGCAAAAGTATGTTTTTGTAAAACCTCGTGTAGTTTAGATATGTTTACAGGTTTTGAAAAATAAGCAACGCAACCCATCTTTCTGCATTCCTTAAATGATTTGTTATTCGAATTACTCGAAATCATAACAATAGGAATGTGTGCTGTTTGTTTATCCTCTTTCAACTTTTTTAATAAAGAGATACCATCTATTATTGTTAAATGAGTATCTAACATCACAATATCAGGAGCACACAATTTTATTACTTTTAACACCTCAGCACCATTTTCTGCAGGAATTACTTTAAACCCCATTCGTGTCAGGAGAATCCCTGTGTACATTAAAAAAGCTTGATTATTGTTAGCTATTAGTATCCTTTTTTTCATAATATCTTTAATCCATAGGATTTCTTTCACCTTATAAAGTATAGCCTAAATTTTTAAAAGTTGCGAAATTTTTACTCTTAACGTGAGGCATCTTTAATGTTTTTATGTTAACTCAAAAATTAGTTAGGCTTTTATTTTAATCATTTGCTATAATTTAAAGAGGGAATGTTTATGGGTCATTTAAATGTCAAAAACCATATAAAAGATAGTAAAAATCAAAAAATAAAGTGCTGGGAATTCTTCAATTGCAACGAAGAAGGATGTCCGGCATATTATTCCAAAAATCTTAATTGTTGGCTTTTTACTGGAACACACTGCAGAAATGAAATTCAGGGCATGTTTCTCGATAAGGTAGAAATGTGTCTTGAATGTGAAATATTTAAACATAATATGGATGTAGAAACGATGTTTGAAACCTGCAAGGTCTTCAATGCACAAGTAAAAGAATACAGAAAAATTGTCGACGAGCGAGATAGGGAACTCGAAAATATGAGCCTGGAGCTCGCCTTATCACTATCAGAAGTCTTCGAGGCATTAAAAAAGATTTCGTCAGGAGATCCAACTGTAAGAATTCCTGAAAAATCCGAGATAGATTTGATTACAAAATTGAAGCACATGGTCAATCTAACAGCTGAAAACATAGGGGAAATAGTAGATCAATCACATGAAATTGCAATAAGTCTTGCAGAGCATTTTGACGTTCTTCATAGAGTCTCAAAAGGAGATTTGAAGGCTAGGGTAACCGGTAGCTCTCACATAGAACTCTTAGAATCTTTAAAAAATGTTACAAATGAAACGATTGAAAGTATTTCGAGAGAAATCAAAGAAAGAAAAACAGCAGAAAAATCCCTCCGTAAACTTGAGGCTTTAAAATCTTCTATTTTAAGCGCAATTCCTCATGCTGTTCTGGGCTTAGATAAACGCCAGATATTCTTTGCAAATGATGCGGTTGAGTCCGTTTTTGGATGGAAACCTGAAGAACTAATTGGTAAGAGTGCAAGGATATTGTACAGAAACGATGAAGAATATGAAAAAATGGGAAAACTCTTCTATCCGGCTATAGAGAAAAAGAAGAAGTATGCTGTCGAATATCCCTATCGCCACAAGTCAGGTAAAGATATAATATGTATGGTGAGCGGTTCTGTTATTGGCAAAAAATTAGAAGATTTAAAGGTCGTAGTCGTTTACGAGGACATTACAGAAAAGAAGTATGCAGAGGCTGAATTAAAAAGTTCACGGGAACAACTTCGCTATCTTTCCGCATATCTCCATTCTGCAATAGAAAAAGAAAGAATGTATATAGCTCGGGATATACATGATGAACTGGGACAACTATTAACAGCTTTGAAAATGGACTTGTTTTGGATAAAAAGAAAAATTCCTTCAAAAAATAGACATTTACTCTTGGAAAAGATAAATTCAATGTCAACACTTATAGATAATGCAGTAAAAACTGTCCAACAGATCTCAGCCGAATTAAGGCCAGGTTTGTTAGATGATGTTGGTCTGTCTGCTGCAATTGAATGGCAAACCTGCGAATTCTGGAAGAAAACTGGCATTAGATGTGAACTTAATTTAAATCTTCCCGAGGATTTTGTTTTAGATCAAAATATAGCTACTGCAATTTATAGGATTTATCAAGAAGCATTAACTAATATAGTTCGTCATGCTAACGCTACATTTATGAGGGTCTCTCTTAAAAAAGATGAAGAAAATATCATCTTGGAAGTAATGGACAATGGAAAAGGGATTACCAGGGACCAGATTTCAAGTGCTAAATCTTATGGTCTGACCGGCATACGAGAAAGGGCTTACTTACTCGGAGGTGATGTAAAAATTCTTGGTTTTCCTGGGAAAGGAACAACTCTGATAGTAAAGATACCACTCAAACAAATGGTTGATACAGCAATAGGGAAGTATATTAAAGAAAAATTATTTGATATAAATTCTAGAAATCGTCAAACTGAATAATATGTAAAAAATTGCTCTCGTAGTAATAATCACTTTATTCTCCTCGAAATTGCTCTAAATTCCTCTGTGCCTGCTATTTTTAATACTTGAAATAAAATCGTCTCTGTGCACGTTATAACAGCACCCGCATCACGCATTAGTTCGATACCTGTCTTCCAGTTTTCCTTAAAACGAGAGCATACAGCATCTTTCACAATGTGAATATTTAATCCCATTTTCAAAAGCCCAATACACGTCTGTAGGACGCATATATGGGTTTCCATCCCTACAATTATCACATTTCTTTTGTTTACCTCTTTAATTCTTTCTAAGAAAAGGGGGTCCTCACAACAATTAAACGTAAGTTTTTCGATAGGATCATATGATGGCAGGGCACCTCTGATTTCTTCAAACGTCTGTCCAAGACCTTTCGGGTATTGTTCTGTTACAAGAATGGGTATGTTATATGTCTTCGCAAGTTCGATAAGGTGAAGGCAATTTTTCACAACCTCCTCCTTTACCTTCATAACTTTTAAGAGTTTCTCTTGAACATCAATTATTAAAAGGACACTATCGGTTCTTTCGAGAAAAAATTTCTCCATAAATTCTTCCTCCGAGTATAATCAGTGCATAAAAATTAATTTCTGTTATTTAACAAAAAACTTTAAAAAGTATAATTAATATTTTCTTACTAAGCAATATAATTTTTATTCATTTTCTTAACTTAAGCAATTTTTGGTTGACCTTAATAGTGCGGAATTTAATTCGATGAATTTATTAAAATATCATTATAGCGTTGATAATCGTTGATTCGTTTACTTAGATAAATTCTTTCTGATTCACAATGGAATCGTGGAAAAATAATATATTCTTTGTTCTAATCGAACCACAAGAACCAGGCAATATAGGTTCTGCCGCAAGGGCTATTAAAAATATGGGATTTGAAAACCTTGAATTAGTGAATCCTATCTATTTTCTTACAAAAGAAGCTGAATGGATGGCATGTCAGGCCTATGATATAGTCAAAAAAGCAACTGTTTATCCTTCAATTAATGAGGCTATTAAGGATAAAAATCTCATCATAGGAACAACACGCAGGCTTGGTAAAAAGAGGGGCTTGATTATACCTCTTCGAGAGAGCATAAAAAGAATTATTAGTTCAGCTAAGAAAAATAAAGTTGCAATATTATTTGGAAGAGAAAAAAATGGTCTCACTAATGAAGAGGTGGATAAATGTGGTTTTTTGATTACTATTCCTGCTGCCCCATCTGCACCATCTTTGAATCTTGCACAAAGTGTAATGTTGGTCGCATATGAAATTGGACATAAAAATTACAGCGTAGAAGTGCCTAAATTAGTGAAACAGAATGAGATTGATTATCTATTAAAGCATATAGAATCTACGCTTAAACTTTTAGAGTACATACCACGAGGAAATCGAGATCTCGAAAAAAAGATAATGAGGAATATTAAACATCTTATTCGGAGAGGTGGGGTTACTGATTGGGAAGTAAGGATGTTACATGGAATATGTTCCCAGATTGAGAAGAAAATAATAAGTTCATGTTGATTATAGTTAAATTGATGTGATATTTTAATTTAAATCTTTTTTTTACCAGCCAGAAATTGAGAATTTTTCATGCTATATAGAGCTTGGTTTCAATGTATCAACGAAGGATGTCAAAAGAGCTATCCTCTTGACTCTATTGTTTATCGTTGTAAGGAATGTAATTCTCTCCTTGAAGTAAAACATGACCTTAATGCCCTTTCAAAGCGTAAACCCGAAGATTGGATGAAACTATTTGATGATCGATATAAGTCTACCGAATGGCCATATGGTTCTGGAGTTTGGGGTAAAAAGGAATGGGTATTACCGCAAATTGACAACAAAAATATTGTTTCTCTTTATGAGGGAGGCACAAATCTCTTCTGGGCAGAACGTTTTGGTGAAATGCTTGGCCTGAAAGATCTTTGGATTAAATTATGCGGAAATTCTCACAGTGGGTCATTCAAAGACCTTGGCATGACCGTTTTAGTCTCGCAGGTTAAACAAATGATAAGCCAAGGAATACCAATAAAGGCTGTCGCATGTGCTTCTACAGGAGACACATCAGCGGCTTTGGCAGTTTACTGTGCTGCGGCTGGAATTCAGTCAATTGTTTTACTACCAAAAGGCAAGATTTCGATAGCACAACTTATTCAGCCAATATCCAATGGTGCTTTGGTCTTTTCTCTTGACACTGATTTTGACGGTTGTATGAAGGTTGTTCAAGAAATTACTAAAGACGAAACAATCTATCTTGCCAATTCGATGAATTCTCTACGAATAGAGGGACAGAAAACAGTTGGGATCGAGATCGTACAGCAATTTGATTGGGAAAGTCCTGATGTAATTATTATACCGGGTGGCAATCTTGGTAATGTTTCTGCACTTGGCAGTGGATTATTGATGATGCAAGAATTGGGGCTAATAAAAAAACTCCCTCGTCTCGTAGTAGCGCAGTCTGAGCGAGCTAATCCCCTTTATCTCTCTTATTTAAAAAACTTTGAAACTTTTGAACCGCTACAGGCAAAAAAAACTTTAGCCAGTGCTATACAAATTGGCAACCCTGTTAGTATCGAAAAGGCCATTCGCACATTAAAGCGATTCAACGGCATAGTTGAACAAGCCACTGAACAAGAATTAGCTGATGCCGCAGCGCTTGGTGATATCACAGGAATGCTAAATTGTCCGCACACGGGTGTTGCATTGGCAGTGCTAATAAAATTGCTTAAAGATGGGAAGATTGATAAGACGGAAAGGGTTGTGGTTATCTCCACTGCACATGGTTTGAAGTTTACCGATTTTAAAGTACGTTATCACGAAGAGACGCTTGACTTTCCATCACACTTTGCCAATAAACCGATCGAATTGCCTCCAAGTGTTGAGGCGGTTAAAGAAGCCCTCACTGAAGCTCTCCAGAAAAGGAGAAGAAAAAAAATATCCAAAAAGTCATTAAATTATAAGGAATGGAAAACGGCTACACTGGCTATTCACGGATTACAACGTATTCCCAAAGCTCATTATTCGGTCTCTACACCAATCGTCCAAACATCCAATTACTATTTTGAATCAACAGAGGATTTACTCAAATTTATGAAGGAAAAGAGCGAGGGACGCATCGTACGAGAACATGAATATGGTAGATATGGCAATCCTACTCAGCATGAATGTGAACGTAAATTAGCCGCTATTGAAGGTGCTGAACGGGCATTGTTATTTTCATCGGGCATGAGTGCTGTAATTTTAACATTAATTGCGTACATGAGACGAAACGGACATATTATTTTCACAAATGACTGCTACAGGCAAACACGGGACTTTGCTAAAAATTTACTTGCTGAATTCGGAGTTGAAGTTTCTTTGGTGGAACCTAATGCTGATGCAATCGCAAAAGCCCTAAAACAAAACACTAACATAATCTTCACGGAATCACCTACAAATCCTTATTTACGTATTCTTGATATTCCAGCTATAGTAAAAGTCGCTAAAAAGCATAATGTGATGACTATTATAGATGCAACATTAGCTACGCCCTATAATCTTAAGCCTCTTGAATTGGGAGTAGATATAGTTATACACTCGGCAACTAAATATCTTGGTGGCCATAATGATCTTCTTGCAGGAGTTGTACTTGGCAAACACAAACTATTGGAAGAAATCAATCGAGTCCAAAGGATGGTGGGCGCCACTCCTGGACCGTTCACATGTTTTCTTCTTGAACGTGGTTTAAAAACATTTGCATTGAGGATGGAACATCACAACCGTGCTGGGATGAAAATCGCCGAGATGTTAGAGTCACATCCAAAAATTGAGAAAATTTGGTATCCAGGACTTGAATCCCATCCAGATCATCACCTTGCGGTTAAACTGATGCGTGGTTTTGGGAGCGTAATCACCTTTTTAATAAAAGGCGGCGACAGAGAAACGCGCAAATTTATTGATTCCCTTGAACTATTTCTTATAACGCCGAGTCTTGGTGGTAGTGAAAGTCTTGTTACACAAATGGCTACAATGTCCTTCTACGATTATCCTGAGGAGTATCGTTACTCAATAGGGATGGTGGATAATCTCGTGCGAATCGCACTGGGACTTGAAGATGAAGAAGATATTATCGCTGATTTAAAGCAAGCTTTGGATAAGATCTAATCCTGACCCAATTTTCTATGTCTTTTCAAAGATTAATTGTTACCCAATCAGAAGCAGGTGAAAGGCTTGATCTCTTTCTTGCGAAGAAAACATCTATTAGTCGCTCTCAGATTAAGAAGCTCATTGAAAATGGAGATGTTTTAGTTAATGATAAAATTGTTACCCAGGGTTATAAGATAAAACACGGAGATATTATCAATGCACATATATCGGTTAAAAAAGATGCAGAAGAACTTGTACCGGAACCCATCCCAATAGAAATTTTATATAAAGATGATTATTTAGTTGTGGTGAATAAACCACCTTCAATGGTAATCTATCCAGCAGCAGGTCACAGCCATGGAACGCTTATGAATGCTCTCGCATATCACTGTGATAAACTGGCAAACGCGGGTGCTCCTTTAAGGCCCGGTGTTGTCCATAGACTCGATAAAGATACTTCAGGGGTAATGGTTGTAGCTTTAGAGGATAAGACCTATTACGACCTTATTGAACAATTTAAAGAAAGGAAGATAAATAGAAAATATATAGCCTTGATATATGGTTATCCAGGTAAGGATGAGGGTGAAATTAGATCATTCATAGGAAGATCGGCCTCAGATAGAAAAAAAATGTCAACACGCGTGAAAAAAGGAAAAGAGGCAATCACGAAATGGAAGATATTAGAAAAATTTAACGAAGCAACACTTATCGAAGTTAAACTTGGAACGGGCAGAACTCATCAAATAAGAGTACATTTTTCATCAATAGGACATCCTGTTCTTGGTGATAAGGTATACGGGAAAAAAATTGAGCTAAGAAGGAAGAATAGAATAATATTTCCAAGACAGATGTTACATGCTTATTCACTGGGATTTATTCATCCGGTAAAAGGAAATTATATGGAATTTTTATCAGATATACCAGAGGATATGGAACAAAAAATAAAAGAGCTAAGAGAATTATAAAACCTTTTCTAAAAGATCCTTGACTTGGAAAATGCATTAATCGCCAAAACTTATTCCCAAGGATTTTGCCGTAAGTATAATATCGCAATCTTTAGGTACAGCTTTCATCTGACCAATTGCCTCTTCTATAGGAACGGGACATATCTCTGTAGCACGCAATGATACCATTGTCCCAAATAATCCTTCTTCAATAAATCTTACCGCTGCTGTACCAAATCTCAAACATAGAAGTCTGTCAAAAGTGGTTGGTGCACCTCCTCTTTGTAGATGACCGAGTACGATAACCCTTGTCTCTTTACCCGTTCTCGATTCTATTTCGTCAGCTACCTTTTTACCGATCCCTCCAAGCCTGATTTCACCCGGACTCTTTTCAATAAAAGTCAAATCTCCTCCGACAGGCTTTGCGCCTTCTGCAACAACTACTATAGCATAGTCTTTCCCGAACAAAGCTAATTGCCTAATTTTTTTGCAAACCTTTTCAATGTCGAAAGGTATTTCAGGGATTAATATTACATCCGCTGAACCAGAAATCCCTGAATAAAGAGCTATCCATCCTACATACCTACCCATGACTTCCACTACCATAACCCTGTCATGCGATTTAGCGGTTGTATGGATCTTGTCTATGGCTTCTGTAGCAGTATTAACCGCTGTATCAAATCCAAATGTAACATCTGTTGAGCTAATATCGTTATCAATAGTTTTGGGTATACCGATCACTGGAATACCTTTTTTAAAAAATTTATTTGCAATTGTTAGGCTACCGTCACCTCCAATTGCAACAAGTGCATCAAAACCTAAAGTTTTAAAATTAGATACGATAATATCTGAAATATCAGTTTCTATAATGCTACCGTCCGGTCTCCTTTCGATATAGTTGAAAGGATTTCCTCTAATTGCAGAACCCAGTATTGTGCCTCCAATATTTGTAATATCCCAGACACTTTCAGGGGTCAGACGTACAATCTGTTTTGTATCAATAAGTCCTCTATAACCATATTTGATACCATATACTTCCCAACCTTTCTGATGAGCAGCAAGAACGATACCACGTATAACTGCGTTCAGGCCAGGAGCATCCCCTCCGCCAGTGTTTACAGCTATTTTCATTCTCTATCCTCCACCTCTTCTTTATTCTGTAATCCAACCCTTTCATCAAAAATTATTCGATACAAAGAATAAAAAAAGATAGCACCTACAAAACACCACACTATTAACATAAAAACCCACCCCTGCCAGTTCATTCAAAAGACCCCCTCTTTCTCCATACCACAAAAATTATTAAACACATGCCTGTAAATACAGATAATAAGAATGCTCTGGTAAACCACACTGCCCATCCCATTTCAACACCTTCTATTCCCTTTTGAGTTAGATAGCCACTAAAAAAAGGTGCAGCAATATTCTGATATACCCATGTAACTAGAATTGTCCCCAAAAAAATGGGTGTTATATATTTAGCAGCATAATAAAAAATCTTCGGGACGTTCATTAATGCACCACGATGCATCTCCTCCCACGTTCTATCAGCACCGAATATCCACATCATTAATATAACTTCTACAAATGCTAATAGAGGCGGGCCAAATGTGCCTGCCCAAAAATCCATCACCTGCCATCCACCACGCAGATATATACAAATATGACTGCTCAAAAACCAAAAGATACCCAATACAATAGCCGCTTGTTTACGAGTCAGTTTAACTTCATCTTCAAGAAAAGCCATCATTGGCTGTGCCATTGCAACTATAGAGGTTAAGGCAGCGAGAAAAAGCAATAAAAACCAAAGAAAACCTAAAAAATTTCCAGCGGGTAAAAATCCGAAAATAGCAGGAATAGAAGTAAATCCAAGATAAAAAGACCCCTGCGATGCTATAATCTGTGCTGAAGCTACACCAAAGAAAGCTGCCGCAGCAGGAATAGCAAGAGAACCACCAAGTATAACCTCCGCAAATTCATTAGCAGAAGTCGTTGCCAGACCTGAAAGAACTACGTCATCATTTTTATAGAGATATGATGCATAACACTGAATAGCGCCCATTCCGAGACTTAGTGTAAAGAATACCTGGCCGGCGGCTTCCAGCCAGATTTGTGGATCCAGTAATACAAAAACCTCCCTACCATTTCTTTCAATATACCACTTCGGCTCCCATAGGAATGCTAAGCCATCCATTGGTCCATACTCAGAGGATATAGGATGCCCTAAGGTAAAAACCCTTATTACTAAAAGAACAGCAATTATAAATAACATCGGCATAGCAATCTTTGCCAATACTTCGATACCCTTTGAAATACCCCTTGCTAATAGCCATAAACTGACTAATAGAACCAGGACAAACACGAAATATGTAAAAAATTGAATTTTCAGGAATTCCCCCGTAGCTATACCTGTATAACTGCTTCTGAATTCCTCAAAAGGTTGTAAAATTAATTCTGAAATTTCCTGAGGACTCATTCCTGGTTTCAGAACAGTAGGGTCTACTTTAGGAAGTTGATCAAGGAGACTGTAAATACCATACCCAAGAGTCCAGCTACCAATGTAAGTATAGTAGACAACAATGATTGTAGGAATAAAAATACCCAAAACGCCGAGATATTTGGCAATTGGGTTCTTCCACATTGCCTGAAACATTCCCGGTGTCGTACCATGTCCTCTCATGCCACCAAAGCGTCCCTGTGTCCACTCAAGCCACATTAAAGGGATTGCCATTAGTAAAAAGGCAATAAAATAGGGAATCATGAATGCACCACCGCCATTCCCCGCTGCCTTTCCCGGAAAACGTAGGAAATTACCGAGACCTATTGCATTGCCTGCCATTGCCAGCACCAGGCCAATTTTTGTTTTCCAATGTTCACGATCCATAGAATTTTATAACAATTCCAAAGCAGTGATTTGTAAAATTCTTCAACCAAAAATGAGTTTGAAAAAAATTCTAAACTTTATCAATTGAATCATTTGCTACTCATAATTGCAATGGTTTTATTATGGCAACGCTGAAATACTGTTGTGCTAACGCCCCCGAGTATCAGGTCTTTAAGAGCAGTTCGCCCCTTCCGACCTATGACAATAAGGTCACAGGTACTCTCTTCAGCTTCCTTAATTATCTCCTCGGGAGGATCTCCTATCCTTATCTTCGTAAAAATAATATCTTCAGGAACATCATAATTTATGAAAATGCCTTTCGCTTCATCGAGTATTTTCTCTGCCTCTTTCTCAGAATCTATCCCTTCTTTCAACCTTTTTAGATAGACCGATATATTGACAACCTTCAATAAAGTAATCTTTTTAATATACTCCTTCAATTCTCGGAAAATTGATGTTCCATGCATTACACCTTCCAACGAATAACTTGACCCATCAACAGGTATAAGAATATGGGTAATGGGACAAAATTTATCCTTAAACTCATCCTGACCAACAACATATACAGTATGCCCGATGGCAGAATGAACAACTTTATTCGTTACACTCCCGAGTATTATTCCTGCAATTTCTGACAAACCTCTTCTCGCCATTATTATGGTTGAAAAATTGCCTTCGTTTGCTGTCCTGATTATCTCTTTTGCTGGATCACCCTCTATTATCTGTTTATTTATATGTGCCTTTACACCGAGATTCGTTAAAATCTTTTCGCACTCTTCAAGTAAAGGTAATACATTGGTAGTAATATGTCGCTGCTTATATTCATTGAAGGTATCAGATTGTTTAAGTATTTCTGCTCTGAAGTCAAAGAAAGGCATATAATTTTTAATGTATCGTCCTGTAATAACTCTAAGAAGCGTTATTTCTGGAATAATTTTTTTTAATGATCTACAAATATATCCTGTAAATTCAACTGCACGCTTTGAGTGATAGCTCCCGTCTATTGGAAGTAGTATTTTTGCAAATGGTGATCTCGTATTCATACTTAACAGTTAACCCCAAAATGCAATTATTGGGTTATTATCTTGAACTTTTATATGAATGAATAATATCCAAAAACTTTTTGACATTATCCTCTATATCACCAATTAAAATTGCAGAGGCAACAGCGATTGCATCCACCCCGGTTTCGAGAACCGACCTAACATTTTCGTGATTGATTCCACCTATAGCAACAACAGGAATGTTTACCAGTTCTTTTACCTTCCTGAGCATATCTAAACCCCTTGGCTCCCCTGCCTCTTTTGTTTTCGTGTGGAATACCGGGCCAAACCCAATATAATCCGCACCCTCTTTCTTAGCATTTAAGGCCTGTTCAATATCATGAGTAGAAAGACCGATTATCTTATTTTCACCTAATATCTTACGGGCTTCACGAATCGGCAGATCATCCTGTCCAAGATGTACCCCTTCTGCCCCCACTGCAAAAGCGATATCGGCATGATCATTTATTATGAAAACAGCGTTGTACTGTCTAGTAATTTCTCTTACCTTAAGCGATTCCTGATAAATATCTTTTCTAGATTTCTCTTTCTCACGATATTGAACCCACCTTATTCCTGCACCAAGTGTTTTTAAAAGCGTATCTTCAGTCGAAAGATTACATGCTTTTCGATCAGTAATAAAACATAAACCACTCAAAAACATATTTTAAGTTACTTCCTGAGTAGTTTTGTTAAGCTTTTCTACAAAATGCGTATCAAAATTTCCACTAATAAAATCTGGATGATTCAAGACCTTTTTATGGAAGGGAATTGTTGTATTTATTCCTTCAATTATAAACTCATCAAGCGCACGTCTCATTTTCATAATTGCGTCCATCCTATCCCTACCAAGCACGATTAATTTCGCTATTAAAGAATCATAATGGGAAGGAATGACATACCCACAATAAATGCCTGTGTCAACCCTCACACCTGGCCCTCCAGGCAAAGAAAGAAAGGTAATTTTTCCAGGAGAGGGGATAAATCTCTCCGGATCCTCAGCATTAATTCTACACTCAATCGCATGACCTAAAGATTTAATCTGGCTCTGTTTATATTCTAACGGAAATCCTGCGGCGAGTTTGATCTGCTCTTTTATAATGTCGATTCCAGTAACTGCTTCAGTGACGGGATGTTCTACTTGTATACGAGTATTAATCTCAATAAAATAAATGTTGCCTTTTGTATCAACTATAAATTCTATTGTCCCTACATTCCTATATTTAATTGCTCGTGCTGCCTTTACACCTAACTCACCTATCCTCTTTCTAAACTTTTCTGAGGAAGATATTGGCGAGGGAGATTCCTCTATCAATTTTTGATGTCTCCTTTGGATAGAACAATCTCTTTCGTTTAGATGGATAGTATTCCCTTTATTATCTGCCATTATCTGAACCTCTATATGCCTCATTTCAGGTATATATTCCTCTATATAAATCTCACTATTACCAAATGCAGTTAATGATTCTCTCTGTGCCATATAGAAAGCCTGTTCAAGTTCTTTTTCCTCTCTGACAATCTTCATTCCACGTCCTCCACCTCCGGCAGAGGCTTTGAGTACTATAGGAAATCCTATTTTTTTAGCTACTTTCATTGCTATTTCTTCTGTAGCCACAGGTCCATCACTACCAGCAACTACAGGAACGCCCTTTCTCTTCATTATCTGTCTTGCCTTTGCCTTATCTCCCCCGAGTCTGATATTTTCAGGAGTTGGTCCAATAAACGTTATCCCCGACGTTTGACATGCTTCAGCAAAATGATAATTTTCAGAAAGAAATCCATATCCCGGATGAATCGCATCAGCATCGGTTATTTCAGCCGCACTTAAAATTGCAGGAATGTTCAAATAACTTTGGCTTGCATTAGCTGGGCCTATGCACACTGTTTCATCCGCAAGTCTTACATGAAGAGATTCTTTATCTGCCTCAGAATATATAGCAACAGTTTTTATGCCTAGCTCTTTACAAGCACGTATAATTCTTACTGCAATCTCACCACGGTTAGCTATTAATATCTTTTTAAAAAGCTTCATTTAACCACCTACACAAGGCAAAAACTTGATGATCTTTTCTTTACGACTTAAATTTGCAAATTTTTTATTCCGGTTAAACGGGTTCTATTAGAAACAGCGGCTCGCCGTATTCTACAGGTTGGCCGTTTTCAACGAGTATCTTTACAACTATGCCATCAACTTCACTTTCTATCTCATTCATCAGTTTCATTGCCTCGATAATACATAAAATCTGTCCCTTGGTGACTTTCGAGCCTACTTCCACAAAAGGATTTGAATCCGGTGAAGGTGCCCTGTAGAATGTACCAACAATTGGCGATGTTACTGTAACAAGTCTCTGCGCTTCTTCTTCAGTCTCGATAATTGCCTTCTCAGTAATAACAGTTTGTTTACGAGCAGGTATTTCTAAAGATGAAAGTATCTTCTCTCTTTTAATTTTTACTTTTGTGCCCTCTTTTTCGATCTGCAGTTCGGTTATATCTGTTTCCTTAAGTAGTTCTAATAGTTCTTTTAATTCATTAAGTTCCATTATTTCACCCTTTCAATATATTCTGATGTCCTTGTATCAATCTTAATGACATCTCCTACATTTATATGAAAAGGGACCTTAACAACTGCTCCTGTTTCTAAAGTAGCAGCCTTTCCACCCCCTGCGGCTGTATCACCTTTAAACCCAGCAGGTGCTGTATCCACAACAACTAACTCCACAAAAGTTGGCAATTCAATGTTGATTGGGCTACCTTTATGGTAAATAATATTCACTGTCATATTTTCCTTAAGAAATTTAACCGCTTCACCAAGTTGTGCAAGTGTAAGAGGTATCTGCTCAAAACTTTCTAAATCCATGAAATAATACATCTGATCCTGCGCATAAAGAAATTGCATGCTCTTCTCTTCAAGTCCTGGCGGTTCAAGTTTCTCGCCTGCTCTGAAAGTTTCTTCAAGAACAGTCCCTGTTTTAAGGTTTTTTAATTTTGTCCTAACAATTGCTCCACCTCTTCCTATTTTTACATGCTGAAAATCTATTATTTCACAAGGATCTCCTTTAAATTCAATCTTTAAACCCTTTCTGAAATCATTTGTAGAAATCAAATCGATTCCCTCCACTAAAAAATTTTAATATTGTAAGCATTTTCCAATTTTTTTTACAATAACCCCTTCTCGGTTCTCTTTTTATAGATATTTTAACTACTTCAATTATATATAAAATACTCTTTCATATAGGTTGAATAAAGAAAATCTCATTTGTTACGAGAAAGGTAATGCTCAAAAAAAGTTTTTTATTTGACAACGATCTTTTATATGTGATTGTTACAAATCCCGCTATGCATAAAAAAAGGAGGTAATATTATGAGCATTGGGAAGACCTCAAAGAGGAAATGCCCTTTTTGTAAATGTCATCGATCCTGTTAATCCACAAATGCAACTAGAATAATGCAGATGTTATGAATAAATTTATTTTTCGATACAGTATTCCAGTTTTCTTTAAAAATACAAATGGAGATTCTCATCTGGATTTCCCGACCAAACTCATCCCCTGGATCTACCAGATGTATAGATAATAACGATTTATCAGTTTATGGTTTACTCTTTACACTTCACGTTTTTTGAGCAATGTCTGCATTATTCAGGTTAAAGAAAGAAATGACAAAAAGAATTAATTTAAAAAACACCAAAATTTCTAAAAATAAATTTACAGTCCGTCTCTCTTGTTTGTGTCCCTAAAAATTATTTTTTTATACCAATGACGATTAGTCGATTCACTTATACTTCTCTAATATCCAGAATCCTGTCAATGCGAAAAACTCTTGTGTCATTTCTTAAATGACAGAATGCCTCCATCCCGAGGTAAGTTTTGCCACCGTATCGCATTTCACCAACGAATAGTGGACTGATTATTCTCCTTGATTTAGTATCATTGTTTTTGAGATAAACAATTTCTATTTTCTTGCCTGTCTTTATGGCCATTTTTATGAGATCCATTTTTTCTTCGGCAGGACATCGGTCTTCAGCAAGTTTATACTGAAACTGCGTTAAGAATTTCACTACCCTCCAATCCATGAATATGTGCCTCTTTTCCAAAGGTTTCTTAAGTACAATACCATCAAGTCGTATGCACCTGCTCAGGGCTACATAGACCTGACCGCTTGCAAATGTTCCCCTCCCAATGTCTATTACTACCTTATCAAAGGTCTTACCTTGTGATTTGTGAATGGTTACAGCCCAGGCGAGTTTCATCGGATACTGGGTAAATGAGCCAACTACTTCAGACTCAATAGTATTCTTATCTTTGTCGAAATAATAGTTAAATAATTCCCATCTGTAAGGCAAAACATCAACAACCTCTCCTGTGTTCAACTCAACAAGAATAATATCAGCATCATCTTTCTGTCCAATAATGTCTATAATCCTTCCTATGCTACCATTGACCCATCTAAAATGAGAATCATTATTAAGGAGCATAACCTGAGCGCCCTTCTTAATCTGAAGATCAATCTGTGTAGGCAATGAATCTTCACTAAAGTCCCCACTTAGGGACCCATGATAAGTTATAAGGGGTGAAGAAATCCTTGAGAGATGTTCCCTGTTGATTTTTTCTGCGGCACTGTTAATCGACGTGAGCCAGATATAGAAATCTCTCGGATCTGGAATAAATTCTGGATCATATCGCTGGTTAAGGATATCCAGTTCTTTCTCAGTAATTGAATTGTTTCGTATTGCATTTAAAATGGCAATAAAATCTTCATCCTTCTGACGGTATATCTTTTCAAGTTCTATGAACTCCATGTCAATTTCCTTCATCACTAGGGAATCAAAGAAATAAGGACTTTTGTAATATATATCGAAGAATTCTCTTTCTTTTGCTGTAACCACTGGTGGCAGTTGATATAGATCTCCGATAAACATCATCTGGACTCCGCCAAAAGGTTTTTTCTTCTTTCCATTCAATCTCAAAAATTTATCTATACAGTCAAGCAAATCAGCTCGCACCATTGAAGCCTCGTCAATAACAATTGCATCCAGTTCTTTATAAATATTCTTCTGGCCTCCTTTGAGTCTTTTTATTGAATTCAAAGTAACATTTGGCTTAAAACCAAAAAAGGAATGGATGGTCTGCCCCCTAACGTTAAGAGCTGAAACTCCTGTTGGTGCGAGAACAACTATCTTCTTCTTTGTATGGGTTCGAAAATAGTCAAGTAGTGTGGACTTGCCAGTTCCTGCCTTCCCGGTAATGAAAACATTTCTTGAGGTATTTTCCATCAATTCAAGAGCCTTTTGAAATTGTTCATTGAATTCTATTTTTTTTGATTTACTGAAATTCATCCTTTAACTCAAGAATGCCGTTAGAATAATGTATATTATTTTTCGATTCCTTAGCGTACCAAATATTCGTTATCTGTTAATCGTTATATATTATATCCGTAAAAAATTCTTGCGGATATGGGCAACGGACGCGAACTACGATCTATTTTGGACAATTTCTGAATTATTTGGGTTAAGTCATTTGAAATCTTTAAATAATGTTCTTTAAGTCTAAAAGAGCCAACGAAATCACACCACTTTTAAAATAACCTCTTCTAAACTTTTTATCTTTTTCATTGACGGTACTTCGTCAGGATAACCTATCCCAATTGTAGCGACTACTCTATATTTCTTGTTTATATTTAAGACCTTTCTTACATAACCCTCTCTTTGGTCGGTTTCTGGATGATAAACAGCATTCCAGCAGGCACCTAATCCTAAGGAATGCGCCTCAAGCAAAAGTAACATAATAGCACACGAACAGTCCTCTAACCAGTGATTACTTTTTTCTTCCTCAGCGAGTGCAACAATAGCGTAAGGAGCAGATTCTAAAAATTTCGAATAGGGCTGAGTTTTAGTAAGTTCTTTTATCTTATCCCTATTTTTTACTAAAATGAATAACCAAGGTTGAGAGTTTTTTGAAGAAGGAGCATAACAAGCAGCTTCAATGCACTTTCTGATCAGCCCTTCGTCAGGTATTTCCTCTTTATACCTTCTTATACTTCTTCTCGTTTTTATTATGTCGAATATATCATTCATAATAATCACCACCTCGGGGTTTTTACTTTATATTTTACTACCATTTTTTATTTACCCGCAAATATTGAAACGATATAAGAAGTATAAACAATTTCGTGATATATACTGTTATATACTGTTCGTTTAATAAACGGAATCTCTGAACGGTCAATGACTCTTTCGCGCGGACTTGCAAACTCAGCCTTTGGCTTCAAACATTGCAAATTCGATCTTTCAGGAACGCTTCTTTCGCCAAGATTGGTTACTAGAGATTTCGTAAAATCACTCAAAGACATCACTTTAACCTAAAAATATTCCGTAACGGAAAGGTAATGCTTTAACGATGTGTGGCACAACTTTTTGTATTTGTTAAATTTATCTTGTTAGATTTCCCTAACTTGACCAAAAACCAATCTGAAAAAGTTAAGATACAGCCTCAAAGCACAACAAAATCTATAGCAGAGAGCCGAAATTCTATGGGCAAAGATAATAAAAAGCTAAATAATATCTCGGCACAAAAGTCTTTAACTTATACACCATATTGACTTTTAGTTATAACAGAGATAACCTATTGTTAAATAATTACCTTTAATAATCCTTTTAAAAGGAGGATGTCATGGAAGAGGTAAAAAAGCCTATGGGGTGGAAAGAACTTTATCTAAAAGAAGATTGGTGGGCTATATACCTTGGACTGGGAATTGTAATTGCAGCTATAGTATTTTTTTATACGGGGAATCCTTTCCTAAAATTCATAAGTATTCTTCCTCCCACGTGGACAGAATCAGGAAAAGTCATTGAACATTTCTCAAGTAAAATCGGTTGGTACATATTACAATTCATAATCTGGCTAATAGTCTTCAGTGTAAGTACAAAGATTCTGGGATTCAAACAATCTGAATATATACCCTCTTTTATATTCCTCTATATCCTTTCAATTATTACTTTTATTATTGGAGAATATGAACATCTCAATAAATATGGATTCGAGGCACCACTTGTTGCACTTTTACTCGGACTTCTTATTTCAAACATTTTCAGATTGCCTAAATGGATGGACTCTGGGTTCAGAGTTGAATACTACATCAAAACAGGTATAGTTTTACTTGGTGCTACATTGCCATTCACACTTATAATATGGGCTGGTCCTGTTGCTTTTTTACAAGCAACTATAATTTCTGTCACAACATGTCTTACTATCTATTTTGCCGCAACAAAAATTTTTAAACTTGATCGAAGATTTGGTGCAGTACTCGGCGTTGGCGGAGCTATCTGCGGAGTTTCTGCAGCTATAGCAGTAGGGGGAGCGGTAAAGGCTAAAAAAGAGCATGTATCTGTTGCTATCGCCCTTGTAACGATATGGGCTATAATTATGATATTTTTTATCCCCTATTTTTCAAAATTATTAAATCTTCATCCTGCCCCTGTTGGCGCCTGGGTTGGATCATCAGAATTTGCGGACGCCGCCGGCTTTGCTGCTGCTGTAGCTTATGGTAATATGGTAGGTAACGAAGAACCAGCTATCAGAGCTTTTACCTTGATGAAGGTTATAGGTAGGGATATCTGGTTAGGTATATGGTCTTTTATGTTTGCGGTTATTGCTTGTATCAAATGGGAAAAAGAAGAATCGGGTACAAAGCCTGATATAGCTGAAATATGGTGGAGATTCCCTAAGTTTGTTCTTGGATTTCTTGTTGCATCGGTTATCATTACTATAATATCATCGGGTTATTCCATGGCTGATTATGATAAAATAGTTAAGCCTGAACTTATAAAACCTATTAAAAACCTGCGTTCGTGGACATTTATATTTTGCTTTCTTAGCATAGGACTGACCACAAGATTTCGCGAATTAGCGGCAATGGGGAAGAAACCATTTTGGGCATTCACCATAGGAGTTCTGGTAAACGCTGTTCTAGGTTTCATATTATCTATCATCATCTTAGGAAATTACTGGATTAACAAAACAGCTACGGGATTTTAAAGTTTTATCTACCCGAAAAAATGCGTTATTAGGTTCAAAGATGACTTGCAGGGATTGCAAATATTTTAATAACGATCCTAAATGGCTTGAAAAAGAACTTTCGGGTCTCAATGCATTAAGTTCTGCTTATAGTTCCGTGAGAGGGGAGGCGGGTATATGTATGAAACTCGATATTTATCTCTCTCCTATAAAAAAATGTAGACATTTTGAGCACCCTAAAAATTTAAATACTACTTACCCTTAATCACTTTTCTTACATAGAAAATTCTTTGAAAAACGGTAATATGTGTAAGTATTAGCATGATCCATAAAACAGGAATAAGCCATCCTGTCAAGATTCCAAATACGAGAAATATAATCCTCTCAGGTCTTTCCATTATTCCTACATGGCACGATGCTCCAAGCCCTTCTGCCCTCGCCCTTGTGTAACTTATTAAAAAGGCTCCTACTAAGGTCCCGATACAAAGAAAAGCACCTGTATGAGACCCCTTTTCTGCAAGATACCATGCAATGGCAAGAAAAATGAAGGCATCGGAATATCTATCAAGTACGGAGTCCAGAAATGCACCAAAGCGAGAAGTTATTCCTTTTGTTCTTGCAACAATACCATCCAGCATATCAAACAAACCGCCAATTAAAATAAGTACGCCTCCAACTTTGACATTATAGGTAATTACAAAGGCAGCAATAACAGTTACAAGAAATCCTGTAACTGTAAGAAAATTTGGACTTAAAGGTATTTTTTTAGTAAGGGGGCCAAGTGGTTTATCAAGAAAATGGCCTAACTTGGCACTTAACATCTACCTTTCTTTATTTCCTTTTATAAACTCTTCTACCATTTCTCTCGCTTGCTCGTCTGGAAATTGAACCAATGGGTGTTTCATGAAATATGCAGATGGAGAAATAAGGACTCCACCAATCTTCCTGTCTCGTGCTATTTTACAACATCTAATGGCATCTATAACTACGCCAGCACTATTTGGAGAGTCCTCAACAGAAAGTCTCATCTCAAGATTCACTGGAATATTTCCAAAACCCCGTCCTTCGATTCTTAAAAAACAAATTTTATTGTCCATTAGCCATGGAACATAGTCTGATGGTCCTATATGTATATTATCAGCCTGTAAAGGATTAATTAATTGTGATTGAACGGCTTCGGTCTTTGATATCTTTTTTGATGCAACTCTATTACGATTTAACATATTCAAAAAATCCGTATTGCCGCCAACATTTAACTGATATGTATTATCTATTTTAATACCTCTATCCTGAAACAGCTTTATTAAAGTCCTGTGGACTATTGTCGCCCCTATCTGGCTTTTTATGTCATCACCTATTATTGGTATCTTCTTTGATTTAAATCGTTCTGCCCATTTTTTGTCTGAAGCTATAAATACAGGAACACAATTAATAAAACTTACCCCACTTCTGAGACATGCCTCTGCATAAAAGGCAGTTGCCTTTTCAGAGCCTACCGGAAGATAGTTTAAAAGAATTTCAGCACCCGTGTCCTTCAAAACCTTTTCAACATCACACGCCTTTTTTCTCGCAACAACAAAGCTCCGTTCTTCAGGATAATCCTTCATATGCCTCGATACACCGTCAAGAACATTTCCCATTTTTACAGTAACCGGAATATCAGGAAAATCTTTATAAATTATCTTAGTGCAGTTAGGCTTTGCAAAAATTGCTTCTTTGAGTGGCTTATCCACTTTACGCTTGTCTATGTCAAAGGCTGCCACGAATTCAATATCAGCAGGAACATATCCACCAAGATCATAATGCATTAATCCTAATGAAGAGTCTGGATTATCAGGTCCGAGTTTTTTGTAATATTCAACTCCCTGAATTAAAGAACTTGCACAATTCCCGACCCCTGCAATTGCTACCTTAATCTTACCCATGTTTCCTCGCTTTTTTATGGATTCTACTGTGTAAGAGAATTATTAAGTCTTCAAGCTTTATATTAAATTCATCTAACAGATTGCTCATCGTTTCTTCACAATAAAGTAAAAATCGTTTCCATATCCTTTGAACCGTGTCTTTATCAAGTCCTGAGGCAATTGCTGCTTCCCTGAAACTCATGCCTTCGAGAAGATGAGATATTACCTCCTTTATCTTTGATTCCTTGGTATGGAGCCCAAAAAAAAATGTGCTTCTTCTCTCCGAAAATCTCGAATTACATGTCTTACATTTAAGAAGTTTTCTTTTATTTTTTCCATATTCATGATAAACGACAATATTTCCACGTCCTTTTTTACCATGATCCGAACAAGTTTCATTAGGACAAAAATAATCGGTTAACTTCAAAGAAATATTCATGCAGATTTATATACTAAAAGGCACTTTAATGTCAAGCAAAAAAATCAATAAAGTGGGGACATTTATAAATTGTGTCTTAATCCTATCTTGTTATATAACAATTGAAAATCTAAATTTTCCAGTACTAAATTCATTCCTCTTTCAACTTTTGACTTATCCCTCAATCTTAATCTGACCGATAGCTTTTCCAGTTTTTTTGCGATAGTATAAGTATCTTCGCGAACAATTATAATAGGAATATCTTTTTGCTCTGCTCTCGAAATAATTATCTCGCTTGGATAAAGCTCACCTGTTAAAATAAGACAAACTGAACCCGACTCAATCGCTGACAGTTGAATATCGGATCTATCTCCACCAACTATAACTGCATTGTTTCTGGTTTTTTTGAAATATTCAATTGCTTTATCAACCTGCATCGCGCCGATCAAGAAATGTTCTACGAGATTGCTAAGCTTATGATGACTACATAAAACCTTACCTCCAAGCATCTCGCTTAATTCTTCAACAGTTATAGAACCGACTATTGAATCATGAGGTATAACACCTATTACATCAATCTTTTTCCTTTTCAGGAAAGGCAACACATAATCCTCTGCACTCTGCTTATACTCCTCTGTTACCCTGTTTAAAATAACGCCGATAAAACTATCGCCCAAATCTTTTCTTGCCTGCATGATATAATCAACGATATATTCTCCTTCATATTTTACAACGATAACGGCCTTAGCTTTTAAACTTTTTATCACCTTTATCCCCTGAAGTCCGAGAAAACTGCCTGTATAAATACTTCCATATCCACCTATCAACATAACATCCTTATTTTTTGAAAGAATATCAAATGATTTGGTGATTTTCTTTAGTAATCCTTTTACATCTTTCATGTAACTTTTTACTGCAAGTTCTTGAGTTAATACAACAGGACATATCTCAGATAAAGGATCTTGCAATTGCAGTGCTCTATATATGCGCCAAGCATCGTTATCCGTAAGTATATTATCTACCTTCACGGGCAATATACCCACCGGTTTCATATAGCCTATACTGAAACCGTCTTTCTTTAACTTATATCCGATACCCAATGATACTAAACTCTTCCCTGTATAACCTCCGGTAGAGCCAATATACAAAGATATCATTTCATTCACCTCCTATAGTGAATCGCGCATCAATGGCAATTAAGCCTTCCCCTTTTTTTCTTACAAGTACTGGATTAATGTCTGCCTCCACAATTTGAGGGAAATCTACCGCCATCTGCGACAAGATTAATAAAGATTTTTCTATGGCTTCTATATCGGCTTCGGTTTCTCCTCTTACTCCTCTTAAAAGAGGAAATGCTTTTATCTCACGAACCATTTCATGAACATCCTCTTTACTTAAAGGTACAATCCTAAAGGAAATATCCCTCATTACTTCCACATAAATCCCGCCAAGCCCGAACATTATCATATGTCCGAATTGAGGATCACTGCTTATCCCCATTATTATCTCTTTACCCTCAGTTACCATTTCTTGAATTAAAACACCATATATAGTTGCTGTAGGCATAATATTCCGAACGTGAGTAGTAATGTCAAAAAAAGCATTTTCAACATCTTTTTTATTTTTTAAATTTATTCTGACGCCTCGTATGTCGCTTTTATGAATAATATGGGGTGACAGAATCTTCATTACGACAGGATAGCCTATCTTATTCGCAGAGATAACCGCCTCTTCTGGTGTTCTTGCAAATAGAGTCTTAGGCACCGAAAATCCGTATGCTTTCAAAATTTCATATGCTTCTTTATCGGTTAATCTATCACGCTTTTCCTCAATAGCTCTATCGAAAACTTTTTTAGCTCTTTCTTTAAAGCCTTCAAACTGTATATATGTTTTCTGCTTTTTCTTTATCCAAACATTGTAATGATACATTGCATATAATGTTGAGATGGCTTCTTCAGGATAACTGTAATTTGGAACATTATTCTGCATGAGAATCTTTACTCCGGGTTCTACTGTTTTCTTACCCATAAAAGACGTGAGAATTGGACGATCGATCTTTTTAGAAATATTTACTATCGCATTGGACGTAGCCTCTACATCTACAACAGCAGTCGGCGTTAAAAGAACAATTAAGGCATTTATTCTTTCATCATTTAAAATAGTATTAAGAGTTTTTTCATATCGTTCAGCACCAGCATCGCCAAGAATATCAATAGGATTATAGAATGATGCAACTGGTGGAAGAAAGGTTCTGAGCTTGTCAACTATCTCTTTATATAGCGGTATAAGCTGAAGACCTGTCTTATCACATGCATCAGCTGCGAGAATCCCTGGCCCTCCTGAATTCGTCACTATAACAACATTTGGTCCAAGGGGTAAAGGCTGATTGGCGAAAGCCAGAGCAAAATTAAATAGTTCATTAAGTGTATGAGCTCTGATCACACCGCTTTGTTTGAAGGCAGCATCAAATGCTGCTTCTCGGCCTGCGAGGGCTCCTGTATGGGAAGATGCTGCTTTTGCACCTGAACTTGTAATTCCGGCTTTTAATATTATTAAGGGTTTCTTTTTTGAAACCTCAGTTGCCACTTCCATAAATCTTTTCCCGTCATTAAGTCCTTCGATATAACCCAAAATTACTTTCGTTTTATCGTCTTGGGCTAATGCCTGCATAATGTCTGTATCAGATATATCCGCCTTGTTACCCATGCTAATGAATTTTGAAAAACCTATACCATCTGGTAAAGCTCGATCAAGAACCGCAAGACAAAGAGCACCAGATTGAGAAAAGAAACCGATGCTTCCCTGTGCTGGCATACCTGCAGCAAAAGTAGCATTAAGTCTTGAATAGGTATCAATTAGTCCAAGACAATTTGGTCCGATAAACCTGACCCCCGTCTCTTTTGCCTTTTTAATTAATTCGCTTTCGAGTTTAGAACCTTCTAATCCACTTTCTCTAAAACCTGCAGTAATGATTACAGCAGCACTGATTCCTTTTTTGCCACACTGTTCTATTACCTCAAGAACTCCCTTTGGCGGCACTGCTACAATAGCAAGATCAATTTCATCAGGAACATCAAGTAAGGAAGTATAAGTTTTTATACCGAGAATTTCTGTTGCAGACGGGTTTATTGGATAAATGGAACCCTTATATTCATATTGAATTATGTTTTTTAAAATGTCATAACCGACTTTGCCTGGCGTTCTTGAAGCTCCAACTACTGCAACTGATTTCGGATTAAAAAAATTTTCAAGCATATAAGATATTATCGGAATAATATTTCAATTTCAAGATAAAACAAAACTTGCTCCAATTTTTGTAGTAATTATATTACAGCGAAGTTTTTCATATTACTACGCAAATATTAGATGTTTTCCGATACCACAACTTTTTATATTGTGTTAGGCTTAAATCATAATTAACTGAGCTGAAAAGGAGGGTTTATGATACGAATTGAATGCCCTATATGTAAAAAAGATTCATATACCGCCTCAGTAGAGATATTCAGGCCGTGTCCATACTGTGGAAATCTTTTCAGTGGTAAGTATGGATCTTTGAAAAAAGAACATCTTGAAACAAATATCGCTATTCATTCTTTTATTTCTGACCACGGGAATATAATCTCAGCAAATACACAGGGCTTTTCTGAAAAAGAAATTGGAGTAAAAGAGTCAACGAAAATTCTGCTCACTGTATAAACTTTCATTGTCATATCGAAAGTATTTCCAGTGTTATTAATTCGATAGCCTTTAAAGGATCTGCCTGCTGGGTGATAGACCTTCCTATAACAATGTAATCTGCACCTGCTTTTATAGCTTCTTTAGGGGTAACAGTTCTTTTTTGATCATCAGGTGGTGTCCATGAAGGTCTAATACCAGGTGTAACTATAAGAAAACCTTTTCCACAATGATTCCTTATTGTTTCCGCCTCTTTTGCAGAGGCAATTACCCCATCCAATCCTGCCTTGAGCGCAAGTGCAGATAAATGTCTTACGTGCGTCTTAAGTCCATGCTGAATACCCAATTCATCCTTAAGAACCTCTTTTGATAAACTTGTAAGAATTGTTACTCCAAGTATCTTGGGTCTTTCCAAGTTCTCTTTAAGACACACTTCAACAACGCTATCCCTGCATCTTCTCATCATTTCCAGTCCACCAGATGTATGAAGGTTAAACATATGTACACCAAGTCTCGTAGCAACAATAGCTGCTTTTGAAACAGTATTGGGTATATCATGAAATTTTAGATCAAGAAAAACTTTTTTACCTCTTTTATTTATATCTTCGACAATCTTTGGGCCAGATGATAAAAAAAGCTCATACCCTATTTTAAAAATCCCAACATAATCCTGAAATTTATCTACTAACTCAAGTGCATAGTCATGTTCGTCAACATCGAGGGCAACTATCAATTTGTTACTTAATGGCATATTTAACGTCTTCCTCTATCACATCTTCGCAAGGGTTATTCCTTTTTGAGACTGATACTTGCCTGCTTTATCGGCATAGGAAACCTCACATATTTCAGAGGCTTGAATAAAAAGAAGTTGGGCTATTCCTTCATTCGCATATATCTTTGCTGGAAGAGGCGCTGTATTTGAAATTTCGATTGTTACATGACCTTCCCATTCGGGTTCCAGAGGTGTAACATTTATAATAATGCCACACCTTGCATAAGTTGACTTTCCCACACAGATTGCAAGCACATCTCGAGGTATCTTGAAATATTCAACTGATCTACCTAGTACAAATGAATTTGGTGGTATTATACATGCCTCTCCCTTAAAATCCACAAAACTATTAGGATCAAGTTTTTTAGGATCGATTATAGTAGTGTTGATTCTTGTGAATACTTTAAACTCATCTGCCACTCTCATATCATATCCATATGAACTTACTCCATATGAGATAACACCCTTACTAACTTGCTTCTTATTGAAAGGCACAATCATCCCTTTTTTTGCCATTTCTTTTATCCATCTGTCATTTTTAAGCACGCCTACTCCCTCTTCTGAAAATTTTCTGATCTTGCAAACGCAATGAATTTGGAAAAGAAACTAACCTCCAATCATCACAAAAATTGAAATTTTATCTAAGATCTTTCCATCGATTGAGAGTTTCAAGATTATCTATATCGTACCATACAGGTAATATGTGATAGTTTATCTGCTCTTTTTCTGCAATCCTTAAAGTGTCCAGAAAGACTTTGCTACTTCCCCATCTTATATTGTTATAAAATAAACTCTTAAAAAGTTTGCCAAGACCTATGAGATAATATCCACCATCTTCAGAAGGACCAATTACGAGTTCATAATCTTCGAGTAGATTACATGCATCGATAATAAAAGATAATGGCACATCGGGCGAATCTACTCCAATTAATAATACCCTTTTATACCCCTTTTTCAACAAATAACTGATTGCATTATACATTTTCTCACCAAGATTATAACCTTTTTGTAAAATAAGGGGTATATTGTTATGAAAATTTTTCAAATACAAAGAATTACCATCATAAAAACCGTAAAGATTTATTTGACGAAGCGTAGATACTCTTTTTAAGGTTGTGTGTAACATATTCTTGTATTCCTCTAAAGCTGCTCTGTTACCAATCTCTTTAGCAAGCCTTCTCTTAACCTTGCCATATTCTGGGACTCTAAAAAAAACACCGAGAGCGCAATTCGTTTCCATTTATTGATTTCTATATTACGTTGTTTATTACTTCTGTATTTTCTCTATACTGTATTATTTATAAAATTTTATTAGAATCTCGGGTCTGACGCCCATTAAAAAACTTAAAACAATAAAAGAATTTCTTAACCCGAGTAATATTGGCAAAAAAGGATATCGTTTCTTGTACCTTCTTGACGAAACAGTTATTTTATAAGGCAAACACTTCAGTTTACCATACTTTCTAATCCTGATAACAAAGTCAAGGTCCTCAAGGAAAGGGTATTCTAAAAATCCTCCCATTTCTTTAAAAAACTTTTTTTTCACTATCAGAGCCTGGTCTCCATAAGGTAAAGAAAAAATTCTGGATCGCAAATTTGCCGTTAACTCAATAATTTTTATAGAGAATGAATTATCATCGAATTTCAACCTGAAGAAAGCCGCTGGCCAGTTTTCTAAAAAATTCTCATAAAGAAAATCTTTATTAAAATTATCCTCGAAAAAACAATCGGCATGCAAAAATAAAAGTAAGTCACCTCTTGCCAAAGAAGCACCTATATTCATCTGTAGCCCTCTTCCTCTTTTTGAATCTACTACCAAAGCCCCTGCCTGTTTCGCATACTCTTTTGTTTTGTCCGAACTACCTCCATCCACAACTATTATCTCCACAGGGTTAAATTTTTTTACTGAGTCTATACATTTTTTTATATTTTTCTCTTCGTTTAAAGCAGGAATAATTACAGAAATATCATGTTTGATATGCGATAAGGTTTTAACTAATCTTTTTTCTTCCTTTAAAAAATTCATTAAACTAAAAATAACTTTTTGGCTTCAGTAAATATGACATGATATCTTAACGAAAGCGGATATAATGCTAATGAGAAATCATACAAGACTACGAAATACTTATTGTTGCTTTAAAATTCGTTTTCCCCTCCTTAACCTTTTTTTCTTTGGCTTATCATTATAATCACCTTCCAAACCCTCTTGCATTGATAAATACTGATTGAAATAGCCCAATGTTTCCTTTGCCACATCTTCCTGAAGTTTTTGTATTGCAAATCCAGCATGCACAATAACATAATCTCCAATACTCACAGGTTCTTCGAGTAACATAAGACTTATATCACGCTGAGCACCATAAACATCTACAGTCGCTTTCGAATCTTCAATCTTTATTATTTTTGATGGTATTGCAAGACACATAAAATTTCCCTCCTGGTTTTTAAATATTTACTTTATTATTTTATAGTGAAAATTCCTATTAGGCAATAGACCTTAAATATTCCCAAAAAAACCTATAGGTCTCATTTTTTTTATCGAAATTATCTATTAGACATATATGTTTTTTTTATTTAAATATAAATAAATGTCTTTTCTTTGGAGGTGGCATATTGTTTATTAAAGGGGCCTTGAATTTCACTAAAAAATTTGTATCTTCACCGCTATCCTATATTACCGTTAGATTAATTCTCGGCTCTGTCTTCGCTTATGCAGGCTTTGTAAAGCTCTTGGATCCTAAAGCCTTCGCATCTATTATTTCACAATATGGGTTGGTTCCTCAATCTTTATTGGTTTTTGTTGCTATAGGACTACCTCTGATCGAACTTTTAGCAGGTCTTGGCCTTATTTTTAATATAAGGGGAAGCCTTACCGCTATTTTTGGTTTGCTTGTTATGTTCATTTTTGTTCTATGGTATGGCATACTTCGTGACTTAAACATTGATTGTGGATGTTTTACCGTCGAGGAACTTAAGGGCATTAACAGCTTGAAACAGGCTTTTTATCGCGACATCATAATGATCATCGGAATCCTCTATTTGTTTATTTACAAGCGAATAAAAATTGAAAAAAGGGAAATCCATTTTCCGTTTCTAAATAAATTTAATTTCAGGAGGTTTCAAAATGACACGTAGCTTAAAATCGTTTTGTACAATTCTTGTTACTTCAATTTTTGTTCTGGTTTTTGTTGGTAGTAGTTTCGCCCTCTGGGAAACTAAAGAACTGGAATATGAAAAAATTGCTGTAAAATTTGCGCGTGAAGTAGAACGTGGTGGATATAAAATAATATCCACGGAAGAACTTAAACAATGGAGTGACCAGAAAAAAGATATGCTCATAGTTGATACAATGCCTTATGAAGACAGCTATAAAAAACAGCATATTCCGGGAGCTGTTCAATTCGAATTCCCTATTCCTGAACTTACAAGCCTCGATGAAAAAACAAAGGAAGCTTATGAAAAGCTACTCGGAAATGACAAAAACCGCACAATAGTAATTTATTGTGGTTTTGTAAAATGCACACGGAGTCATAACGGGGCTATGTGGGCTGTTAAACTTGGATACAAAAATGTTTATAGATATCCTGGAGGCATTAAGGCTTGGAAAGAAGCTGGTTATCCAATGGAAAAAGGGAAATAATCCCTCCTTACTGTTATGAGGTGGGGTTTTGGTAAATTCATCCCACCTCAACCATGTTTTTTATTTAAAAAGAATAATACACACATTGCTCAAAAAAGAAATTTGTTTTACGTATACGTTGTCTGTATCCGTAAAAGGATATTTTATATGCTGATAATGCTTAACAGATAGCTAAACATACAGTACACTGATGAATCGAAAAATATAATTTGTGCAACATGTGCATCTTTCTAACTGCATTTTTTTGAGTTAGGAAAGAATCACCAGTACAATATGGTTAACAGGCGTTCTTTTTTAAAAAAGATGTTTTTGGGGCTCACGGGGCTTGCTGCATTATCGCTCCCCTCTTATTCATTTGAGAACTTATCAATCAATCAAAAAAAAATTGATCTTCCAACTAAATACCACCCCTTAAACATTGATTTACAGAATAAGAAAGTATTTATATATACAGAGGTAAATGTTAAAAGTCTATATAAAACAAATCCCCATTGGGGCGTTGTATTCAAAGATGGTAAGTTTTCAGAAAAAGCAATCTTGAAATCATATGTTACCCCTTTGGACTTTTATGATGCACTTATTCAAATAGGAGCAAAACCGGGAAATAATTTAACAAAAAATAGTTATGGTGAATTTGTAAAGGGGGATGAATTAGATATAATTGCATTATTACAGGATATTAATAAAAGGTTCTCTTTAAATGCTATCTTTTATGATTCTACAGGCAGAGGCTTTAATATACGCTTTGGTGGGAATAGAAAGGCATCAATTGAAGAAAACACCGGATGTATTACTTGTCTCGAGAGTTGCTGGATTGGTATTACGAGTAACGCAGCATATCCAACAATAGGTTCTTTCAAACGGTTAATCAGCCCAAATTCCCATTTTAGAGGAAAAGCAGATGTTCTTCCAGCGACGGAGAACTCACCTGTAATTTTGGTTTATGGCTTAAGGAGTAAATAGATTTGCGGATAACAATATACGATACTCTATTTAACGAAGAGATAAATTTAAAAAGAGCAGATAAAATTTTAAACACTTAATGAAGATAGATCCAAAAATAATTGATATAGCTAATAAGGTTTTAAATGGTGAATTTCTCAAAAGAGACGACATTATTTACCTTCTCAAAGTTAAATCTCATTCTATTGAGGCTGGATTTATTATGGCCTTTGCAGATACTTTAAATCGTGAGGTATCAGACGGTAAGGCCGAGGTTCATGCTCAAATAGGTCTCAATTTATCACCCTGTCCTAATAATTGCTCGTTTTGTTCATTTGCTGCAAAAAATAAAGTCTTCAGAGAGAACTATGAACTTGATATTGAAGATATTATTGATTTTTCACTTAAGGCAGAAAGTGATGGTGCAAATGCTATATTCTTTATGACTACAGGCGACTATCCTTTTAGCAAATTCATTGAAATATCTAAAGAAGTCAGAAAAAAACTTAAATCTGATACTGTTATGATTGCAAACATAGGAGATTTTGACTATAAAGAGGCTAAACAATTAAAGGACGTTGGCTATACAGGTATTTATCATGCGGTAAGAATGGGTGAGGGTAGAGATACACAAATTAGTCCAGAAACTCGCTTAAAAACTATTAGAAATGCACAAGAAGCAGGATTGAAAATTGGTACGTGTGTGGAACCAATAGGCCCAGAACATTCAATTGATGAAATTGCAGAAAAAATACTTATAGCAAGAGATATAAGACCCTGTTTTAGTGGGGCAATGAGAAGAATAAATATCCCAAATTCAAAAATGGAAAAGTATGGAATGATAAGCGAATATAGATTAGCATTCATGGTCTCGGTAGTTCGTCTGGCTATGGGGTTAAATCTTATTGGCAATTGTACTCATGAACCAAATGTATCGGGCGCCACAGCAGGTGCAAATCTGTTCTGGGCTGAAGCAGGAACAAACCCGCGCGACACAGAATCAGACACATCAAAAGGAAGGGGTTTTGATATAAAAAACTGTATAAAATTATTTAAAGAAGCTGACTTCGACATTTTAAGCGGACCTTCTTTGATTTATAATAGAGTTACAAAAAGTACACTTTAGGGAAATGGGAACATGAACGTCATATGGGCTAATCAAAAACTCAGAAAAACAAAAATTAAGATTATACAGATTAATTTAGGAAACAAGTGTAATCAAAGCTGTTCTCATTGTCATATCGGTGCCTCGCCTAATGGTAAAAAAAATATGGATTACGATGTGGCAAGCAGAGTTCTAACTAAAATACTCAATCTTGACTTAGATACTATCGAATTTACAGGAGGTGCACCTGAATTAAATCCGAATCTTCCCATATTTCTTGAAAAGCTTTATAGATACGGTAAAAAAACTACAGTAAGAACTAATCTCACGGTTTTAGATATTCCAGAATATGCTTTCTACATAGATTTATATAAAGAATTTAAAGTCAAAATCGTAGCCTCACTCCCGAGTTGTTTAAAGGAACTCACTGATAACCAAAGGGGAATTGGCGTTTTTGATAAGAGCATAAAGATACTAAAAAAATTGAATCAAGTTGGATATGGAACAGATGGTTTAATTCTTGATCTGGTTTACAACCCTCAGGGTATTATTCTCCCTCCACCTCAAGAAGAATTAGAAAAAGATTATAAAAAAATTCTAAAAAATTTATATAATATCACATTTAATAACCTGATCACGATAACAAATACTCCCATCGGAGGATTCAAAAAGTACCTCGTCAATGAGCAAAAATATGACGCTTATCTGAAGCTACTCATAGATAATTTTAATTCCGAGACCTTAGACGACGTCATGTGTAGACATCTAATATCAGTAGACTATCAAGGTTTTGTTTATGATTGCGATTTTAACCTTGCCCTTGGCATAAGAGTAAAGGATTATGAGGAAGAAAGATTCTGGGACATCGATTTCGAAAAATTTAATCCAGAAATCACTTGTCGTGAGCATTGTTATGCATGTACTGTTAACCAAGGTAGCAGTTGTCATGGAGTTCTAATAAAAAATCAACAAGACTCGGACATCAAAAAGACAGTAAAAAAGTATTACGGAGCAGAGTTAAAAAGCACATCGGATCTTAAGGCAGGTGTTTGCTGCAATATAGATGCTACTCCTCAATATATTAAGGAAATCCTACCTTATATTGCAGACGAGGTAAAAGAAAGATATTATGGATGTGGTTCACCTATACCATTAGTTTTAAGGAATTTAAAAGTTCTTGACTTAGGCTGTGGGACAGGAAGAGACTGTTATGTTCTCTCTAAACTCGTTGGAGAAAATGGAATTGTCTATGGTATTGATATGACAGATGAACAGATAGAGATAGCTAAGAGATATCTTGATTTGCAAACGAGGATATTCGGATATGAAAAACCTAATTTGATCTTTATCCATGATTATATAGAAAATATTGAAAACTATATATCTGAAAACTCACTTGATCTTGTTGTTTCAAATTGTGTTGTCAATCTTCTCGAGGATAAAGAAAAAATTCTACAATCTGTATATAGAATATTAAAATTTGGTGGTGAGTTCTTTTTTTCAGATATATATTCAGATAGGAGATTACCTCAAGAATTAAGTAAAAATCCTGTTCTTTATAGCGAATGTCTCGGAGGAGCACTTTACTGGAAGGACTTTGAGAGACTTGCAAGAAAGACAGGCTTTGTAGATCCACGAATCTTTTCAAAAAAAGCTGTTGAAATCGCTAACGAAGAAATAAAAAGACTCATAGGGAATATTACATTCTACTCAATAACTTACCGCCTTTGGAAAATACCAGAACTCGAAGATGCTTGCGAAGATTATGGTCACATTGCTATTTATAATGGTGGAATCCCCGATTCTCCTTTTCAATTTCAACTTGACAATACACACGTCTTCGAAAAAGACAAACCTGAAAGGGTATGTGGTAATACAGCATTAATGCTTTCAAAAACGAGATTTGCTGATTATTTTAAGGTTATTGGAAATTTCGAGCAACACTTTGGTGAATTCAAGGATTGTAATACTTCGAAAAATCGTGAACAAAAAAACGAAAGCAGAGAGGAATGCACTTGTCGCTAAAATATTCATTATTGTTGTAATAAAAACTTTCTAACTTCACCTATTCTCATTGTAATTTTGTTTGTATCAAGGTATTCCACAAAATGTATCGCATTTTTCCTTGTTGCTCCAGTAATTTTTTTGAATTCAGACAACTGCATTTCAGCCTTTTCAGAGAAAAACTTCTTAAGAATCTCAAACATATTCCTCTTTGCGGAAGGCGTTATATAAACCGAATCCGTTATTCTAACGAGTTTTTCCTCTCTTACCATTATCCTCAGTAAATCTGTAAGAATTTTTAAATCTATATTCAGAGATTTTGATAATTCTTCTCTTGTTGGTGGATTAAGCCCGCTTTTTTCTAAAATTTCGTATATATCGTTTTTCAGCCTTTCATTTTCTCGAGATAAAATTAAATTAAAGGTTTTAAGTCGAACTATATCATTTTCAATAACAATATCATCTATTATCTTCAAAACATTAACAAATAATTTATGATTAATGTTTATCTTTGTTTTAAGTTCTTCTTTATGAATTCCAAGTTTTAAGGGATTCTTGTTATGAAATTCTTTAACTATCTTTACAATAGTCTCTCTTAAAAAATTATAATTATCGTTGTGGAACAATATATCCTCAAACTGTAAAACCATATTATTCTTTATTAAAAAACCCAATGAGTTCCTTAATTCCCTTATATCTTCGTTAATCCATCCGTCTAATAAACTAACTTTAAATCCATTTATTCCGCTCCTTCTTATTTTTATAGCCAATTTTTCGGAAACAGATCCTGTCTCCAATATCTTTAAATCCGTAAGTGCCTTTTTATGACTCATTTTATATGAATTTGGATCAAGGACCTCCCCTCCACCGATGGTTTCTATTGGAGAAAATCGTCTTATAATATATCTGTCTTTTGCCAAGGTAACTATAGGGTGTGTAAGCCTAAATTGGCAGTAGCATTTCTCACCCGGTTTGACTTCATTTCTACCATAAAGAACTATTCTTGCTATTGATTCCGAGGTGCCTATGTATAGGTGCACAAAATCTCTATTTTTTAATATAGGTGCACTTGGAAGAAGCTTTAAATTTGCATCGATAATCTTCGAAGGCATAATTTTTTCAGGCAATACAACCACATCACCCCTCTTTAATTGTTGCTTTTCAACTCCTTGAAGATTTATTGCAACTCTTTGACCAGCAATCGCGGTCTTTATTGGCCTTCCATGACTATGAAGACCCCTGACCTTGCTTTTTATGGCACTTGGCAGTATTTCTACTGTGTCACCGCTCGAAAGTGTTCCTGAAACAACGGTCCCTGTTACAACTGTGCCCAAGCCCTTCAATGTAAAAACTCTATCAATTGGAAGTCTAAAAATACCATTTGGAAGTTTTGGACTTATTTTTAAAGCAACATCTTTGATCTTCTCTTTTAGCAATTCAATATTCCACAACGTTTTTGAAGATATAAAAATTATTTCTGCCTTTTCCAAAAAAGTTCCCCTTATAAAATCAACCACTTCGCTCTTAATGATCTCGAGCCAGTCATTATCAACAAGATCTGCCTTTGTAATTGCAATAAGTCCTGCTTGTATTTTCAGCAATTCACAAATATATAGATGTTCATACGTTTGTGGCATTATACCTTCATCCGCTGCAATTACAAAAAGCACTATATCTATACCACCTGCACCAGCAAGCATATTTCTGATAAGTCGTTCATGGCCTGGTACATCTATAATTCCCACAGTCAAACCATCTGAATATTTAAGATCGGCAAAGCCTAAATCAATGGTCATTCCTCTTTCTTTTTCTTCTTTAAGTCTATCAGGATCAATTCCAGTTAGTGCCTTAACAAGCGCACTTTTTCCGTGATCAATATGCCCTGCTGTTCCAAGAATTACATATCGATTATTTGCACTCATTTACCTTGATTTTTTATCAGTTAGCTATTTTACGATTCGATACTTTTGGAGAGGGGTAGTGGGAATCGAACCCGACCCGTGCACCCTTAGAAAGACACGTCTCTGGTTTTGCAGACCAGGCGGGGCACCAGCCCCGTTACCCCTCGTAATACTATAATATAGATGTTACCTATTAATCAAATAGATAATATCTATATCTATTAGTATAATTTATTGAATAAATTTTATAGTTATTCTCAATATGTTTCACGTTTTTAATAGAAAATAAATATTAGATATATATATTTTTTAAATGTTAAATTATTTAAATTTTAATTTATGAAGGGTGTCTATCATGAAAGTTGCCTATATATTTTCAACAAATATCGCACATTATATTTTGAACAACATGATTGTTCCTCAACTCGAAAAAGATTCACATGGTGCTGATGTCATCGGTATGTTTTTCTTCACGGATAATACTTTTTTGCTCGTCAGGGGAAATGATATTGGAGAAAGACTCTCAACAATTGCTAAAGACAGAGGCATGTTACTAATGGCATGTGATAAATGTGCTATTGAACGAAAAATTGATAACGAACTCGTAGATGGTGCAGTAATAGGTTGTTTTCCTGATCTATATAAGGCATTGACAGACGTAGGAGGAGTGGATCAGGTAATAACGCTATAGTAAAGGATTTCTTCAAATTCTAAACAAAAATTAATGATAGGGAACGAATTAAAAAAAAGGGATTTCTCAAATCTCAAAGTAAGTTCTACTTTACTGAATCAACTTACTGAAATATCAGAAAAATGTATTAAATGTAAACTTTGTCAAAAAGAGTGTGAATTCCTTCGAAGATATGGAAAGCCTAAAGACATTGCCGACTCATTTGACCCATCAAATAAAATTCATCAAGCGATGCCATTTGAGTGTAGCCTATGTCAACTCTGTGCCGCAGTTTGCCCTGTAAAGATAAATCCCGCTGAGATGTTTTTAGAAATGAGAAAAGAGACTGTTAAGTCAGGCAATGGCGATTTCCCTGAACACTCAGTAATACTTGCTTATGAAAGGCGTGGGACATCAAAAAGATATACATATTATGCAATTCCGAAAGATTGCGACACTATCTTTTTTCCTGGTTGCACATTACCCGGAACAAGACCTGATAAGGTCAAAAGACTATACGAAGACCTCAAGAAAAATATACCTCATCTTGGTATAGTTCTTGACTGTTGTACGAAACCTTCACATGATCTTGGAAGACAGGATTATTTTACAGCTATGTTTCAGGAAATGAAGGATTATCTTCTAAAAAATGGGATTAGAAGGGTTATTGTAGCCTGTCCTAATTGTTACAAAATCTTCAGCAAATATGGTGATGAACTTTCTGTTATGACTGCTTATGAATTTATGTTAAAAAATAGGATATCACCTCCGGAAAATATAATAGATAGTTCAATCACAATACACGATCCGTGTGCACTACGATTTGAAGAGTCAATACAAAACTTTATAAGAGAAATAATCTATAAGAATGGGTTAAATATAGAGGAGATGCCTCATAGTAGAAAGAAAACCTTTTGTTGTGGAGAGGGTGGAGCAGTTGGATTTTTAAATCCAGATCTTGCTAACAAATGGAGGTATCTGAGGAAAAAAGAAGCCAATAATAAAAAAATAATTACTTATTGTGCTGGCTGTGCAAACTTTCTGAATTCTATTACTCCAACACATCATGTTGTTGATTTGATTTTTGAACCAGAGGCTACAATGGTTGGCAAAGTCAAAGTTTCAAAGCCACCTTTTACTTATGTAAACCGATTAAAATTAAAAAAACATTTTAAAAACACAATAGATGCAACTTTAACACGCGAAAGAACGTTCACATACGAAAAAGAAAAAAATAAAAAAGGTGGAAGTTTTTTAAAACGAATATTTTTCCTTCTATTTCTTATTTCTGCAATTATTGTTATACGGTTTACAGATACTACCCAGTATCTTGAACAAGAAACCCTAAGACAAACCATCCAAGGATATGGATCACTTGCACCGATCGTCTACATGTTGTTGTATGCTATAGCACCTTCGCTACTTCTTCCAGGATTACCGATAACAATAGTAGGCGGTATCTTATTCGGTCCTTTTTGGGGTGTTGTATATACAATAACCAGTGCTACATTAGGTGCGTGCATAGCCTTTCTTGTATCACGGTATATAGCGAGGGATTGGATTTCAAAAAAATTGAGAAGTCCTAAGTGGAGACAACTTGATGAGGGGGTTCAAACCCATGGCTGGAAAATAGTTGCTTTTACGCGATTAATACCATTATTCCCATTTAATCTTTTAAATTATGCATTCGGTCTTACAAAGATCAAATTTTCGCATTATGCTATCACAACTTTTATCTGTATGCTTCCAGCGTGTATCGCTTATATAGTCTTTTCGAGTTCTTTATTAGATATTATAAAAGGAAAAATTTCATATACATTTATCATAGGTTTAATACTGATTATTTTGGTCTCATTAATACCACTTTTTTATAAAAAATATAAAGCTAAAAGAGATGTAGAAAGTTAGATGTTGAACTCAAGAAAAAAAATATTGTTATGGAAAGGCATTTCATTGTCTGTTCTTGTAATATTGCTTGCACTTACAATTTTTTTAATACGTCATTATTTTTATATCTTTGATTCTTATTATTATACTGCAGAGTTTCATTATTTATTTGTGACTAATAATCTAAAACATGAAAATGTAAAATTATTTAAGGACTATTTTCAATCGATGGGGTCCTTCATAAAAGTATTTTTCTTTCTATTTTTTTCGTATTTTATACAAAACTCTCTCATACCCTTTTCCAAACCCATTCTTGCTATATCGACAATTTATGCCTTTGGAATAATAAAAGGATTAATTCTTAATTATACTAACCTTATTTTGATAGGAATAACTTTTTTCGGAATTGGCATTTTTTTTCTTGGTGATCTATTACCAGTTTTTCAAAATAAATTCATTTCATTGAAAAAAGTAACTTACTTCTCAGACAAAATTTTTACAAAAATCTTTTTTACATTGGCTTTTACGATTCCTTTTATTCCTGTATCTATAACTTCTTTAAGTGGAGCGTTGATAAAAACACCCTTTAGACGAATTATTTTAATGATGATTTTTGGCAATGCCCTCAAATTATGCTGGATTTCTTACACATTGTTAATTAAAGCATAAACTATGTTACCGAATAAAATAAAAACTCTTCAAAATAAAATCTTAATAATATAGGGAGGATAGACCATGAAAGAAAATGACAAAGAAAAAAGTTGTGAATGTTGTTCTGATCCATATTCCGTTCTTATAAGCAAAAAATTGTCGAGCAAAAATAATCCAGATAAAACAGTAGGAATACATAGGTCAGATTTTCTCAAGGTGATAGGATTAGGCTTTCTGGGCTTAAGCTCGGTAGCAGGAACAAAATCTTTTGCTTATGCTGAGAAAAATAAAAATTTAAGAATAATTAAAGGCATAGAAGATAGAATGATTATCGACAAAGAAAATAAAGAACTTCGTATTTCTGCAACTGTAACAAAGGATAGTTCAAAGCCTGCTGTTGCTGATTGGGGACGCCGTTTCCAAGCATTTTTTGGCTCGAAGGGGGGTAAAATGGAGCCATATTTTGTCTTTACAACTGATGTTTCCAGATCTGAAATTAATAAGGCTCTTCAGGAAATCGGAGTAAAATCGAGAAGACAAATTCCAATGGAAGAAGTTAAGCTTCGAACAGGATTAAAACCTACAACTACAAAAGACGATTATCTGCAGGGTGACCCTATTATAGTTACTATAAGATTTAAAAAAGGTACTATGATAGTAGAGGCCGCGCTGGAGGATTTTATTGATGAGAAAATTATCGTAGAAGGACATGAAGTTATTAAACCTTATACACCCCATTTTATTTATCACGGAACTGCTGAGACGATTGATTTTCCGTCAGGTTGCATCGTATGTCCTTCTGATTGTAATGGTGGAATTATCACTGACAACGTCCTTCCTCTTAAAACAACGGTCAATTACTATAAAGTAAACTGGGATAGAATGCCTCCTGTAGGATCAAAGGTCGAAGTAGCATTAAAATCTATATATGGCCCATATAGACTATCTTCAACAAGGGTTTAAGGTTAATTAATTGGCGCCTTGGTTTTATTTCAGGGCGCCTTCTTTAAAATTTAAATATACGCTCGAAGAAATTTTTCAGCTGTTTCAAAAGCAAACTCATCAAGAAATTGCTGGATTGACTTTATATCAACAGTTACACTCCCATCCATTTCTTGATAATTTTTGCTTAAAACACAGTCTAACTGTTGCTCACCTTCACCCCACTTTTGACCAATGATTGATTCAACTGTTTTACCTGATTGCATGTACCTCAATGGGAGAAAAAGTTCTATATCAAATCTCTTCAAAAAACCTACATATGCATCAAGGGCTGCCTTGATTTGATTAATCTTGATCTTTCCATCATGAGACTCCCTCTCTCCGCCGATAATAAGTTTACATTTTAACTTTTTCGAAATAGGTATTCTTATAACATGAAAGTAAAGGTGGCATCCTATACAATGAGAATAAAATCCAAATTTCTTAAAAAAATGGGTTGAATATCTACCGCAAAGAGTCCACCAGAATCTTGGAGAACCTAAAATTACCGGATTATAAATTCTCACGTCCTGTGTCCTAAATTTGTCTTTTAAAATATCTATACCTTTCATGGGGAAATTCCAGTCACCATATTCCGTTCCCGTATAGGCTATTGTTGGTAAAACAGCTTTTATATTACGCATTTCGCATGCACGAATGATCGCCGCGATGCTATCTCTCCCTGCTACTTCGGCAATCGCAAAATGTTCAATTTTTCTGATTTCATCTACTGTCGAAGGAAGTAGCATCCATTCAGGAAAATCAATAATTAACTCTGGCTTATCTGCTAGTATTTTTAGAAATCTTTGATCCACGTCTTTCTTTAATTTTTAAAGGCTTATATTTCCCAGGATAATATGGCTGGTCAGTAGGGGTATCCATAAGTCCTTGCATCTTTGCTCTATCAAGAAAATTTAGAACAAGATACATCAATTCTTTACCCTTAACAAGTCCTAACCCTCCCTCTGCACAGGCTATTTCGTTAAAATGTCTAACTTCGTCTCGTCGCACATTTTTGCCTACCATAGTAAGTGGAATAGTTTCGCCAGAATGAATCATAATCCCTCTGCTCGCTGTTGAATGATCAGCAGTTATAACAAGCAAAATTTCGTCATCGGATACAATTTCATTAATGGTAAATAACATTGCTCGGTCAATTGCCTCAATAACTTCTTTCTTATACCAGGGATTTTTTGTATGTCCTGCTTCGTCGGGCATCTTCGTATGGACATGGATAAAATCATAATCAACTGCCTCCTTCGCCAGATGTAAACGATATTTAAGGTCTTCTTCTGTATTACCTGTATCTTTAACTTTTATCGTATCTATTCCCAATTCCATACATAATCCTTTATAGATTGACCCAGATGAAATAGACAGACCTCTCAACCCCCACCTTTCGAAAAAATTTTGGAGTTTCCTTTTTTTTCCTGCCCTCTGTGTTACGAGTGCATTTATAGGTAATAAGTTTCTTTTTACCCTCTCTTTATTTATGTCGTGTTCAGATAAGGTTCGATAACACCATCTAAGATAATTATTTAGTACGTCCGCAGTATTCTCCGCCCTATTATCAGCTCTTTTATTAATCAAGGGTCTAACTTCAATTATTGGCCTACCCTCATAAATAGGATCAGAATCTGTAATATGCTCAGATACTTTTCCTTTTAAAACGAGAAAGCCGTTAATTCCTTTTGAATGTATAAGACTCAATTCGATCCCCTTTCCCTTAAATTTATTTATGCTCTTTTTAAGTATGAGTGCTTCTTTTTCAAGAATTTCAGGCCATCCATAATTCAAAATAAGATTATCGTCTTTCTCCTCGACCGAACAAAGATGGCATAAAATCGCAACATCATTTTTATCTACTTTTATTCCCTCCCCAATTGCTTCTATATATCCCCTTCCTGGAAAATCCTCTAAATCATAGCCGAATATCAAAAAATGTGCAGTTTCACTGGGCATAGGTATTCCCTGCATATAACTATGATACAAACCGTTCATCCCAATAGTTGCAAGGTAATCGAGATTAGGGGTATAAGCAACATAAAGAGGGGTTTTACCGTTAAAACATTCATGCCCCCTGTCTCCGATACCATCTAAAATCACCATAATGCAACGCATATCAATTCATAGGATAATAATTTCAATATTGTAAGAAAGTCAAATGCTCCTCTGAAATCTTTAAAAACATCTATAAACAAGATAAAAATTATTAAAAATCCCTATTTGACACAAAAAAACTATAATCATATTATAGAACTATGTTGATTGATATGCATATACATACGCAGTTTTCACCTTGTAGCATAATAAACATCCCTCAACTAATTGCAAAAGCTAAAGCGAAAGGGCTTGATGGCATTTGTATTACTGATCACGATACAATGGCATCAAAATCGGTGTTAGAGAATCTTAAAATTTCTGATATATGTGTACTCGTGGGAATAGAATACACCACCTCAAAGGGTGACTTTTTAATATTCGGACCAACTGATCATATACCCCTCAGGATGCCTTTAGAAAGTATTTTATCATGGATTAAAAAAGAAGGGGGAGTTGTTATTCCTGCTCACCCTTTCCGTAAAAGCAGACCAGCAGATATTAACGTTTTATCCCTGTTCAATATAATTGAGGTTTTGAATGGCAGAAACCTTCCCTCTGAGAATAATCATTGTAAAGAATGGATAAAGACAAACGGTAAGAATATTAAACAAATAGGAGGTAGCGATGCACATACTTTTGAAGAAATAGGCAATGTAGTTACAGTCTTCGAAAAAAATATTTACTGTCTTGACGATTTGATAAGGGAGCTTCTGGATGGAAGATACGCGCCGAAGCAAGGATAGTCATATCTTATAATCTAATTCTCTAGATTTTCGCCATCAAATTTTTATATATTGCACTTTAACCTTCTTATAGTATTAAATATTAAATTATGTCCGAATTAACTCCCTTGATGAAGCAATATTTTAGTATCAAAGAAAGATATAAAGATGCGATCCTCTTTTTTAGGCTCGGAGATTTTTACGAAATGTTTGGAGAAGATGCCGAAATAGCCTCCAGAATACTTCAGATAACCTTAACAACACGTGACAAAACAAAAGAAAACCCTATCCCAATGTGTGGTATTCCATATTTTGCCGCAGAATCTTATATCTTAAAATTGATAAAGGCAGGTTATAAGGTAGCCATATGTGAACAAGTTGAAGACCCTAAAGAAGCGAAAGGTATTGTTGAAAGAGATATTGTAAGGGTTATAACACCTGGAACATATTTTCCAGAAAACCCTAAAGAAAATGTTTATATCCTAAGTCTTTTGCCATTTGGTAACAAACATGGCATCGCAGTTGCTGATATTTCAACAGGAGAATTTATCATTTATGAAACTGATAGAAATATCGAAGATGAGATGTTTAGATTTGAACCGAGAGAAATTCTTTTACCTTACAGTATTAAAAATAATTTGCATTATAAAGAAACCCTTGACAGCTTCTATTTAACCTTTTATGAAGACTGGTATTTCGATTATTCGGAAGCTTATAAGGTTTTATTAGATTATCTAAAAGTCTCTTCTTTAGATGGATTTGGATGCACCGGAATGGATGCCGCGATATCAGCAGCCGGAGCACTTGTAAGTTATTTAAAAGAAACCCAAAAAGACAACTTTAGCCTTAAGAAGATAACACCCCTTAGACACGAATCTTATATGTTTCTTGATGCTACCACCCAGCGCAATCTTGAGCTAATCCATAATCTTAAAGATGGTAGTAACGAAGGCACACTTTTATGGGTTCTCGACGAGACACTTACACCAATGGGAGGAAGATTTTTAAGATCTTCTATATTAAAACCCCTCATTGATATTGAGAAAATAAAGGAACGGCTTAGTGCAGTTGAGTATCTACTTGAGGATTTTGAACTTCTTGAAGAACTGAGAACATCACTCAGGAATATTCATGATATTGAGAGACTTTCTTCGAGAATAGATGCGAGAAGTGCTAATGCAAGAGATTTAATCGCAATTAAAAATTCCATTTCATATCTACCAAAGATAAAAAAATCTCTGAGCTCATCAAAAAATTCTTATTTATATTCAATTGCAAATGAAATATTTGAGTTTTTAGATATCAAAGAATTGATAGAAAAAAGCATTGTTGACTCTCCTCCTTCAACTATAAGAGATGGTGGAATTATTAAAGACGGTTTTAGTAAGGAAGTAGATGAATTAAGAAATATATCCAGGAAAGGTAAGGATTTTATAGCAGAATTAGAAGTAAAAGAAAAAGAAAAGACAGGTATTTCATCGCTAAAAATTGGTTATAACAAGGTATTTGGATATTATATTGAAGTTACTAAATCAAATCTTCACATGGTGCCTAACAATTATATAAGGAAACAAACCCTCGTGGGCGGAGAAAGATTTATAACTTCTGAACTTAAGGAATATGAAACCAAGGTTTTGAGTTCGGAGGAAAAACTGAAAAATATAGAATATGAAATATTTCAGGAGATCCTCGAACAAATTCGTAAAGAAACCTTACTTTTATATAGAACAGCGTCAGCCATATCCATAATTGATTTCCTTACGTCCCTTGCTATAGTAGCAAAACGATATGATTATGTAAAACCACTTGTCCATGAAAATGGCATTATAGATATAAAAGACGGAAGACATCCTGTGCTTGAACGTATTCCTTTTAATACTAAATTTATTCCGAATAACATTTATATGAATACCGAAGATCATCGCCTTCTTATTATTACAGGACCAAATATGGCTGGGAAATCAACTTATATGAGACAGGTTGCCCTTATCGTCATAATGGCGCAATTAGGTAGTTTTGTACCTGCCTCGGAGGCAAGAATAGGTATAACAGATAGAATTTTTACGAGGATCGGGGCTTCTGATTATTTAATAAAAGGCCAAAGCACTTTTATGGTAGAAATGATCGAAGTAGCGAACATAACCAATAATGCAACTGAAAAAAGCCTTATCCTACTGGATGAGATAGGTAGAGGCACAAGCACTTTCGATGGAATAAGCATAGCATGGGCAGTTGCAGAATATATTTTAAATGAAATTAAAGCACGAACATTATTTGCAACACACTATAATGAACTTACAGAACTCGCTCTCATTCATGAAGGTGTAAAAAACTACAATGTTTCAGTTAAAGAATGGGGTGACGAGATAATCTTTTTACGAAAAGTAGAAAGAGGCTCTGCAGACAAAAGTTACGGGATACAAGTTGCAAGGCTTGCAGGACTTCCAGAAAGCATTATAAAGAGGGCAAAAGAAGTACTAACCAATTTAGAAAAAGACGAATTGAACGAAACAGGCGGGCCAAGGTTTGCAGATAGAAAAACAAAAAAAGAATTAGTACAACTTGACCTATTTTCTTCAGTGAGAGACTCTATTATTGCAGAAATTCAAAATCTTGATATTAAAACACTTACACCCGAAGACGCACTGAATAAACTTTTAGAGTTTAAGAAGAAGATATATATTTAAAAATTAAACTTTAATTGCTCATAAATTATCTCTCGTGATTATCTCGAGTATCTCCCTGTATCTTCTCGCTGCCCTCTCTACAACTTCCTCAGGTAAAGACGGGGCAGGATATGTTTTATCCCAATCAAGCGTGAGTAGATAATCTCTCACAATTTGCTTGTCATAACTCTCCTGGTTCTTACCAGGCTCGTAATCTTTAATAGACCAGAAACGAGATGAATCAGGCGTTAGAAGTTCGTCTATAAGCAGTAAATTACCATCGTGTAATCCAAATTCAAATTTCGTATCTGCTATTATTATACCCTTCTTCTCAGCGACGTCTCTTGCTTTCGAATATATTTTAAGGCTTATGTCTTTTAATTTATTGGCAAGGTCATCTCCTACCATTTGTCTCACATCTTCAAATGTAATATTAATATCATGACCATGTTCTTCCTTGGTAGCAGGAGTAAATATTGGCTTATCAAGTCTTGATGAATTAACAAGGCCTTCGGGTAGTTGAATACCACAAACGCTTCCATTTTCTTTATATTCTTTCCACCCGCTTCCAGCAAGATATCCTCTTACGACACATTCGACAGGCACAGGCTTGGTCTTCCTGACGAGCATGCTCCTGCCTTCGAGAATTTCAGAATATCTTTTTAAGACTTCGGGAAAATCTTGAATATCTACTGCTAGAATATGATTTGGAATTAGCTCCTCCATAAGCTTGAACCAGTATATTGATAATTGTGTGAGCACTTTTCCTTTGCCCGGGATACCATTTGGCAACACAACATCAAAGGCTGAAATTCTATCAGTGGCTATTAGAAGAAGATTCTCACCAAGGTCATAAATGTCTCTCACTTTTCCACGTTTAACTAAAGGTACATCAGAAATCTCTGTTCTTAAAATCACGTCTTCCATTAAAAATTTCCTCCTTTTAGGATCATCCAATTTAACCCGAATAATGAAGACATTGCTCAAACAACATGAAGTGTAAAGAGTTAACCGTGAACTGATAAATCGTTATTCTCTGTACATCTTGTCAATCCAGGGGATGAGCTCGATCGGGAAATCCAGATAAGAATCTCCATCCGTATTTTTTAGCAAAATTGGAATACTGTATCGAAAAATAATTTTTTTCGCGACATCAGGATTATTTTAACTGCATTTTTCGGATTAATAGATTACAGAGCATGAGAAAAAATAACATGTTCTTAATGACATGTCAATATATTAAAAAGTAAATTGTCACTTGACCACTTATCTTAGACGCTTCTTCTCTTCTTTTGATATGTGCTAACTATACTTGCAGCCACCTCTTCAATAGCCTTATTAGAAACATCTACGATATGCCATCGAGGATTCTTTTTAAAAAAACTTTTCGACCACTCAATTTCATCAGCCACCTGGACGGGATCAGCATATTTAGCATTCGACTCAAGTCCTAGCTGTTCTAATCGCGCCTCTCTGAGCTTTACAAGGCTTTCTACATTAATTATGAGACCGAAAATTTTTCTCTGGTCAACCTGAAATAATTCTTCAGGTGGATCCATATCAGGATGAATAGGAACATTAGCAACTTTCCATCCCTGATTAGCAAGATATGTTGACAATGGAGTTTTTCCTGTCCGTGATAAACCAACAAGTATCATGTCTGCTATCTTCAAGCCCTGCGGATGTCTTCCATCATCATGTTTGACAGCAAAGTTAATTGCTTCAATTCGCCTAAAATAGTCTTCATCAAGGATATACTGTCTTCCTGGAATTGCTAAAGGCTTTTCTTTTAAGAAGATCGACAATTGAATTATAAAATTTCCAATGACGTCAATTGCCTTTACACCGTGATGATCAGCTTCTCGTATTAAATAATCCCGCAAATCTGGTTGAACTATGCTGAATGCTATAAGGGCATCATCTTTTACTGCGTGTTTCACAATTCGTTCGATATAATTCTCATCTTTTACCAAAAAGAAAGTATTTACCTTTACATTTTCACGATGGAATTGTGCAAGGGCTGCCCGAGCTATTTTACTGATTGTTTCTCCTGTACCCTCTCCCACTAAATAGATAATCTTCTTTTTTGTTTTACTTTTTTTCATCTTTTCTTCCAAATATAAAAATTTATATTTTTATGTTTGACTAATCTTCCTTCTATGTGGTCCGATGTCAAAGGCTTCACAATTAAATCAGCATGAATTGCATTAGCAAGACGTTGCATATAAGGAATTAATTCAACAGGCGGCCTGATAGAATATACAATTTCAACATCTTTATAGATAGAAAAATCAGGGTCTGTTATATCATCCACCACAACCTTAAGCTCTTTATAATCGAAGTGCTTTATATCTGTAGCTAATATGTCCACTCCTCTATTATGCAAAGAGTATGCGACATCCGGATAATGTCCTATACCAATTTCAACAGCCTTTTTGTATAGACTTGATATATAATCAATCAGACCTTCTAATTTTCCAATTGTCTCCAAAAAAACACCTCTTCTATTGGTATCTTTGCGATCTTGAATTTAGTTGTTAGTCCTAATGCCTTTTCCATTAAAATCTTTTTTTCTATCATCGCAACACTTCTTCTTGCAGAAATTACGGTGTCAGGATTGACAGAGATCGAGGTACATCCACAACGTATCATGAATTCAAGATAATCAGGATAAACACTTGGTGCCTGTCCACATATAGAAGTTGTCACACCATACTTTCTACAAACAGCCATTGTATAAGCAATTGCCCTCAAAACACCAAGATTGCGTTCATCATATATTTCTTGCACAGATGCATCGTTTCTGTCTGTACCGAGAATAAGCATTGTAAGGTCATTAGTGCCAAAACTTACGCCATCTATGCCTTCCTTACAAAATTCTTCAATCATAAAGACTGCACTGGGGACTTCTACCATTATCCAAAGTTGAAAAGATTTATCATTTTTATGATCCAATCCTTCTTCTTGCATAATCTTTACAGTTTTTCTAAAAATATCTACAGTCCTTACAAAAGGCACCATAACCCAAATATTATTAAACCCCATTGTTTCTCGTGCCTTTCTTATTGCCCGTAATTCAAGCCTGAATATATCATCTTCTTTACTATATCTGAACTCTCCCCTATAACCTATCATCGGGTTTGGACCAACATGGTCTCGTTCGTATTTTTCCCCTCCGGGCAATTCAAGAAATTCATCGGGTTTAAAATCAAGAAATCTATAAACAACCGGACGGGGATAAAAAGCCTCTGCAACCTGTCCTACCCCTTCTGAAAATTTTTGAATCATTACTTCTTCTCCACCTTCTTCGAGGAGAAGTCGAGGATGTTTTCCTATTCCAAGCATTAGATGCTCAGCCCTAAGAAGTCCAACTCCATCCGCATTCGTCTCCTTTGCTACCTTATTAGCAATCTCTGGAATGGAAAGATTTACGTAAACTTTAGTAGCTGTTATCTCTTGACCATGTCTTTCTAAAATTAAAGGAGGCGTTTGAACCTCTGTTTTTGTCTCAACAGAACCTTTAAATATAAGACCCCTCTGACCATCAACAGTTACAATATCCCCATCCTTCAAAATCTTCGTTGCGTTTTCTGTACCTACCACACACGGAACACCAAGTTCCCTGCTAACTATTGCCGCGTGACAGGTCTTTCCACCTAAATTGGTTATAATAGCGGAGGCTATTTTCATAGCGGGAACCCAGTCTGGGGTGGTCATTTCTGTAACTAAGATTTCGCCTGAGTTAAAACTTGATAGTTGCTTAACATTTGCAATAACTTTCACCTTGCCTGAAACCTGACCCGGACTTACACCTATTCCTCTCAAAATTACTTCTTTATCCATAACACTCCTTTCCCCCTTTTTTGTCTCTTTTTGGAGCCCATATACTGTTTCAGGTCTTGCTTGTAAAATAAAGATATTGCCCCTTTCATCTACAGCCCATTCAATATCCTGTGGAACTTTGTAATGATTTTCTATGCTAACGCCGTAACGTGCAATCTTAACAATCTCTTCGTCACTCAACGCCTGCTGCTCTTGCATATTTTTAGGTACGTCTATCCATCGAGTACCACCCTCTTTATCAGAAACAATCTGCTTAGTCTTTTTTACAACATTTTTCTCAATAATTTTAAAACTTCCTTTTTCTACAATGTACTCATCAGGTGTAATTTTACCGCTTACAATAGCTTCACCAAGTCCCCATGAAGCATTAATTACAATCTTATCCCTTGCGCCACTTACAGGTTCTATCGTAAACATAACACCCGAAACTCTTGAATAAACAAGCTCTTGAATAGCTACACTGATTAATACATGACTGTGTGAGAAACCTTTCTCCATTCGATAAACAATAGCCCTTGGTGTAAATAAAGAGCTCCAGCATTTTTGCACACTAACTAATAAGTCTTTTTGAGTAACATTTAAGAAAGTATCTTGTTGTCCAGCAAAACTTGCTCCCGGCAGATCTTCGGCTGTAGCTGAAGATCTAACTGCAACGGGCAAATTATCATTTTTTCTAAGTTTGCAAAGAGACCTATAAGCGTCAATAATCTCCTTTTCTATCTCTTTGGGCATTGTGACACTCTCAATATATTTCCTTATTTTTTTGGAAATATTATTAAGCGACTCCATATCTGAAGTATTAATCTTTGAAATCAGCGACTCTATTTTTTCATTAGCTTTCGTTTTTTCAAGAAACAATCTGTATGCATGAGCAGTAACAGCGAATCCATCAGGAACTGGGACCTTAACCTTGCTTAATAGTTCACCCAAATTACCACACTTTCCTCCCACAAGAGGAATGTCTTCTTTTCTAATCTCTTTAAACCAGAGAATGATTTTCCCCTCCTGCATAATAAATCACCTCCTAAATTTCTGGTCAGACAAAACTACTGCCTTGCCTCTAATATTTTGTTAGCAACCTCTTCTATCGAACTATTTGTAACATCAATAATCTGTAAACCTTTTATTCGAGTAAAAATGCGATGACAATATTCAAGCTCTTTTTTAATGTGGGTTAAATCAAGATAATCCATATCACCTGCATATTTAAGTCTTCTTTCTCTAATAAATGCAAGCCTCTCAGGAGCTATTGTAAGACCAACCTTGTGCATTTTAAGATTAAAAATTTTTTCTGGAGGCTCTATATTCTCAATAATGGGAACATTTGCCACCTTAAGATTATTATTGCAGGATAAATAAAGGCTTGTTGGTGTTTTAGACGTTCTCGATACACCAAGTATAAGGATATCCGCATAGTCTAAGGTATCTATATTCTGACCATCGTCGTGCCTCAGGGTAAAGTCTATTGATTCTGCAAGGCGGATAGACTCCTCTCCCACTCTCCTTAAAATTCCTGGGTTAAAGGCAGGTATCACATTCCACATCCTGCTTATCCGATCTAAAAGAGGTCCAAGAAGATCTATAGCAAACACGTTCATTTTTCGTTTTTCTTTACGTATCCAAGCCCTTAATTCCTGCGAAACTATCGAATATATTACAATGCCTTTTACTGCAACTGCTTGATCCAAGATCGCCTTAACCTGCTCCTTTGTTTTTATATATGGGAACTTCTTAAAAATCGGCTCAATCTCTTTGAATTGAACGAGGACCGCGCTAATTACCATTTCCGCCGTCATTCCCGTTGCATCAGAAACTATAAAAACGTGTACATTTCTCTTTTTCGATTTCATTAAATTTCAATAATTTCTCTAAATATTTTCCATATATTCATTGAACTTTTATACCCGGCCAACTATCTATCGGATCTGTAGATTTAACTATATTTATACCTGCCTTTCTAAACCTATCAAAGGCATTATCCGCCATTTCTGTATAATCGACAACACCAGGAATAACAACTGGCGAAGTACAATCTTCGAGTAGATATATCTTCTTCACTAAAGAGCTATCCTTCTTAAGTATTTCTTCTAAAAGATCTGCCACAGTCCATGCCACACAGTGGCTTTTTGCCTGCCCTGCTATAATAACAGCATCAAAACTTAAAAGTTCCTTAAGAAACCTTTCACTTCTTTCCGCCAATAACTCTCCATCCGGGCCTATAGAGACCTCGGGGCCTAAAACCGAATAATTTTCTGTAAATGGCTTGTTCCCTTTTAAATGAAATTCTGGTTGACTGAAACGGGCAATGCTGTGGAAAAAAATAGCCTCTTCCACTGATGATACAAGAGCATGCCCGATGCCACCGAGCATTGCATGATAGGGCCAAATGGTAAGATCATATTTACCGCTTTTTTTTAATTTCTCTGTGTAATACAAAAGATGTCTTTGCCCTTGTTCTTCGGTAATATTGAAATTCCATGAAATTAAGGGATTAAATTTCCAAATTCCTTTTTTTGCATCCTCAGGGGTAATTATTGTAAAAGGGGGAGGATGTTGGCCTTCATCATTAACTAAGTAAATAGAATGAAAAATTTGTATTACCTGATGCGTGTCCATTGTAGGACAGATTTGGGTAATGAAACCAATGTTTCTATAAATAAACTCGCAAAGTCTAATGTTATCATCAACTGCCCCTCTTCCAGATCGGCCTCCTACATATAACTCAAATTCAGGTATGCAAAATGTGTTTTGTAAGTCGATAGTTACCAAACAAATTTTAAATTTATCATACAATGCGGGTTTGATATTATATTTTTTTGCCCATTTTCGAGCCTCCTCAGCGAGTCTCTGATAACTAACTCTCCATACTTTATCAACCTTGGCAGAATCAAAATGTGGTGGGATTGGTATCTCAACATAAGACATGTTTACCTCCACGCAATTTTAGATAATTAGCAGATTAAAGAAGTTAACTTATTTATATTATATCAGGCTTTGATTTTTTTTAATTTATCTATTAATGCCTTTTCGACCACATCAGGCACCAAATTCTTTACAGATCCCCCAAAGGATGCAACCTCTTTCACAATGGTTGAGGTCAAGAAACTATACTCTTCACTTGGCATCATAAATACTGTTTCGATGTTCGTATCGAGTCTTCTGTTCATAAGTGCCATCTGAAGTTCATATTCAAAATCAGAAATTGCCCGAAGTCCTCGAAGAATAGCTATCCCTTTCTTTTTCCTCACATATTCAACTAGAAGTGTGGTGAATGATTCGACTTTCACATTTTTAAATCCTTTGGTTGAGGCTTTTATCAATTCTATTCTCTCAGGAAGCGTAAACAACGGATGCTTTCTACCACTCGGTGCAACTGCTATTATAACTTCGTCAAAGATGCAGATTGCTCTTTTTACGAGATCAAGATGTCCATTAGTAAACGGATCAAAAGTACCAGGATAAATAGCTATCTTTTTCATATATCTTTCCTTTTATACAATGTTAGGATTGTATCACCGTATTTATAATTTTTGTGAACAAACAGGTTACCTAATTTTTCTGGGACTTTCTTTTTAAAAAAATGCTCCACAATTACGAGCGCTCCTTTTTTTAGAAGACCTTTTTTTTCAATTATAGGTAATACCTTGTCTATTTCATCAGAAAAATAAGGTGGGTCAATAAAAAAAATATCAAAGCTAATTTTTTCATTGGATGCCTTCTTAAGGAATTCATCTGCTTTAGATCTAATCACCTTAACTCTATCGTCATATCCCAGATCACGGGCAATTTTTTTTATTTCTCTAATAAGTGATTTACTCTGCTCTACAAATATAACTTCTTTGCATCCCCTTGACAAGGCTTCGAATCCAACAGTGCCTGTGCCTGCATACAGATCAACAAAACTCGCACCTTCTATGTTATCCCTTATTATATCGAAGATCGCCTCCCTTACTTTAGAAGAGGTGGGTCTTATCTTTTCAATGGTCGATTTGCTTTGAACCGTTCGCCTTCCCTTTGCAATTCCCCCAGAAATTCTCATTTGTTTATATATTACTAATAAAATATGTATCTCTTCAAGGAAACAAACCTGCAAAAGTTCTTCAGAAAAAGAGAGCGAAGAATAGCTTAAAATAGCCTGAACCTATTAATTTCATGTGCCTTCTGGTTTGAAAGTGGATGGATACAGATGATAAGGTTGATATATTCTAATAAAAATGTAAAGTAATTATATACATATTTAGGAGGTAATAGAATGAAAGCACCTATTGTAGATTTAAGGTATAAGATGAATAATGTATTAAAAGCTCTTGATAGAAGCCGATATTTTTATCTGGGTACAAAGAGGAAATGAAAAAGCTGCCAAGCACTTTAAGCCGCTTAAGGAACTAAAACTAAAAGTCTTAGGCCATAATTCTCAGTGCATATCTAATGTTGAGACAAACAAGCTACAAGACTACAGGGCATATCAAGTTTAATTTCTTAAAGGTGGATTTACAATAAAATCTTCAAGAGGAACATTTCCTTTAATCCTGACGATTCTGCCATGAATTTCGAGTTTACCCTCAGAAAATAAACGTATAGCCTCAGGGTATATTTTATGTTCTAACTTCAATATTCTTTCGGAAAGAGTTTTTTCGGTGTCATCATGATAAACAGGAACCGCTGCCTGAATTATAATAGGTCCTGTATCCATACCTTCATCCACAAAATGAACTGTGCATCCTGAAATCTTTACTCCATACTCAACTGCCTGTTTCTGTCCATGCAACCCGGGGAAAGAGGGTAAAAGCGCAGGATGTATATTCATTATACGATTAGGGTAAGCCTCCAATAGAGGTTTTTTTACAACCCTCATAAAGCCGGCAAGAATAACTAAATCTACAGACTTTTTTTGTAGCTCTTGAGCAATGATTTTAAAAAATTCATCCTTAGAAGAAAAATCGTCGGGCTTTACTATTCTATACTCAATACCGTGCTTCTTAGCTCTCTCGATAGCATAAGCACGAGGATTGTCACTTATTAAAATGGCTATCTCTGCAGTAAGCTTTTTATTATCTATGGCGTCAATAATAGATTGAAAATTAGAACCTCTTCCTGACGCAAGTACTCCCAGTCTCAATTTAGTCATCCTGCACCTCAATCTTAGATTTTTTAATACTAAATATTTCTGGATTTAAATTGTTTTAGAATTTAGGAACTTGGATTTAGATTTATTTTTATAATCTTATATCTATCCGAGCCTTTTCTCTTAAACTCTTAATATAATCTCTATACTTTTCAGCAAACTTTATCTCCAATAATTGTTGTCTTATATCCTCTTTAATTTGCTCGTTACTTTTTGCTGTAACCTTTTCCTCGAGTTTTATTATATGCAAACCATTATCTGTCCAAAATGGCTCGCTTACCTGACCCACTTCTAATTGAGAAAGCACTTTGATAAATTCATTCGCTAAGAGATTCTTTTTTATCAACCCGAGGTCACCTCCAATTTTAGAAGAAGGATCTTCTGAAAATTCTTTTGCTAAGGTCGAAAAATCTTCGCCTTCATTCAACTTTTGTATTATTAGTTTGGCCTTCTCTTCTACTTTAATTCTATCCTCGTCACGTAACGGGTTTTTAAAAAAAATCTGTCTGATTCTGAATGAATCGCTATTATCAAGTTTATCTTTATTCAACTCGATATATCTTTTTATTTCTTCATCTGAAATTACTATCTTACTGCGAATCTGCCTATTCAAAAACTTACTTATGAGTATCTGCTCCGATAGTTTTTCCTTATATTCCTCAAATGTCATGCCTTCCTTTTTTATAGATGCCTCAAACTCATTATCAGTAAGAGAATATTTATTTTTAATGTTTTCTATGGCCTCATTTATCTCTTCTTTTGTAACTTCATATCCAAGTCTTTCGGCTTCCTGGATCTGTAATTTTTGATCTATTAGCTGTTCAAGAAATATCTTTTCATTATCCTTAAAAATCTTCAGGCGCTCCTGTTCATTTAATCCTCTTATCTTGTCTGTGGCTTCATATTCCATGGTTTTATATAACTCACTCCATGTTATAACTTCTTTATTAACCACAGCAACTATTCTATCAAGCAAAATAGAGGCGTTAACAGTTTGACTGAATAAGAAGATTAGTAAAAAAAATAATATTTTTAATAACATGAAAATATTGCCTTAGAAAAAATTTTTAAATTATATAATATTCTCTTCTTGTTTCTCAATCAATTTGGAATTTAACATTTGTTTTAATTTTTCTCTTGCACGAAGAAATATTTCTATATAATGGTCTTCCTGATAGTCTTTATATGTGAAAACATGAGGAATATAGGTTCCATCCTTGTATATAAGAGTTACTTCGCCATAAATGCCTTTTCCCAGATAAATGCGGTGTGCATAATTTTTAGTTGAGGCCAGTACTATTTTGGATAATGTAAGATATCCAGGATCAAGATTAATTCGTCTTTTATTTTCAATAGACAAGATATCTTCAAAGTTATTAGTCTGAATTTTTATCTCTGACAAGTCTCCAGGATCAATAAGATTTTTAAAAAAAATAAATCGCCTGAATATTGGCGCTCCGAGTTCTTCTTTATAATATGAAGAATAATCCCAGCTCATAGAAGGACTCGTGAATAAAATATTACCAAAAAAATCTTCTAATAGATTTAACGATTTAGTAAAAAATAAATCATCTGAATAAAGTGTACCTACAAAAAGAAGTGCCGATTCCGGTGGCTTTATTTTACCCATTATGAAATGTTTATCAAAAGCAGTCTCTTAATTCTATGCAGGTTCATTTAAAAGTGTCTTAAACATTTCAAAAACATAGGGTGAATCCCATTTAGCAGGACCTATCACCTTTTCTCTTAAAATCCCTTTCTTATCTATTATAAAAGATTCGGGTACGCCTGTTATTCCAAACTTTTTAGCTGCTCTGCCATCAGGGTTAAGGTATATGGGGAAAGTATAGCCATTTTTCTTCATATAATTTAAAGCATTATTACCGTTATCTCTATATACAATTGTTACGAGTTTAAAATCTGGATTTTCTGAAAAATATCTGTAAAGTCTTTCAATAGAAGGCATTTCATCTACACATGATTCGCACCATGTTGCCCAAAAATTTATAAAAACTACATTCCCCCTCAAATCGGAAAGGGTTATTTTATTTTCATCTATACCGATAAGTTCTATATCAGGGGCTGTTTTGCCTATAGATATAACCTCATACCCATCCCTTCGCTCAATTAAAAAAATTGCAAAGATTAATACAGAGACAAATACGAACAATAAAACTGTAGCCTTATATTTCATAGAAAACAAACGCCTTTACTATCATCGAATCTCTAAAACTGGTGTGATAAAAGGAAATTTTATTTAATTAGTGCTCGACAAGATTGAAACCGCTTCTTCTGCATCAATAAATGCAAGTTTCTCACCTTCAAGGACAACTTTAATTTTATGTATACCTTTAAATCTTCCCTTTAAAATTTCCTCAGAGAGAGGATCTTCTATCACTTTTTGTATAGCCCGCCTCATAGGTCTCGCTCCATAAGCAGGTTGATAGTATTGCTTCAATATCCACTCTTTAACTTCGTCTGAAACCTCGATAACAAGTTCTCTCTCGAGCAACATTCTATTCGTCTCTTCCACAAGAAGATCAATAATCGAAAGTAAATGTTCTTTCTCCAGAGGATGAAATACAACGATCTCATCCACTCTATTCAAGAATTCAGGATTAAAGGTCTTTTTTAGTTCATTTAAAACATTCTCTTTTATCTTCTCATAAACAGCTTCTGATTTATTAATCTGAAAACCTAAGGGAGTTGCCTTCTCAATCGCCCTCGCACCAAGATTTGATGTCATTATAATTACAGTATTTTTAAAATCTACTTTTCTTCCAAAACTATCAGTCAAAACTCCTTCATCAAGAACCTGCAAAAGAATGTTAAATACATCAGGATGTGCTTTTTCTATTTCGTCGAACAACACAACGGAATACGGCTTTTTTCTAATTCGCTCGGTTAATTGTCCACCTTCCTCGTATCCTACATAGCCTGGAGGTGCTCCTGTTAGTCTCGATACATTAAATCTCTCCATATATTCAGACATATCTATCTTTATAAGTGAATTTTCGTCATTAAATAAAAACCACGCTAATGCCTTTGCAAGTTCTGTTTTGCCAACGCCTGTAGGGCCGAGAAAGAAGAATGAACCTATTGGTTTTCTATTTGATTTCAGTCCTGCTCTCGATCTCCTTATAGCTCTTGAAACTGCTTTTATAGCCTCTTCTTGTCCGATAATTCTCCTGTGAAGATTCTCTTCCATCTTGATAAGTTTTTCAGATTCTTTTTCCTCGAGCTTCGATAGAGGAATTCCTGTCATCTTAGAAACAGTATATTCTATATCTTCTTCGTTTACATAAGGGATATCCTTATTGAGATTATCTAACCACTGCTTGTGTAATTGTTCATAAAGCCTCTTCAGTCTTTCTTCTTCTAACCTGATAGATGAGGCCTTTTCAAGATCATGCAATTTTATGTAAAGGTTCTTTTCCTTCGAGAATCTTTGTATATCTGTTTCGAGTTCTTTCAGCTCTGTGGGAGGAGTGTACCTTTTGAGTTTAATTCTTGATCCCGTTTCGTCTATTACATCAATTGCTTTATCAGGTAAAAATCTATCTGATATATATCTATCCGACAATCTGGCTGCAGCTTCTATGGCAGCATCGGTTATTTTGACTTTGTGGAAAGACTCATATCTTGGTCTGAGACCTTTCAAAATATTTATTGTGTTCTCAACGCTTGGAGGCTGAACATTAACAGGCTGAAAACGACGCTCCAACGCTCCATCTTTTTCAATATGTTTTCTATATTCATCTGGTGTAGTAGCTCCAATACATTGAATTTCACCCCTTGAAAGTGCTGGCTTAAGCATACTTGAAGCGTCAACAGAACCTTCCGCAGCACCTGCCCCTATAAGAGTGTGCAGCTCATCAATAAATAAAATTACATTATCAGACTGCACAATCTCCTTCATAACGATTTTAAGTCTTTCTTCGAATTGACCTCGATACTTGGTACCTGCAATTAATGCACCAAGGTCTAAAGAGACAATTCGCTTTCCTAATAGACTATCTGGAACATTCCCCGAGACTATTTTTTGAGCAAGACCTTCTACAATAGCAGTCTTTCCAACACCGGGTTCCCCTATAATTACTGGATTATTCTTTATTCTTCTTCCCAGTATTTGAACCACACGTTCTATTTCATCCTCTCTACTGATAACTGGATCAAGTTTACCCTCCTTCGCCAATTGAGTAAGATCTCTGCCAAACTCATCAAGTGCTGGAGTTGTACTCCTTTTTTCTCGAACATGGGAATGTGCTCTTATAGAAAAATTAATTGTTAGCTGCCTTGCTCCAAGAAGGTTTGCTCCAAAGCTTCTTAAGATCTTTCCACCTATACCTTCCTCTTCCCTTATTAATCCCAAAAAGATGTGTTCGCTTCCTATGTAATTATGGCCAAGGAGGCGAGCCTCTTCTACTGCCAGTTCAAGAACTTTTTTTGCCCGCGGTGTAAATGGAATGTCACCGAAGGTCATTACATTAGTCCCCTGTGGAAGATTTCTTTCTATTTCAAGACGGACTTCTTCAGGAGTAATACCCATTCTCTTGAGGATTGCTACAGGGAGTCCATCTTCTTCTTTTAATACAGCTATCAGGAGATGTTCTGTCCCAAGATAGTCATTCTGTCTCCTTTCTGCTTCTTCCTTAGCGTAAATTATTATTTTTCTTCCACGCTCTGTAAACTTCTCAAACATTTTATCTCCTACAAAATCAATTAATATTTATACTTTACTCACTAATTAAATAATACTTTTTTTGGAACTTAAAGTCAATAACTCAACACTTAAGGTTATATCAGGGAAATAAATTATTTATGTTATTTATAAAGAAATGATAAGATCTTTATAACTAATCGAAAATCATTATGAAAAATCGTAGACTAAAAGACAAATTAAATCTTAAAAAACAAACAATAAAACAATATTCAGATAAAAAAAATAATATTTGTAAAAATTCCAAATGCAAACTAAGAAAAGCTGGTTGTAGAGGTTTTGAAGGTTGTCCAGGATTTATGACCGAATAAGAAAATATTATCAAACTTATTGAATAGCCTTTAAAACTTATGATATATTTTAAAAACCCGTATTTAATGATTGTTTCTTTTGGGGAGTCGTCCAGCGGCAGGACGGCAGACTCTGGATCTGCTTACAGGGGTTCGAATCCTCTCTCCCCAGCCAAAACGACAGTTACCAGTGAGTAGTGAATAGTTATCGATAAGAGATAATGATTTCTATTTTTGCTATTCACTAATTACTGTTCACTATTCACTGTTTGTAATGGTCCCATCGTCTAGAGGCCGAGGACGTAGCCCTCTCAAGGCTAAAACACGGGTTCGAATCCCGTTGGGACCGCTAGAAATTACAATAGAAAAAAATTGGACTTGTAATAGTCTAATAATTAAACCTCAAGGTGTTGGCAAGACACATTGCTATAACCTTATGCCATATACCATTTTGAAAGGACATCAGACAGTCTTCTTTAATTTATTTAATTCTACCTCGAATCTTTCAGAGCAACAAATATAATTTTATAAAACTTATTTATGATATGTAAGTATAATTTAAAATAATCACTCTGTGGTCTTGCCGTCAAAGTGTTCATCATCAGCCATAGCATCAGCTTTTGTTTTGTGAACAACTCCATCTCTATGTTCAGGTGGAGAATAGATTGTATAAAGTTTCATTTCTTCGTCTTTTGAGGTATTAATAATATTATGTTTGGTGCCCGCAGGTATAACAATAGCATAGTCATCTTTAATCTTATGTTCTACATCATCGAGGATTGCCTTGCCTTTTCCCTTTTCAATTCTTATAAATTGATCAAGTTCATGTACCTCTTCACCTATATCTTCGCCTGGTTCTAACGACATCACAACTAATTGGCTGTTTTTTGCAGTATAAAGCACTTTACGAAAGTTTTTGTTTTTTTTAGTTTCTTTTTCAATGTCAACTACATATCCCTTCATTTTTATCCTCCCTTCAGATTTTTTTATAAGGTATATGCTGTGACAAATAACATTTGTTTAGGCCTTTCTACTATCGCTTCCTACAAGAAGGGGCGTTCCCCATCTCTACCTTTGTTAAATCCACTGGCAACTCCAACATATGGCCATATTGGTACAAGATTTGCTCGCTTCGACAAAAAGCATCGCTTCTTGTCGATCAACTGAATATTTGCTCCGCTGCCGATGCCCAATATTATTTTTTATTCTAATTATTGATAAATATAAGAGAATTAGTATTGTTTGTCAAATCCGAATAACCTCCAAATGAAAGCTATAATATGACAGGAAATATTAAATGCAAATGAAATAGTTTATAATACAAGAGATAAAAATTTATTAAATAGTTTTTATTTAAAAACGATATGTTAAGGTGATGGCTAAGTTTTAAAATTTTTTTAAGATATTGTTGCCACGCCAAAACAGGTGGTTGAACCCCTTTGGGAACGGCAAGGTTTAAATATTATGAATTATGAAAATCAAATGAGGTCACATGTTCGATACGATTTTCACAAAGAGGTAGAATATACAATAAACGAAGCTGGAGCAGAGAAAATCTTCAAAGGAATTATAATCAATATCAGTGAAGCAGGACTCGGATTATATGTTTATAATCCTTTAAATAGAGGACAGGAAATTATTTTGAAGACTGACATCAGAGAATTAAATAGAAAAGGTAATATCCGCTGGTGTACTCAATTGGGAGAAAACATATATAAGGTTGGTTTGATGTTTATAAATTAAGCAAGAACTTTCTCAAAATTTAAAATAGGATTTTATAACATTACCGTTTTTATCATATAAAACTTTTGCCACAAAATGGTCTCCTACCCTGAAAGAATACGATAATTCACGCCAGATGACTGTAATCTTATCTCCGTCTTTTTTGACCTCCGCATATGGAAATCTCGCAAAATACAGGAAATTTTTTATAACCCTTACATCTTTAGATCTCTCTATATATGGGTTGTTCTCCTGTAGGATATAAGTCTCCTGTATACATAGCCTTCCTGTAAAAAGGTCTGCAAAACCTACCTCGATTTTATTGTCGGTTTTAGTCACAAACCACCATCTGAGAAAATCGTTCGGTAAAGGATATATCTTGTATATTTGTGCATTAACCCTTTCTTTAACAAATTCTTTAGTTTTCGCCTGTAAGTAGGCTCTTCCACCTGTATAAAAGATTAAAAGGATAAAAGTCAACAGCGCGATAAGTCCTGCTTTTTTCTTGTTAATCCTACATATTATGATCGAGACAAGGAAGCCAAAGGTAATATATGGATCTATTATGAATATAAGATCAAGTGAATATTGTTCCCACTCCAAAGGAGATAATATTCTCGTTCCATATTGATTTGTAAGATCCAAAAAAAGATGCAAGCCATATGCAATAAAAGATAGAAAGGTATAGTGTAAAAATCTCCTTTTATAGCCGAAAATAAGTCCAATTAATACGGGAACAGTAAATAAAGCAAGTATTCCATGCGTAATTCCTCTATGATATCTCAAGAAGACGTCTATTCCCCAAAACCGCGTTATATAATCGAAATCGGGAGCTATTGACGAAATAAGAATGACCAGCAGAGCATACCTATTTTTAAATCTAAGATTGAAAATTGTCGCTCCCGCAAGTGTATGGGTAAAGGGATCCATAATTTCTCCAATTTTTATTTTGAGTATTATGTTAACTTTAAGATATTATCAATATAATGAAGATTTTGCGAGAATAAAATTGAGAGGAGTTTTTATGAGGGGTTTCTGTTTAAATGCAAAGATATATCTGTATTTGATTATCTTATTAAATCTCATACCTCTTACTTCCTATTCACTAACGCTGGAGGAAGCTATATCACTTGCAAAAGATAACCTTCCTTCCTATAAAGCAAATCTATTCACAGTTAAATCAACAGAGGCACTTTATAAGGCATCTCTTTCACCTTATCTTCCAAAAGTTGACGCTTCAGCTTCGTATCAACGATTGTTCACTTCAAATGATGAATATAACACAAGAATACACGACATTTCTCTCACTTACACCCTTTTTGATTGGGGCAAAAGGAAGGCAAATAGAAACATAGCAAACTTGAACTTTGCTATAAGTAAAGAGGACTTAAAAAAGAGTCTACTTGATCTTGAATATCAAGTAAAAGTTGCCTTCTATACGGTTCTTGCTCAAAAGGAAACTGTCGAGCAAAGAAAAATACAGCTTAATGATGCACAAAAAGATCTCGAAGTTGCAAAGGGTAGATATAACTTCGGCGTCGCAAAATTATCGGATGTACTTCAGGCATCGGTAAGGCTCGAACAAGCCAGATATAATTTGTTGCAGGCAGAAGGAGACTATCATAAAGCACTATCGGAACTTAATTCCTTAATTGGGAGCCCTCTTGAAAGCGTTTACGAACTTCAAGGTTCACTCGACTTTGAAAAAAAACCACCAGATATTGAATTTCTTTACGACGCCGCTTTGCAAAGACCTGAAATAAAACAGGCAGAAAACTATCTTATGATTTCAGAAAATAATAAGTCAGCTATTCTGTCCTCTTTCTTTCCTTCCTTCTCCTTAAACGCCTCTTATTCAAGAACAGGTGGGGATATTATGAGAACGTCCTTTTCTGAAGAAAAGATAGTGGCCCTTACAGCAACATGGAATATCTTTGAGCTTGATAAATTTTTTAAATTCAAATCGAGTCAATTCGAATCCAAGGTCTCTATGGAAAATCTCAACGAACTGAAAAGACAGTTGCTATTGACTGTTTTTAAAACTTATGAAGATTTTATGACGTCAATAAATAAACTATCCGTCGCAAAAAAGCAACTTGAGCAAGCAGAGCATAATTATTCACAGGCCTTTAGTGAATATAAAGTCGGAAAAGCAGATATCCTTTCCCTTGTTCAGGCGGAAAGCCTTCTGTCTAGCGCTCGTGAGCAAATTATTGATTCGAGATTAAATATTATGTTATCAAAATCATTACTTGAAAGGGTTGCAGGGATCAAGAAATTAGAACAATTTTTCGATAATCGAGGGACCAATGAATAAGAAAAAACTTTTATTAATCATTCTAAGCCTTGTAATTATCATAAGTGGATATTTTTTTGTCTTTAAATACCTCGCTAAGCCGTCCATAAGGATCATCGAAACTGCAAGGGTTAAAAAAGGGAACATAAGGGGAATCCTTGTAGCAACCGGGATTATAAAACCGCAGGTCGGTGCGGTCGTTAAAATTGGGACAAGGGCAACAGGTACTCTCGATAAAATGAATGTAAAGATAGGAGATAGGGTAAAAAGGGGTCAATTAATTGCGTTGATAGATGACAGAGAAATCCGTAAGGCTATTGAATATCAAAAGGCTTCTTTAATAGCGGCTGAGAATACATTATCTCAGATAGAAATTACTTATCCTGAAAAGATCAAAGAAGCCAAAGCAAATTACGAATATGCAAGATTAAATTATGAAAGAGAAAAGGAACTTCTGAAAAATGAATATACAACAAAAGACGCCGTTGACAAGGCAAAAAGTCAATTTGAAGCTGCAGAGGCTAATCTGAAGAGACTTCAAAATGAATATGTAACACAACTGAAGATCGCAAGGGCAAACATAGAAGAGATTACCGCAAAACTGCAGCAAGAGAAAACAAGACTGACTTATACAAGAATTTATGCGCCAATTGATGGTATTGTCTCAGATGTAACGGTTCAAGAAGGAGAAACAATCGTAGCAGGACTCCAGGTTGCAAATCTGGTAACAGTCCTCGATCCGACTCTTCTTGAGATGTGGATATATGTTGATGAAACCGACATCGGTAAAGTCAAAATCGGACAAAAAGTAGAATATTATGTGGATACATTCCCTGACAGAATCTTTTACGGGAGCATTGAAAAAATTTATCCACAACCAGTTGTAAAAGAAAATATTGTGTATTATTTAGCGATCGTAAATGTTAGCAAAGAAGACGCTCGTTACCTGAAACCCGAGATGACAACTCATATCAAAATAATATTTGCTGAAAAAAAGGATATTCTTGTGGCTCCCAATGCAGCTATAAAATATGAAGAAGGAAGACAGATTGCATATGTGATAGATGAATATCAAAAAATAAATAAAGTAGAATTAACGACCGGATTAAGGGGAGAAGATTATACAGAGATTTTGTCAGGCGTCAAAGAAGGAGACATCCTTGCCACTAAATTAATAATGCCTGTATCAGCTAAACGTCAAGAATAATTGAGTAATTTATTATGCCCCTTTGTGTTCTTGAAGAAATCAAAAAACATTATAGAATCGGAGATATAAATATTGAGGTTCTAAAAGGAATCAATCTCCGCATAGAAAAAGGAGAATCTGTTGCAATTATGGGAACATCTGGATCAGGCAAAACAACACTCATGAATATTCTTGGGTGTCTTGATGTTCCAACTTCTGGTCGTTATATTTTTGCTGGCAAAGAGGTTTCTAATCTGACCGACGATGAATTATCTCTGATTAGAAATGAACATATAGGATTTGTTTTCCAAAACTTTTATCTCCTTCCATATGCTACAGTGCTTGAGAATGTCCTGTTACCCACACTCTATATCGAAAGGCACAGGGATAGCATAGAAAAGCGTGCAAATGAACTATTACAGCTTGTAGGATTAAAGGATAGGATTAAATTTAAGCCAACACAACTCTCAGGCGGAGAACAGCAACGAGTTGCCATTGCCAGAGCACTCATTAATGATCCTGAACTCATTTTAACTGACGAGCCAACAGGACAGTTAGATAGTAATACAGCCAGAGAAATTATTAATTTGCTTATGAAAATGAATGAACTTGGAAAAACACTTGTCCTTATAACCCATGATCAAGATATTGCTTCATATGCAAAAAGAATAATCCATATTAGAGATGGGGTTATTATCGAATAATGTAGACACTTTTTAATTTTTTTATAACTTAAACCGAGCAAAAAGATTTCAGGATTAAGATGAATGAACAAACTAATCAGAATCATCTTACAATCAATAAAGGCTGTAAGGATCTTCAAATTAAGGACATTATTTTGCTTACTTAGTGTTGCACTCGGCATTGCCTCTATAACGGTAATTGTAGCTGCAACCGAGGGTGCTTATAAAAAAGCACTCGAGATCGTAGATATGTTTGGACCTGATTCACTCCTTGTATTCGGTGGTGGTGAAGAGGCGAGAGCTATCGGACAAAGACAAAAAACCATAACCCTTGACGATATAGAGGCAATAAAACAAGCCTTTGATACCGCGTATCTTATAGTGCCGATGTCCAGCATGCGAGATGTGACAGTTTCTTACAAGAATAAAAAATATCAGACACATATTATTGGCTCAACAAATGATTACAGCAGGGTTTGGACATGGCCAGTGATCCAAGGCTCTGACTTTAAAGAGGAAGATGTTAAAGGGTTGAGAAACGTAGGCCTTATAGGACAATTTCTTTCAAAGGAACTTTTTGGTAATGAAGACCCTGTTGGTAAATATATTCTTATAAAGAATATCCCAATTCAGATTGTAGGTGTCTTATCTGAAAGAGGAACGTCGCCTGCTGGTGAACATCTAGATAATAGAGTAGTAATTCCTATTACAACACTGATGAGGAAACTTCAAAATGAAACAAGATATATCTCAGCTTTTAGAATTAGATTTATAGACAGGGAAAATCTCAATGAATATGTCGATGAATTGAGATCATTTCTACGAATGAGACACAAAATACCACCGGAAGAGTCAGATGATTTTACAATTATTTCTCCTAAAGAAATTATAAAATTCCTTGTAGCCCTCACTGGTTCCCTTGTAATCTTTCTCGGCGTAACAGGAATTATTTCTTTAACCATAGCAGGATTTGTACTGGCAAATCTATTTTTATTGTCTGTCAGAGAAAGGACAACAGAAATTGGAATTAGAAGGGCGGTTGGTGCAAAAAGGCAGGATATACTGCTTCAATTTCTGGGTGAATCAGTAACCTTAACCACCGTCGGAGGACTATTTGGTTTTATACTCGCTATTGCTTCTTCAAAACTTCTTATGTCAATCGCAGAATTTCCAATCTATTTTTCATGGAAGGCCTTTGTCGTTGGTTTATTACTTTCCTGGATCGTGGGCATTGTCTTTGGACTTCAACCTGCTAACAAAGCAGCAAACCTTAATCCTATAGAGGCGATAAGAGGATGAACAGAATACTTTTAAATCTTAAAATCGCATTTCGCTCGCTATTAAATTTTAAATTAAGGAGTATTTTAGCAGTTCTTGGCGTTTTTCTCGGGACCTTTTCATTAATAGTAGTCTCTAATCTTTCTGATTCATTATTAAAAAAAACAGAACAAGAAGCCGAAAGCTTAGGGAAAAATCTTCTAATCGTCAGAAGTGGAATAGTAAGAAAATTCGGGACAAGGACCAGATTACTTAGCGAAGCTACAACACTCAAAATAGAGGATGCAAAAGCGTTAAAATATAACTCTACTTTTATTAAAGATGTATCTCCTTCAGGTAATAAAACCTTTCCTGTTAGATATGGCAATACAGTTTTAAAATCGGTATTAGTTGTTGGAGTGTTACCAAATTATTCTGAAATTAGAAACTTTTATGTAAATGAGGGCAGATTCATATCAAAAGATGACGATAAAATTTTGAATAAGGTTGCTGTGTTAGGGAGTAAGGTCTCACAGAAATTATTTGGAAAAGAAAATCCTATTGGTAAGCATATATTAATATGGAGGGTTCCCTGTGAAGTTATTGGAATAATGGAAGAAAAAGGTGTTGATATCTCTGGCGTTGATCAAGATAATCAAATCTTTCTCCCACTCAGTACTTATTTGAGAAGATTTGTAAACCAAGACTATGTGAATAACATTTATGTTCAAGTTGAAAGTGAAGAATATATGTATGCGACGAAAACACAAATTGAAGAAATTTTACGTAAACTTCATAAAATAAAAGACCCTAAAGACGATGACTTTACTGTTATAGACATGAAAGATGTTATGGCCTTAAAAACACAAGCGATGTCAATGATAAATGTTCTTGGTAAAATATCGGCAGGGATATCCTTTTTAATAGGTGGAATTGGCATACTGTCAATAATGATATTAATTGTGAATGAAAGAAGGATTGAGATAGGCATTAGAAGGGCAATTGGTTCAAGAAAAAAAGATATAATTATTCAGTTTTTACTTGAATCATCTTTTATTTCCTTAACAGGCGGTACCATTGGTGTAATTATAAGCCTTGCGGCTACTATCATTATTTTTAGTTTTTCAAATCTACCGTTCACCTTATCTTTAGGTGCGCATATCTTATCATTCTTTGCATCTGTTGGCGTCGGCATTTTGGCAGGCATTTATCCTTCAAAAAAGGCAACACAGATCCAGCCAGTGGATGTTATAAGGTCATAAAAATTTTAGGGCAGGTAATTACCTGCCCTAACCAGGAGAGACCTCTGAGATGCACCCTCTAACTCAGAGGATATGAGGTGTTTGACCCACGTCGCTAATTTAGCAAAAGCTTTAATATTTGTCAAGAGGGTGTATAAACGAACTGAAAAATTAAAAAAGAAATTAGTTTTTTGCGTCCCTTGTCCGTGTCCATTAAAATTAGGTTTAAGACTAATAATGGA
>FWPV01000579.1_pt1 | contig 106835 bp, 112 predicted proteins | sample 2228371 | NCBI WGS metagenome assembly FWPV01 (sample SAMEA103939776, study PRJEB20133) | metagenome
GGACGGGGAATGGGCCTATCCCGCCTCGCCCGAGGACGATGCCCGCATCGTCGCGGCGATGAAGGCAGGGTCGCAGGCCGTTCTGACCGCAAGGTCGAGCCGCGGCACGCAGACGGTCGACACGTTCTCGCTTCTCGGCTTCACCGCATCGGTCGAAGACGCCGCCCGGCGCTGCTCGGGCGGCTGAGCCTCACCAACCGTTGAAGCCGCCATCCACGTGGTGGATCTGGCCGGTGATATAGTCGGATTCCGGTGCGCACAGGAACAGCATCGCATCGGCTATCTCGTCGGGCTGCGCCATCCGCCCCGCCATGATGAGGCTCGATACCCGGCGCTGGAATTCGTCGGAATGTCCGTTGAACACCGCGCCCGGCGCGATCGTGTTGACCGTGGCCTGCCGCTTCCGCCAATAGCTCGCCAGCCAGAGTGTCAGACCGTGTATGCCTGCCTTGGTGGCGGTGTAGGCGCTGAACGACCGGAAGGGCATGCCTTCGTAGATGTCGTGGTGCGGCGCGTTAAGCGCATACATGCTGGCCACGTTGATCAGCTTGACCGGCCACCTGCCGACGATGTCGCGGTCCATCTGGCGGGCGACCATGAAGGCGCCGGTCAGGTTGGTGCGAAGTGTGCGTTCCCAGTCGCTGACCGAGGTGTTGGCGAAATCCGGGAAGGGTTTGCCCGCCCCCATCAGCAATTCGCCCGTGATGGCGGCGTTGTTCAGGACGACATTGGGCTCTAGCCCCATGTCCAGCATCCTGCCGAAGATACCAACCACCTGGTCTTCGTCGCTGACGTCGAGCTCAAGGAACGTGAAGGCCGGGTTCGACCCGTGGTCTTCCTTCAGCTTCTCTGCCCTTGGACCGGGCAGGTCCGAGGCAACGACCTTCGCCCCGGCGGCCAGCATACGGCGCACATAGGTGCCGCCCAGCACCCCGCCCGATCCGGTGATGAAGATCGTCTTGCCGGTCAGGTCAATGGCCATGCTCGCGCTCCCTCAGAAGGTATTCGACCAGCTTGAAGTCGAACTCGGTATCAATGTCGAGACAGCGTTCTGCCGGCATGACGAAGGGGATGACCCGCCCATCGTATAGCGACTTCGCCCGCCGCAGATAGTCGGGCGCCACGACATAGGTCGAGGCCGCGTGTTCGTAGACGGTGGGCGCCTGCTGCCGCGCGACAACGCCGCCAGGCAGCGGCTTGGACACGTGCAGCGCGCCGGTCTCATCGGGTTCGACAAGGTTGAAGTAGGGGTTCTTGCGCGCCTCGCAGCAGCTCATCACCATGTCGGGGCGCTCGGCGCGATAGAGCGCGAGGGCGCCGGCGATGTCTTCGGGCTCGCGCAGTGGCGAGGTCGCGTCGAGGTCCAGGAACGTCTCGACCGGCCCGGTGATCGCCTCGGACGCCGCGAGCGCGTGTTGCCAAACGCCCCACTTGCCGGCCGTGTCGGTAGCGAGGTGATCGGGCCGTAGGCCGATGGGCAGCGTCCCCTTGGCGACCGCATGGGCGTATATTTCGGGGCTGTCGGTCGAGACCACCACGGCGTCGACCTCCGGGTGGGCCAGAAGCTGGTCCAGGCTCCAATCGATCAGCGGCTTGCCGCAGATCGGGCGGAAATTCTTGCCCGGAACCCCTTTCGACCCCGCGCGGACGCCGATATGGCCAAGGATCATGGCTTGTCTCCATCCAGGTGCCCGGTGAAACGGCGCGTCGTGTGGGCCATCGCGATCTCCTCGCACGAGGCGCGGGCGAGGTCCATGCGCGGCAGATGCTCCACCTCGGAGGGACGATGCCCCTGCGCCAGGGCGAGGAAGTCGCGCATGATCGCAAGGAACATCTCGTTCCGGTCGATGCCGTGGTGCGACTCGCGCCCGCCCTCGTCCAGCCGTCCGGTCAGGAAGTCGGCTGTCCGGCGGCAGAGCGTCCCCGCAACCTCGAGCCGCCGGATGAACACCGGCGCGAGGTAGTCCATCGCCACCGTTCCTTGCACAGGACCCGCGCGCGACACCTGCGTGGCCATGTCGACGCCAGGATAGCGGCTGTGGCCCAAGCTTTCGACGTCGGACAGCGTTCCGGGAAACAGACAATGCGCCATGTCCAGCTCGTGGCAGAGGTCCAGAAGCACCCCGCCCCCCTCGGGCCGGGCAGCATAGCTGTCGGCAAAGCGCCAGTTCTGCCGCCATTGGGTGACGTCATGGCCGATCTCGAACATGTAGCGGAAAGCATCGCTAAGGTCGGCCGAGGCTAGGTGCCGGAACAGCGGGTGGTAGCGCATCATGAAGCCCACGACGCTGCGCTCCATCACCGGCTGCGCCGCGGCATAGATGGCCGAGACCGTGTCCGGGTCGGAGGTGAGGGGCTTTTCGACATAGAGCGGAATGCCCTGCGCGGCTGCCGCCCGGATCAGCGGCAGACGCAGCTGAGTCTCGGTCGCCACCACGACCCCGTCGGCCCCCGCCTCAATCTTCGCCAGCGCGCCGGCGACCCCCGCAGTGCGCATCGAAACGGATTCGACCCTGACGCCGAGCGTTTCGAGGTTCGTGGCATGCCGCCGCCCGATCGACCCCGTCCCGACCACCAGAACCCGCATCGGCGCCTCCCTTTGGGCTGAGGTATCTGACTAACGGATGCAGCGGGGAGCGGAAAGGGGGCGCGGCCCCCGTCCCCGCAACAGCGGGGACTCCCGCGGGGAAACCGGGACAAGAGGAAACGGCGGTCAGGCCGGGGCGTGCCAGCTGAAGAAGCCCGCGGGCGCCGAAGCGCGCAGGCGCGTGGCGAGTTCGGTGCCCAGTGCAGCGCCATCCTCGACCGGCGCCTCGCCGGCCTCGGCGAGGACCTCTGATCCGTCTGGGCGCAGGATCTCGCCGCGGAGGCGGATCGTGCCGCCGGAAAGCTCTGCCAGGCCCGCGATGGGGGTTTCGCACGAGCCGTCAAGGGCGGCGAGAAAGGCGCGTTCGCAGGCCAGCCGCTGGCCCGCGCGAGTGTCGTGAATCGCTTCGAGCAGGGCAGCCGCCCGGGTGTCGTCCTGCCGCCGCTCTATCCCGATGCAGCCTTGGGCGACGGCGGGCAGCATATCCTCTGGCTCGATCGCGTCACGGGCGACGTGGGTCAGGCCCAAACGGTTGAGGCCCGCCATGGCGAGGAAGGTGGCCACGGCCACGCCGTCCTCGAGCTTCTTCATCCGGGTCTGCACATTGCCGCGGAATTCCACCAGCCGAAGGTCGGGCCGGCGATGGGCCAGCTGCGCGCGGCGGCGGAGCGAGGAGGAGCCGACGGTGGCGCCGTGCGGCAGGTCGGCCAGGCGCGCGACCGTGGGTGACACGAAGGCGTCCCGCACATCTTCGCGCGGGAGGTAGCAGTCGAGCACCAGGCCAGCGGGCTGAAGCGTCGGCATGTCCTTCATCGAGTGGACGGCGATGTCTATGCGCCCGGCTAGCATCGCCTCCTCGATTTCCCTGGTGAAGAGGCCCTTGCCGCCGATTTCCTTGAGCGGCCTGTCGGCGTCGATCAGGCTGCGGTCGTCGCCGGTCGTCTTGATGACGGTAATGGCGAATGCGTCCTCGGGCAGGTCCCAGGCGGCCATCAGGCGGGCGCGCGTCTCATGCGCCTGGGCCAGTGCAAGCGGCGATCCACGGGTGCCGATGCGGAGAGGTCGGGCGGGCGAGGGAAGGTCGGTCGTCATGGCGAATGGGTAGCCTGTGACAATTAAGCCTGACAAGGGGCCTTGTCTTGACAAGATGACGCTGGCGCGGGACGAAACCGGGGCGCGGGGAAGGAAGATGATGACAGAAAAGAAGAAACTGCTGCGGTCTCTGGCCGGCGAGGTGATGGATGTCCCACCCGTGTGGCTGATGCGGCAGGCCGGACGCTACCTGCCCGAGTATCGCGCGACACGCGCCCGGGCAGGCGGATTCCTCGATCTGTGCTACACCCCCGAACTGGCCGCCGAGGTGACGTTCCAGCCGATCCGACGCTATGGCTTCGACGCGGCGATCCTGTTCGCGGACATCCTGTTGCTGCCGCAGGCTCTGGGGGCGGACCTGTGGTTCGAGACCGGCGAGGGGCCGCGGCTTTCCACCGTGACGACGGAGGCCGATTTCGCGAAGCTCAAGGACAAGGATGCGATCCACGAAACGCTGGCGCCGGTCTATCAGACGGTGCGCATCCTCGCGGAGGGGCTGCCCAAGGAGACGACGCTGATCGGCTTCGCTGGGGCGCCCTGGACGGTGGCGACCTACATGATCGCGGGCCGGGGCACCCCCGACCAGGGTCCGGCACACGCGCTGAAGGCCGAGAACCGGGCGCTGTTCGGGAAGCTGATTGACCTTCTCACCGAAGCGACGGTCGACTACCTGTCCGCGCAGGTCGAGGCCGGGGCCGAGGTGGTCAAGATCTTCGACAGCTGGGCCGGGTCGCTCAAGGGTCAGGACTTCCAGGACTTCGCGGTGGAGCCCGCGCGGCGGATCATCGCCGCGCTGAAGGCCCGCCACCCTGGCCTTCCGGTCATCGCCTTCCCGCGCGAGGCCGGCGAGGGCTACGTGGGCTTCGCGAAGGCTACCGGGGCGGATTGCGCGGCAGTGGACAATTCGGTCAGCGCCGACTGGGCGGCCGAGCATGTGCAGGTCGACAGCTGCGTGCAGGGCAACCTGGACCCGAAGCTGATGGTGGCGGGTGGGCAGGCGCTGATCGATGAGACGAAGCGCATCAAGGCGGCGTTCTCGCGCGGACCGCACATCTTCAACCTCGGCCACGGCATCACACCGGACGCCGACCCCGAGAACGTCCACGTCATGCTTGAGGCGTTGCGGGGCTAGACCCCCCTCACAACTCCAGCCACTCCCCGAAGCCCAGCCGGGCTTCCCACGCGCCCTCGCGGCCCGCGCGGGCCAGCGCGGCGCGAATCACGCCCATGTGGGTGACGACCAGCGCGCCTTCAGCCTCGTCGAGCGCGGGGGCGGCGCGGGCGGCCAGCATGGCGACGCTTTCACCGCCGTGAGGGCGGGCATGCATCAGGTCGGCGGCCCAGGCGTCGATCTGGTCGCGGGGGATGTCGTCCCACCTTAGGCCCTCCCACGCGCCAAAGTCGATCTCGCGCAGGCGGATGTCAGTGGTCAAGGGAAGGTCGCGCGCTTGGGCCAGCGCCTCGGCCAGACGTGCGCAGCGGGCCAGCGGCGAGGTGACGATGCGGCTGGCCGCCGGAAGCTGGACGTCAAGGCGGCGGGCCTCGCGCCCCAGTTCCGCGCCGGGTGGAAGGTCGGTGATGCCGTAGCATACCCCTGCCCCGCCCTCGGGACGGGTATGACGCAGCAGGATCAGAGCCACAGCAGGAGCCCGAGGTAGAAGCCCACCTCGGAACATTGCTGAACCGCGCCGAGACAATCGCCGGTGTAGCCGCCGAGCTTGCTCTCGAATGCCCGACGCATCAGCCAGTGGCCCATCGCGAGCCCGAGAAGCCCCGTGGCCAGCGCCAGCGGACCCAACGCCAACAGCAGCGGCACCGCCGCCAGCGCGGCCGAGACGACGGCGAAGCGCAGGCCGTCGCCGGTGATACCGTCGGCCACCGGTTTGCCCGTGCCATGGTCGCGCACATAGGTCGAGCGCGCGATCACGAGGACCGAGGACGCCCGGCTGACCGCATGCCCTGCGACCAGCACCCAGAACAGGGGCGCAAGCGGCACCAGCGCCGTCAACGCCGCGACCTTTCCCGCCAGCATCATCCCAAGCCCGGCCGCGCCATAGGTGCCGATCCGGCTGTCCTTCATGATCTCCAGCGCACGCTCGCGGGTCTGCCCGCCGCCCAGCCCGTCGCAAGCGTCGGCGAAGCCGTCCTCGTGAAAGCAGCCGGTCAGCAGGAGGCTGATGGCGGTCGAGACCAGCACCGCAACGAGTGGCGGCAGGCCCCATGACGCGACAACGAACACCGCTCCGGTCAGGGCGCCCACCAGCACGCCGACCCCTGGGTGCCAGCGCGGGGTGGCGGCCATCCGGTCGGGCGTATAGCCCGGGTCGGAAACGGGAATGCGCGTCAGGAATTGGACTGCCAGCAGAAAGACCGGGCGTTCCTCGCTCCAGTCGAACCTCATCCGCGGCTGACCCCGGCGCTTTCGAAGCTGGCCATGTCGCGCAGCATCGCCGCCGCCGCGCGAACCAGCGGCAGGGCCAGGAGCGCCCCCGTCCCTTCGCCCAGTCGCAGGTCCAGCGCCAGCAGAGGGCGCGCGTCCAGCGCAGCCAGCACGGCAGCGTGTCCGGCCTCGTCCGAGCGGTGGCAGAAGACCAGCGCGCTACGTACGCTCGCATCGAGCGCCAGCGCGCAGGCTGCGGCGGAGGTGGCGATGAAACCATCGACCAGCACAAGCCGCCCAGCGCGCGCGGCGGCCCCCATGGCGCCCGCCATCATCGCGATCTCGAACCCGCCATATTCGGTGAGCGCCTGCATGGGCGGAAGGCGGGAGGGGGTGCGCGCAGAAGCGCGGGAAAGCACCTCGCGCTTGCGCCTCAACCCTTCGTCGTCAAGTCCGGTGCCACGCCCCACGATCTCCTCGACCGGCAGACCCAGAACCTTTGCCGAGACAAGCGCGGCCGAAGAGGTGTTGGCGATGCCCATCTCGCCGAAGGCCATCACCTGCGCGTCGCCGGCGGTGCCGAAACCCGCGCCGGCCGCCAGCGCCTCTGCCGCCTGGTTGGGCGTCATCGCGGGCCCCCGGGCGGAATTTGCCGTGCCCGGCGCGATGCGCGCATCGGCAAGACCGGGGTCGCTCAGCGGCTCTCCCGCGACGCCGGCGTCGACCACCACGATCTCGGCCCCCAGTTCGCGGGCGAAGACATTGGCCGCCGCGCCGCCGGACAGGAAGTTGCGCACCATCTCGCGCGTCACGGACTGCGGATAGGCGCTGACCCCCTCTTGGGCGATGCCGTGGTCGGCTGCGAAGATGGTCAGCCGGCAGCGGTCGGCACGGGGCACGAGCGTGCGCTGGACGCGCGCAAGCTGGGCGGCCAGCGCCTCGATTTGTCACAGCGAACCGAGCGGCTTGGTCTTGCCGTCGATGGCGGCCTTGAGCGCGGTTTCGAAATCGGGGTCATGGAGACGCATGCGGATGTCCTTCAGTTTCCCTAGGGATGGCCCGTCCGGTCAATAGCCGCAAGCCTGCGGTTGAGCCACCACCGGAACGGCGCGCGCTCTTTCCTGGTCAGGGGCGCGCGGTCCACGACATCGAGCCCGGATCGGACAAGGTCGTCGACTTGCGCGGGTGTCCGGGCCCAGAGCCTGGACAGGATGGTCTTGAGAAAGGAATTGCGGCACAGCACCCCGGGCACCATGACGAAGCGGCCCAGCGTCACCATGTGGATCAGCCAAGTCCAGTCGGCGGCGTAGTCACCGCCCGCGTGCCGCGGGATGCCGCCGATGCGGATGAACGCGTCGTGCCGGAATTGGCCGCGGTTGGGCGGCTATCAGCGGGGTTTGTCGACCGCCATGATCCAAGCCCGCAGAAGGCGTCTGAAGCCCAGCCTGTGCATGATGCGGAAGCGGTGAATTGCGATATCACCACCGGGTTCGGAGAGATCAAGCCAGCTACAGGCCAGGATGGAGTCGGGCGTCGCCATCCGCTTGCGGGCCAGCTTCTCGGCATCGTCGGGGGTCAACAGATCGTCGTGCAAGGCGAACAAAAGGAAATCGCCCGAGGACCGCGCCATGAGGCCGTTGCAATTGGCCAGCCAGCCCGCGTTCGCTTTCCGCCGGATGGCGACCACGTTCGGCCTACCCCTGGCGAAGGATTCGACCACCGCCCAGGTCGCGTCGGAGGAGGCGTCCTCGGCGATGACGATGTCCAGGTTCGGCCAGGTCTGCGCGGCCAGGCAGTCGAGCGTGCGTTGCAGGAAGGACTCGGCGTTGTCGCAGGGCAAAAGGGTGCTGACTCGGGGCTGCCCGCTCATGCGGCTGGCGCTGTCGATGGGGAGCGCCTTCGACGACGAAGAAACGCACCGGAACAAACCCGGCGATCGGGAATTGCAGGGGCGTCAGGCGACCGCGGCTGTCGGAGCAGGGCGCAAACCCGATCAGGCGCGCCCTGCCGCCCAGACGCACGAGGTCAAGGTGCACGTCCAAGTCGTCAAGGCCACTTCGCGATCGGCGGCAGGCTCATCAGCACGGCGTTGGCGTCGTGGCCGGTTTCCAGACCGAACTTGGTGCCACGGTCGTAGACCAGGTTGTATTCGGCATAGAGGCCGCGGTGGACGAGCTGCACCTCACGGTCGGCCTCGGTCCAGGACGTGTCGCGGCGGCGTTCGACGCAGGGCACGAAGGCGGGAAGGAAGGCGCGGCCCACGGCTTGCGTGAAGGCGAAGTCGGCCTCCCAGTCACCGGTGTTGTGATCGTCGTAGAAGATGCCACCCACTCCGCGCGCCCGGCCCCGGTGCGGGACGAAGAAGTATTCATCGGCCCAGGCCTTGTAGCGCGGGTAATAGTCGGGCGAATGCGCGTCGCAGGCGGCCTTCAGCGTCGCGTGGAAGGCGGCCGTGTCCTCGGAATACTCGATGCAGGGGTTCAGGTCCGACCCGCCACCGAACCACCACGCATGCGGGGTCCAGAACATGCGGGTGTTCATGTGGACCGCCGGAGTGTGCGGATTCTGCATGTGTGCGACGAGGCTGATGCCGCTGGCCCAGAAACGTGGGGCCTCGGCCATTCCCGGCACGCCGCGGGCGGCCATGGCCTTCTGCGCACGCTCGCCAAGCTTGCCGTAGACGGTCGAGACGTTGACACCCACCTTCTCGAACACGCGGCCGCCGCGCATCACGCTCATCAACCCGCCGCCAGCGTCAGACCCATCTTCGGAATGGCGGCGCGTCTCACTCACCTCGAACCGCGCGGGGGAAAGGCCGGCATGGGGGCCGGTCGTCTGTTCGTCCTCAAGCCTCTCGAAAGCGGCGACGATCTGGTCGCGCAGCTCCCGGAACCATGCCGAGGCGCGTGCTTTCCGGTCGTCGAAGGGATCGGTCATCTTTCTTCCTTGCAATCACCTGCGCGTCACTCCGTTAGAGCGTGTTTGGACTGGCGCGCGCAAGCGGCTATGATCCTCGTGATGGAGGTTCCCGTGCGCGCCATCTGTGCCCTTGTCCTTGTCCTAATGGTCGCCGCCTGCACCGATCCGCGTGCGACATGCCTGCGACAGGCCGGCTCCGGGCTTCAGGCACTTGATGCCGAGATTACCGAGATCGAGTTGGCCCTGGCACGCGGCTACCGCGTCGCGCCAGGCTCGCGGGTGACGGTAGGGCTCGGCTTCTGTTCCGAGAACGACCCCGTGACGGTTTGCCTTGGTGGCGAGCGCCCGGTGTCGGAGCGTCGCATCCCCATCGACCCGGTAGCCGAGCGCGCCCGGCTGCGCACGCTTCTCGCGCAGCGTCCCGAGGTCGAGGCCCGGGCACTGCGCGCCGCGGCGGCCTGCCCCGCGCCCTGATCTTCTGCACCTTGCGGGTGTCGGGCCGCTCTGCCAAGCATCGCGCGTCGGTAGAAGGAATCGCCCGCCTGATGCGCCCCTCCCTGCCCCTTGCCGCTCTATTGCTGCTGGCCGCCTGCGGCGCCAGCCCGCTCGAGGAATGTCTGGCCCAGGCGACGGCCGAGCTCGAAACCATCGATCGGCTGATCGCCGAAACCGAGGGCAACCTGCTGCGCGGCAATGCGCTGGAACCCGACGGAGCATCGTCGGACCGCTACAAGCTGTGCACTGGCGGCGGCGGGGTCTTTTCCTTCTGCGCCGAACGGACGGGCGAGACCGGGACCAAGCCCGTCGCGATCAACCCCTTCACCGAACGCGTGAAGCTGGCCAACCTTCAGAAGCGGCGCGAGGGGCTGGCCGAGTTGGCCGAAATCGAAAAAGCCCGCTGCGAGGCCGAACACCGCCGCTGAGGCGGCGCGTCAATGCGCCGGTGCGGCCACAGGATCGAGCAGCGTGCGCCCGCCGTCGACCGTCAGCACCTGTCCCGTGATGAAACCTGCGCCGTCCGAAGCGAGGAATTGCACCGCATCGGCCAGTTCGCCCGGCGCCGCGATGCGGGCCATCGGCGTGTGGTCGGTGATGTCCTCGCGGAACTCGGCATGTTCCTTCAGCGTGTCGCGCAGCGTCGCGCTCATCACCGAGCCGAAGGCGACTGCATTGACGCGGATCCGGTGCGGCGCAAGTTCGACCGCAAGAGCTCGCGTCATCTGGTCAACGGCCGCGGCAGCTATGGAATAGCCGAACAATCCCGGCGCGGTGCGGCGGGCGGCAATCGACGAGATGTTGACGATGGAGCCCGCTTGCCCTTCCTGGGTGCCGCCCTCGGCCTGCTTGATCATGCGTTTGGCGACGGACTGGCTTAGCCTGAGCGCCGAGAGGAGGTTCTGGCCGAGCATCTCCTCGACCGCATCGGCCTCGGGGTTCAGCGGCTCGGACGTTGCGATCGAGCGGGCGGCGTTCACCAGGATGTCGATGCGTTCGAATGCATCGATTGTGGCCGAGATCAGGTTGGCGTGGCTGAGCTTCTGGCGCAGGTCGCAGGTGAAATAGCGGATTGTCCCGTCGCGGCCGGCTGCGTCGCCGATTTCGGCCTGTAGGCGTGCCTCGTCGGCGTCGGCGAACATGACGTTCGCCCCCTCCTCTGCGAAGCGGCGGGCGATGGCGAGGCCGATTCCGTTGGCTGCGCCCGTGACGATGGCGGTCTTTCCGGCAATCGAGAAGGACATGGCAAGCGGACCTTGGCTGGGTGGCGTGGCTTCTAGGCTAGTTCATCGCGGAGGGCGAGGGGCCGGACGCGGACCTGACGCTCGGTAAACCTTGAACGCAGGCGGCCCGGGAAGCTCGACCACCTCGCGGAAGGCGTCGGCCAATGCCCGTTCGTAGGGCAAGTGGCGATTGGCCACCATGTAGAGCGCTCCGGACGGCCCAAGCATCCGCGCCGCCGCGGCGATGAAGGCGCGCCCCAGACCGGGGTCGGCCTCGCGCCCGGTGTGGAAGCGCGGGTTCATCACCACAGCGCCCAGGGGTGCCCCCGGCGCGAACCGTGTCGCGTCGGCCCAGTGGAACCGGGCCCGCGGGTCCGTGACGTTGACGCGCGCGGCCTCGAGCGCGTCGTGCTCGGCCTCGACAAGGTGGAGTTCCTCGACCCCCTCGCGCTTGAGAACCTCGGTCGAAAGATATCCCCAGCCGGCGCCGAGGTCGGCCACCCGCGTGGGCAGCTTCGCCGGCAGCGCCGCGGCCAGCGCGGCCGAGCCCGGATCGATTCCATCCGCGGAAAAGGTGCCCGCGCGCGTCACGAAACCTTCGGCCAACCGCTGCGGGCCGGTCTGCCCCCAGTCCGCGAAGGCGCGGATACCGGGGCTGGGCATTACGGCGAGCTTCCCGTGCGCCTTGGCCAGCGCCTCGCCCACCGGAACGCGGGCGCGCAGGTCCTTGAGGACGCTGTCCACGCCATCCGTCTTCTGACCGTCGATCACGACCGGCGCCCCCACCGGCACGGCGTCGGCCGCCGCGGCGATCAATGCGCGGGCCTCCGCCTTGGCTCGGGGTATGCAGACGACCGCCGCCGCATAGGACCCCGTGGGCGTGACTGCGGTGGCGTAGCCTTGCGCGGCGAAGGCGTCGTGGTCGGGGCGGAAACCCTGGATCACTTCAAGCCGGTCGCGGGGCAGGGCCGAAAGGTCGGTGCCGGCGCGTGGCCGGAAGACGGCGATCCGCCCCTCGGGCGGCAGGACTAGGGCGCCGGAGTCGAGCGCCAGTGTCAGGCGGGAGCTGTGCATGGGCGGCGCGGGTCTGCGCCTATTCCTTTTCCATCGTGCACTGGAGCGGGTGCTGGTGCCGGCGGGCGAAGTCCATCACCTGGGCGACCTTGGTCTCGGCCACCTCGAACGAGAAGACGCCGACGACGGCCAGGCCCTTCTTGTGGACCGTCAACATCAGTTCGAATGCCTGCGCGTGGCTCATGCCGAAGAATCGCTCCAGCACATGGACGACGAACTCCATCGGGGTGTAGTCATCGTTCAGCAGGAGGACCTTGTAGAGCGGCGGGCGCTGGGTCTTCGGGCGGGTCTTGGTCACCACGCCGGTTTCGCCGTCGGGGCTGTCCTTGCGGTCGGACATCATGACGGGTCGATAGGCCAAGCGGGGCTCCAGTCTTCCTGCGGTTGGTCGGGACTACGGCGCCAGTATATAGGCGGCGAGGCCTTCGTGAAAAGGGGCGTTGGACGGAGACGACATGGGCAGGTTGACGACGATCGGATTCGATGCCGACGACACGCTTTGGCAGAACGAGCGGTTCTTCCGCATGACGGAAGAACGCTTCGCCGACCTTCTGGCGGACTACGCCGGGCGTGACGACCTGGCCGATAGGTTGCTGGCGGCCGAGCGACGCAACCTCGGGCACTACGGATTCGGCATCAAGGGATTCGTCCTGTCGATGATCGAGACGGCGATCGAGGTGACGCAGGACCGCGTGCCCGCCCGTGTGATCCGCGAAATCATGGACGCCGGGCGCGAGATGATGGCACACCCGATCGAGCTGTTGCCCCATGCGCGGGAAACGGTCGAAGCCCTGGCCCAACGGCACAAGGTCGTGCTGATCACGAAGGGCGACCTGCTGGACCAGGAACGCAAGCTGGCACAGTCCGGCCTTGGCGACCTGTTCCACGGGGTGGAGATCGTCAGCGACAAGACACCCGAGGTCTATGCCCGGCTGTTCGCCAGGCATGGCGATGGCCCCGACACCGGGCTGATGGTGGGTAACTCACTCAAGTCCGACGTGCTGCCGGCGATCGAAGCCGGAGGCTGGGGCGTCTTCGTGCCGCACGGCATGACCTGGGCGCTGGAGCATGCCGAGGCCCCTGAAGCACACCCCCGCTACAGGGAGATTCCGGACCTGTCTGCCCTGCCTGCGCTGCTGGGCCAGATCGAGGCTGAAGACATCTAGCGGCATGGTGCAGCTTTGGCACCACATGTTGTCCGTGGCATGAGCTTCGCCTCGAAAGCTTTTGAAACAAGGGTATTTTCCCACCGGACATGCTGTGTTACGGTGCCGTCCAACAATAAAGCTGCATCGGAAAATCCGAGCGGCACGAGGCAGTGTAAGGGCGGTTGTCGTGAACGGACGACTAGGGACTGGCGCGAGAGGCGCCACTCTGTGGATATGGTTGGCAGTCATGCTGGCGATCGCGCCCCTCATGGGACGTGCGGCGCCATACGCCGACATGGTGATGGATGCGCGCTCAGGTGAGGTGCTGCACGCCACCAACGCCGACAGCCGTTTGCATCCCGCCTCGCTGACCAAGATGATGACGCTCTACATCGCGTTCGAGGCAATCCGGCTGGGAGAGATCTCGCTGGACACGATGGTTACGATCTCGCCCAAGGCGGCGGCAGAGCCACCGTCCAAGCTGGGCCTGCGCGCGGGCCAGCGGATCCAGTTGCGCTACCTGATCAGGGCGGCGGCGGTCAAATCGGCCAACGACGCCGCCACAGCCATCGGCGAAGCGATCGAGGGGTCCGAGGCGGCTTTTGCCCGGCGCATGAACCGGACAGCGAAAGCCTTGGGCATGTCGCGGACCACCTTTCGCAACGCCCATGGCCTGACCGAGGAAGGGCATTTGTCGACAGCGCGGGACATGACCACGCTGGGGCGTCATCTGTTCTATGACTATCCGCAATACTACAACATCTTCTCGCGCCGCTCGACGGATGCCGGGATCACAGAGGTCAACAATACCAACCGCAGGTTCCTTGACGCCTACCCTGGCGCGGACGGAATCAAGACCGGCTACACGCGGGCGGCGGGCTTCAACCTCGTCGCATCGGCCGAGCGGAGGGGCGAGCGCATCATCGCCACGGTCTTCGGCGGCACATCCACTGCCAACCGCAATGCCAAGATGGCGGAACTGCTGGACCTGGGCTTCCGTCGGGCGCCGACCCGTGTTGCAATCAACAGACCGGCTCTGCCGCGATACGATGCGGCAGACGAGCCGCCGGCCGAGATCGTGGTGGCCGGGGTCGAGGACACGCCTCAGGGCCCGGCGGGCAAGATCATTCGCGTAACCGGCGCTGTCGCCCGCTCACCCGCTCCACGCCCGCGCGGCGGTGGGACCCCTGTGAAAGCCCCCCCAGCCGAGCTCCTGGCAGCAATCGAGACGAATGTGGCGGAGGCGCTGGCGAGCGTCGCCGAGGCCGACCCGATGGCGGAAGCTGTGGCCGAAGCTGCGGGCGCCGCTGTGGCAGAGGTCGCGACCGAGACCGCAGAGCTCGCCGCCGAAGCGGTCGCCGCCCTGGAGGATGCCGAGGCGGAGGTGCCGGCGGCGGAGGTCGAAGTCGCCGCAGCCAAGACGGAGGCCGAGGTCGTGGTGGCGTTCGCCGTTCCGGCCACACCGCCCCGGCCCCGGCCCGCAAGCCTCGTCGAACCGCCTGCCGATGCGATCGCGGATCAGACTGCCGTGGCTGAACTCGCTACGCCTCCTGCGGAAGCCCAAGCGGAGACGGCAGATGTGGGAACTGTTACCGCGGCAGCAGAAGAAGCACCTTTCGAGGACGTCGAGACCCAAACGGTTGAAGCGACCACCGAGCCGTCAGCTGCCGCCGATTTGGCCGTCGCAAGCGTGGACCCGATCGGCGCGGCGCTGGAGCTGTTGACGGCCGAGGTCAGCGTATCGGACGACCCCGAAAGCGGCGCACTGGCCGAAGCTGAACCCGCGCCCGGCCCTGAAGAGTCTATCCTGCTTGCTTCGGCCGCAGCGGTCTTCCCGCCGCCGCCCGAGCCGGTCATTCGCCCCGAACCCAACGCGCCGGAAGTCGTCACGCGCCTGTCCACGTCAGGCGGGCGGCACTCGGGCGTGTCGCTGGGCCGCTATGCCTCGCGCCACGAAGCCGAGAAGGTCCTGATCACCATGTCGCTGTCTGACATGGCAGGCCTTGGAGGTGCGTTGCGCAAGGTCGTTCAGCGTGGTGGTGGGTTTGAAGCGAACTTCATGGGGATGAGCGAGGAACAGGCGGCACTTGCCTGCCGCCGCATCACCGCGCGCGGCCAGACCTGCACCACCATCGGAAACTGAGGCGGCACGAGCGCTCAGGGCTTGGGCGTTTCGTCCCAGTCGCTGGTCAGGATGCGACGGCTGTCGCCTTCAGGGTCCTCGAACTGCCGCGACCGCATCGCCCAGACGAAGGCGACAAGGCCGATGCCCCCCAGGAACAGGGATACCGGGATCAGGTATGACAGGACGTCCATCGCCTCACCTTCTAAGTCGAAGCGCGTTCAGTGTCACCGTAATGGACGACAACGACATCGCCAAGGCGGCGATCAACGGTGTGCAAAGTCCGATCACGGCGAGAGGCACCGCCACGAGGTTGTAGACGTTCGAGATGACGACATTCTCGCGGATCCGGGCGATGGCCTGCCGGGCCACTGTCGTGGCTTCGGCGACGGGTTCGAGGCTTTGCCCCAGAAGCACGATGTCCGAGGCCGTCCGCGCGGCGTCGAGCGCCGAGGCGGGCGATATCGAGACATGCGCGCCGGCCAGCGCGGCCGTGTCATTGAGGCCGTCGCCCACCATCAGCACCTTCCGGCCCTGCTGCTTGAGGCCGGCAACCAGCGCCGCCTTTTCCTGCGGCAGCGCACCCGAGCGCCATTCGCCAATGCCAAGGCGGCCGGCCAATGCGGCCACCGGTGCCTCGGAATCCCCCGAGACCAGCATGAGCCGCAGTCCCTGAGCCCTGAGTGCTTCGACCAGCGCCTCGACCCCAGGGCGAAGGCGGTCGGCGAAGGTGAACTCGACCGGCTGGCCGTCGCCCACGCGCAACCAGGTCGCGGTCTCGTCCCCGGCTTTGGCCCCCAGCCACGCGGCGCGGCCCAGGCGGACCGGGGTGCCGCCGATTCGGCCTTCGATCCCGTGGCCGGGCACTTCGCGCAGCCCTTCGACCGGCGCGGGGGTAATGCCGGCGCGGGCGGCGGCCTCGGCCAGCGCCTGCGCCAGCGGGTGCGCCGAGCCGCCGGCAAGCGCCGCGGCGATTTCCACCACGCGGCGGGGGTGGGCGGACAGGTTGGCGACTTCGGGCCGGCCCAGGGTCAGCGTGCCGGTCTTGTCGAAGACGACGGTGTCGACCTCGGCGAGACGTTCCAGCGCCGTGCCGTCCTTGATGAGGAGGCCGTTGCGGAACAGACGGCCCGAGGCGGCCGTCATCACGGCGGGCACGGCGAGGCCAAGGGCACAGGGACAGGTGATGATCAGGACCGCGACCGCGATGTTGATCGCCTGCCGCATGTCGCCGGCGTAGAGCATCCAGCCCGCCCACGAGAGCGCGGCCAGGATGTGCACGCCGGGGGCATAGTACTTGACCACGCGGTCGGCGATCGACGTGTAACGGCCCCGTCCGGCCTCGGCCACGGCGACGAGGTCGGCCATCCGGTGAAGCGAGCTGTCGCGCCCCGCGGCGGTGACACGCAGGCTGAGCGCGCCGGTCAGGTTGACCTCGCCCGCCGCCAGCGCCGCGCCGGGGCTAGCGAAGACGGGCAGCGTCTCGCCCGTCAGGAGCGACCGGTCGATTTCACTTTCGCCTGTCTCAACCGTGCCGTCTGCCGGAATTCGGGTACCGGGAAGCACGCGGACAAGGTCGCCCGCGCGCAGCTCTCCCACGGGGACCAATCGGTCGCCCTCGGCCCCGATGAGCAGGGCGCGCGGCACCTCGAGCGCGGCCAGTTCCTGCGCGGCCGACCGCGCCACGGCCCGCGTGCGATGGTCGAGGAAACGGCCGATCAAAAGGAAGAACGTCAACGACACGGCCGCATCGAAATAGGCATGTTCGCCCGACCGCGTGGTTTCGTAGAGCGAAGTCCCCGCCGCCAAGAGTATGGCGAGCGAGATTGGCGCATCCATGTTGAAGCGTCCCGCGCGAAATCCAGCCAGCGCCGAGCGGAAGAACGGCTGCCCCGAGAAGGCGACCGTGGGCAGGGCGATGGCCGCGCTGATCCAGTGGAACATGTCGCGCGTCACGCCTTCGGCGCCTGACCAGACGGCGACCGACAGCAGCATGACGTTCATCATGGCGAAGCCGGCGACCGCGAGACGCATCAGGAGGTCGCGGCCCGTCGCGTCGGTATCGGTGGCCGAAAGCATGCCCGCGTCAAGCTCGTGCGCCTGATAGCCCAGCCGTTCGACCTCCGGTACTAGGTCTGCGGCGGTCAGGTCGGGCTCGGCCTCGACCGAGATGCGCTTGAGCGTCAGGTTCACGCGCGCTGACCGGACACCGGGAACCTTCTCCAGCCCCTTCTCCAGCGTCGAGATGCAGGCAGCGCAATGTGCGCCGGGCACCGACAGCAGAAGCCTTGCGGGTTCGGCCTGGCGCGCGGCTTCGGCCACCGCCTCGGCGGCCGGGGCGGCCACACAGGCGGGGCAGGCAGATAGGGTGGTCATTCTGGGACCGTGATCGACACACGCTTGCGGAAGGCCGTACCGTCCCCTGCGGTGGCGGTCAGCATGAGCATCCATTGGCCTCGCGCCACCGCGACCGGCGCCTCGAACGTGGCGCCGGACACACGGACGAAGGCGGGGCGCTGGTCATCCGCGGCCTCGGTCGTGCGACCCAGAAGCCCTTCGATGGCCGCGACATCGGCCGGATGGCCTTGGTCGTCGGCGAAGCTGACACGCAGGGTATTGCCGTCCAGCCGGGTCTCAACCGTCCAGCCGAGCGCCTGCTGTGCGCGGCGTTCGGCATCGAAGGTTTGCGAGGCGACATAGGAATTCTTGACCTCGAGCCCGGGGAAAGTTGCCACGGCCTGCCAGGCCAGCGTGAGGTTGACGGCGATAATGACGGCGAAGGCCAGGACGGTGATCGCCAGCACGTGCCGACCGGTCAGTTCGCGTTGCATCAGTCCTCCTCCCGCCCGTTGAACACGGTATCCTTGAATGCGCGGTCCGAGCTCTCCAGATCCTCGACCCAGATGCGGACAGGGGAATGGGCGGTGGTCGCGGCGTCGGACCCGGCAGGCGCGGTCAGGTAGACGCGCTGCAGCACCATCTCGTTCGCCGGGACCTCGACCGTCAGTTCATCGGTGCCTTCCAACGAGATCCGCAGAAGCGCGTCCGAGGTGACCGACAGGTGGAAGGTCCGGTCGTCGAGGTTCATGTTGCGCAGGCGCACGTCGTATGTATTGCGGATCGATCCATCCGACAGGGTGACGAAGGTCGGGTTGCGCACCGGCGCGACGGTCAGGCCGATTTCCTGCCGCAGGAACAGCGCGGCGACGAGGCCCAGACCTACGGCGGAGTAAAGCGCAGTGTAGAGGATCGTGCGTGGCCGGAAGACGTGCTTCCACACCGACCGGGGCGGCTCTCCCGCGCGTTCGCGGCCTTCGTCCGACAACGCGATGTAGTCGATCAGTCCCCGAGGCTTTCCGATCCTCGCCATCACATCGTCACAAGCGTCTATGCACAGCGCGCAGGTGATGCAGGCCAATTGCTGGCCGTTGCGGATATCGATGCCCATCGGACAGACGTTGACGCAGGCCATGCAGTCGATGCAGTCGCCCAGCTTATCGGCGTCGTCGGCCTTGCGGTGCTTTCCGCGCGGCTCGCCCCGCCAGTAGCGATAGGCGACGGTCAGGGTTTCCTCGTCCATCATGGCTGCCTGGATGCGCGGCCATGGGCAGGCATAGATGCAGATCTGTTCCCGCGCGAACCCCCCGAAAAGGAAGGTGGTAGCCGTCAGGACCGCGATCGTCGTGTAGGCGATCGGGTGTGCCTGGAAGGTCAGGATGTTGTGCAAAAGTGTCGGTGCGTCGGTGAAATAGAAGACCCAGGCGCCCCCGGTGGCGACCGCGATCAGCAGCCAGATGGTCCACTTGGTCAGCCGTAGTCGTAACTTCCGCGCGTCCCATTTCTGGTTCCACAGCCGCACCCGCGCGTTGCGGTCGCCTTCGACCCATCGTTCCACAAGGATGAAGAGGTCGGTCCAGACGGTCTGAGGGCAGGCATATCCGCACCACACGCGCCCAAGCGCCGACGTGAATAAGAAAAGGCCGAGACCGGCCATGATGAGAAGACCCGCCACGAAGTAGAATTCGTGCGGCCAGATCTCGACCATGAAGAAGAAGAAACGCCGGTTGGCCAAGTCGACCAGGACTGCCTGGTCAGGGAGGTTCGGACCCCGGTCCCAGCGGATCCAGGGAGTAATGTAATAGATGCCCAGCGTGACACCCATGATCCACCACTTGAGCGAGCGGAAGCGGCCCTTCACGCGGCGGGGGAAGACGGGTTCGCGGGCGGCATAGAGCTTTGGCTCGGGGGTATCAGTCGAGCTCACGGGCTTATCCCTCGACGGTCCTGTTTGCGCAGCCTCCTTCTTAGTGAGGGAGGCCGGAAAGGCTTTGACCTGTGTCAAATCGGGGGTGCGCGCCCAAGAGGGAGCGGTTTTGTCGCAGTCAGGCCTCCAGGCCCGGCTCGCCAAGAAGGTGCCGGCCGGCGCGATCCTCGACCTCGACCACCCATAGGTCCGGGTCGAAGGACGCCTGGCGGTACAGAGCGCTGTCGACGTCGGGCTCGGGGCCTTCGGCCAGCGTCACCCAGGCTCTGTCGCCGGTCACCAGGTCGAAGCTGCGCTGAAAGGCCTGTGCCTGCCCGTCCATCGTGGCAAGCTTGACGATGACCGCACCCGCGGTCTCGTCGCCGCGTCGCGCAATGTAAGCGGGAATGCCTTCGGCCTGAAGCCGGCGCAGGTAGGCCGCGACCCAGACTCCGGTCGCAAGACGCGCCATCAGCCCCCGTCCCGGAAGTCTAGGCCCATTTCGGAATATCGCTCGGCCTCGTCCAACCAGTTCGGGCGCACCTTGACGGTCAGGAACAGGTGGACCCTGCGGCCGAGGAATTCCTCGATCTCGGCGCGGGCGGCCTGGCTGACCGCCTTGATCGTCTCGCCCTTCTTGCCCAGCACGATGCCCTTGTGGCCATCGCGGGCGACGTAGACGATCTGGTCGATGCGGGCGGTGCCGTCGGGCCGTTCTTCCCAGGCTTCGGTCTCGACCGTCAGCTCGTACGGCAGTTCCTGATGCAGGCGAAGCGTCAGCTTCTCCCGCGTCATCTCGGCGGCGATCATGCGCATCGGCAGGTCGGCGATCTGGTCCTCGGGGTAGAGCCATGGGCCCTCGGGCAGCTCGCCCGCCAGCCATTCGCGCAGATCGTCCACCCCGTAGCCACGTTCGGCCGAGATCATGAAGGTGCGCACGAAGGGAAAGGCCTCGTTCATTTCGGCCGAGAGCGCGAGCAGGCTTTCGGCCTTCACCCGGTCGATCTTGTTGATGGCCAGCGCAACGGGACGGCCGCCCACCTTGTCGCGCAGGCTGTCGAGGATCGCGCGGACACCGTCCGTCAGCCCGCGGTGCGCCTCGATCAACAGGACGACGACATCGGCATCCGCCGCCCCGCCCCAGGCCGCGGCGACCATCGCCCGATCGAGCCGGCGACGAGGCTGGAACAGGCCCGGCGTATCGACGAAGACGATCTGCGCCGCACCTTCGATTGCGACGCCCCGGATGCGCGCACGGGTGGTCTGCACCTTGTGCGTCACGATCGAGACCTTGGCGCCGACCATTCGGTTGAGCAGCGTCGATTTACCGGCGTTCGGTTCTCCGATCAGGGCGACGAATCCGGCGCGGGTGGGTCCGTCAGACATCGGCTTTCTCCAGGTCATCCAGAAGCTTACGCGCCGCAGTCTGTTCGGCCTGGCGCTTGGCGCCGGCGGTGGCGCGGGCGCAGGCACCGTTCGAAAGGCGCGCCTCGATCGTGAACACGGGGGCGTGGTCGGGGCCTTCGCGGGCGACCTCGGCGTAGCTGGGTGGGGCCAGGCCGCGGGCCTGGGCCCATTCCTGAAGCGCGGTCTTGGCGTCGCGAGCGTCCGCCTCTACCGAACGGATGCGCCCGCCCCATAGCCTGAGGACGACTGCACGGGCCGCGTCGAACCCTGCGTCCACGTAGACGGCGGCAATCACCGCCTCCATCGCGTCGGCCAGAAGCGCCTCTTTCCTGCGGCCACCGGACATCATCTCGGACCGCCCGAGCTTCAGCACCGAGCCCAGGTCGATCTCGCGCGCGATGTCCGCGCAGGTTTCCTTTCGCACGAGTGCGTTGAACCGGGGGGCGAGTTGGCCTTCGGTGGCGCCCTTGTCGGCGGCCAGAAGCGCCTCGGCCATGACAAGGCCCAGGACGCGGTCGCCCAGGAACTCGAGCCGCTGGTTGTCAGGTCGAGAGGGCCCCGAAATCGAGGCGTGGGTCAGCGCACGGACCAGAAGCTCGGGGCGGCGGAATTCGTGCCCCAGCCGGGCGCCGAACGCCTGAAGGTCCGCGGACGGCTTCACTCGACCGCCTTGAAGAAACGGTCCGACCGCCAGGTCCAGAAGAAGAACATGGACCGTCCGGCGGACGAGAACATGATGCGGTCGGCGCGGCCGATCAGGTATTCGGCCGGCACGAAGCCGACGCCACCCGCGGTCTGGGCGAAGCGGCTGTCCTGACTGTTGTCGCGGTTGTCGCCCATGAAGAAGTAGTGCCCCTCGGGGACGACGAACACGGGCGTGTTGTCGCCGAAGCTATCGTCAATGTTGAGAATATCATGGGTGCGGGTGGACCCGTCCGACAGGGGCAGTGTCTCCCGGAAGCGCGACTTGGTGCAGGTGGCGCCCTGACCGACAGGCCCGTTCTCGCACCGGGGAAGGTGGCCGATGGGGCCTTGGGGCCGGTAGATTTCGGAGAACGTCCCGGCAGGCTCGGTTGGCACGGGCGCACCGTTAAGATGCAGGCGGCCGTCGATCATCTGCACTCGGTCGCCCGGCAATCCGATGAGCCGCTTGATGAAGTCCTGGCCGTTCACCGGATGCCTGAAGACGACCACATCGCCACGCTCCGGTTCACCCGCGAACCAGCGGCCGTCGATGAAGGTGCAGACCGAGAAGGGGCAGGAATACTGCGAATAGCCGTAGGCCATCTTGTTGACGAACAGGAAGTCGCCGATCAGCAACGTGTCCTTCATCGAGCCGGAGGGGATCCAGAACGGCTGGAAGAACAGCGTGCGGAAGACGCCCGCGATGAGAAGGGCGTAGACGATGGTCTTGACCGTCTCGAGCCAGCCTTCCTGCTTGTCGGCGCGCGAAGCCATGCCTGTCATCCTGCCTGCTGCGTGGTTGTCCGGGTTGATGGGCGCGGGGACCCGCGGAGTCAAGGGCGCCCCGTGTCGGGCAGCGGGCGCGCCTCGATCACGACGAAGGCCTGCGCCCAGGGGTGATCGTCGGTCAGCGTAACATGCACCACGGCCTCGTGCCCGACCGGGGTCATCTCGCGCAGGCGTTCGGCAGCCCAGCCGGTCAGGTGCATGACGGGCTGTCCGGAGTGCAGGTTCGACACGCCCATGTCCTTCCAGCCGATGCCCATGCGCAGCCCCGTGCCGAGCGCCTTCGAGCACGCCTCTTTCGCGGCCCAACGCTTGGCATAGGTGCCGGCGGTGTCCTTCCGGCGTTCAGCCTTGCGCTGCTCGACCTCGGTGAAGACGCGATTGCGAAAGCGGTCGCCAAAGCGGGCGAGCGTGGCCTCGATCCGTTCGATGTTGGCGAGGTCGGTGCCGATTCCGAGGATCATCGCGGGTGTCCGGAGTTGCGGTAGTGAGGGCGCGCCCGGGAAACGGGCGCTGCGACCCTAGCGCCCGTCCGGGGCGGGAATCAACGCCCGCCGCATTGACGGTTCGCAAGGCCGGGCATCCCGCCGGGCGGCAGCATGCAACCTGCACCATGAAAGGGAGGGCGCACATGGGACTGCTGGACGGGAAATCTGAGCTGATTACCAGCGCAGGCTCGGGGATCGGGCGCGCCACGGCGCTGACATTGGCAGCCGAATGCGCACAGCTCACGGTGTCGGATGTGGCCGAAGACGGCGGGCGGGAGACGGTCGGGATGATCCGAGAGGCCGGTGGGTCGGCCCCCTTCGTCCGTTGCGACGTCTCTACGCCATCAGAGATCGAGGCATTGGTCGACACAGTCGTGCAAGCGCACGGGCGGCTCGACTACGCGGTGAACAACGCAGGCATCGAAGGCAAGATCGCGCCCTTGGCCGAACAGCCTTTGGAAAACTGGAGCCGGATCATGGACGTGAACTTGCGCGGCACGTTCCTTTGCCTGAAGGCCGAGATCGGCGCGATGCTCAAGACCGGCGGCGGGTCGATCGTGAACCTTGCGTCGGTTGCGGGGCTCATCGGGTTTCCCGGCCTTGCGCCGCATGTGGCGTCCAAACATGCTGTCAACGGGTTGACGAAGAACGCGGCGTTGGAAAACGGCAAGGCGGGCATCCGCGTGAACTCGGTCTGCCCCGGCGGGATCGACACACGGATGCTGGAATCGCTCACTGAACAGAGCTCGGGCAGCACCGTTGGCGTGCACGAGATGATGGACCCGCTGCACCCGATCGGCCGGATCGGGCGCCCTGCAGAGGTGGCGAACCTGATCGCCTGGCTGCTGTCGGACCGCGCGTCCTTCTTGACGGGCACGAACGTGCCCGTCGACGGAAGTTACGTGGCGCAGTAGCGCAGGTTCAGGCGCGCGCCTCGTCCATCAGGCGACGCATCTCTGCAATGGCGGGCTTGAGGCCGCGAAAGATCGCCTCGCCGACAAGGAAGTGTCCGATGTTCAGTTCCATCACCTGCGGAATGGCAGCAACGGGCTGCACCGTGTCGTAGGTAAGGCCATGGCCCGCGTGAACCTCAAGCCCGAGGCCATGGGCGAAGGCCGCCATTTCGGTCAGGCGGGCAAGTTCGGCGTCGCGCTCGGCGAAGCGGCCTTCGGCGTGGAAGTCGCAGTAGGCGCCGGTGTGGAGTTCCACCACTGCCGCGCCGATGCGGGCTGCGGCCCCGATCTGGCGGGCGTCGGCGGCGATGAAGATCGACACGCGGCAGCCAGCTTCGGCCAGCGGCGCGATGAAGTGGGCCAGCCTATTTTCCTCGCGCGCGACTTCGAGACCGCCTTCCGTCGTCCGTTCCTCGCGCCGTTCGGGGACGATGCAAACTGCATGCGGGCGGTGGCGCAGCGCGATGGCCTGCATTTCGGACGTTGCGGCCATCTCGAAGTTGAGCGGAAGAGTCAGCGCCTCCATCAGGCGTTCGATGTCGCTGTCCGAGATGTGGCGGCGATCCTCGCGCAGGTGGGCAGTGATGCCGTCGGCACCCGCCTCCTCGGCCAGTTTCGCGGCGCGGATCGGGTCGGGATAGGCCGAGCCCCGCGCATTGCGGACGGTCGCGACGTGATCGATGTTCACCCCAAGCCGAAGCTTGCCATTACCCATTCCTGCCCCCTTCATTGTGCCTTGTCCTGTTTCTTGGCAGCCGCCTTCGCCCGGATCTCGGCCAGCTTCTCCCTGAGCCTGCCCTTGCGACGGTGCTGGTAGGCGCGGATGACCGGCACGCTGATGAAATAGCACACGGTCGCCGTGACAACACCGGGCAGCACGCCGCCTATGAGGTAGGGCAGGAACACGTCGTCGTAGAACTGGTGCAGCCCCGCCCAGTCGGCTGTGCGGTCGCTGAACATCGCCATGAAGTTCTGCTTCAGGTCGCGCGCCGCCGCAGCGAAGCTGCCCAGGAAGGATCCCGTCTTCTCCTCCTTGAAGGTGCCGCCCAGAAGGAAGTGGCCTGTCTGGAGCGAGACGACGCCGATCGGAACATAGGTCAGCGGGTTCCCGAAGAATGTGCCCAGAAGCGCCGCGACGATGTTGCCGCGTATCACCCAGGCGATCGTCGCCGCCGTTATGAAGTGGAACCCGTAGAATGGGGTAAAGGTCGTGAAGACGCCGGCCCAGACCCCGCGCGCGATTTTCTCGGGCGTGTCTGGCAGTCTGCGAACACGGTGCTTCACGTAATGGAAGGCACGCGTCCACCCGCCCTTGGGGTAGACGAATTCCTTCAGAATCCGCCAGGGGCTTCGCCGGTCTCGGCGCTTGAAGACCACCTTCTCCTCCTCGCACCCTCGGTCGGGTCTCAGGGTTTCCGGCCTGGCTCCCTGTGCCGTTCGATGGCCGCGACGTCGCTTTCCGCCTCGAGCGCCGTCATAACCGCATGCAGGTGTTCGGCGTCACGTAGATCGACTTCTATCATCAGACGATAAAAATCTGGCTTTCTGTCGACGAAATGTAGATCGGAGATATTGGCCTTCTGCTCCCCGATCAATGTGCAGATGCGTCCCAGTACGCCTGCGTCGTTGCGGATGGTGATCATCAGACGCACGGTGTGGACGGCCTTGTGGCGCCCACCCTGCCAGGCGAGGTCCACCCAGCGTTCGGGCTGATCCTCGAATTCGACAAGCGCAGGACAGTCGATGGCGTGGACAACGACGCCCCTGCCTCGCCAGGTGATGCCGACGATGCGTTCGCCTGGAACCGGCTGGCAGCAGGACGCACGGGCAAAGCCTTGTCCGGGGTCCAGGCCAACCACTGCGCGGCCGGGCTCGACCTCGTCGCCCTTCGCCGCCGCAAGCTCGGGGTAAAGCGCCTCGATCACATCCCGCGAGGTAAGTTCGGCCGACCCGAGCCGGGCGAGGAGCTCCTGTCCGTCAGGCAGACCGAGGGTGCGGGCGGCGGTGCCCAGCGCCTTGTCAGTCGCCTTCTTGCCGACGTTCTCGAACCCCACGCGCGCGAGTTCGCGGCCAAGCTTGATGAACCTCTCGCGGTCCTCCTCGCGCAGGCTGCGTCGGATCGCCGCTTTCGCGCGACCCGTCACGACGATGTCCAGCCAAGTTGCCTGCGGGCGCTGACCCTCGGCGGTGATGATCTCCACCGATTGGCCGTTCCTGAGCCGCGTCCAAAGCGGCACGCGCACCCCGTCGACCTTGGCGCCTACGCAACTGTCGCCGATCCGCGTGTGGATCGCATAGGCATAGTCCAGCGGCGTCGCGCCCTTGGGAAGCTGGACGACCTCGCCCTTCGGCGTGAAGCAGAACACCTGGTCCTGATACATCTCGAGCTTTACATGCTCGAGGAATTCGTCGTGGTCCTCCGTGTCGAAACGTTCGGTCAGCTGGGCGATCCACTTGGCAGGGTCGACGGCGAAGGGGTTCCGGGTGCGCACGCCATCGCGGTACGACCAGTGCGCGGCAACGCCGGCCTCGGCGACCTCGTGCATCTGGCGGGTGCGGATCTGAACCTCGACCCGCTTGCCGTCACGGCCCGATACGGTGGTGTGGATCGAGCGATAGCCGTTCGACTTGGGCTGGCTGATGTAATCCTTGAACCGCCCCGGAACGGCGCGCCAACGCTGGTGGATCACACCAAGGACGCGATAGCAGTCGGCCTCGGACTGGCAGATGATGCGAAAGCCGTAGATGTCGGACAGGCGCGAGAAGCCCTGGTCCTTCTCCTGCATCTTGCGCCAGATCGAATAGGGCTTCTTGGCGCGGCCGAAGACCTCGGCCTCGATCCCTTCCTTGTCGAGTTCCAGACGGATGTCGCCCGTGATCTTGTGGATCACGTCCCCCGATTCGCGTTGAAGCGTCACGAAGCGTCGGATGATCGAGTTGCGCGCCTCGGGGTTCAGGACGCGGAAGGACAGGTCCTCGAGTTCCTCACGCATCCACTGCATGCCCATGCGTCCGGCGAGGGGCGCGAAGATCTCCATCGTCTCACGCGCCTTGCGGGCCTGCTTCTCGGGCGGAAGCGACCGGATGGTGCGCATGTTGTGCAGACGGTCGGCCAGCTTGACCAGAATCACCCGCAGATCCTTGGACATCGCCATGAACAGCTTGCGGAAGTTCTCGGCCTGCTTGGTCTCGGCCGACGACAGCTGGAGATTGGTCAGCTTGGTAACGCCATCAACCAGCTCTGCGACCTCGTCGCCGAAGAGTCGCGCGATCTCGGAGTAGGTGCTTTTCGTGTCTTCGATCGTGTCATGCAGCAGCGCCGTAACGATTGTCGAATCGTCCAGCTGCATCTCGGTCAGGATCGCGGCGACCGCCACGGGGTGCGAGAAATAGGGCTCGCCCGAATGGCGTTTCTGCCCTTCGTGCATGCGCATGCCGTAGGAATACGCTTCGCGCAGCAGCGTCTCGTTGGTGCGGGGGTTGTAGTTGCGGACGAGGGTGACCAGGTCTTCGACGTCGATCATCCCTCACCCGCCTAGCGAGGCCGGACGCGCCGCCTCAGCGCATCTCCTGCGCTTCCATGAGGGCGCGCAGCAGTTTCTCTTCGGACATGTCGTCGTGGCTGGGCCTGTCGGCCTCGGCGCTCATCAGAAGCGCCATGGCGTCTTCCTCGGGCTCGTCCACCTCGATCTGGGTCTGGTGGCTCGCGATCATGCGCTCGCGCAATTCCTCTGCCGACACGGTTTCCTCGGCGATCTCGCGCAGGGCGACGACAGGGTTCTTGTCGTTGTCGCGATCGACAGTAGGTGTTGCGCCAGATGAGATCTCGCGCGCACGGTGAGCAGCGAGCATCACGATCTCGAAGCGATTCGGGACCTTGTCAACGACGTCTTCGACCGTCACGCGGGCCATCTGGTCTCTCCAATGCGTTGGGAAGCCGGAACCGTGTATGTATAATCAGTGCGAGGCCTTGACAAGGCCATATCCCGGCCCTCCGCTCATAGCGGTCGGACCTCGCCAACCTCGCCGGGCGGCAGTGCGTCGCGCAGTTCGACGGCCGTCCGGTCAAGAAGTGGGTGGCGCCAATCCGGGGCGATTTCGGCAAGCGGGACCAGGACGAAGGACCGCTCGTGCAGGCGCGGGTGCGGCAGGACAAGTTGCGCCGGGGCCAAGCGCGACCGGTCTGCCGCAGGAAGGTCCATCCAGGCGCGCGCCGTGGCTGGATCAGGCAGCACCGCCCCGCCGTAGTCGAGCAGGTCAAGATCCAGCGTGCGGGCCCCCCAGCGCACCGCCCGGATTCTTGCGAAGTCCGCTTCGATTTCGTGCAGCAAGTGCAGGAGGTCGCTTGCACCAAGCGAGGTTCGCACCGCAGCAACGGCGTTCACATAGTCAGGCCCGGAACCTGCCGGAAAGCAGGGCGTCGCGTAAAGGCGGCTTGTTCGAACGATTGACACACCAGCATCACCAAGGGCGACGAGGCTTGCCCGCAGAGTTTCCTCCGGCCGGCCTGCGAACGACGGCAGGTTGGCGCCGAGGGCCAGATAGCACACCGTTGCGTCACTAGCCTTCCGACCATCTTGCGGCATATTCAAAATACCCTATGTTCAACGCGTTGAGCTTCTGTGCACCCTCTTCTGGCCACTCACGGATCAGGGCAAGTGCCGGAGCGCAAGGAAAGGATATTTGATGTTCTACCGTGACGAGCGGTTGGCCCTATTCATTGACGGGTCCAACCTATACGCAGCTGCCAAGTCGCTCGGTTTCGATATCGACTACAAGCTGCTGCGCCAGGAGTTCATGCGCAGAGGAAAGCTGCTTCGCGCGTTCTACTACACCGCGCTGCTGGAGAACGAGGAGTATTCCCCGATCCGGCCGCTGGTGGACTGGCTGCAATACAACGGCTTCACCATGGTGACGAAGCCCGCCAAGGAATACACTGACAGCCAGGGCCGGCGTAAGGTCAAGGGCAACATGGACATCGAGCTGGCGGTCGATGCGATGGAGCTTGCGCCCCGTGTCGACCACATCGTGCTGTTTTCGGGCGATGGCGACTTCAAGCCGCTGGTCGAAAGCCTCCAGCGTCAGGGCGTGCGGGTGTCGGTCTGTTCGACCATCCGTTCCCAACCACCGATGATCGCCGACGAGTTGCGCCGCCAGGCGGACAACTTCATCGAGCTCGACGAGCTGCGCGAAGTCATCGGCCGCCCCCCGCGCGAGGCGCGCAACGGCGAACGGATCGAGGTCGCGGCTGCTCCGAGCACCTGACGGGCCTGGCGCTGCTACATGATTGGAACTGCAGGGCTTGTGACCCTGTTTCTCGTTGCATTCGGCGCGGCGACGGTCCTGCCAATGCAGTCGGAGGTCGTGTTCGTGGCAACGCAGGTCTCCGGCGCCGCGAGCTTGCCAGTCCTGATCGCCGTGGCTTCGGTCGGCAACACGTTGGGGTCGATCGTAAACTATGCGCTGGGGCGTGGCGCGTCGCGGTTCGGCGACCGCCGATGGTTTCCGGTTCGTCCGGCACAGCTGGCGCAGGCGCAAGACTGGTACGCGCGCTGGGGCGTCTGGACGCTCCTGCTGAGCTGGGCGCCGCTGGGCGATGCCTTCACTGTGCTGGCGGGTCTCATGCGGACGCCCCTTTGGCTGTTCGTGACGCTGGTCGGAATTGCGAAGACCGTGCGATACGTGGTTCTTGCCTGGCTTACCGCACGGGTGGCCGGGGGGTAGACGGGCCGGACGCTTCGGCTTACCTGTGGACCGCAACCGGAGACGCCGATGACGAAGCCGCCGCTGACCCTCTATCTTGCCGCGCCGCGCGGATTCTGCGCGGGCGTGGACCGGGCGATCAAGATCGTCGAGATGGCGCTGGAGAAATGGGGGGCCCCGGTCTACGTCCGCCACGAGATCGTTCACAACAAGTTCGTCGTCGACGGCCTGCGCGCCAAGGGCGCGGTCTTTGTCGAGGAGCTGGAGGAATGCCCCGACGACCGGCCGGTGGTCTTTTCGGCGCATGGCGTACCCAAAGCCGTCCCGGCCGAGGCGAGCCGGCGCCGGATGATCGCGGTGGACGCCACCTGCCCTCTGGTGACCAAAGTCCATAACGAGGCCAAGCGGCACTACGAAAACGGTCTCCAGATGGTGATGATCGGTCATGCCGGCCACCCCGAGACAGTGGGCACCATGGGCCAGCTTCCCGAAGGCGAGGTGCTGCTGGTCGAGACCGTCGAGGACGTTGCGGCCGTCGAAGTGCGCGACCCCGAAAAGCTGGCCTTCGTGACGCAGACGACATTGTCTGTCGACGACACGGCGGCTGTGGTCGAGGCGCTGCGCGCCCGCTTTCCCGCGATCGTCGGTCCGGGCAAGGAAGACATCTGCTATGCCACGACCAACCGTCAGGAGGCGGTGACGGCTATGGCGCCCAAGATCGACGCACTACTGGTCATCGGGGCGCCGAATTCGTCAAATTCCAGACGACTGGTCGAGGTCGGGTCGGCGGCCGGCTGTCGCTATTCCCAGCTGATCCAGCGGGCGGGCGACATAGACTGGCGCGCGCTTGACGGCGTGCGGGCAGTCGGCGTGACAGCCGGCGCGAGCGCGCCCGAAGTTCTGGTGAACGAGGTGATCGACAGCTTTCGTGACCGGTTCGACGTGATGGTCGAGAAGGTGGAAACGGCGGTCGAGAACGTCGAGTTCAAGGTGCCGCGCATTCTGCGCGAACCGGCATGAGCGCCCATCACGTGTTCGAAGGGCGCGTCGTGCCGTTGGAGTGGGGCCGCGCCACCTACGCCATCCTGCCGCTGCCGGTTGACGTTGCGGACGCTCTCTCTGACGAAGGCGCGCGTCGGGTCGAGGGCGAGATCGCAGAGCATCCGGTGAACCTCGCAGTGTCGCGCGCGCCGATGGTCGAGGGGGCGTTCCTCTGGGCTGGGCAGAGCCTCCTCGACCGGGTCGGAGTAGCCCCCGGCTCGCTTCTGGAGGTGCGCTTGCGCGCAGCGCCCGGCGACCGTGTCGACACGCACTTGGACGTGGCCGCAGCCCTGGCGGCCGCAGGGGCGACGGCTGCATGGAAGAGTTTGACGCCTGGCAAACGCCGCGGCCTGCTCTACCGGATCGACACCGCGAAGCGGGCCGAGACGCGCGCCAAGCGCATCGCCGCACTGGTGACAGACCTCGTCGGGGACGACGCATGACGCCAGTCCCTCGGTCCGCGTTACTCCTGGGCCTTGCCGGGCTGATCCCCTTCCTGTGGGGTGCGGCGACGCTGGTCGTCCCCGGTCTGGCGGAGTGGGGCGTCCACGCGCTGGGGCCGCGCTTCGTCGGCCCCTATGTGGGGCTGGCTTACGGGACGGTAATCCTGTCGTTCATGTCGGGTGTGCTTTGGGGCTTCGCGACCAGAGCCGAGGGGCAGGTGGCCGCGACAGGCTACGCTTTGTCCGTCATTCCCGCGCTCTGGGCGTTCCTTTTCGTCGGTGGCGGGCCGGTCAGTGCGGCAATCTACTTGGCGACGGGGTTCATCGGGCTTCTGGGCCTGGACTGGCTTTTTTGGAAACAGGGCCTGGCGCCCGAATGGTGGATGCGACTTCGCGTGCTTCTGACGGCTGTTGTGGTCGCGACCCTTGTGATCCAGATCTATGCCTGAGCTTTTCGCCTATACCGACGGGGCCTGTTCGGGTAATCCCGGGCCGGGCGGCTGGGGTGTCCTTCTGCGCGCCATGGACGGCGATCGCGTCGTGAAGGAACGCGAGCTGTCAGGGGGCGAGGCCGATACGACCAACAACCGGATGGAGCTTCTGGCAGCGATCAATGCCCTGGAAAGCCTGTCGCGGCCGTCCGAGATCACCGTCATTACCGACAGCGCCTATGTGAAGAACGGCGTCACGCAGTGGATCCACGGGTGGAAGCGCAATGGCTGGCGCACCGCCGACAAGAAGCCCGTCAAGAACGCCGAGCTTTGGAAGCGGCTGGACGAGGCGCAGGCGCGTCACCGAGTTCGGTGGGAATGGATCAAGGGCCACGCCGGCCACCCCGAGAACGAGCGCGCCGACGAGCTGGCGCGCGCGGGCATGGAGCCATTCAAGCCGAAAGGGGCCGGCTGAGCCGCACGCCGCGCTTGCGCGGTTTTGGCATCGGGGGCAAGGTTGTCACATGACAGTCACGTTCCTTCCGCCCGTCTCCGCCACGGGCCAGATGCCGGAGCAGGTAAGCTTCGACAGGACGGAGCTTTCCGTCATCCTGTCGCTCTACGGGCGGATGGTCGCGGCGGGGGAATGGCGCGACTACGGCTTGTCCACGCTGCGCGACGCGGCGATCTTCGCGGTGTTCCGGCGTACGGCGGAAACGCCCCTCTACCGGATCGAGAAGCATCCCCGTCTGAGGAACCGGCAGGGTCAGTACGCCGTCGTCGCGATGGACGGGCGTGTGCTGAAGCGCGGCAACGACCTAAAGACGGTGTTGGGCGTGCTCGAACGCAAGCTGATCCGCGCGATCGACTGAATCGCCACTCAGGCCGCCTGCGGCGCCGGGTTGCGCAGCGCGATCGAGGCATTGAGCGCTGCCGCGTAACTCACCCAGACGAGGTAGGGCACGATCAGCCACCCCGCCACCCGGTCGAGCGGCCACATGGCGACAGCCGTGCCCAGAACGGCCATCCACAGGCAAGCGATCACGACGAGGCCCGCCCTGAGCCGCCTCAGCCCGAAGAAGACCGGCGTCCAAAGCGTGTTCAGAGCGATCTGAAGCGCCCAGAAGGCCATCGCATACTCGCTGCCCTCCAGCGGGGCGACGCGCGCGCCGGCTACCGCAAGAGCGATGTAAAGCGCAGTCCACGCGACGGGAAACAGCCAGTTGGGCGGCGTCCAAATTGGTTTCGAGAGATCCTTGTACCACTGGCCGGGCGGGAACATGGACCCGGTCGCGGCCGCAGCGCAGCACGCGCCCAGAAAGATAATGAATAGACCCCAGTCCATCGGGACAGCCTCCGCCTGACCCCTATGAACTAGGTCAGGGCGCAGTCGGTTCCAATGCCCGATTTCTGCGCTGTCTGTCTTCGAGCTCCGCGAAGATTGCGACGAGGGCGCCAGCCCGGCCTTCTCCCCAGGCAGAATGGCCCGGCGCCGCGCGCGCCGCGGCCTCGACAAGGAAGGCGGTTTCCGGCAGCGGGCGTGCATAGATGACGGCCGACTGCGGCAGGGCCAGCGTCACGCCTGCGCGCAGAACCGAAACCCCGAGCCAGCCCGCCTTGCGTGCGCTTCCCGTGCGAGCTCGCACCGAAATGCTGTCGTAGCCCGCCCGCGCGATGGCGCCGCCGATCCCGGCATAGATGTGCCGCGCGGCATAGATGCCCGGTCGGCAGGCGAAGGGAAGCGCGCCCACCCCAGCCTCGGCGCGGAAATAGAGCTTCTGCGCCTCGCCAAGAAGTCGGCGGGTCAGGGCGCGGACCTCGGGCGTGGCGGCGGGCGCGCGCAGAAAGTCGCGGGGGTCGATCCCGGCTTCGGCCAGCCAGTCCATAGGCAGGAAAAGCCGCCCGGCTGCCGCATCCTCGCCCACGTCGCGGGCGATGTTGGTCAACTGCATCGCCGCGCCGAGATCACAGGCACGTGCCAGCGCGTGGCGATCGCGCACCTGCATCAACACGCACATCATGGCCCCGACGGCCGACGCAACGCGGGCCGAATAGTCCAAAAGCTCGGACAGAGTGGAATAGCGGCGGCCCATGGCGTCCCAGGCGAGGCCTTCCAGCAGCGCCTCGGGCAGAGTTCGGGGCATGTCGAAATCCGCGACGACGGCAGCGAAAGCACGGTCGGGCGCAGCGTTCTCGGGCCGGCCGGCATAGACGCGGTCCAACCGGTCGCGCAAGCGTAGCACGGCCGAAACCTTGTCTTCGCGCAGGTCGACCGCATCGTCGGCCAGCCGGCAGAAGGCATAAAGCGCCAGAGCCGGATCGCGGACCCGCGCGGGTAGAAGCTTCGCGGCGGCATGGAACGACAGAGATCCGGTCCGGATCGCCTCGCGGCAGGCCTCCATGTCGGCGGGTGCGATCATTCGGCGGCCATCCTGAAGGGTGGATCGGAATTTTGCGCCACGGGGGCGTCAGGCACCAGTTTTGCCAGAACCTCGGCCGAGGCTATGACGCCCGGCAGTCCGGCGCCCGGATGCGTCCCAGCGCCGGCGAGATAGAGGCCAGGCAGTTCCTCGGACACGTTGTGGGGCCGGAACCAAGCCGATTGCAGGATGCGCGGTTCGATCGAGAAGCCGGACCCGTGGGGAGACAGATAACGCGACCTGAAGGTCTCGGGCGTGAACACCTCGGACGCGGACAGGTGCAGCCCGAGGCCGGGCAGCAGCTGTTCCTCCAGCACCTTCTGGACGCGTTGGCGGTAGGGCTCGGCCATGCGCCCCCAGTCCACGGGATCGGCGTGGCCCAGGTGCGGCACGGGCGACAACGCGTAGAAGGTATCGCCGCCCTCGGGCGCGACGGTCGGGTCGGTGATCGAAGGGCGGTGGACATAGAGGCTCATGTCTTCGGCAAGCTTCCCCTTCAGGAAGATGTCGCTGACGAGGCCCTTGTAACGCGGTCCGTTCAGGATGGTGTGGTGGCCCACGTCTGGCCACAGACCCTTGGTGCCCCGCGTGCCGAAGTACCAGACGAAGAGCCCCATAGACCAACGCGAGCGGTCGAGCTTGCGGTCGGTCCACCGTTTGCGCGGGGCCTTCAGGAGCCGGCTGTAGGTGTGTCCCGCGTCCGCATTCGACACCACCACATCGGCCGGGATTACCTCACCCGAGGTCAACCGCACGCCGGCGGCGCATCCGTTGGCGGTCAGGATCTCATCGACCTCGGCGCGGAAACGCATGCGTCCGCCCTGCCCCTCGATGACCCGCGCCATCGCCGCCGCAATCGCCTGGGTGCCACCCATCGCGTAGTGGACGCCGAATTCCTTCTCGAGGTGGCTGACAAGGATGTACATCGAGGTGACGTTGAACGGATCGCCACCGATGAACAGCGGGTGGAACGATAGCGCCATGCGCAGCCGTTCGTCCCGAACCCGCCGCGCGGCATGGGAATAGACTGACCGGTCAGCGCGCAGCATCCCGAAGGTGGGCAGGACCTTGATGAGTTCCCAAAGGCTGTCCATCGGGCGACGGCCGAGGTTCTCGAATCCGAACCAGTAGCGGCGCTCGCTGTCCTTGAGGAAGCGGTCGTAGCCAGCCAGGTCTCCGGGCGAGAGGCGGGCAACCTCGGCGCGCATCGCCTCGGTCGACTGGCGGGCTGTGAAGGTCGACCCATCGGGCCAGCGGATCTCGTAGAAGGGATCGAGGGCGCGCAGGTCCACGTCCTCATCGAAGTTGCGGCCGCAGGCCGCCCAGAGTTCGCGGAAAACCTGCGGCACGGTGACGATGGTGGGGCCGAGGTCGAAGCGGTGCCCCTCACGCCAGAGCGCCGAGCCCCGCCCGCCGGCCATGTCGAGCCGGTCGACCACCGTGACACGCCAGCCCTTTGCGCCCAGCCGCATGGCGGCGGCCAGCCCGCCGAAACCCGCTCCGATGACGACGGCACGGTTTCCGGGGCCCGCCGGGGTGTGCATCTCCATCGCCGACTCTCACCAATGTCCAGTTTGCTTTACAGTTCAAGGTAGGGCACATTGTCACCAAGGTCGAGAAATCTTTGCATTCCTGCGGCACTGTGTCAGGATAAGTTGACACCCTCGGGCGGAGAATCCCTCACGTGCACTGCGCCAGCCTCAGCCTGTTCCGGTTTCCCTCGGTGGCCTCGCGTCTCTGGGTTCTCGGCCAGATGGGCTCAGCTCGATTCGCCTTGCCGAAGATGCCGGGAATCCGGGACTGGAAGCTGTGCGGGTCTGGCACGGGGGAAGGCTTCACACCGGTTCCGAACACGCAGGTCTGGGCAATCCTTGCCGCCTGGGAGTCCGAGGAGGCCGCCCGCGTCGGCACGGCGGCAAGCGATGTATTCCGCCGCTGGCGTGCGCGCGCGTCCGAAAGCTGGACGGTATTCCTGGCCACAACCTCGGTACGGGGGCGCTGGGGCGGAGGGGAACCCTTCGTGCCCGATGCCAAGCCCGGCCCAGGCCCGCTTGCCGCGCTGACTCGGGCGAGCGTGAGGCCCTCGGTCGCGCTACGGTTCTGGGGGCGTGTGCCCGACATCTCGGCCATGATCGGCGAGGACCCCAACGTGATCTTCAAGATCGGGATCGGCGAGGTGCCGTTCCTGCACCAGGTCACCTTCTCGATCTGGCCCGACATCCGGTCCATGGCCGCTTTCGCGCGAGAAGACGGCCCCCATGCCCGCGCCATCCGCGCCGTCCGCGAGGGCGGGTGGTTCCGCGAAGAACTCTATGCCCGCTTCAGAGTCCTCGGAGAGGCCGGCACCTGGGGCGGACGCCCCGTCCTGACCGAAAGGATCGCCGCATGACGCAACCCTTCCCCTTCTCGGCCATCGTTGGTCAGGACGAGATGAAACAGGCCTTGGTGCTGACGGCCATCGACCCGAAGATCGGCGGGGTACTGGTCTTCGGCGACAGGGGCACGGGCAAGTCCACGGCCGTACGGGCGCTGGCGGCCCTTCTGCCACCGATCCGGGCAGTCGAAGGGTGCCCGGTGAACTCGGCCGCGCTGTCGGATTGTCCGGCCTGGGCGGTCGTCGGATCGACGCGCATGGTCTCGAAGCCCACGCCGGTGGTAGACCTGCCCCTGGGTGTAACCGAAGACCGCGTGGTGGGCGCGCTGGACATCGAACGTGCGCTGACACGCGGGGAAAAGGCCTTCGAGCCCGGGCTGCTGGCGCGGGCAAACCGAGGGTATCTCTACATCGATGAAGTGAATCTGCTGGAGGATCACATCGTCGATCTACTTCTGGACGTCGCGCAGTCGGGCGAGAACGTGGTCGAACGCGAGGGTCTGTCGATCCGTCATCCGGCGCGATTCGTCCTTGTGGGTTCGGGCAACCCCGAGGAAGGCGAACTCAGGCCCCAGCTTCTGGACCGCTTCGGCCTGTCGGTCGAGGTGGGCAGCCCTCGCGACATCGCCGCGCGGATCGAGGTCATCCGACGCCGCGACGCCTATGAAAGAGACCCCGAAAAGTTCCTGCGCCGCTGGAAGGGCGAGGACACGAAACTGCGCAACCGCATCGTCGAGGCGCGCAAGGGGCTGCTGACGGTAAAGACGCCAGACACGGTTCTCCAGGACTGTGCCGAGTTGTGCATTGCGCTGGGGTCTGACGGGCTGAGGGGCGAGCTGACGCTGCTGCGCGCCGCGCGGGCCTTGGCCGCGTTCGAAGGCGCCGCGAGGGTCGAGCGCGCGCATGTCCGCCGCATCGCGCCTTCTGCGCTGCGCCACCGCCTGCGCCGAGATCCGCTGGACGAGGCGGGCAGCACCGTCCGCGTGGGCCGCGTTGTCGAAGAGGTGCTGGGGTGACCGAAAGTCCCCTTTGGGCGCGGGCGCGCCTGGCGGTGGAGCTTCTGGCGGTCGATCCGGCAGGGCTAAAGGGCCTTTGGCTTCGAGCCCGCCCGTCGCCGGTTCGGGACAGGCTCGCGGAGACCTTCGCCACGCTGCCGCTGCCGCTTCGCCGGCTGCACCCCTCGGTGGGGGACGAACAGCTGTTCGGCGGGGTGGACCTGAGCGCCACGCTGGCCTCGGGGCGAGTCGTGCGGTCGCGAGGCATCCTTGGGTCGCCAGCCGCGATTGTCCTGCCGATGGCCGAACGCGCGACTGCCGGACTGGCGGCGCGACTGGCGCAGGCGCTGGACGACCGAACCGGACATTGCCTCATCTGCATGGACGAAGGCGCCGAGCCGGACGAGGCACTTGCCCCCGCGCTGGCCGACCGGCTGGCGTTCCGCATCGACCTGACCGACGCAGCTTTGCGCGAAGCGCCGGTGCCGGACCTGGACGAGACCGAGCTGGCCGGCGCGCGGCGGAGGCTGCCCAGTGTGACTGCGCCGCCCGAGGCGTTGGCCGACCTTGCGCGGCTTGCAGTACGGCTGGGTATCGACAGCCTGCGCGCCCCGCTTCTTGCTCTGCGCGCCACCAAGGCGCATGCGGCTCTCACAGGTCGGGAAACGGTCGGCTCCGACGATCTGCGCGCCGCGGTGGAACTGGTCTTTGCCCCGCGTGCCACCATCTTGCCCGAGGCCGATCCGCCCGACGACCCGCCGCCGCCCGAGGCCGAGACCGAAGGCGATCCTCCTGCTGACGACGTCGGGAACGCACAGGGCGACGACCTGCGCCTGCCCGAGGAAATGATGCTGGAGGCGATCCGCGCGGTGCTGCCTGCCAACCTTCTGGGCCGGATGGCTGCGGGACGCGCGGCGAAGGGCGCAAAGGGGTCGGGCGACGGCGCCGTGCTGAAAGGGAATCGCAGGGGCCGACCGATGCCGTCGCGCGCGGGGCGCCTTGACGGCACGCAGCGGATCGACCTGACCGCGACGTTGCGCGCCGCCGCGCCCTGGCAACCCGTGCGCCGGCAATCCGCACCGGACCGCGCGGGCCTGCATATCCGACCGTGCGACATACGCACAAAGCGGTATCAGGAAAAATCCGACCGCTTGCTGATCTTCGTGGTCGACGCCTCCGGATCGGCCGCTCTGGCGAGGCTCGGCGAGGCGAAGGGCGCAGTCGAGCTTCTTCTGGCCGAGGCCTATGCCCGCCGCGACCACGTTGCGCTGGTTGCCTTCCGCGGCACGGGGGCCGAACTTCTGCTGCCGCCGACACGGTCGCTGGTGCAGACCAAGCGTCGTCTCGCTGCGCTGCCGGGCGGCGGGGGCACACCCCTTGCCGCAGGACTGAAGGTGGCATTGGACCTCGCCGAGACGGCGGCCAAGCGGGGAATGACGCCGACCGCGGTGCTTCTGACCGATGGGCGGGCGAACATCGCGCTGGACGGCCGCGCCGACCGCGCAGCGGCAGCGGAGGATGCGTTGCGCCTTGCCCGCCTCCTCCGAGCGAAGGGCACGCCCGCTCTGGTGATCGACATGGGCAATCGGCCCGAACGCGCGTTGGCCGACCTCGCCGCGCAGCTGGACGCACCTTATCTGCCGCTCCCCAGGGCGGATGCGCAGCGCCTGTCGCAGGCCGTCGGCGCCGCGCTGGAGGTCTAGGCCGATGGAATGGGAGGGCTGGCCGAACGCCCGCGCCTCGCGCTTCGTCGACTGCCGCCCGCACCGGTGGCACGTGCAGGAGATGGGCACGGGCGGACCCAGAATCCTACTGATCCACGGCGCAGGCGCCGGCCTGATGAGCTATCGTAAACTATTGCCTCTGCTTGCCCGGAACTACCGCGCGATGGCCGTCGATCTTCCCGGCCACGGCCTGTCGCGCATGGGCACACGGATGCGGCAGGGTCTTGATCCGATGGCACAGGATCTTGCCGCCCTTCTGGCGCAGGAGGGCTTCGCCCCCGACCTCGTCGTCGGCCATTCGGCGGGCGCGGCAGTGGCGTTACGGCTGGCCACTCTGCCAGGGTCATCCCCCAGGGGCATCGTTGGCCTCAATGCGGCGCTGGCCCCTTTCAAGGGCATGGCCGGATGGCTGTTCCCGGCGATGGCCCGGATGCTGGCGCTCAATCCTCTGACCGCGCATGTCTTCGCGCGACTCTCGTCATCCGAGGCCAGCGTGCGCGCGCTGCTGAACTCGACCGGCAGCCGGATCGATGCGGCGGGCGTGGCGCTCTATCGCCGGCTGATTGCCGATCCCGCGCATGTCGACGGGACACTGGCGATGATGTCGCAATGGCGGCTGGAGCGACTTCTGGAAGACCTTCCTCTGATCGGGGTTCCGGTCCTTCTGCTGACAGGGGCGAACGACCGCGTCGTGCCTCCCTCGGTCAGCGCAGAGGCCGCGCGCCGCCTCCCCGCCGCGCAGCTGATCGAACTTGCCGGGCTGGGACACCTCGCACACGAGGAGGCGCCCGAGGCGGTCCTGAAGCCCCTCCACGCCTTCGCGGTCGACCTCCTGCACCCACCGGGACGCGCGACCGCCTGAAGGGATAAGGCCGCCAGGTTGCCCCGGCGGCCTTGCGCGCGAAAAGCTGTCGCGCGATCAGTTCGTCGGCGCGGCCTCGGCCGGCCAGATTTCGCCGCCCGAGAGCGAAGCGAGATAAGCGTAGAGGTTCACCGCATCTTCTTCCTTGCGGACCTTGAAGGTCATGTTTCCGCGGGCCGACGGATCCTCGAGATAGGTCTTGAGGAACCCGGTCGGGTCCTGGACGTAGGCTACAAAGGTCTCCTCGTCGTAGACCTTCCCTTTCTCGCCGGCCTCGGTCAGCGAGGCGGAATACCGGAAATCCGGCACCTTGCCGGCCACGCGGCCAACGACGCCGTAGAGGTTCGGGCCGGTCTTGACCTGCGCGCGACCCGCAAGGACTTCGCCCGCCGGGTTGATCACGGCATGGCAGGTCGCGCACTGGCGGAACGCGGCTTCGCCCGCAGCCGCGTCGCCCGTCGGCACGATGTCGGTCTTCGGAAGCTCCTGCGCAAAGGCAGGCGCGGCCAGGAACGCCAGAGCGGCGGCAGTCAGTTTCAGCTTCATCATCTGCTCCCTTCAGAGGTGGCTGAGGCGGAACGTAAAGCTAGTTCGCTCCGTTCCACGTCAATTCCGCGCGATCTTACGCGGCGTCATGCCACGGCGCGCGACAGGGCGCAATGCTTCCAGAGCTCGGTGAGGGCCGCCACCAGGTGGTCGATGTCAGCATCCGAATGCAGCGGCCCCGGCGTGATCCGCAACCGTTCTGTCCCTTTCGGCACGGTCGGGTAGTTGATCGGCTGAACGTAGATTCCGTAGCGGTCCATCAGAATGTCGGAAATCTCGCGGCACTTCACCGGATCCTTGATCATCACCGGAATGATGTGGCTGGAATTCGGCAGGTGAGGGATGCCCACGCGGTCGAGCGCAGCGCGCAGCTTGGCCACTTGCCGCTTCTGGCGCGCCCGTTCGATCTGGCTTTCCTTGAGGTGTCGGATAGACGTGGTGGCAGCGGCCGCGACCGCCGGTGGCAGGGCTGTCGAGAAGATGAAGCCCGACGCGAAGGACCTGATGAAGTCGCAAAGAACGGCTGAGCCGGTAATGTAGCCGCCCATGCACCCGTAGGCCTTGCCGAGCGTTCCTTCGATCAGCGTGATGCGGTCCATCAGGCCGAGCTCCTCGGCCACGCCACCTCCGCGCGGACCGTACATGCCGACCGCGTGCACCTCATCGATGTAGGTCATTGCGCCGTGCTTCTCGGCCACATCGAGGATCTCGGCGATGGGCGCGATGTCTCCGTCCATCGAATAGACCGACTCGAACGCCACGATCTTCGGCCGGTCAGCGGGAATGGCGGCCAGCTTGCGGTCGAGATCCTCGACATCGTTGTGCTTCCAGATCGCCTTCTCGCAGCGAGCGTGACGAATGCCCTCGATCATGCTGGCGTGGTTCAGCGCGTCCGAAAGGATCACCGCGCCCGGGATCCGGCTGCCCAGCGTCCCAAGCGCCGCCCAGTTCGAGACATATCCGCTCGTGAACAGGAGCGCTGCCTCCTTGCCATGGAGGTCGGCAAGCTCCGCCTCAAGCTCGCGGTGCTGCACGCTGTTGCCGCTGATGTTTCGCGTGCCGCCGGCGCCGGTGCCATGCTTGCGCACGGCGTCGACCATCGCTTCGACGACCTTCGGATGCTGGCCCATGCCGAGGTAGTCGTTCGAACACCAGACAGTCACCTCGCGGCGACCCGCGTCGCAGTGGTTGTCTGCCTTGGGGAAGGCACCGCAGCGGCGCTCCATGTCTGCGAAGATTCGATAATTGCCTTCGCGTTTCAGCGCCTCGAGCTGCGTACGGAACAGGGCTTCAAAGTCCATGGGCGTCCTCCCTCGTCGTCTGATTGGGCGCGGGCAGCATCCAGCGCCAAAGTTTCTCGTCCGGCAGCGGCAGTACCATCAGCCAGTGCTCCAGAAGGGCAAGCGCCGTCAGCGCCGCCAGAAGCGCGAAGCCCGCCGCCTCGGCCGGCGTCGCCGCGCCCCAGATTCGTTCAAGCCAGCAGGCCGCGGCGAAGCTGAGGGCGGTGACCGAGATCGGGAAAAGCCAGTTCATCCGGCTGATCCGGAAGTGGCTGGGCAGGTGGGTCAGCGGGCCGGGCAGGAACTCCGTGTTGATCTTCCTGACCCCGAGATAGAGGTTCAGCTTGGCCGAGATGCGGGCGAAGAACAGGACCGCGAAGGTCCAGAAGCCGAAACCGTTCCCCTCTTCCCAAGCCGCGATTCCCATCGCGATCAGTACGCCGACCAGCAGCGTCTCGTGATAGGCGATGGTGCCCCAGGCGCGCAGGAATCTTTCCCATTCGGGGACGCCGTCCTTCATGACGCGCCGGTTCGGCCCGGTGATCACGCCCGACAGGAAAGCCAGTTCGATCCATCCCCAGATCACGATGGCCGACAGGAAACCCATGTAGACCCCGCCCAGGCTGAGGTCACCCAGCGAATGGACGAAAGCCGCCGACCCCAGCGCAAGGAACGGCAGCCCCCACAGGACCGACAGCGCGTGCGCCTCGCCGCCCGCCCGGTCGGCGCGCCGGACGACCAGCAAGATCGCGCCGGTGGCGAACCACCAGACGAAGAGGGCGGCCAGTGCGGCGATCCAGGGACTGTCCATCTCGTCCTTTCCCGTTTCGAAATACTCTCAGGGGGTCCGGGGGGCAGACAGCCCCCCGGCCTTGCCGTCAATAGACGGGCTCCAGCCGCGTGCTGGCAGGCACCCGGTGCCTGACCGCCGGAATGGTGTAGAGCGACACGAAGGCAAAGGCCGCCTGTGCCGTGCCGGCCAACCGGCCCACGAACCCCCCGATCCCACCAGCCTTCTTCGCCGCGTCGATCTTCCGGCTCGCCCGCACAAGCCGTTCGAGGTTCGGGCGCCAGCGCGGATGGTCGATATCCAGCGTGATCGGGAACACCTGCTTCGAGATTTCCGAGGTCTTGCGGAACACTTCCTGCCCGTACCAGGCGGTGTCGACTCCCAGCGCCTGGTGGAAGGCAGGACGCTGATGGTCGCGGACCCACATCGTGCCGTAAACCGCAGTCAGGAAGAACTTGATCCACAGGACGTTGACGCCCGATGTCAGCTTCGGGTCGGTCTTCATCAGCAGCGCGAAGGCCTCGCCGTGGCGGAACTCGTCGTTGCACCATTCCCTGAACCACTTGAAGATCGGGTGGAAGCGGTGCTCGGGGTGCGCCTCGAGGTGACGAAAGATCGTGATGTAGCGTGCGTAGCCGATCTTCTCGGACAGATATGTGGCGTAGTAGATGAACTTCGGGCGAAAGTAGGTGTACTTCTTCGCCTTCGTCAGGAAGCCCAGGTTCACCGCGATGCCGGCCTCTCGCAGCGCATCGTTGATGAAGCCCGCATGGCGCGCCTCGTCCCGGCTCATGTAGCTGAACAGCTCGCAGATGTCGGGGTTGTTGCCGCGGCGCTTCATCTCCTTGTAGAGGACGCAGCCCGAGAACTCGGCTGTGCACGACGAGACGAGGAAGTCGATGAACTCCTTCTTCAGCCCGGGCTCCATCCCTTCCCAATCGACTTCGTCCCATTCGGCGTTCTTCTTGAAGTGGCCCTTGTTAGGGTCGGACTTCATCTCGGAAAGCAGTTCGTCCCAGTCCTTGCGGACCGATGAGACGTCGATGCGGTCCATCTCGTCGAAGTCGGTGGTGTAGAACCGCGGCGTCAGAAGCGTGTCCTGCATGGCGAGGGCGGTGGTCGCGTCGGTCGCCAGTTCCTCGGTCGTGCCGTGGCGGCTGACCTTGGAGTGATTGCCGTTGACATGAGTGGGCGCGTTCATAGCGTGGCCTCCTCGGAGAAGCTGAATTCGCAAAGCTCCATGAACTCCAGATCGCCGGTCAGGCGGGTCCAGAGCCGTTCGATGCCGCTCGCGCGGGTGATGACGGCGGTGCGGTTTTCGACCACCACCTCACCATAGGGCGCCATGACGGGCGGGCCCTGGACCAGCACCTCATCGCCCGGGTGGACGACCGCACCGTTGTCGAAGCGTACATGCGCGTGCAGGCTGTCGAACCGGTGCGAAACCTCGACGGTGCAGGGCGCCGTCTCTCTTTTCTTGGCAAACAGTCCCATTCTGGTTCCCTTTCTTTTGTCGTCAGTCCAGAAGCCGCTGGAAGGCGGCGAGGTTGTCGGCACCGAACCCTGTAAGCTCGGCGCGCCAACCAGTCGTGTCGTCCAGGATCGACAGCCGCCCGTCCTCCCACAGGACGAGACGTACGGGGGCATCCAGGGCCACCCGGTTCTTGGTCCGCTCGCGCTGCAACACGCGCCAGATGCCGGCGATGAAGCCGCCCTTCGTAGGGTCGAGGTCGGCGATCACCGAGCCGTTGAGGTCCAGCACGCGGGCCGATCCGCTCATGTCGCCGTAAAGGATGATCGGCCGCTCCTTTAGGATGGCCATGCCTTGCGGCGGGGTGGCGGCCAGTGGCACGTCGTTGATGCGGGCATAAGTGACGATGGCAAGACTGGCCAACACGAGTGCGAACATCGCACGCAGCAGGACCGCGGGGATCATCTCCTTGTCGCGCTGGCGCAGCCGGTCTTCGGGGGACATCATGGCCATTCGGGTTACTCCGCTGCGACGGCGGCGGGCATCGCGCCCGCACGCTCGATGACGGGTTCGGACAGACGGGTCTCGGCGGCCTCGGCCAAGAGCCGGGCAACCTTGGCCGCGTCAGGGATGCAGCGCAGCGCCGGCTCGGTCCGCTTCATCACCCAGGGCCGCACATGCGGCCAGGTGTTGAGATAGGACATCCGCGTCTCGCCCAGAAGCTTCAGCGCGATCGTGCCAGTGCCGGACTTCTTGAGGTCGAGGCTGGCCGAGCCGATCCACCTGTAGGGCAGGTTCAGCGTCATGGTCAGCGCCGCGCCGATCCGCATGGCGACGCGGCGGTTGGTGATCGTGTAGACCGTGGCCTTGGCCTGGACGACGGCAATGAGGACGAGAAGGGCGCAGGCGACCGCGCCCATGACCAGGAACGGAGAGCCGATGCGGACCGCCTCCCAGAAGGGCACCGTGGCGCCTGCGACGACGGCCCGCCAGACCGCGAAGCCCACGAAGTAGGCCGCGACCCAGCGCACCGACAGCGACTCTTTCGCCAGGGCCCACCAGTCGGGCTGGCCCTGCCAAAGGATCTCCTCGCCCTTCGGCAGGACTTCCGGCAGGCCCCGGATCGGTTCGACTGCGAAATCGTCGTGGGCCATGGCGCCCTCCATATGGTTCCCGATTGTTTTCAGATCTGCGGCTCGAGCCGTTCGGCCGAGGCGTAGAGCTTGCCGCCTGCGTAGTAGGCGGCGATCTTGTCTTCCTCGAGCAGGGTCACCTGCGTGCGCGACTTGGTCTGGGGCACGCCGGCGAAGTGCTTGCCGAAGATGGACTGGACCTGCACCCGGTCGGACTTGATGCGCACGAGCTGGATCGGAACGAGCCGCGTTCCGCCGCCGTGGTCGGCGTCGAGGCTGATCTCGAGGAAGCGGACCAGCTGTTCGGGTTCGTCGATCCACATGTCGCTGATCGTGCCCACGATCTCGCCGTCGCCCGCCATGACGGGCAGCCCGCGCGGGTCGCGGCCCGCAGAGACGCGGAAATGCTCGTGCGCGGACATGGGCACGATCTTCGGATGACCCTTGCCGTCGAGCTCGGGCATGTCGCGGCGCGGTGCCCACGACGCCGGACCCACGCCGTCGGCAAGGGGATCGCCCGTCGGCTCGAACGGGAAGCCGTTGCCCGCCGCGGTCTTGCGTAGGGCAAGGTCGGTACGGCGGTGCGCGGTCTCGTTCTCGACCGAAGGCACGGTCACGGTGCCACGTCCGTGGGGCAGCTTGAAGGTCTTTGGATCAGGCACCGGGAACGGGCCCTGGTTGGCGGCGAGCTTTCCGTCATCGTCTTCGAGCGGATAGCCCTCGCGCATGTTCTCGGTCTGCAGGTAGTAGATCAGCAGCGCGAAGAAGATCCAGAAGAGCCAGATCGCGAGGCTGGCGAGGTCGAAGTTGCCGAAGAATGCACTGGTCATGGGTTTGTCTCCCCTGTTCGGCGGTTACGTGGGAAAGTCGGCAAGCCCGATACCGGCCGTTTCCCTGGGTTCGGTGAGCGGAGCACGCCGGAACCGCACAAGCGGCGACAGCGCAACGAGAGTGAGGAAGATCAGCCCGATCTCGGTGTGGTAGACGACCGAGTAGCCGATCTGCGGGGCCTCGAGGGCGGGGCCGAGGTGGCCCTGCGCGGCGGCATGGTTGATTGCGTCACGAGCAGTGCCGCCAATCAGCGTGGCGACCCCGGCCGCCGTGGCCTGAGCTGCACCCCAGGCACCGAGCGCGAGGCCGCGGCCCGCCAGGCCCTCGGCCGGCATGGTCATGGCGGCCGTCAGGGTCGATACGGCGAACAGCCCCCCACCGAAACCGATCAGCGCAGCGCCGGCGAAGAACAGCGGCGAGGAGCCGAGGGGCGCGGCGAAGATCACCGCCGAGAACGCGGCCAGGCCTACCAGCAACCCGCGCGCTGCCATCCGGTAGGGGTCGATCCCCTGCGCCAGCCACTTTGCAGCGAGGCCGAGGGCAACGAGCGCCCCGGTTGCCCACATCGCCGTCAGGAGCGTGGTGGCCGAGACCGATAGCCCCAGCACCTCCCCGCCATAGGGCTCCAGCAGCACGTCCTGCATGTTGAAGGACATTGTGCCCAGGAAGACCACGGCCACCAGCCGGCCAGCGGTGCCACCGCGGGCGAGGTCGGCCCAGGCGTCGCGAAGACGCGGCATCGGGGCATCGCGCTCTTCCCGCGACATGGGGCGGACCTTTTCCTGCTTCCACAGCGCGATGACGTTCAGGACGACGGTGACGACGGCGGTTCCCTGCACGACCTGGATCAGCTTGATCCCGTCGAAATCCCGAAGCAGGGTGCCGATCACGATCGCCGACACCGCCATGCCGATCAGGAACATCACGTAAAGCAGCGCCACGACGCGCGGCCGCGTTTCGTCATCCGCCCGGTCCGAAGCCAGCGCGAGGCCGGCTGTCTGGGTCATGTGCATGCCGATGCCGGTCATGAGAAAGGCCAGCGCGGCAAGCACCTCGCCCGCGAAGGGCACGTCGTAGGTGGCGTTGCCGCCCAGCACCAGCAGACAGGACGGCATCACGGCGAGCCCACCCATCTGCCAGAGCGTGCCGAACCACAGGTAGGGCACCCGCTTCCAGCCCAGGGCCGAGCGGTAGTTGTCGGACTTGTGCCCGAGCAGCGCCCGGAACGGAGCCGAAAGGACGGGAAGCGCGATCATCGCCGCGACGATCATCGCGGGCACCGAAAGCTCGACGATCATTACCCGGTTCAGCGTGCCCAGCAGCATGACCGTGGCCATTCCGACAGATATCTGGAACAGCGACAGGCGCAGGAGTTGTCCCATGGGCAGCCCTTCGGACGCCGCATCCGCGAAGGGCAGGACGCGGGTCGTCAGGCGCGCAAAGGGCGATAGGCGCCGGGTCATGGCCGGAACTCCATCGCCTGGCTGATGTAGAAGCCGCGGCTGACACGCTCGACCCGCTCAAGGCTTCCGCCCATCCCTGCCGAGGTCAGCGCGCGGCGGATCGCTCCGTCGGAATGCGGCACAATCGCAGGCGAGCGGTCCGAGCGGGGGAAGACCTGTCCCAACCCCCAGAACGCCAGCAGGAACGGCGTCGAGGGCGCAATGGTGAACACCACCGAGCCGTCGCAGCGACTACCGAGGCGCGCCAACGCCCGGCCGATGTCGCCGGCGCTATAGTGGATCAAACTGTCCATCGCCATGATGAAGTCGAACCGGCCCAGCCCGTCGTCCAGCATGTCGCCGGCAACGAAGTGGATTCGCCCGTGCAAGGCCTCAGGGATGCGGCGGCGTGCGACGTCGAGAAGCGAGGGCGAGATGTCGGTCGCCACGACCTGCGCGCCGCGTCTGGCCAGTTCCTCGGTCATCTGACCCGCGCCGCAGCCTGCGTCGAGCACGCGTGCACCCGCAAGGTTCGGCGGAATCCGCGCCAGCATCGCAGCGCGCATCCGGTCGCGCCCCTCGCGCACCGTCTGGCGAACGCGCGACACCGGCTCGTCCGAGGTCAGACGCTCCCACGTCTTCGACGCGGTACGGTCGAAGTAGTGCTCCAGCCGGTTGCGGGTGGCTTCGTAGGTCATCAATCGAATCCCAGAAGTTCGAAGATCTGCCGGTCTTCGAGCGGCGCGGGTGCGAGCGGGTCGGTTCCGGCCCAGAGCGTTTCCGCGAGGCGGATGTATTCCTTGCGCGCCTCGACGATGTCCTGATCGTCGGGCATCTCGAACAGCGTCTTCTTCTTCAGGCGGGAGCGCCGGATGGAGTCGAGGTCCGGCATGTGCGCCAGCCGCTTGAAGCCCACGGTGCGGCAGTAGCGGTCGACCTCGTCCGTGTCCTTCGACCGGTTCGCCACGCAACCGGCCAGCCGGACAGCGTAGTTCTTCGACTTGGCCTGGACGGCGGCGATGATGCGGTTCATCGCGTAGATGCTGTCGAAGTCGTTCGCGGTGACGATCACTGCGCGGTCGGCATGCTGGAGAGGCGCGGCGAAGCCGCCGCAGACCACATCGCCGAGGACGTCGAAGATCACCACGTCGGTGTCCTCGAGCAGGTGGTGCTGCTTGAGTAGCTTCACCGTCTGGCCCACGACGTAGCCGCCGCATCCCGTGCCGGCGGGCGGTCCGCCCGCCTCGACCGCCTTGACCCCATTGAAGCCCTCGAAAACGAAGTCTTCGGGGCGCAACTCCTCGGCGTGGAAGTCGACCTCCTTAAGGATGTCGATGACAGTCGGCACGAGGCGGCCAGTCAGCGTGAAGGTGCTGTCGTGCTTCGGGTCGCAGCCGATCTGCAGGACGCGCTTGCCCAGCATGGAAAAGGCAACCGACAGGTTGGACGAGGTCGTGGATTTTCCAATCCCGCCCTTGCCGTAAACGGAAAAGACCTTGGCCCCTTCAATCTTCATCGTCGGGTCCTGATGAACCTGAACGGAGCCTTCGCCGTCCTCGCCCTTCAGAACCGGGATTTCGTCGCGTGGCATCGGCCTCTCCTATTCTGCCGCTATGCCTTCGAGCCGGTCTTCCAGCTCGTCGGCCGCGTTTTGCAATGCTGCCAGCGTCTCCGCGTCGGGCTGCCAGTAGTTCCTGTCGCTCGCCTCAAGCAGGCGGTTCGCCATCCGGGCGCTGGCCTGCGGGTTGAGGCTGGCCAGCCTGCGCCGCATCGCCTCGTCCAGGACGAAGGTTTCGGACAGCCGCTGGTAGACCCAGGGCTCGACCTGGCCGGTCGTAGCCGACCAGCCCAGCGTGTTTGTCACTTGCGCCTCGATTTGCCGGACGCCTTCGGACCCGTGTTTCAACAGCCCTTCGAACCACTTCGGGTTCAGGCTGCGGCTGCGGGTCTCGAGCGCCATCTGCTCCTGAAGCGTGCGGAACTTGCCCTCGCCCCGGGTCTGGTCGCCGATGTAGATTGCCGCGTCCTCGCCCTTGGCGCGCTTCACTGCGCGTGCAATGCCGCCCAGCGTGTCGAAGTAGTGATCGACCGTGGTGATGCCCAGCTCGACCGACTCCAGGTTCTGGTAGGCAAGGTCAACGGTGCGCAGCATTTCCTTCAGCACCTTGGCCGAAGCGCGCGCCTTGCCGTTGCGGCCATAGGCAAAGGACTTCCTCGCCTCGTAGGCATCGGCCAGCTCGTCCTCCTGTCCGAAGGCCGAGCTGTCGACCATCACGTTGACGTTCGACCCATAGGCACCCTCGGCGTTCGAGAAGACGCGGAGCGCCGCCTCTTCCATGTCCGTCCCGGTCGCCTCGGAATAGGCCAGTGCGTGGGCTCGGACGAAATTCTGCTCAAGCGGCTCGTCCGCCGTCGCGGCCTTCCAGGCGGCCTCGGCCAGCATCCGGGTCTGCAGCGGAAGAAGGTCGCGGAAGATGCCCGACAGGGTCATCACAACGTCGATCCGTGGACGGCCAAGGTCGGCCAGAGGGATCAGGTCCGCTCCGCAAAGTCGCCCGTAACCGTCGAACCGTGGCTTCGCGCCGATCAGGGCCAGCGCCTGCGCGATGGGCGCGCCGTCGGATTTGATGTTGTCCGACCCCCACAGCACCAGCGCCACCGTTCGCGGCAGCTTGGCGTGCGTGGCGAGCAGCCGTTCAGCCTCGCGCCGGCCGCTTTCCTGCGCAAAGGAGGTGGGCATGCGGAACGGGTCGAAGGCGTGGATGTTGCGACCTGTGGGCAGGACTTCGGGGCTGCGGATGAGGTCGCCGCCCGGAACCGGGCGGACATAGCGAGCCGACAGCGCGCGCATCAGCCCCTCCATCTCGGCGTCCTGCCTCAGGGCGGCGGCGACGCGTGCCCGCGTCTCGGGGGACTGGTCGGCGAGCACCTCGAGGTGCTTGGCCACGGTCGCATCGTCCATCGGGCGGCCCAGCACGTGCAGCCCTTCTGGAATCAAGGCATCTTCGGTCTCGAGCAGCGTCAGCCACAGCCGATCGGGGTCTCTCTCGGCCAGGTCCACTGCCTTCGCCTGATCCTCGATCAGTTGTCGGAGGTCAGAGCGCTCGGCCGCGTCGGGATCTAGTGCGCGCCAGCGCGTCAGGCTGTCCTTCAGTTCCTGCAAGCCCTTGTAGAGGCCCGAGGCCGCGAGCGGCGGAGTCAGGTGCGTCACCGTCACCGCGTTCGACCGCCGCTTGGCCAGCGTCGCCTCGGACGGATTGTTCGAGGCGTAGAGGTAGACGTTCGGAACCTCGCCGATCAGACGGTCGGGCCAGTCGCGTGCGCCGAGGCCCGCCTGCTTGCCCGGCATGAACTCCAGCGCACCATGCATTCCGAAATGCAGGATGACGTCCGCGCCGAAGGTGTTGCGCAGCCACAAGTAGAACTGGACGAACGCATGGGTCGGGGCGAAACCGCGATCGAACAGAAGGCGCATCGGGTCGCCTTCCCAGCCGAAGGTAGGCTGGAGGCCCACGAAGACGTTGCCGAACTGACGGCCCAGGACAAAGACGCCGCGCCCATCCGACTGCACGCGCCCGGGGGCAGGGCCCCAGACGGCCTCGACCGCCTTCAAGGGCGGCGTGTTGCGCACCATGGTGTCGGCGTCCACATGCGCCGCGACATTGGCATCCTGCCCGTAAGTACGGGCGTTGCCCTCCAGTACTTCGGCGCGCAGCGCCTCGACAGTTGCCGGAGGCTCGAGCTCGTAGCCCTCGGCCTTCATGCGGTGAAGCGTGTTGAACAGGCTTTCGAACACGCTCAGATAGGCCGCCGTGCCCGCAGCACCTGCGTTCGGCGGAAAGCCAAACAGCACGATCGCCACTTTCTTGTCGGAATTGCGTTTGCGCCGAAGGATCGCCATCCGCTCGGTCTTGGTCACAAGGCTGTCGATCCGTTCCAGGCATGGCGCCATCGCGCGCGACCCGCTTGGGCACGGGCACGCATAGGCGCAGCCCTGGCATCCCTCCTGGCCGTGGCGGCCGGCGAAGACGGTCGGGTTCGTCGCGCCGTCGATCTCGGGCAGAGCGACCAGCATGGTCGTCTCGACCGGACCCAAGCCGGTGGGCGACGCCGCCCATTGCCCCAATGTCTGGAACTCCAGCGGATGCGCGGCGATGTAAGGCACGTCCAGTTCCGCAAGAACCTCGACGGCCGCAGCACTGTCATTGTAGGCCGGCCCGCCGATCAGGCTGAACCCGGTCAGCGACACCAGCGCATCGATCCGAACGCCCGAGGCGTCGCGGAAGTAGGCATCGATCGCGGGGCGCCCGTCCAGCCCGCCGGCGAAAGCGGGGATCACGCGGATGCCGCGCGCCTCGAACGCGCGAATGACCGCGTCATAGTGTGCCGTGTCCGACGCCAGAACATAGCTTCGCATCAGCAGAAGGCCCACGGTCGCCACCGGGTCCGTGACCTGCGGCAACTGGCCCAGACCGGTCGCGATGCGGCCCGGCACCTCGGGGTGATACAGCCCGACCTCGGGGTAGTCGACCGGCGCCGCCGCCTTGGCCTTGCGCCAGGAGGCCTCTCGTGCGTATCGGCTGACGAGGAAGCGCACCATCTCGCGCACGTTGTCGTCCGACCCGCCCAGCCAGTACTGCATGACCAGGAAATAGGCGCGAAGGTCCTGCGCCTTGCCGGGTATGAATCGCAGGATCTGCGGCAGCCGACGCAGGATCTTCATCTGCCCCTCGCCAGCCGAGGACCGCTTCGCCTTGGGCTTGAGCTTCTTCAGGATCGCCATCAGCCCCGAGGTCGGCTTCGAAAGGTCGACGTCGCCCATCCGGGTCAGGTTGACGATCTGGCTGTCGGCGATGACACCCAGCATCGCGTCGCAGTGGTCACGGCGGGCCCGCAGTTCGGGCAGGATCGCGGCGATGTGCTCCTCGATGAACAGCAGGTTCGCGATCACGATGTCGCCGTGGCGCACCGCGTCCTTCGCGGCCTCCAGAGCGGTGGGATTCTCGGACCATTCGGCCGCAGCATGGACGCTGACGCTCAGCCCCGGGAACTCGTTCGCCAGCGCATCCGACACCCGCGCGGCCGGGCCGGCGGCATGCGCGTCCAGCGTCACAATGACGACGCGGTAGCCGGGGATGTGGCGGTCATCGCGCATAGTGGGCCTTCGCTTCGTAAAGCGTCTCGACGCTGATCTCGGCCACGCCCTTCTCGGCTGCGAACTTCTCGGTGTTCCGCCGCGCCTTGCCGCGGACGAAGAAGGGGATCTTCTTCAGCTCGTTTTCGGCCGCGGGCAGCCAGACGACGCCCACCGTGCTGGACGCAGCCACCGGCTCCTTCCCCGTTTCCCCTATACCCCCGGGGGGAAGCGGCGCATTGGCGCCGCGATGGGGGGCTGCACCCCCCAGCCCGGCTTCCGCCTGGTCCAAGGGCTTGGGTGCGTGCCCGCCGTGATGGCTGGGTCCGGCCGCGTCGTGGAACTCGAAGTCGTCGCGGAACATGGTCAGGAGGTGCTCTTCAAGCCCCATGACCAACGGGTGGATCCAGGTGTCGAAGATGACATTGGCACCTTCCCAGCCCATCTGCGGGCTGTAGCGGGCGGGAAAGTCCTGCACGTGGACGGGGGCCGAGATCACTGCGCAGGGGATGCCCAGGCGCTTGCCGATGTGCCGCTCCATCTGGGTGCCCAGGATCAACTCGGGCTGAGCCCGCTCGATCGCGGCCTCGACCTCGAGGTAGTCATCGGTGATCAGCGCCTCGAGACCGAAGCCCTTCGCCAGCGCGCGCACCGGGCGGGCCATTTCGCGGTTGTAACAGCCCAGGCCCACGACCTCGAAGCCCATCTCGTCCCTTGCGATCCGGGCGGCGGCCATCACGTGGGTGCCATCGCCGAACAGGAAGACGCGCTTGCCGGTCAGGTAGGTCGAATCGACCGACTTCGACCACCACGGCAGCCTGAGACGCGATGTATCCGCGCGGACCGGAAGGCCGGTCACGCCCGCGACCTCGGCCAGAAAGTGGTGCGTGGCGCGAACGCCGATCGGGATGGTCTTCGTGAACGGCTGGCCGAGTTCGCGCTCCATCCAGCGGGCGGCGGCCTCGGCGTGTTCGGGGTACATCAGCACGTTGAAATGCGCGGCACCCATGCGGGCGATATCGGAAGGCCGCGCGCCCATCGGGGCCACGACGTTCACGCCAATCCCCATCTCGTGCAGCAGCGCGGTGACCTCCTCCACATCGTCTCGGTGGCGGAAGCCGAGGCCCGTAGGGCCGATCAGGTTCGCAGTGACCTCAGAGGTGCGCGCCATCGGACGGGCAAGGTGACGGACGATCTGGAAGAACGTCTCGTCGGTGCCGAAGTTCTCCTTGCGACTGTAGCTCGGCAGTTCAAGCGCGATGACCGGCACGGGAAGACCCATCGTCTCGGCCAGACCCCCGGGGTCGTCCTGGATCAGCTCGGCCGTGCAGGAGGCGCCAACGATGATCGCCTCGGGGTCGAAGCGCTCGAACGCGTCGCGGCAGGCGTCCTTGAACAGATGCGCCGTATCGGCGCCCAGGTCGCGCGCCTGGAATGTTGTGTAGGTGACCGGCGGACGGCGGTCGCGCCGCTCGATCATGGTGAAAAGAAGGTCGGCGTAGGTATCGCCCTGCGGGGCGTGCAGCACGTAGTGCAGCCCTTTCATCCCCGTTGCGACACGCATCGCACCGACGTGCGGCGGGCCTTCGTAAGTCCAGACGGTCAGCTTCATTCCGCGGCCTCCAGCTTGAGAAGGCCCCGGCGCCGCAACGGGCGCGCGAACAGCGCGGCGAGGTCGCCGGCCTGTTCGTAGAAATGGACCGGCGTGAAGACCAGTTCGATCGCCCACTTGGTGGTCAGGCCCTCGGCCTCTAGGGGGTTGGCAAGACCAAGTCCGCAGACCGTCAGGTCGGGGCGGGCGGCGCGGGCACGGTCGAGCTGCCGGTCGACGTCCTGACCTTCCGAGATCACCGGGCCCTCGGGAAGCAGGTCCAGGTCCGGACCGACGAGGCCCTTGTGGATATAGGGCGCACCCACCTCGACCGCAGTCATGCCGCACTCGCGGGTCAGGAAGCGCGCCAGCGGGATTTCCAGCTGGCTGTCGGGAAAGAAGAAGACCGACTTGCCCGACAGGGTTTCAGCCGCGGCGGCGACGGCCTTGCGAGCCCGGGCGCGCGGGGCGGCCGTCACGGCTTCGAACAGATCAGGCGAAACGCCGAACTCGGCGGCGACGGCGGCAAGCCAAGCCGTGGTGCCTTCGTCGCCAAAGGGGAAGGGCGCCTCGATCCGGCGTGCGCCGCGGCGGTCCAGTGCGGCGGCGGTTTCGCCCAGAAACGGCTGAACCAGCGCGTAGACGGTGTTCGGCCCAATGCCCGGAGTGCCGTCCGCACGATGGGCCGGCAGGACACGCACAGGCCCGATGCCAAGGTCGGATAGAAGCTGAAGCGCCTGGTCCTCGACCACGTCGGGAAGCGCTCCGACGATCAGAAGCTCGCGCGAATCGGTCTGGGGAAGGACGGGCACCATTGCGGCGAGACAGGCATCTTCGCCCTCGGTGAAGGTGGTCTCGATTCCCGAGCCGGAATAGTTGAGCACGCGCACATGCGGCGCATGGACACGGGTCAACCGTTCGGCAGCACGGTGGAGATCGAGCTTGATGACCTCGGACGGGCAGGATCCGACGAGAAAAAGTTGCCGGATGTCAGGCCGCCTTGACAGCAGCCGCGCCACTTCGCGATCAAGCTCCTCATGCGCGTCCGCAAGGCCGGCGAGGTCCTTTTCTTCGAGGATCGCGGTGCCAAAGCGGGGTTCGGCGAAGATCATCACACCGGCGGCGGATTGCAGCAAATGCGCGCAGGTGCGCGACCCCACGACAAGAAAGAATGCGTCCTGCATCTTGCGGTGAAGCCAGATGATGCCGGTCAGTCCGCAGAAGACTTCGCGCTGTCCGCGCTCCTTCAGGACGGGCGTGTCGCGGCATCCGCGGGCGGGTGGAGTGGCGCGCTGAAGGGTCATGCCGGGACCTCGACGCGATCACCCTCAAGTCGAGCCTTTCTCAGCTTCCACAGGAACTGGCCGGCGTTGACGACGTAGGCGGCATAGGCCGCAAGCGCGAGAATCATCTGGCCGAGCGGGCCGAGGGATCCTGTGTAAAGCGCCCAGAGATAAGCGGAATGCAGTGCTATGACCGCAAAGGAAAAAACGTCCTCCCAGAAGAAGGCGGGTGCGAAGAGGTATTGACCGAAGACGACCTTTTCCCAGATCGCCCCGGTGATCATGATGAGATACAGCAACCCCGTCTTCACCAGGATCGAGACCGTCGCAGCGACATAGCCATCGCCGGTCCAGAGGAAGCGTAGGACTAGCACCACAGACACTGCGAACGCCAGGAACTGGAGCGGCGCAAGTACGCCCTGCACCAAGGTCCAGATGCTGGCATCACGCCGCGCTCGCTGTTCGGGCGTATATAGTGCCCGCACGCTTCCGCTGGTGGCCGCCGCCTCAGGCATTGATGCACTCCCGCATGTTCAGGCCAGTTGACGATATGCCCCGCCCGGCAAAAGTGTCAATTGAAATTTACACTTTCCTAGTTTACAGTTTGATACATCGAGGAGGACGGTCATCGATGGCGAAGGCCCGAGAATCCCTCCCGATTCTTGAAAGGTGACGGCCTGTGACATGCCGATTCTTACCCGCCGATTCTGCGCCTGTGTCAATTTGGTTTGACATTGGTGCCTGGCGGGTAGACTCTGCTAGTATGGCTGTTGCCGTCCATTCGCGACAGTGGGTGTCCCTGCCCAAGGCCGGCGACAGTCTGAAGGATTTCGTCCATGTCTGACGGACCCAAGAAAGCGACAATGCCATCGGACTTGTTCGGAGGCTCCGGCAAGGCGGAGGCGTTGGCGACGCGCGCCCTGTCCGTGGTCGCGAGCCGAGGCACAGGCCGTGCGATTCATGAAGAAGCAAACCTGAGACTGCTTGAGGACTCGCTGCTGGACTGCGATCGCAACGCGAGACTGCGGGCGATCCAGGCAATTCGTGCGACCGGAAGTTCCTGGGAGGAGATCGTCGATCACTATATCCCGGCCGCTGCGCGCCGGCTTGGCGACCGCTGGTGCGAAGATTCGGTGAGCTTCGCCGAGGTCACCATCGGCGTCGCACGGCTTCAGAGCATCCTGCGTGACGTCCTGCCCGACTGGGCCGACGAGACGCGATCAGACCCCATGGCACCGAATGTTCTCATGGTTGTCCGTGCCGAGCAGTACCATACCCTTGGCGCGATGGTCGCGGCGGCCCAGTTGCGGCGGACCGGCATCTCGGTCCGACTGTCTCTGGGACTTGAGGACTCCGAGACGGCGGAGCTCGTCGCAAGGAAACGGTTCGACGCGATCATGATCTCGGCTTCCGGAAGCGAGAGGCTTGAAACCGTGCGAATTCTGGTCGAAAAGATCAGGGCGGGCTCGCGCCCGGTTCCGCCGATCGTTCTCGGCGGGACGATTTTGGACACGGATCGTGACGCGAGGACGCTGACTGGTGCCGACCATTGTACATCAGACCCGCAAGAGGCACTGCGACTGTGCGGTCTGAAGATGCATCACCCCGACGTAGTGTCCTCCGAGATCGAGAATTAGATGATGGGGATGGTGATCTCGATGATGGGGATGGTGATCTCCGGGACTTTGTTCCCGTGACGTCGCGTGGAACAGAATACTGGTCTGGCGGCGCCATACCACTGATAGCGCCTGAGCTCTTGGGCGATATCATCGCGACGGCATCCGACATTGCAGTCGTGATTTCCATGGAAGGCACGGTCCTGTCCGTGCTTGTCAATCCGAACCATCGCACCTTCGGCAAACTCGACCATTGGGGAGGTCGCGACCTGCGCGAGTTCCTGACGAAGGAAAGCATTCCCAAGCTCGACGGACGGCTCGAGGCCATCGCAAACGCGGCGCCCACCGGACGACCGGTGGAGTTGAACCACTGCGACTCTGGGGGAAGCTGGGAGTTTCCCATCCGGTATTCCTTCCACCGGATCAGCCCGGACGGAACGATCCTTCTCCTCGGGCGCGATCTCAGACCGATTGCCGAGATGCAGCAACAGCTCGTGAAGGCGCAGCTCGCGCTCGAACGGGACTACGAGGCACAGAAGGAGTTCGACACACGTTATCGCGTCCTGATGGACGCGAGCCGAGAGGCGATGGTCTTCGTCAACATGAACTCCGGACGGATCGTCGACGTGAACGGCCCGGCCGCACTGCTTCTGGGCGGGGCGCGCAATGAGCTCATCGGCGCCGCTTTCGCGCAGGAATTCGAAGGCCGTCGGCGCGGCGAGTTCATGGAAAGCCTCAGCTCGAACGCAGTGATCGAGGGCGGGGCGCAGATCGAACTTCAGGCGCGGCGCTCCAAGCGCAAGATTCTGGTGAACCCGATCCTGTTCCGGGCAGCCGGAGAACGTATCCTTCTGTGCCGGATCGATCCGGCCGAGGAAACCGAATTGAAGGGCGACGAGCTGACCGACAACTTGTCGGCGCTCTATCAGGAAGGCGTGGACGCCATCGTCTTCACCGATCGCGAGGGGGTGATCCGCGCCGCGAACGAAAGCTTCCTGAACCTGGCCGACGCCGCCCATCTGACCGTCGTCAAGGGCCGCAGCCTTGGCGAATTCCTGTCCCGCGGTAGCGTCGATCTCAATTTGCTTCTCGAGAACACCGCTCGGGCAGGGCAAACGCGGATCTACGCCACGAAGCTTCTGAGCGAGTATGGCGGGCAGACATCGGTCGAGATGTCGGCAACCTATCTGAACGATCGCTCGCACCCCGCCTATGTGTTCGTGATCCGCGATGCCAGTCGGGTCGAGGCCGTCAGAAAGCCGGGCGGCGTCGTGTCTGACGAGGCCGTGAAAAGTGTGATGGAGCTTGTCGGCTCGGCGACGCTGAAGGATATCGTTGCCGAGACCACAGACGTGGTCGAGAAGATGTGCATCGAGACCGCGATCGAGCTGACGCGCAACAACCGCGTCGCGGCGGCCGAGATGCTGGGCCTGTCGCGGCAGAGCCTCTACGTCAAACTCCGCAAGTTCGGCCTTCTGGGCAAAGACACGGACGAGTGACGTCCCCACCTCTGGTGCTGTAAACTCAAGCTGACACCTTTCGACGCAGCACAGGAGAAATCCTGATTATTCAGACTTGCCTGCGCCAGAACTGTGCTATCGTTCTGACACCATGACTGTCAGCGAAACTTTACACACCCCACGCACAACCCCGGAGCCGGCAGCGCTGCTCGAGCTGATCAAGCCGATCACGTGGTTCCCGCCGATGTGGGCCTATCTGTGCGGCGCCGTCTCTTCAGGTGCTGCGCCCGCCGGGCACTGGCCGCAGGTCGTTCTTGGAGTGCTGTTAGCCGGACCGATCGTCTGCGGGATGAGCCAGGCGGCGAACGACTGGTGCGACCGCCACGTCGATGCGATCAACGAACCGCACAGACCGATCCCCTCCGGCCGCGTCCCTGGACGCTGGGGGCTTTACGTCGCGCTTGCAATGTCGGCACTTGCGCTGATCGTGGGCTGGTTCCTCGGCCCCTGGGGATTCGGCGCGACAGTGGCGGGCGTGGTTGCGGCCTGGGCCTATTCCGCCGAACCCGTTCGGCTGAAGCGGTCCGGATGGTGGGGGCCGGGACTCGTCGGCCTGTCCTACGAGACATTGCCGTGGCTCACGGGCGCAGCCGTCCTCGCGGCAGGCGCGCCGTCCTGGCCGGTCATCATCGCCGCGGTTCTCTATGGTCTTGGCGCGCACGGAATCATGACGCTGAACGATTTCAAGGCGCTGGAGGGTGACCGGCAGATGGGGGTGAATTCGCTTCCCGTCACCATGGGACCAACCAAGGCAGCGCGCGTCGCCTCGTGGATCATGGCAGCACCGCAGATCCTGTTGGTCTTCCTCATGTTTGCCTGGGGCCGTCCCTGGTACGGCATGGCGATCACCCTTCTACTGATGGCGCAGGCCATCTGCATGATGGTGCTGATGACCGACCCCAAGGGCCGCGCACCCTGGTATCAGGCGACGGGGGTCAGCCTGTACGTCACCGGCATGATGATCACCGCATTCGCGCTGAGAGGGCTGGGATGACGCTGTCATGGCTGTCCATCGTTCGGCTCGGGCTGGTGCAGATGTGCCTGGGTGCGATTGTCGTGCTGACGACATCGACGCTGAATCGGCTGATGGTGGTGGAATACGCGTTGCCGGCCGTCCTGCCCGGCGCCCTGGTCGGGCTGCACTACGGCATTCAGATCACCCGGCCCAGCTGGGGTTTCCTGTCGGATACCGGCGGCCACCGGACCCGCTGGATCGTGGGTGGCATGGCGATACTGGCATCGGGCGCGGGGCTTGCGGCCTTCGGTGTGACGGTGTTCGACGGCGACTTCGCGTTGGGTCTGGCGCTGTCCATCCTTGCCTACGCGCTGATCGGGGTCGGGGTGGGGGCGTCGGGCACCTCGCTTCTGGCGCTTCTGGCGACGGCGACCCATCCCCGCCGGCGGGCGGCCGCTGCCACGATCACCTGGCTGATGATGATCGCGGGTATCGCCGTGACCGCGGGCACCGTGGGACATTTCCTCGACCCCTATTCCGAGGGGCTTCTGCTGCGCATCGTGGCCGCGGTGACGCTTGGCGCGCTCGCGCTGACGTTGGTCGCGGTGTTTGGCATCGAACGGCGGGTGGTCGCCCGGGCCGAACCCGACACGATGCCCTTCCTTCAGGGCCTGCGCGAGGTGTGGTCCGAGCGCAAGGCGCGGATCTTCACCATCTTCGTCTTCCTGTCGATGACCGCCTATTTCATGCAGGAACTGATCCTCGAACCCTATGCGGGCGTGGTCTTTGGCTTCACCCCGGGGGAAAGCACGAAACTGTCTGGCGCGCAGAACGGTGGCGTCTTTCTGGGCATGGTGCTGGTCGGCGTGATGGCGACCGGCCTGCGGATCGGATCCTTGCGGTTCTGGGTCGTGGCGGGTTGTCTGGGGTCGGCCGGCGCACTGCTGACGATCATGGCCCTCGGTCGGACCGGGGGGATGCTTACGCCCGCGGTGATCGCTCTGGGCCTGTTCAACGGGATGTTCACAGTGGCCGCGATCGGGTCGATGATGGCACTTGCCGGCGAAGGCCGCGGCGCGCGCGAGGGCACGCGCATGGGCCTTTGGGGCGCGGCGCAGGCTATCGCGGCGGGGTTTGGCGGGCTGGCGGGGGCGGCGCTTGCCGACCTGTTCCGAGCGACGATGAGCGATGCGGCGGCCTTTGGTCTGGTCTTCCAGATCGAGGCCGCGCTGTTCGTGGCTGCCGCAGTGATGGCGATAAGGACCATGGAAGGGCGCCCGGCCGTCAGGTCCGTGGCGCTGATGCCGGGGGAGTAGCACGATGATCTATGACGTTGTGGTGGTGGGTGGCGGCCCTGCGGGCGCGACGGCGGCCGAGGATTTGGCACGGCTGGGGCGGAAGGTGGCGCTTCTCGACCGGGCGGGGCGAATCAAGCCCTGCGGCGGAGCGATTCCGCCGCGCCTGATCGCGGACTTCGACATTCCCGACGAACAGATCGTCGCCCGGATCTCGACCGCGCGGATGATCTCGCCCACCCAGCGCAAGGTCGACATCCCGATCGAGGACGGTTTCGTCGGCATGGTCGACCGCGAGCATTTCGACGAATTCCTGCGTGCCCGCGCGGCCCGCGCCGGTGCCAGGCGGCTGACCGGAACCTTCCTTCGCATCGAACGCGATGGCGGCGCGACACGAATCATCTATCGCGACAAAGCCAGCCGCGATGAAGTCGCGCTGACCACGCGGCTGATCATCGGCGCCGACGGCGCCCGGTCCGACGTGGCCCGGGCCGAGGTGCCCGGCGGCGACACCATCCCCTACGTCATCGCCTACCACGAGATCATCAAGGCCCCCGGAAAGGTTGGAACCTATGACCCGTCCCGCTGCGATGTCATCTACGATGGGCGCATCAGCCCCGATTTCTACGGCTGGGTCTTCCCGCACGGCGCCTCGGCCTCGGTCGGAATGGGCACCGGCAAGGACGGCGTTGACCTCAAGAAGGCCACCGCAGACCTCCGCAAGGCCGCCGGTCTGACGGAGTGCGAGACGATCCGCAAGGAAGGCGCGCCGATCCCGCTGAAACCGCTCGACCGCTGGGACAACGGGCGCGACGTGGTGCTTGCGGGCGATGCAGCCGGCGTGGTTGCGCCGTCGTCGGGCGAGGGCATCTACTACGCGATGGTCGGCGGCCGCGTCGCGGCGACAGCAGCGGCTGCCTGTCTGAAATCGGGCAGGGCGCGCGACCTGCAGCTGGCCCGCAAGCTGTTCATGCGCGAGCACAAGAACGTCTTCAAGATCCTCGGAGCGATGCAGAACGCCTACTACCGCTCCGACGAGCGGCGCGAACGCTTTGTCAGCCTGTGTCATGATGTCGACGTGCAAAGGCTGACATTTGAGGCGTATATGAACAAGAAGCTCGTGAAGGCCCGCCCGTGGGCGCACCTGAAGATCGGGCTTAAGAATCTCGGACATCTGACAGGGCTATTACCCGTCACATCGACATGAACGAACTCATCCCGGCCTGGGTGAACGGTACATTGACCCCAGTGGACAAGTTGGAGGTTCACAGGCTCGGGCTCCGGCACAAGGCCGTATCAGTCTTCGTGATGGACGGAGAGAACGTGCTGATCCAGCGCCGGGCGATGTCCAAGTATCACACGCCCGGCCTTTGGGCGAACACCTGCTGCACCCATCCGATGTGGGGAGAGTCACCACAGGATTGCGCGGTGCGGCGGCTTCGCGAGGAGCTGGGAATCACGGGGCTCTATCCCGCCTTCCGCGACCAGGTGGAATACCGAGCCGACGTGGGCGGCGGCCTGATCGAGCACGAGGTCGTCGATGTCTTTCTCGGCGTGACCGAGCGCAAGATGCGCGTAGACCCCAACCCGGACGAGGTGATGCAGGTCGAGTGGGTCGGTTTCTATGACCTGACGGCCGAGGTCGCCCGCCGCCCGCAACGGTTCACGCCGTGGCTGCGGATCTACCTGCAGGAACACAAGGACCGCATCTTCGGGACGCTGATGAAGGTCTGAGGAACCGGGCCGGAGCAGTCCCCCGCACCGGCCCTTCGCTAGCGGTCAGGGCGTTCGCGGCGCGAAACGCTTCACTGGAGCGGTTCGTCCCGGCTTGAGCACCGGGAGCGCCCCTCACCCCTTGCACCGGGAGCGCCCCTCACCCCTTCATGCCATCCCAGAACGTCTTGACCTTCTTGAAGAAGGACGAGCTTTCGGGGTTGTTGTCCGCCTCGATGCGCTCAAACTCGCGAAGAAGCTCCTTCTGGCGCGAGGTGAGATTCACTGGCGTCTCGACGGCCAGTTCGATGAACATGTCGCCGGCGGCGCCACCGCGAAGTGCTGGCATACCCTTGCCGCGCAGGCGCATCTGCTTGCCGGTCTGCGCCCCGGCCGGCACCTTGACGCGGCTGCGACCCCCGTCGATCGTTGGCACCTCGACCTCGCCGCCCAAGGCAGCGGTCGGCATTGTCACCGGAACGCGGCAGAACAGGTTGATACCATCGCGCTGGAAGATCGGATGGTCGGCCACCTCGATGAAGATGTACAGGTCGCCTGCCGGTCCGCCGCGCAGTCCAGCCTCGCCCTCGCCGGCAAGACGGATGCGCGTGCCGGTCTCCACCCCTTGCGGGATGTTGACGCTGAGCGCGCGGTCCTTCTCGATACGGCCGGCGCCGGCGCATTGCTTGCAGGGGTTCTTGATGATCTGGCCCAGTCCGCCGCAGGTCGGGCAGGTCCGCTCGACCGTGAAGAAGCCCTGTTGCGCGCGCACCTTTCCCATCCCTGAGCAGGTCGGGCACGTCACGGGCTCGGCGCCGCCTTCGGCGCCCGTGCCCGAGCAGGCCGAACAGGCCACCGCAGTTGGCACGTTGATCGTCTTCTGCACACCGGTAAACGCCTCTTCCAGCGAGACGCGCAGATTGAAGCGCAGGTCCGATCCGCGCGCGGCACGCTGCCGCCCGCTGCCGGGCGCGCCACTGCGCATGAAGTCACCGAAGAGGTCGTCAAACACGTCCGAGAAGGCGCTTGCGAAGTCGCTACCGCCGAACCCGCGCGCTCCACCTCCGCGTGCGCCGCTGCCCATGCCGCCCTCGAACGCGGCGTGGCCGAAGCGGTCGTAGGCTGCCTTCTTGTCGGGATCCTTCAGCGCGTCATAGGCCTCGTTCACTTCCTTGAAGTCGGCTTCGGCCTTGGGATCGTCCTTGTTTCTGTCCGGGTGGAGCTCTTTCGCCTTCCGGCGGTAGGCCTTCTTGATCTCCTCCGGCGAGGCGCCGCGGCTTACGCCCAGAACGTCGTAGTAATCACGTTTCGCCATCTACGCTGCCCTTTCCGGCAGAAAGCCGGCCCGCGCGCTGCAGGCCGGCCTCTTGATGCACACTCTGCCGCGTCAGCCACGCTTGCGGTCGTCAAGATCCTCGAAGTCGGCGTCCACGATGTCGTCATCGACGCTACGCGGATTGTCAGCGTCCTCACCGCCGTCCGCCTGAGCGGCCTGGGCCTTGTAAATCGCCTCGCCCAGCTTCATTGCGGCTTCAGTGACGTTCTGGATGCCCGAGCGGATCTTGCCCGCATCGTCGCCCTTCATCGTCTCTTCGAGCGCGCCGATGGCCAGCTCGATCGCCTCGATGGTCGCGGGATCGACCTTGTCGCCATGCTCTTCCATCGACTTCTTCGTCGAATGGATCAGGCTTTCGGCCTGGTTCTTGGCCTCGACCAGTTCGCGCCGCTTCCTATCCGCCTCGGCATTCGCCTCGGCGTCGCGGACCATCTTTTCGATCTCTTCTTCCGACAGACCGCCGGACGCCTGGATGGTGATCTTCTGCTCCTTGCCGGTGCCCTTGTCCTTTGCGCTGACAGACACGATGCCGTTGGCGTCAATGTCGAAAGTCACCTCGATCTGCGGCATGCCACGCGGGGCGGGCGGGATATTCTCAAGGTTGAACTGGCCCAGCAGCTTGTTGTCTGCAGCCATTTCACGCTCGCCCTGGAACACCCGGATCGTCACCGCCGACTGGTTGTCTTCCGCGGTCGAGAAGATCTGGCTCTTCTTCGTCGGGATGGTAGTGTTGCGATCGATCAGGCGCGTGAAGATGCCCCCCAGCGTCTCGATGCCGAGGCTCAGCGGGGTGACGTCCAGCAGGACGACATCCTTCACGTCGCCCTGAAGAACGCCGGCCTGGATCGCCGCGCCCAGCGCCACGACCTCGTCGGGGTTCACGCCACGGTGCGGTTCCTTGCCGAAGAACTTGGTCACTTCCTCGATGACCTTCGGCATACGGGTCATGCCGCCAACCAGCACCACCTCGTCGATGTCGCCCTTGGTGAGGCCCGCGTCCTTCAGAGCGGCTTCACACGGCTTCATCGACTTGGCGATCAGGTCTGCCACCAGACTTTCCAGCTTCGCGCGGGTCAGCTTCATCACCATGTGGAGCGGCTGGCCATTCGGCCCCATCGAGATGAACGGCTGGTTGATCTCGGTCTGGCTGGAGGACGACAGCTCGATCTTGGCCTTCTCGGCGGCTTCCTTGAGCCGCTGAAGGGCCATCTTGTCCTTGGTCAGATCGACGCCATGCTCTTTCTTGAACTCGTCGGCCAGGTAATTCACGATGCGCATGTCGAAGTCTTCACCGCCCAGGAACGTGTCCCCGTTGGTGGACTTCACCTCGAACAGACCGTCGTCGATTTCCAGGATCGTGATGTCAAAGGTCCCGCCGCCGAGGTCGTAGACCGCGATCGTCTTGCTGTCCTTCTTGTCGAGTCCATAGGCCAGCGCTGCGGCCGTGGGTTCGTTGATGATGCGCAAGACCTCGAGGCCGGCGATTTTGCCCGCGTCCTTCGTCGCCTGACGCTGGGCATCGTTGAAATAGGCTGGAACGGTGATGACGGCCTGCGTTACCTTCTCGCCCAGGTATGCTTCGGCGGTTTCCTTCATCTTTTGCAGGATGAAGGCGGAAATCTGGCTGGGCGAGTATTTCTCGCCGCGGACCTCCACCCATGCGTCGCCATTGCCGCCGTCGACGATCTTGTAGGGGACAAGCTTCTTGTCCTTCTCGACCTCGGCGTCGCCGATACGGCGGCCGATCAGCCGCTTGACGGCGAAGATGGTGTTCTCGGGGTTGGTGACGGCCTGACGTTTGGCAGGCTGACCCACCAGTCGCTCGTTTTCCGTGAAGCCAACGATCGAGGGCGTGGTGCGCGCACCTTCCGAGTTCTCGATGACGCGGGGCTTCGACCCGTCCATGATGGCGACGCAAGAGTTGGTCGTCCCAAGGTCGATACCGATGACTTTGGCCATATGAATACCCTTTCCTTCGGCGATATTGTGGGAAACGGCCCGCCCGCGGCACCGCCTCCCGATCCCATGGAGTGACCGGGGTGGCGACCCGGCCGGTTTGACTGGCCGTATATAAGAGGGGGGCCTTGGGGCTGCAAGGCGGGCGAAACAGGGCGGAATGATGAAAACTGCATCGACAAGCCAGGCGCTGGACCTGTGTGGCGTGAAGGTCTTCCAGGGTCTGCTGGACGAAGAAGGGCAGTTGGCGCTGTTGGGCGAGCTTCGGGACATCGCCCGGCGAGCCCCGCTCTTCCGCCCGGTTACAGCACGCGGCCAGCAGATGAGCGTCCGCATGACGGCGGCGGGCAGGTATGGGTGGGTGTCCGACCGGCGCGGCTACCGCTACGAGCCCAGTCATCCGGGCGGCGGTCCCTGGCCACCCATTCCGGCATCGGTCCTCGGCATCTGGAGGGCCGTCACGGGTCTCGACCGCGATCCCGATTGCTGCCTGATGAACTTCTATGGCGAGGGCGCGCGGATGGGCCTCCACCAGGACCGTGACGAAGCCGACTTCCGCTGGCCCGTCGTGTCGGTTTCGCTTGGCGACGACGGGTTGTTCCGCGTTGGGGGCACGGAGCGGGGCGGCAGAACGGAAAGCGTGTGGCTCAAGTCCGGCGACGTGGCGGTTCTGGGGGGGGCCTGCACGTCTGGCGTTTCACGGGGTAGACCGCATCCGCTTCCGGTCATCGACGCTGCTTCCCGAGGGCGGACGGATAAACCTGACACTCCGGGTCGTGGACTGACGTCAGCGGCTGAGCGAGCAGCAGCCGCTCCACATCACCGGCTCCGGACCGAACTCGGCGACGATGTCGATGCCGAATCCGTATATGCGGTCGGACATCCCGTCCGAACATTCCTGGCGCGAGATGACGGCTGTAATTCGGCCCGGCGCCGCCGTCGCGATCAGCGCCTTCCGGTCGCGACGGGCTGGCTGCCCGGACCAGCGTTCGGTCAGCGTGCCTTCGATTCCGTTGAGCGACTTGAAGACCAGACCGCTCTCCGTTCTGGTGAGATTCCAGAAAGGCTCCGTCCCGTAGCAGGCCGCGACATCGGGAAACCCGTCGTCCTGGCCCGACTGCCGTTCAAGAAAGGCCATCGAGACCCAGCCCACGCCTTCTTCCAGGTTGACCCGGCCCCAAGTGCCCGATGGATTGACGCCCGTTATCTCGATCCCCGTAGCATCTGAGTCCAGCCCTCCGACGACCCGTCCCGACCGTCCGGGAAGCGACCGCACGTTCAGCCGATCGTCAGGCCGAACGCGGATGACGTCGTAGAGCGCAGGGAAGTCCTGCGCGCATGCAGTTTGGGCGAACAGCGCGGATGCTATCAGGGCCGGTGCGACGATCCGCATCACCGTGCGCTCCACGACAGCGACGCGTGCTTGCGGGTGTAGAATTCACCCATCAGCCCGATCATCACCAACCCAAGCGACAGCAGGATCGGGTAGGCAAGCGTCGTATAGTGCGGGTTGTAGTTCACGAAGATGTAGCCCCTCGCTTGGTCGATCGTGTGGAACAGAGGATGCCAGTTGAAGAAGGGCAGCATGAATCCCGGCAGAGTATTGGCGACGAACATCTTTCCTGAGGCGATCATCGAAAGTCGCCGATAAATCATGTTGATCATGGTCGACACGTCGGGGAACCACGGCTTCATGGCGAGGAAGACCATTCCGATGGCCACACCTGAGAACCACGACAGGATCAGGCACCAGATCGCCCCGATCGGATGATGTATGGTGATCGGCGTGAAGGCTGCATGGTAGACGAACAGGATCACGCTCACCGAAAGGATCTGGAGGTACAGCGACGTCAACGCGCTGGAGGCGATGGCGATGATGGTGTTCATCGGCGCATGCAGCATCATCGGCGATGTCGGCCCCTCGGACCCAGCGACGCTTTTCACGGTCATGATATGTGTCATGAACAGAAACACGCCCGACATCAGGTAAAGCATGAAGTCGCCCCGAATTGCGGCGCCACGCAACCCGAGGATCGTGAAGAACGCGTAGAAGAACCCGATCAGCAGAACGCTTTGCAGGATGTTCTTCACAAGGCCGATGCCACCGGCCGAATGGCCCTTTCGTATGTTGCGCACAGTGGCATGAAAAATCAGGCCCAGCGTGCCCGCCGCCGAACCTGAAACCGAACGATAGATCCGCTGTTCGAACATTCCACCGAGTCTCGACCAGTTGCGCTTGCACCGTTGCGGGCAAACCTTGCCGTTCCCTTAGCATGCCACCATAAGGGGAGGCGAAACATGTGGCAACGCAACGGGAAGGCCGTCGGAATGGACTATACGAGGCTTGCGGCCGAAATGCGGCGCCTCGCACTCGCGGCGGGGGAGCGGATTCTCGAGATCTACGAGCAGCCCGATTTCGGCGTGCGCGCCAAGAGCGACCACAGCCCCGTGACCGAGGCCGACGAAGCCGCCGACGCGCTGATCGCGGCCGGACTTCGCGAAGCTTTTCCGGACGTGACACTCGTGACCGAGGAACAGGCCGCCTCGCACGCCAAAAGGGCCGACAGCTTCTTGATCGTGGACCCGCTGGACGGAACGAAGGAATTCGTGCAGCGCCGCGGAGATTTCACGGTCAACATCGCCTATGTCGAGAATGGAACCCCTGTTCGCGGCGTGGTCTATGCGCCGGCCAGGGGGCGGCTCTTCTACACTACGGCCGACGGCCGCGCAGTCGAGGAACACGGCCCTTTCGGCGAGAAGCCGGGGGAGTGCAGGACACTCGCCGTATCGACGCCGGACGACGGCGCCCTGATGGTCGTGGCATCCAAGTCGCACCGCGACGCTGCGACGGACGAATACATCGCGCGGTATGCAGTGCGCGACATGACCAGCGCCGGGTCGTCGCTGAAATTCTGCCTTGTCGCCACGGGAGAAGCGGACCTCTACCCGCGGCTGGGCCGGACGATGGAGTGGGACACTGCGGCTGGCGATGCTGTCCTGCGCGCGGCAGGCGGACGGGTTGTACGCTTAAGCGATCACGCGCCCCTTACCTACGGCAAGCCTGGCTACGAAAACCCCTTCTTTATCGCCTATGCACCGGGCGTGACGCTGAAGACTGCCTGATGTCGGTCCTGGTCGTCATCCCGGCGCGTTTTGCGTCAACACGGTATCCCGGGAAACCTCTGGTGACCCTGCGCGGCGCGACAGGCGAGGCGCGGACACTGATCGAGCGCAGCTGGCGTGCGGCATGCTCGGTTGCCGGTGTGGACCGCGTGGTGGTTGCGACCGACGACGCCCGGATCAGTCGTGCAGCCGAAGGGTTCGGGGCAGAGGTCGTGATGACCTCGCCCGACTGCTGCAATGGAACCGAACGCTGCGCCGAGGCGCACGCGGCGTTGGGTGGCGGTTACGAGATCGTCGTGAACCTTCAGGGAGACGCGCCGCTGACGCCGCCCTGGTTCGTGGAAAGCCTGGTCGCTGGGCTGCGCGCGGCGCCTGAGGCCGATATCGCGACCCCGGTCCTGCGGATGGAGGGCTCGGCCCTGCGCGGCTTTCGCGAAAATCGGGCGGCGGGCCGGGTTGGCGGCACGACGGCTGTGTTCGGCTCAGGTGGGCGTGCGCTCTATTTCTCCAAGGAAGTCATCCCCTACACTGGCCGCGACTATCCCGCGGACCAGGCCACGCCGGTCTTCCACCATGTCGGCGTCTACGCCTACCGTCCCGCAGCTCTCAGCGACTACCCATCTTGGCCGGAGGGTCCGCTGGAACGCCTGGAAGGGCTGGAGCAGTTGAGATTCCTCGAAACGGGGCGTTTCGTCCTCTGTGTCGAGGTCCACGCCATGGGCCGCAAGTTCTGGGAGCTGAACAACCCCGAAGATGTGGACCGGATCGAAGCGATGATGGCCGAAATGGGCCTTCCGTGACCACAGTTCCGGTCAGCGTCATCGTCGTCAGCCGCGGGCGCCCCTCACTTCTGTGCCGCTGCATCCGCGCCCTGATTCAGCTGGATCATCCCGCATTCGAAATCGTCGTCGTGGCGGACATCGCGGGCTGTAACGCAGTTCGGGCGGCGCGGTTGCATGAAGCAATCAAGCTCTTGCAGTTCGACGAAGCCAACGTGTCGTCCGCGCGCAACGCGGGCGCCGCGGAGGCCGCGGGTGAGGTTCTGGCCTTCATCGACGACGACTCCGTGCCCGAGCCGTCTTGGCTATCGCGGCTTGTTGGGCCATTTGCCGAGGAAGGCGTGTCTGCGGCGACCGGCCTTGTTCTGGGGCGAAACGGGATTTCGGTGCAATGGAACGCACGGCGCGTGGACATCCGCGGGGACGAGCACGAGATCCCCGCTTGGGGCGACATGCCGCGCGTATTCGCGCCTGAACAGACGTCCGCCTTGAAGCTCCAGGGCACAAACATGTCCGTCAGACGATCGGTCTTGGTCGAGCTGGGTGGATTCGACGAATCGATGAAGTATTTCCTCGAAGATGCGGATCTGAGCCTGCGCTTGTCGAAGTCCGGGCACCGCGTCGCCTTCGTGCCGCGCGCCGTCGTCCACCACGGCTTTGCGGCCAGCGCATACCGCGGGCCAGACAGGGCGCCGCGTGACCTTACCGAAATCGGCGCCAGCATTGCCGTCTTCTTGAATCGCCACGCCTCGGTGGAAGACCGTGCGCAGTGTCGCAAGGCTGCGCGGGCGGGCCAGCGGCGACGACTGATCGAGCACATGATCCGGGGGGGGATCGAACCGCGCGATGTCCGCCGGCTACTCGCCGGATTTGATCGGGGCATCGCCGAAGGCGACCAGCGCACAGCGAGCGCAGAACGGAAGCTCGGGTCGCCCCACAAAGGCTTCGTGCGGGTCGAGGGGTTTTCCCGCCCGGCCAAGGTGATCGCCGGGCGCTTCTGGAGCGCGCGGGGGTTACGACGCCAGGCTGCAGGTTTCGTTGCCCAGGGCAGGCCAGTCTACCTTATCCTGCTGTCGCCGACGGCGCAGCCCCACTGGCTGCGTTTCGTATCGGAAGGCTGGTGGGAGCAGACCGGTGGAGTGGTTGGACGAAGCGTCCGGCAGGGACGCCTTGTGCGCATGGCGTCCTTCCGCCGCCGCGTGGCGGAAGAGGCGGCTCGACTTGCCGCGACGGTCGAGTTCGGTCCATAATGATGCGAACGCTCGCCAAGACGTGACGATCCTTGCGCAAAAGCATCATGAACTGGCGTGAATTTGGACACAATCTGGTGCGATCTACGCTTTGTTCGGGACCCTATGCAGGCGTCCGGGCGGTGTGGTGCGGTAAACTTGAAGCGGGGTTGGAATGAAGCGCAAGCTTTCCAAGGCGATCTTTCCGGTGGCAGGGCTTGGAACACGGTTCCTTCCCGCCACGAAGTCGATCCCGAAGGAAATCATGACCTTGGTCGACCGGCCATTGATTCAGTACGCCATCGACGAGGCGCGTGCAGCCGGCATCAAGGAATTCATCTTCGTCACGTCTCGCGGCAAGAGCGCGCTTGAAGACTATTTCGACCATGCGCCCGAGCTGGAAAGCAAGCTTCGCAAGGCTGGCAAGAAGGACCTTCTGGACGTGCTGAAAAGCACGAACATGGACTCTGGCGCCATTGCCTATATCCGTCAGCACCAGGCGCTGGGCCTGGGGCATGCGGTATGGTGCGGCCGCCGTCTGGTCGGGGACGAGCCTTTCGCCGTGATCCTTCCCGATGACGTGATTGCCGCGGAGACGCCGTGCCTCAAGCAGATGGTCGAGGCTTATAAGGAAACCGGGGGCAACATTGTCGCGGCAATGGAAGTTCCCCCCGAGAAGGCATCGTCCTACGGTATCCTCGACATAGCGGAGGAGAGTGACCAGCTTGTGCGCGTTCGGGGCATGGTCGAGAAGCCGCCGAAGGGCAAAGCGCCATCGAACCTCGCGGTGATCGGGCGTTACATCCTGACACCGGATATCATGAACAACCTTAATCGCATGAAGACAGGGGCAGGCGGCGAGATCCAGCTGACTGACGCGATCGCCGAAGAGATCAACCGTTCGGGCAACGTCTTTGGCTACCGTTTCCGCGGGCAACGCTATGACTGCGGCTCTAAGGCTGGCTTCCTTCAGGCGACGGTGGCGTTCGGTCTGGCCAGGGACGACCTGGGCCCTGAGTTCTGGGATTTCCTGACGCAGCTCGTAGCAGTCAGAAAGGCCGCCCAGTAAGTCGCGTTGCAGCCCACCGTTCATCGCCTTCTGGATTTGACCCGCTTGATGACACGCGCGGGGCGGGGCGTTCTGACCGGCATAGACCGGGTTGAACTGGCGTATCTTGAACGGTTCCTCTCCGCCCCGGAGCCCGCCAGCTTCCTGGTCCGCGCGCGGCAACGATACCTCTTGCTGGGCAAGCCAGCAGCAGCCGTTTTTCGGGATACGCTTCTGGGCCTAGCCGAGCCCGGCCCGGTGGACCTGATCGGCAGGTTATCATTCGGATTGCCGGAACCACGTCGGCGGATCGAGGCCGACCTTCGTCGAATGTCTGGTGCAAGGGTCAGGCGCGGGCGGCTTTCCGCGCTTCTTCCGCAGGGCACCAGCTATTTCAACGTGGGCCATGCCAACCTCACTCCCGAGCTGCTTGCGGAAATCGGGCGCGTTCAGGGTGCAAGCCGCACGATACTGGTGCACGATACGATCCCGCTCGACTACCCCCAGTTCAGTCGCCCGGAAGCAGTGGAGGGGTTCCGGCAGAAGGTCGCAGCGGTCATATCGGGAGCCGATAGGGTCGTCTGCGTCTCACGCGACACCATGCGGCGGGTCATGTCGTTGTTCGAGGGAACAGCGCGGCAGCCTGTCATCCTTGCAGCGCCCATCGGCGTCGAGCTCAAGACGCCGGATCCGAAGCTCATTCCAGGCGGACTGCCCCGGTCACCCTACTTCGTCATGGTCGGCACGATCGAGCCGCGCAAGAACCATCGCCTGGTTCTGGACGTCTGGGAGGCATTCCATCGTACGCTTCCCGAGGACCGCATCCCGCGACTTGTCATCGCCGGGTCTCGTGGCTGGCTCAACAGTGATGTTTTCGCGCGTCTTGACGGCTCATCCATGATGGGCCGAACCGTGTTCGAACGTCCCGGTCTTCCTGATGCTGCCATATCTGCACTTATCCAGGGTGCCGCCGGGCTTCTGTTCCCGAGCCGAGTCGAAGGCTTCGGGCTACCACCCCTCGAAGCTGCGGCACTTGGGACTCCGGCGGTCGTCGCGCCACTTGAAGTCTACAGCGAGACACTGGGTGATCTGGCTATCTACGCGGACCCGGATGATGTGGCCGAATGGGCGGGCATCGTCATGAAACTGGCCGACCCAAACGCCAAGCGGCCCAAGCCACACACAGCACCATCCTGGGACGAGCATTTTGCGATGGTTCTTGGTAAGGGTTGAGTAACGTGGACAGGACCCGGCGTTTGCGCGAGAGGGGATGACGTGGGCATCCTTGGGTCATATCGGCTGCGATTGAAACGAAAACGCCTTCTGTGGCGTGCGTTCCGGAAACGCCGCGAACTGACACCGGTGCGCGACAGGACCGACCGGATCAGTCCCGGGATGATCCTGTTATTCTGCACGATCCGCAACGAACGGATCAGGCTCCGCCATTTTCTGGACTATTATCGGCGTCTCGGGGTCGGACACTTCCTCTTCATCGACAACGGTTCCACCGACGGAACGGGCGAGGCGCTGCAGGACGAGGCAGACGTCTCCCTTTGGCGATCTGAGAAGAGCTACAAGCGGGCCAGGTTCGGTACTGACTGGATGAACCATCTGCTGCGGCGATACGGGCACGGACATTGGTGCCTGTCGGTCGATGCAGACGAGTTCCTGGTTTACCCGTTCTGCGACACCCGACCGCTCGCGGCACTCACGGACTGGCTGGATGCATCGGCAATCCGAAGCTTCCCCGCCATGCTTCTCGACATGTATCCGAAGGGACGCATCGACGCCGATCCCTACGTGGAGGGCTCCGACCCCTTCGAGACACTGTGCTGGTTCGACAGCGGAAACTATAGTTTCCGTCGAAACAGGGCACTTCACGAGTTGTGGATACAGGGTGGGCCTCGGGCCCGGGTGTTCTTCCGCGACCGCCCTGAACACTCCCCTGCCCTGAACAAGATCCCGCTTGTGCGCTGGCACCGCAGCTATGCCTATGTCAGCTCGACGCACATGCTGCTGCCGCGCGGACTGAACCAGGTCTACGACGAGTGGGGGGGCGAAAAGGCTTCGGGTTGCTTGCTGCATGCGAAGTTCCTGTCCACCTTCGGCGACAAGGCGGCCGAAGAGGCCGAACGCCGGGAACACTATGCTGCCGGCCGGGAATACCGCGCATACCTTTCGTCGTTCAGTTCCGATCCGGTCCTGTGGTGCAAGTGGAGCGAGCGCTACATCAACTGGAGGCAGCTGGAGATCCTGGGTCTGATGTCGAAGGGCAACTGGACATGAGCAAGCTAGGCTTCGTCATGCTCATCCACGCTTCGCTGGACCGCGGGGCGCAGGTGGCGCGGCATTGGGCCACGGCCGGTTGCCCGATCGTCATTCACGTCGATCGCCGGGTCGGCGAGGCCGAGTACCGAACCCTGCGCGAGCGCTTGGGCGATCTTTCCAACATCCGCTTCGCGCCACGCCACCGCTGCGAATGGGGAACGTGGTCGATCGTGGCGGCGACGCTGGACGCGGTGAGGCTGATGCTGGCCGAATTTTCCGAGGTCAGACATGTCTATCTGGTCTCCGGTTCGTGCCTGCCCCTGCGGCCCGTCGGGGACCTGACCGCGTATCTCGATCAGCGCGGCGACACCGACTTCATCGAAAGCGTCACCACGGCCGACGTCGCGTGGACCAAGGGCGGGCTGGACACGGAGCGGTTTCATTACCGCTTCCCCGTCTCCTGGCGGCGCCATCGGTGGCTGTTCGACAGGCTTGTCGGGTTACAGCGGCGGCTAGGACTGCGACGGTCGCTTCCGGCAGGACTCGTCCCGCACCTCGGCTCGCAATGGTGGTGCCTGACGCGGCATACACTCGAGGGCATCCTGAACGCCCCCGACCGCGAGCGGCTGGACCGCTACTTTCGCAATGTCTGGATACCGGACGAAAGCTATTTCCAGACACTTGCAAGGCGTTACACACGCAGGATCGAAAGCAGGTCACTCACCCTTTCCAAGTTCGATTTCCAAGGCAAGCCGCACATCTTCTATGACGATCACTTGCCACTGTTGCGGCGGTCGGACTGTTTCGTGGCTCGCAAGGCATGGCCGCACGCCACTCAGCTTTACAACCACTTCCTCGGATCCGGCAGCGAGGTCTCGCGCCAGGTCGAACCGAACCCGGGCCGGATCGACAAGCTATTCACCCGCGCGGCAGAGCGGCGGACGATGGGGCGCCCAGGCTTGCGCATGCAAAGCCGCTTTCCGCGCGAAGGATGGGAAAACGGCAAGACGGCGGGGGCCTACTCGGTCTTCGAAGGCTTTGCCGAACTGTTCGATGGTTTTGAACGATGGCTGGAGCGCCATGTAGGCGGCCGCGTCCACGGCCACCTTTTTGCGCCAGACCGGGTCCATTTCGCTGGCGGCGAAACGACCTACAATGGTGCCTTGTCCGATAGCGCGAAGCTGCGCGACTACGATCCCGAGGGCTTTCTGATAAGCCTGATCTGGAATACGCGCGGTGAACGCCAGTGCTTCCAGTTCGGGCCTGCCGACCGGCAAGAGATCGGTTGGTTTCTCTGTTCGGATCGCAATGCCCATATTTCGGTCATCACGGGGGCCTGGGTCATCCCGCTGTTCCTGTCGTCTCACGATTTTCAAGAGGTGCGGTCACAGGCGGCACGCCTTCAGGCGACCGAAGCCAAGCATCTTGCCCAGCTCAGGTCGGTCCATGCGAAGGCATCTGTCAAGGTATGGACGCTGGGCGATTTCCTTGAGTCTCCGGTGGAATTCCTCAACTCCGCGCTTGACGATCTGGGGCCGCGCCCCCAAGGGCAAGTGTTGGACCCACCGCGGCTCGTGCCGCTGTCAGGCTTGAACGATTTCCTTCAGCGACTACGGAATGAAGGCATGAATCCCTACATCGTCGGCGACATCCCGACCGAGGCAGCGCCGTCCGCCCAGGACAGCATGCGCGACGTGGCGGCGGGCTGAGAAGTGGCACGGTTCTCCTCCTTCGTCATCCTTGGCGCCATGCGGACCGGATCGAACTTCCTGGAGGCGAGCCTGTCCGAATTGGACGGGGTGACCTGTTACGGAGAAGTCTTCAACCCGCTGTTCATCGGGCGAGAGAACGGGACCGAGCTGTTTGGCGTCACGCTTAGCCAACGGGAAGCGGACCCACTGGCGCTCCTCGACCTGATGCGGGAGCGAACCAAGGGCCTGCCGGGCTTTCGATTCTTCCAGGACCACGACCCAAGAATCCTCAGGGCGGTGCTGAACGACCCTGATTGCGGCAAGATCGTCCTGAGCCGGAATCCGATCGACAGCTTTGTATCCTTCAAGATCGCCCTGAAGACCGGCGAATGGCTTGCGACCGGGGCAGGCACACCGGCGACGGCCAAGGTTCGCTTTGTTCCGCGTGAGTTCGCCGATTTCCTGGAAGAGCGCGACGCGTTCTACGCCACAATCCGCCATGCGCTCAGGACCAGCGGGCAGACGGCCTTCGAGCTCGGCTACGAGGATCTTTCGGATACGGACGTCTTGAACGGCGTCGCGGCATGGCTAGGGGTCGCCGGACGGCTGGACCGACCGAGCACACGCCTCAGGCGGCAGAACCCACCGGCGTTGGCGGACAAGGTGACCAACCCCCAGGAGGTCGCCGAAGCTGTCGCGCGGATGGACCTCTTCGCGCTCGAACGGCCGCGGACGCTGGAACCGCCGCGCAACGCGGCGATCCACAGCTACGTCGCCGCAGCGCGGGCTCCGGTGATGTTCCTCCCGATCAAGGCGGGGCCGGTTGCGCAGGTCACGACGTGGCTAGCGCGCCTCGATAGTGTCGAGCCCCGCGACCTTCTGCGCGATATGGGCTTCAGGACCCTGAGGGACTGGCGCACCAGACACCCCGGACACCGGACGTTCACAGTCGTGCGGCACCCGCTGGAGCGTGCACATGCGGCCTTCGTCACCCATCTGCTGGTTCCTGGTCCGGAATGCTACGGGAAGATCCGGGTCCTGCTGCGTGATTATCACGGGATTGCGTTTCCCGATGCGATCGACCGGGCTTATTCGCGGGAGACCCACCGAGAGCTCTTCCTTAAGTTCCTGCGATTCCTGAAGAAGAACCTGTCGGGTCTTACCTCGATCCGCATCGACCCAGCCTGGGCGGGGCAGGAAGCCGTGCTTCGCGGGTTCGCCCAGCGGCAGGTACCCGACATGGTCATCCGAGAGGACCGGCTGGCTGAAGGACTGGCGCAACTTTGCGCACAGGTTGACCGTGCCGCGCCGGAATTGCCGCCCAAACAGCCATCGGCGGCTCCGGTGTCGCTGCGTGCCATCTACAGCCCAGAGATCGAGGCCGCGGCGCGCGAAGTCTACGCGGGCGACTACGCAGCGTTCGGCTTCGGTGACTGGTCGCCCAATCCCGACCACAGCGGCTGAGGTCGGTCAGGCGGCCTTAACCCCGGGCGCTTCGGTCAGTATGGCATGCAGCGTCGCAGGGTCCGAATTCGCGCGCAGCTTCCCGCAAAGCGACTGATCCCGCAGCGTGCGCGAGACCAGCGCCAGCGCCTTGAGATGCTCCACCCCCGAATCGAGCGGCGCGAAAAGTGCGAAGACCAGGTCCACCGGCTGTCGATCCACCGACGAGAAGTCGAGCGGCTTTTCCACCCGCAGGAACACTCCCACGACACGATCTATGCCAGAGATCCGCGCATGCGGAAGCGCCACGCCATGCCCGACGCCTGTCGGGCCGAGCGTCTCACGCTCCTGCAGAGCGTCGGCGGCCTGGTTCGGATCAAGGCCGTAGGCCGCAGAAGCGATCTCGCCCAGATCCTGGAACAGTCGCTTCTTGCTCGTGAGGTTAGCCACAACCTTCACGGCATTGGGCTTCAGGAGTTCAGATAGCTGCATGTGCCTGTTGTCCGAAGCGAAACGCGCTTTTTTGTGGCGTCCGCCGGTTCATCTCGTGCTTGTGGGGTCGATCCAGCCAATGTTTCCGTCTTCCCGACGGTAGACCACATTGACCCCGCTATGCTTCTCATTCCGAAACACGAGGATTGGCGATCCAGCCAGTTCCATCTGCATCACCGCCTCTCCCACGGAAAGCGAGGGGATCCTCGTTTCCATTTCGGCAATGATGATCGGCTGGAGCAAAGCGTCGCCTTCCGAATCCTCGTCTTCCGACGGCGCGAGGATATAGGCGGCTGCCGGACCGAATTCAACCGGGCCCGTGCGTTCCTTGTGGTGGTCCTTGAGCCTGCGCTTGTAGCGGCGCAGCTGTTTTTCCATCTTCGCGTTGCAGGCGTCGAATGCGGCGTAGATCTCGGTTGCATGCGTATTGGCGGCGGCCGTCAGGCCAGTCGACAGATGCACCGTCGCTTCGCAGACATATTCGTGCGCATTGCGCGAGAAGACGACCTGGGCGTCAGTCGGGCGACCCGCGTATTTCGCGATCGCTTCCCCCATTTCCGACTTCACATGAGTCTGCAGCGCCTCGCCGACATCGATCTGCTTTCCGGTTATCTGGTAGCGCATGATACCTCCTTGGCGGCTGCGCGTCGGGTCGCGATGCTGCGACCCGGCCTTGAAACTGGTTCTCGTTGGGAAGGCCGCTGACCGTTCCGTGCGTTCCTACCGGCGGGCGGGATTGGCGCCCTCGGGAACGGTTGTGCCTGTCTGGTGACACAGCTTGTCATTGCAGCTATTTGGCGACGACTCGGAGGGGCCTGTCAACTGCGACAAGCGGCGGCAAGTCATCCAATGCGGAAGTTCCGCCCCAGGTAGACCCTTCGAACATTTTCATCGCGCACGACTTCCTCGGGCGTGCCGCTCATCAAGACCACTCCATCGTGCAGGATATAGGCGCGATCCACGATTTCGAGAGTCTCGCGCACGTTGTGATCGGTGATCAGGACGCCGATGCCGCGGCTCTTGAGGTCGTGGACCAGGCCGCGAATCTCGGCCACGGCGATGGGGTCGACCCCGGCGAAGGGCTCGTCGAGCAGCAGATACTTCGGATCAGCCGCAAGGCAGCGCGCGATCTCGACCCGTCGACGCTCGCCACCCGAAAGCGACACAGACGGCGCGCGGCGCAGATGCTCGATCGAAAACTCGGACAAGAGCTCTTCCAGACGTTCGCGCCTCTTGTGGCTGTCTTTCTCGGCGATCTCGAGGATGGCGAGGATGTTGTCCTCGACGCTGAGCCCCCGGAAAATGGACACTTCTTGCGGCAGGTATCCGATTCCCAGCTTGGCGCGACGGTACATGGGCAGCAACGTCGCCTCTCGTCCGTCGATGATGACCTGCCCGCCTTCCGGGTTGATCAGACCGGCGATGCAGTAGAAGCAGGTGGTCTTGCCCGAACCGTTCGGGCCCAAGAGCGCGACCACCTCGCCGCGGCCGAGATCGAGCGACACGTCACGGATCACCGGACGTTTCTTGTAGCTCTTGCGCAGTGATACGACCCTCAGGCCCGCATCGCCCTGTGCCAAGGTGAGGTTCGAAGGGCGCTTCACGGGGCGGTCGCCGGTTGCAGCACGGTGCGGACGCCGCCTTCCAGCAGGCCCCGCCCGGTGTTCAGATCGACCGTCAGCTTCTGCGAGGACAGCGCAAGCCGCCCCTGCGTAACGACAACGTCGCCCGACATCACGATGGTCCCCGAGTCCACCGTGTAGACCGCCTCGGACGCCTCGGCGGCATCCTCCCCGCTGACCAGTGTCACACCACCACTGGCGAGCAGGCTTTCGATGCGGCCCTGCTCGGTTCCCTGCGACTCGGCATAGCGCACGCGGACCTCACCGGCCGCAAGCCGCATGTCGCCTTGCCCGACCAGGACGTTCCCCGCGAACACGGCCGTCCCGTCGGCCTGGTCCACGGACAAGCGTTCCGCCGTAATTTCCACTGGCTGTGTCGAGTCATGGGCGAATGGGCCGAAACCGACCTCCGTTCCCTGTGCCGCGGCCTGCCCGGCAAGCAGGCCTATGGAGAGAACAAGTCCTGTTCGGAAACCCATGAGACGTCCCTTGCTCGACGCGGCTTACTCGACGGGCTGATATACCAGCCTGACGCCATCCTTGAAAACCAGAAGATACGCACCCGGCGCCGAGGGGCTCGCCTGCAGCACCATGCTGCCCGCTTCGAGGCGACCCAGCGGCCCCTCGGCGGTCACCGGGCCATCAGAGACAAGCTCTGTCCGGGACAGATTGGCAATGAGGGCTTCGGCTTCGATGCGGTAGCCGGACGAGGTCGTGACTGTCACATCCGACCCCAACTCAAGGCTCTGCGCCGCGCTATCTATGGCTCCACTGCCGGCCGACGCTGCGACGGAGCTGCCATCGGGCAGCGTCATTTGGGCGTCCAGCCCCTCGACCGTCATGCGGCTCGAGACGGCAAGGTCCGGTCTCGCCACCTCGGCCGACAGCGACACGACGGTCCCATCCTCTGTCACGCCGGAGAACCGCGGCGCGCCGATCCGGGCTTCGCGCGCATAGCGTTCGACATCAACCTCGGCAAAGGGAATTGCCGCGTCGGGGTCAATCTGCCGGGCGATCAGGAACATCGTCGCGAAAAGCGCGAGCGCAGCGAGCGGCAGGATGACCTTGGCCCAGGCGACGAAGCGGGAATACGCGTTGTCCGCCATCCGCCTAGGCGATCCCGGCCCGGAGGCAGTCGTGGATGTGCAGGATACCCGCAACGTTGCGGCTGTTGGCCGGGTCAACAACGAAAAGACAGGTGATCTTCATCGCATTCATCGTCGCCACCGCCTCTTCGGCTAGGGCATCCGGCCCGATGGTCCGCGGATTCGCGGTCATCACCTCGTCAGCCGTATGGGTCAGAAGGCCATCCATATGCCGCCTCAGGTCGCCGTCAGTGACGATACCGTCAAGCGTACCATCCTCCGCAGTGACACCCACCACCCCAAAGCCCTTCTGGGTCATGACCAGCAAAGCTTCGCTCATCGCCGTGCCCGACGGGACCAGCGGAACCTCGTCCCCTTTGTGCATCAGGTCGCCGACCTTCTGCAGCCGCGCGCCCAGCTTGCCGCCGGGGTGGAAATCACGGAACCGTTCGGGCGTGAAGCGCCGGTGCTCCATCAACGCGATGGCCAGCGCGTCGCCCAGCGCCAAGGTCATGGTGGTGGAGGTCGTGGGCACGATCCCCGTCTCGCAGGCCTCCGGCGCTGGGGGAAGAACGATCGCGACGTCCGCCCGGCGCAAGAGCGTGCTGTCCTTTCGCCCCGCAACACCAATCATCGGAATGCCAAAGCGCCGTGTGTAGGCGATCAGGTCGGCCAACTCCGGCGTCTCGCCGGAATTCGACAGGACGAGCACGACGTCCCCTTGCGCCAACATGCCGAGGTCGCCGTGACTGGCCTCGGCCGGATGGACGAAGTGCGCGGGCGTTCCCGTCGAAGCGAAAGTCGCCGCGATCTTGCGTCCGACATGGCCGGACTTTCCCATGCCGGAGACGATCACCCGGCCCTTCGCGGCAAGGATCATTTCGACAGCAGCGGCAAAGCTGTCATCGAGCGCATCACCAAGTAACGCCAGCGCCTCGGCCTCGCGAGCGATGACACGGCGGGCCGTGGCAAGGAAGGTCGTGCGCCTCATGTGTGGGCGAAGATGTCGGTCTCGGGCCAGCCGGCGAGATCGAGCGCAGCCCGCGTCGGCAAGAAGTCGAAGCAAGCCTGCGCGATGGCCGTACGTCCCTCTCGCGCCAGGCGGCCTTCCAGCACATCCTTCAGCCGATGCAGGTAAAGCACGTCCGACGCGGCATACTCCCTCTGCGCCTCGGTCAGATCCGGCGCGCCCCAGTCCGAAGACTGCTGCTGCTTGGAGATGTCGACGCCCAGAAGCTCGGTCATCAGATACTTCAGCCCATGCTTGTCGGTGTAGGTGCGCGTGAGCCTCGAAGCGATCTTGGTGCACCAGACCGGTTGGGTGACGACTCCGAACGCCTGCTGAAGCGCCGCGATGTCGAACCGTGCGAAGTGGAAGAGTTTCAATACACCGGGGTCGGTCAGGACGGCACACAGCCGCGGTGCCTCGCGCTGGCCAGGCGCGATCTGGACCAGGTGCGCGTTGCCATTCCCTGAGGACAGCTGCACGAGGCAAAGCCGGTCGCGTCCCGGGACGAGGCCCATCGTCTCGGTGTCGATTGCGACAACGGGTCCGAGGTCCAACCCCTCGGGCAGATCGTGCTTGTGCAGATAGATGGTCATCCGGTCCCCTTCCCGGTGGAGGGGGTGGTGCCCAGGAGAGGACTCGAACCTCCACGCCTTGCGGCACACGGACCTGAACCGTGCGCGTCTACCAATTCCGCCACCTGGGCACAGGTTGCGAGGGCGGCATGTATCCCGGCCCCGCGACCCTGTCAACGGGTCGCGGGCAGGACGCTTGCCCGTATCTGTCGCCGCGGGTATTGAAACCGCGAACCAACGGAGGGGCGTCCATGTCGAAGCTCGTCACCATCTACGGCGGCTCGGGATTCGTAGGCCGCTACATCGCAAGACGCATGGCCAAGGAAGGCTGGCGTGTGCGCGTCGCGGTGCGCCGTCCGAACGAGGCGATCTTCGTGAAGCCCTACGGTGTGGTCGGCCAGGTAGAGCCGGTCTTCTGCAACATCCGCGACGATGATTCGGTCCGCGCGGCCATGCGAGGCGCCGATGCAGTCGTGAACTGCGTCGGCATCCTGAACGAGGTCGGCAAGAACCGCTTCGGCCTGGTGCAGCAGCATGGCGCAGCGCGAATCGCCCGCATCGCCGCTGAGGAAGGTGTGGAACGTCTGGTGCACGTCTCGGCGATCGGGGCGGACCCGGGAAGCGAAAGCGTTTATGCACGGACCAAGGCCCTCGGCGAGGAGGGGGTTCTGACACATTTCCCACGTGCCGTGATCCTGCGCCCATCGATCATTTTCGGGCCCGAAGACCAGTTCTTCAACCGTTTCGCCAGCATGGCGTTGCTAGGGCCCATCCTGCCCGTTGTCGGCGCCGAAACACGGTTCCAGCCGGTCTACGTCGACGACGTGGCAAGAGCCGCCGTGATGGGTGTGCTGGGCCAAGCCAAACCCGGGATCTACGAGCTTGGTGGACCGGACGTGTACACGTTCCGCGAACTGATGCAGCAGATGCTGAGCGTGATCCACCGCCGGCGGCTGGTGCTGAACGTGCCGTTCTGGGCGGCAAACATCATGGCCGCGGTATTCGACGGGCTTCAGGCAGTCACGCTGGGACTTTTCACAAACAAGTCCGCAACAAGCTGATCACCCGCGACCAGGTCCGCAACCTGCGGCGCGACAATGTTGTGGGACAGGGGATGATGGGGTTCGAGACGCTGGGCATCAAGCCTTCGGCGCTTGAAGCGGTGCTACCCCAGTATCTCTGGCGTTTTCGCCCCAGCGGGCAGTATGACGCAATCAAGGCATCCGCAAAGAATCTGAAGACCTGAGCGCTTCCGCCCCTTAACGCTTTTTTCACCATGGGCGTTCAGGATCGCCGTATGGACGGTCGCGATGCCCTTGCCGAAAGGCCTTTGCCCCTTTTTGCTGCGGACGAGGCGCCGCCCAGCCCTCTGGACGGGCGGCTGCCTTCCTACATCAGGGACCACAGGAAGCGACTGCGCGACCGGTTCCTGACGGGCGGCTCCGAGGCAATGCCGGATTACGAACTGCTGGAGCTGGTCCTTTTCCGCGCAATCCCCCGCCAGGATGTGAAACCCATTGCCCATCGCCTGCTTTCCACGTTCGGCGACTTCGCCGGGGTCATTTCGGCGCCGGCAGCCCGCCTCGCCGAGGTCGAGGGTGTGGGCGAGGCTGTCATCTGCGAACTCAAGGTTGTGGAAGCAGCCGCCCACCGTCTAGCTCGGTCGCGCGTGATCGGTCGGCACGTCCTGTCGAGCTGGGACGCACTGATCGACTACTGCCAAACCGCGATGGCGCACCGGGAGACGGAGCAGTTCCGCGTTCTCTATCTTGACCGCAAGAACGTCCTGATCGCGGACGAGACGCAGGCGAGGGGGACCGTCGATCATGTTCCCGTCTACCCGCGAGAAGTGGTCAAGCGCGCTCTGGAACTGAATGCCTCGGCGCTGATCCTGGTGCACAATCACCCATCGGGTGATCCCACGCCGTCCGAGACGGATGTGCAGATGACGTTCCGCATCCGCGATGCAGCCGAGGCTTTGGGGATCGTCCTGCACGACCACATCGTCGTGGGCAAGTCCCGGCATCAGAGCTTCCGGTCGGCCGGCTATCTTTGAACTGACCTGACCCAGACCTCGACCCGTCGGTTCACGCGGCGCCCCCAGTCGCTGTCGTCGCATGCCATGGGCAGCGCCTCGCCGAAGGCCAGCGCGGACAGACGCACCCGGTCAAAATCCGCTGTTTCCGCAAGCGCGCGCACGGCGCCCATGACGGTTTCGGCCCGGGTTTGCGCGATGCGTTCGTTCCCGGCAGCTCCGCCTTCTCCATCACTGAACCCGACAAAGATCAGTTCGCTTCCGTCGTAGACACCGGCTTCCAGCGCTTCGGATAGGAGGATAGCGTTGCTGCGCGACGGTGCGTCCAGACCGGCCGCGCCTGAGCGGAAGCGGAACGTCGGGCTGAGGCGTTCGGCGCCGTCGAGCGCGCGGACAAGGTCCTGAAGCCGCGACAATGACACCTCTGCACCGGCCGCCAGGATGGCCTTGGCCAGCCTGTCGCCTTGTTCTGCCAGCGGAACGCGCCGCGCCCCAAGGTCGGTGAAGCCAGCACGGCGGATGACCCGTTCTGCCGCCGGCGACGAAAGGAAGGACAGGAAGTCCCGCGCTATAGCCGGTAGTCGGCGCGCGGGAGCGTAGAGAAAAAGAGGCGCGACCAGAGGATAGTCCTCGCTGCGGACGGAAGCGTCGGTCGCGTTCAGATCGAAGCCGCATCCGCCTGCGAGCGCCAGCGCCCGCGCCGACCCGAGCGAGGACATGAGTGTGACCCCGATCGCCTGCCGATCCACGGCGACCGCATCGGCAAGCGACGCAGCTTCGCCGTGGCGGATCGCGAGCGGGGTGATGGATCCGGCCTGGGGAATCAGGGCCGCTTCCACCGCCTGTTGGGCACCCAGATCGCTGTTGAGAGCGTGCACCCGAATCGGAACATCGGCAGGACCTCCGAGGTCGCCCCAGTCCACGGTTTCACCCACCAGCACGCGCGCAAGCGCCTCGGGCGAAATCGACCGCACGGGGTTATCGGGCGACACGGCCACCACGAAAGCGTCGAAAGCGACGACCCTGCTTTGCGCGGGCGCGGAAAGCGTGCCAAGCCCGGCCTCGCGGCCCAGCGCGACCTCATCGGGGCGGACTTCGCGGGAAGCCATCGCCAGGTCAGCCTCTCCAGCGACCAGGTCGGCGAAGCCCTCCTCGGTTGTTGTCAGTCGGAAGTCGATCCGGGCGAGGGCGCGGCCCTCTGCGTCGGAGACGGTGTAGGCAAAGCCGAGCGAGTCACGGATGGAGCGGGCGGCCTTCAGCCCGCGTTGGGCAACGAAGGCTTCGACCAGTGCGGGCATCAGGACAGACCCCATTGCCTCGGCGCCAGAAATGGTAACCTGCGCCACGAAAGCCTCAAGGTCGGGGCAGCCGGGTCCTTCGCAGGTGACCCCGAGGCCGTCGACCGTCAGTGCACCATAGACCGTGTCGATCCGGTAGAACTCTCCATCAAAGGAAAGCAGCGTGCCATCGAGGCGCAGTGACCCGTCGCGTGCGGTCAGCGTGACGTCCTGCGCAGCCGCGCTCCGCAACAGGATGACCGACGAAAGAAGCGCGGCAAGAAGTGCTGCGCCGAAGCGTGCTGCGCGCATCGGTGGCCTTGCTGATCCGGTCACGTCAATTTGCGGCGATCTTCAGGTCTCGCGCGAGATTTTTCAACATCAAGTGCCTCGGTGCGCCGTCGCAATCCTGCAAGGTCAGCCGAACCTCCACCGGCTGTCCCGGAAGATCCTTGCCGATCTGCAGCACGTCGCCCCTGGTTTCATGGCCACAGGAGCCGGGACCGACATGTGCCGCGACACCGACACGCACCGTCCCGGCCCGCGCGGCTTGGGCCGAAGGAAAGGAATAGACTTCCGCCAGGACACCATCCGCGATACCCGCCGTCCCGAGGCTCAGGTGATAGCCTCCGCGGCCGGCAGACGCGCTCAGCGGCGACCGGGGCGCGGCCTGCCAGACATGTCCCGGCTCGCCCGACTTGGCACCGAATTCGAAGGCGTGGACGTGAAGGCCGGGCTGGCCTTCGCTCCATATGGTGGCCACGTGTTCGTACCCGGAAGCCCCGGGGACAAAGGTCGACGCCTCAAGAAATGACCCGTCCGGCAGAGTCGCGCGGTAGAGGGAATTGTCTTCGAAGGCCGGGAACAGCGCTTCGACTGTACCCGAGCCAGAAGACAGATACGTGGCGCGAAGCTGCCCATGAGCGATCGTCACCGGCGACAACGGAGCACAAGGTGCCTCGATACGCAACATGACGGTGGCACCCTCACCCGGAACGGCGGTTATCGTCCCGGCGCAAGGAAGGCCGAGCGGGCCGAACTGTTCTGAACGGACAGCGGTCCGCACGTCTTCGGGCGGATGAATACCCGTCACGGCCGCGAACCCGGATACCGGACTCGGTGGATCCCTTGGAACGCCGGCCGTGAGTGGAGCCGCACTAACCGACAGTCCTGCAAGGAAAACCTGCACCGGATCGGCTGCAGCCGCGCCGCTCGACAATGGTGCAAACGCCATCGCAAGGATGGCGGGGAGCCTGCTCGTCCTCATGCCGCTGCATTCTCCGTCAGCGTGATTTGCTCACAGCGTAACGGAAATCGCGCGGCCTGTCAGGCCTCAACTGAGGTTCAGGCGAGACGCCCGTGACAATGCTTGAACTTCTTGCCCGAACCGCAAGGGCAGGGATCGTTGCGGCCAGGATCGCCCCACGTGGTCTGGTCGTTTTCATCAAACCCCTCGACCAGCGGCACGGCAGCGGCCTCGCCCGCTTCGGCCCCGGCAGGAACCGGCTGCAGGGCAGTCCGGTCTGCGGCGGCAGCGGGCATAGCTGCACGCGCTTGGGCCAGCATCTGCTGCACCATGGCCTGTTGCTCTTCCGGCGTTACCGGCCGGATGCGCGACAGTTTCTGGGTCACTTCCTCGCGCAGGGAATCGAGCAGATTCTCGAACAAGGCGAAGGATTCGTTCTTGTATTCGTTCAGTGGATCGCGCTGCGCGTAGCCCCGGAAACCGATGACCGACCGCAGGTGTTCCAATCTCAAGAGATGCTCGCGCCACTTGGCGTCGATCGTCTGAAGCAGGATCTGCTTTTCGACTTGCCGCATCGTTGCAGGTCCGAACGCCTCGGCCTTCTGCGCGATCAGCTCGTCGGCGGCTCGACGCAACCGGTCGGCAATCTCGGCCTGATCGACGCCTTCCTCGTTGGCCCAGTCGGCCACAGGGACCTGAACACCCAGCTTTTCGGTCGACGCGGCGGCGAGACCATCCACATCCCACTGATCCGCATAAGTCTTTGGCGGCAGGTAGGTGTCCACGAGGTCATCGACAACCTGATGGCGCATGTCGCTGACGATCTCTGACAGGTCGGCCGCCTCCATGATCTCGCGGCGCTGACTGAAGATGACCTTGCGCTGTTCGTTCATGACGTCGTCGAACTTGAGCAGTTGCTTGCGAATGTCGAAGTTGCGCCCTTCGACCTTGGCTTGCGCCTTCTCAAGCGATTTGTTCACCCAGGGGTGGACGATTGCTTCACCCTCTTTCATGCCGAGGGTGGACAACACTTTCTCGAGGCGTTCCGACCCGAAGATGCGCATGAGGTCGTCTTCGAGGCTCAGGAAGAACGATGACCGCCCGGGGTCGCCCTGACGACCCGAACGGCCGCGCAACTGGTTGTCGATGCGACGGCTTTCGTGTCGTTCCGTGGCCAGAACGAACAGCCCGCCGGCCGCCTTCACCTTGGCCTCCTCTTCGGCGTGTTCGGCTTCGATCCTCGCGCGCACCTCATCCGGGTTCGCCTCCGGGTCTGCGGCAAGGGCCTCGAGCACCTTCATCTCCACGTTGCCGCCCAGCTTGATGTCGGTCCCGCGGCCGGCCATGTTCGTTGCGATCGTGACGGCCCCAAGCTTTCCCGCCTCGGCGACGATATGGGCTTCCTTCTCGTGCTGGCGTGCGTTCAGGACGTTGTGGGGGATACCTTCCTTGGTCAGGAGGCCGGACAGAAATTCGGACTTCTCGATCGACGTCGTGCCGACAAGAATAGGCTGACCCTTCTCGTGAGCCTCCTTGATCGACTTGACGATGGCTTCGAACTTTTCCCGTGCGCTACGATAGACCTGGTCGTGTTCGTCGATGCGCTGCACTGGGCGGTTTGTCGGGATCTCGACCACGCCCAGCCCGTAGATCTCGCGGAACTCCTCCGCCTCGGTGGCGGCGGTGCCGGTCATTCCCGCCAGCTTCGAGTAAAGCCGGAAGTAATTCTGGAACGTCACCGACGCCAGCGTCACGTTCTCGGGCTGGATCGCAACGCCTTCCTTGGCCTCGATCGCCTGGTGCAGACCATCGGACAGGCGGCGACCGATCATCATGCGACCGGTGAATTCGTCGATCAGAAGAACCTCGCCGTCGCGGACGATATATTCCTTTTCCTTCTTGAACAACTTGTGCGCCTTGAGCGCCTGAGTGACATGGTGGACGATCGTCGTCGATTCGGGGTCGTATAGCGACTGGCCCTCCGGAAGGATGCCCATCTCGGCCAAGCGGCGCTCGACGAATTCGTTGCCTTCCTCGGTCAGGGTGGCATTTCGGGTCTTTTCGTCGATCTTGAAGTGGTCGTCCTCAAGCTCAGGGATGAGCTTGTCGACAGTGCGGTAAAGGTCGGATCGGTCCTGGCTGGGGCCCGAGATGATCAGGGGCGTGCGCGCTTCGTCGATCAGGATCGAGTCGACTTCATCGACGATCGCGAAGTTGTGCCCACGTTGCACCATCTCCTCGATCGAGTTGCGCATGTTATCGCGCAGGTAGTCGAATCCGAGTTCGTTGTTGGTGGCGTAAGTCACATCCGCCTTGTAGGCAGCGCGCTTTTCTGCATCGGGCTGGTTGGGAACCACGACGCCGACAGTAAGCCCGAGCTGGTTGTAGACCTTGCCCATCCACTCCGCATCGCGCCGCGCCAGGTAGTCGTTCACCGTGACGATGTGCACACCCTTGCCTGACAGCGCGTTAAGGTAGGCCGGGAAGGTGGCGACAAGAGTCTTTCCCTCGCCCGTCTTCATCTCGGCGATATTGCCCTGATGAAGGAAGATGCCACCCATTAGCTGCACATCAAAGGCGCGAAGGCCCAAGGCACGCTTGGCGGCTTCGCGACAGTTGGCGAAGGCTTCCGGCAGTAGGTCTTCCAGACTTTCGCCGCTCTGCGCGCGATGCGACAGTTGCTCGGTCCTCGCCTTGATCTGGTCGTCGGTCAGTGCCGCGAACTCGGCCTCGAGCGCGTTGATCTTGTCGACCAGCGGACGCACGGCCTTCACCTTCCGGTCGTTCGGAGTCCCGAAGACCTTCTTCGCAATCGTCCCTAAGCCCAGCATGTCGGTTCCCGCGGTTTCCGCTCTGACGTCATCGTGCGCGAGATCGCCTTGCCCGGCCTTCCGCGCGGCCCTAGTAAGGGGGGCGAATAGTACCAAGGCGGCCCGTCGCTCGCGGACCTGAGCGATGTAAGGGGCTGGCCTTGGAGTGTCAACGTCGCCGGACCGCGCGGCCGGAGCCAGGAGCAGCCCAATGAACTTCCACAAATCCCTTGTTTGCAGCGCGGCGGCACTGCTGATCGGCACCTCTGCACTCGCGCAGGAGACGCCGGCCGTCGAAGCGACCGCCGACACCGTCTTGGCGACCGTCAATGGCGAAGAGATCACCCTGGGCCAACTGATCGTATTGGCGGCGCGTCTTCCCCAGCAGTACCAGTCCCTTCCCGATGACGTCCTGTTCGAGGGCTTGCTGGACCAGGTGATCCAGCAGACGGCGATCACGGCGGCAAACGAAGCCACGTTGTCGCGTGGGTCCGAGATCGCGCTTGAGAATGAGCGGCGGTCGCTTCTGGCGGGCGAGGCGCTGGCAAGGATCACCGAGTCCGCCGTGACCGACGAAGCCGTTCAGGCTCTCTACGATGAAAGGTTCGCCAATGCCGAACCGGCGCAGGAGTATAATGCGGCGCATATCCTCGTCGAAACCGAGGAAGAGGCTGCAGCGATCAAGGCCGAGATCGACGGCGGCGCCGACTTCACGACGGTGGCGAAGGAAAGATCCACTGGCCCCTCGGGACCGAATGGCGGCGAGCTCGGTTGGTTTGAAAAAGGCATGATGGTCGAGCCCTTTGAGACCGTGGTCATCGCGATGGAACCCGGTCAGGTATCGGACCCTGTTCAGACTCAGTTTGGCTGGCACGTCATCCGCTTGAACGAAGTGCGTGCGAAGGAAGCCCCGTCGCTTGACGAAGTGCGCGACGAACTGGTGGCAGAGTTGCAGACCAAGGCGGTCGATGCAGCGGTTGAAGAGGCGATGGGCAAGGTCAAGGTTGTCAAATCGACCGACGGGATAGCGCCCGCGGCGCTCCGCGACCTGACGCTCGTCGACTGATCGCCGGCTAAGGAGGGGCGCGATGGCCAAGGACAAGAAGGCGAAGAAGGACAAGGCGCCCAAGAAGGGCGCCAAGGCAAAGAAGGCCAAGGTGAGGCTCAAGGCCGTCTCGCCGCTTGCTCCTGCTGGCGGGTTCCCCGCACTTCCGACGATCGCCGGGGCAGAGTTCGCGGCCGTCGCGGCCGGCGTCCGCTACGAGGGACGGCTCGACGTGATGCTTGCAAGGCTGGCACCGGGCACGTCGATAGCAGGCGCCTTCACCCGGTCGGCAACCCGATCCGCCCCGGTCCGAGCGTGCGAAGCGCGGCTTGCCATGAAGCCGTCCGCGTCGGAAGGCGCAGCGATCATCGTGAACTCAGGCAACTCGAACGCCTTCACGGGCGCGGCGGGAGAGGCGTCCGTTGCAGCCGTGTGCGACGCTGTCGGCGCTGCGCTTGGCCTGCCAGCGACGCGGGTTTTCCCGGCATCCACCGGCGTCATCGGCGAACCCCTGCCGCACGAGAAGATCGTGGCTGCCGTGGACGAACTGGTTTCGGCTCTGTCCGAGGACGGGCTGGAGCGTGCCGCCCGCGCGATCATGACGACGGACACCTTTCCCAAGGGCGCTGCGGCCGAGTTTGAGATCGACGGTCACCCGGTGAAGATCGCAGGCATCGCCAAGGGATCGGGCATGATCGCGCCGGATATGGCGACGATGCTGGTCTACCTTTTCACCGACGCCCGAATCGGTCCGGTCCCCCTGCAACGGATGCTGTCCCGCGCGGTGGACGAGACGTTCAACTGCATCACGGTGGACGGCGACACCTCCACCTCCGACACGCTTCTGCTGGCCGCCACAGGACGGTCCGAAGCGCCTGAGATCAAGGATGCGCGGACCAGGCAGGGGCGGGTCTTCTACCAGGCGCTTCATGGGGTGATGCTTGATCTCGCCCACCAAGTTGTGCGCGATGGCGAGGGCGCGACCAAATTCGTCGAGGTTCGGGTTTCCGGCGCCATGAACGTCACCGACGCGCGAAAGGTGGCCTTTTCGATCGCCAATTCTCCATTGGTGAAGACGGCCCTCGCTGGTTCGGATCCTAACTGGGGCCGGATCGTCATGGCTGTCGGGAAATCTGGCGCCACAGCGGATCGCGACCGACTGACCATCCGGCTTGGCGACGTGCTTGTCGCGGAAAAGGGCATGGTAGCACCGGGCTATCGCGAGGCCGAAGGGGCCGCGCACATGCGCGGAGAGAACATCCGGATCGGTGTGGACCTTGGCTTGGGGCCGGGTGCTGCCACGGTCTGGACCTGCGACCTGACGAGTCGCTACATCGAGATCAACGCTGACTATCGTTCATGAGCGGCCCGGGGACGAAGGTCGTGCTGGTATCGGCCGTTGCGCTGATCGACCGGGACGGCCGTGTCCTTCTTGCGCAGCGGCCCGAAGGAAAGAGCATGGCCGGGCTGTGGGAGTTTCCTGGCGGCAAGGTCGAGCCGGGCGAAACGCCCGAGGCCGCACTGATCCGTGAACTGCACGAGGAACTGGGGATCGAGACCTGGAAGAGCTGCCTCGCGCCGCTGACCTTTGCCAGCCACAGCTATGAGGCATTCCATCTCCTGATGCCTCTGTTTGCCTGCCGGAAATGGGAGGGCATCCCACATTCGAAAGAGGGACAGACGCTTGCGTGGGTCCGCCAGGAAAATCTGCGAGACTATCCGATGCCGCCGGCGGACATTCCGTTAATTCCCATCCTTCGTGACTGGCTTTGATCGGCATTGGGCGGCGCACCAGGAAGAACCCTTATGCGCTATGGGTGGAATTCTCCGACCTCTGGGCCGCGCACAGCGCAACATCGATTCTGGGGGAATGACATGTTGCGCACGATCACCCTGGGAAGCTGCGTTCATATTCAAGGTAAGTACGTTCCCAACTACCCCGCCGGGATCATCCAGGTCAGCGTCGGGTCTCAGGTTTTCAGCGGGCATCCGATAAGATGACGCGCGGCCTGAAAGGCCGCGCGCTATCACCGGTTCGTTTGATCAGGCCAGCGTGCGCTCGACCGTCTCGCGCTCGAAGATCTCGATAACATCGCCTTGGCGAATGTCGTCGTAATTCTCGAAGGCCATGCCGCATTCCTGGCCGGATTGAACCTCGGAAACTTCGTCCTTGAAGCGCTTGAGCGTTTTCAGCGTGCCTTCGTGGATCACCACGTTGTCGCGCAACAGACGCACCCCGGCGGAACGTCGCGCCACACCCTCGGTCACAAGGCAACCGGCGACCTTGCCGACACCCGACACCTTGAAGACCTCAAGGATCTTGGCATAGCCGATGAAGCGTTCGCGCACTTCGGCCTTGAGAAGACCCGAGGCCGCAGCCTTAACGTCATCCACGAGATCGTAGATGATGCTGTAGTAGCGGATTTCGACGCCTTTCTGCTGGGCGCTCTGGCGCGCCGAAGCATTGGCACGCACGTTGAAGCCGATGACCGGCGCGCCCGACGCCTCGGCCAGGCCGATGTCGCTGTCGGTGATCGCGCCGACGCCAGAATGCAGAACGCGAACGCGGACCTCGTCGTTGCCCAGCTTTTCCAGCGCTTGGGTAATCGCTTCGGCAGACCCCTGGACGTCAGCCTTGACCACAACCGGAAGTTCGGCGACATCCTTGTCGGCCTTGGCTCGTGCCATGAGTTGTTCAAGGGTGGTCGCCGCGCCGGCGGCGGCGCGCTTGTCCTTCGCGGCCTGCTCGCGATACGCGGCGATCTCGCGCGCCTGAGCCTCGGTCTCGACGACGTTCAGGACGTCGCCAGCCTCAGGCGTTCCGTTGAGGCCCAACACCTCGACGGGAACCGACGGACCGGCCTCTTTGACCCTTTCGCCCTTGTCGTTGATCAGAGCGCGCACCTTGCCCCACTTTTCGCCCACGACGAAAACGTCACCCTGACGCAGGGTTCCGTTCTGCACGAGGACCGTGGCCACGGGCCCGCGCCCGACGTCGAGCTGCGCTTCGATCACCGCACCGCTGGCTGCGCGTTTGGGGTTGGCCTTCAGCTCCAGGATCTCGGCCTGAAGTGCGATCGCCTCAAGTAGATCGTCCAGGCCCTTTCCGGTAACGGCCGAAACCTCGACGTCCTGGACGTCACCGCCCATTTTCTCGACGACGACTTCCTGCTGAAGAAGGTCAGTGCGTACCTTCTGTGGATTGGCCGCAGGCTTGTCGCACTTGTTGATCGCGACGATCATCGGGACGCCGGCGGCCTTGGCGTGGTTGATCGCTTCGATCGTCTGGGGCATCACGGCATCGTCTGCCGCCACGACCAGCACGACGATGTCGGTCACCTGCGCGCCCCGGGCGCGCATCGAGGTGAAGGCCGCGTGGCCAGGCGTGTCGAGGAAGGTCAGCACGCTGCCGCCTTCGGTCGTCACCTGGTAGGCGCCGATATGCTGGGTGATCCCGCCCGCTTCGCCAGAGACGACGTTGGTCTTGCGGATCGCGTCCAGAAGCGAGGTCTTGCCGTGGTCGACATGGCCCATGATGGTGATGACCGGGGGCCGCGGCTCCAGATCCTCTTCGTTGTCCTTGACCGTGTCGATCACCTGTTCGACGTCGGCGTCCGACACGCGAACGGCGCGGTGGCCGAATTCCTCGATGATCAGTTCGGCCGTATCGGCATCGATGGTCTGGTTCATTGTGACCATCATGCCCATCTTCATCAGCGCCTTGACCACGTCGGCGGCGCGTTCGGCCATCCGGTTGGCCAGCTCCTGTACGACGATCGTCTCGGGAAGCTGCACTTCACGACTTTGCTTCTCAGCGCGCGAACTGCCGCCCATGGCCTTCTGACGCGCACGTTCCTGCTTGCGACGGATCGCTGCCAGCGAAAGCTGCCGGCCGCCTTCGCCCGAAAGGGCTTCGTTCAGCGTCAGTTTGCCGGCGCGGCGGCCACTGTCGTCACGAGCCTTCCCCCGCGCATCGCGTTCGGGGCTGCGGCGATCGTCACGATCACGGTCCGCCTTGCGCGGTCCGGGTGCGGTCTTCGACGCCGCACGCTGCGCAGGAGGTTCGGCTGAGGGCGCGGCTGCGGCCGGCGCAATGGGCGCCTTGCGCTCTTCGGCACGGCGGGCGCGCTGTTCGGCTTCGCGGGCCTTGCGCTCATCTTCCTCGGCCTTGGCGCGCAGGGCTTCCTCGCGCTCGCGCTCTTCGCGCTCCTTGGCCTCGATCTCGGCGCGGCGGCGCTCGCGCTCTTCCTCGCGGGCCCTTTCATGAGCTTCGCGCTGCGCAGCTTCTTCGGCCTCGCGGGCCTTGGCGGCCTGGAGGGCGCGCAGGCGGCGCTCCATCTCGGCATCGCTGATGCCGGCAGGGCGCTTCGATGGATCGCCCAGGTTCGGAGACCCCGCAGGCTTCCCGCCCGTCGGAGCCGCGCCAGGCTTCGGGACCACGACGCGCTTGCGCTTCGTCTCGACAACAACGCTCTTGGTCCGCCCATGGCTGAAGCTTTGCTTCACCTGACCCGAGCGCACCCCGCCGCCAAGACCAAGAGGCTTTTTGCCGTCCGTATCACTCATGCCGTCTTTTAATCCTTTCGCGGGGCGCCTTCGCCCCACCCGTTCCACGCAGGCCAGAGAGTCGCGCGGCTTCCTCTACAACACGAGTCGTAAGTCCGCCAGCCGCAAGCGCGGCGTGTATCGCATAGTCCCGGCCGAAAGCCAAACCGATTTCCGAGGACGTCAGGCAACCGAAGAAACGGCCACCCTCGGGCGTGAAGAGCCTGTCCTTCCCACGGTCCGAACCATCGGACGCCTGGATGAGAACCTTTGCCTCACCCTTGGCCAGCCAGTCCTTCACCTTTTCGAACCCGGTCACAGCACGACCGGCCTTCCTGTCTAGCGAGATAAGGTCGACAACCCGTTTCACCAAGGCCTGTTCGACCTGAGCCATCAGATCGTCCGGCACTGTGACGGGTGCCTTGGCCGCCCGGGCGAACAGATTCTTCTTGCAGGCAAGCTCCAGCGCCGCCTTGTCGGCCGAGACATAGATGCCCCGACCAGGCAGTTTTCCCATGATATCGGGCACGATCTGCGCATCAGGTCCCACGACGAAGCGGATCAGCCCAGCCTTGGGCTGACTTTCGCCGGTGGCGATGCACCGGCGCTCGGGCTCGTCTCGCTTGTTCGCCTGACCGCCACGAGTCATGCGCTTGCCCCAGAGGATCCGGCCTTACGACCGGGCCTCATCGTCGTCCTCGGGGCCGCCCTCAAGGTCGACCTCTTCCTCGCCCAGCTCGGTCGGGTCGACCCAGCCCAGCATGACGCGCGCGGTCATGACCATGTTCTGGGCTTCCTCCAGGCTCACGTCGAACTTCTCGAGGATACCCTCGTCCTTGACCCGTTCGCCGTTCACGGTCGTCCAGCCACCGGCGATCTCCCAGTCGGCCAGCGTCGCAAAGTCCTCCAGCGTCTTCACGCCGTCCTTGGCCAGCGCCTCGATCATCTGCGGGGTAAGCCCCTCGAACTCGATCAGGCTGTCTTCCACGCCCGCGGCCTTGGCCGCTTCCAGAGCCTTGCGGTTCTGTTCCTCGATATGGTCGCGGGCACGGGCCTGAAGCTCCTCGGCAGTGCCTTCGTCAACGCCTTCGATCGACAGAAGTTCGTCAAGATCGACGTAGGCCACTTCCTCAAGCGAGGTGAACCCTTCCGACACCAGCAGCTGGGCGAAGAACTCGTCCAGGTCCAGCGTATCCATGAAGAGCCGCGTCCGCTCGGCGAATTCGGCCTGGCGGCGTTCGGATTCCTCCGACTCCGTCATGATGTCGATGTCGAGGCCTGTGAGCTGCGAGGCAAGGCGCACGTTCTGACCGCGACGGCCGATGGCCAGCGACAGCTGCTCATCCGGTACGACGACCTCGATCTTCCCTGCTTCCTCATCGATGACGACCTTCGACACCTCGGCCGGCTGGAGCGCGTTCACCAGGAACGTCGCCTGGTCCTCGTTCCACGGAATGATGTCGATCTTCTCGCCCTGAAGCTCGTTCACCACGGCCTGCACACGCGAACCACGCATACCGACACAGGCGCCAACCGGGTCGATCGAGTTGTCATAGCTGATGACCGCGATCTTGGCTCGCGAGCCCGGGTCGCGGGCGACAGCCTTGATCTCGATGATGCCGTCATAGATTTCGGGCACTTCCATCTTGAACAGCTCGGCCATGAAACGGGGATCGGTCCGGCTGAGGAACACCTGCGGGCCGCGCGCCTCGCGACGGACGTCCTTGATGTAGCAGCGGATGCGGTCGCCGTTGCGATAGGCTTCACGGCCGATCTTGTCATTGCGGCGAAGGATGCCTTCTCCCCGGCCGATGTCGACGATGATGTTGCCGTATTCCTCGCGCTTCACGACACCATTGATGATGGTGCCAACGCGGTCCTTGAATTCCTCGTACTGGCGGTCGCGTTCGGCCTCGCGGACCTTCTGGAGGATCACCTGCTTGGCCGACTGCGCCGCGATCCGGCCCATGTCGACCGGCGGCACCTCGTCGATGATCTCGTCACCGACTTTCGGGTCTTCGAGATACTGCTTTGCCTGGGCGACGGTCAGCTGCGCCTGGTAATTCTCGACCGCGTCGTCCTCGACCACGGTGCGGACTCGGGTGAAGCTGGCCCGACCCGTCTTGCGGTCGATCTTCACGCGGATGTCCATCTCGCTGCCGTAGCGGGACTTGGCGGCCCGCGCGAGGCTTTCCTCCATCGCCTCGATGACGAGGCCTGGGTCGATCATCTTCTCGCGCGCGACGGCCTCGGCCGTCTGCAGAAGCTCGAGCTGGTTGGCTGAGGTAATCGCCATGTCTTACTCCTCCTTCTCCGCGCCCTCGTCGGAGAGTTCCTCTTCGATCTTGTCGAACTGGGCCTCGTCTATCAGGCCCGCATCCTTCTTCTGTCTCAGCGCCTCGCGGATCAGCTCGTCGGTCAGGACCAGCTTGGCGTCGCTCAGCCACTCGAACTTCAAGCCGATGGTCACGGGCTCGCCGCCGTCGCCCTCGATCTCGATCAGGACCTCATCACCTTCGGTGCCGTGAAGCGTGCCCTTGAACCGGCGGCGGCCATCGATCAGCTCGGTGGTTTCGATCTTGGCCTCGAACCCTTCCCAGGTGTCGAAATCCTTGAACCGCGTCAGCGGGCGGTCGATGCCGGGCGACGAGACTTCGAGCGTGTAGGCGTCTTCCAGCGGATCCTCGACATCCAGCACCGCGCTGACGGCTGTCGAAATCCTGGCGCAGTCGTCGACCTCGATTCCCCCGTCGGGCCGGTCGGCCATGATCTGAAGCGTCTTCGTCCGTCCGCCCATCAGGCGGATGCGCACCAGCTCGTAGCCAAGGCCCTCGATCGTCGGCTGGACGATCTCGGCGAGGCGCCGGTCAATGGCGGCTTTTGCGACTAGGTCGGTCACTTGGCGTGTCCAAAACAAAAAAGCGGGCCAAAGCGGCCCGCGTGCTTTTCGGTGGAGCCTCGGGGTTGGAAGCCGAAGCGCCGCTGTTGAATGCGCATATACGCCCGGGGGCCCGAGTCTGCAAGAGCGGCTTTGCGCAGGCGGCATCCAGCCCTTTGCGCAAGTCTCCGCCGACCCCGGGCCTTCGCCGGAACATGCCACGGAGAAGTGCGTTGTGAGTTTGGAGCTAAAGGAGTTGCACCATGACCATCAACCGCATTCTTCTCGCCACGCCGCTTGTGGGTCTGATCGCGGCCTGCCAACAGACTGGCGACCCCAACACCGTCGCCGGCGCGACCATCGGGGCGGTCGCAGGCGCCGCGATCGCTGATGACAACGAGCTTGAAGGCGCGCTTGCCGGCGCAGTCGTCGGCGGGATCGCGGGCAACCTGCTCGGCCGCTCGCAGAGGAATCCTGACCAGTGCGTCTACGAAGACCGGTACGGCAACCGCTACGTGGCCGACTGCCCCTGAGGCCCGACGGCGGGCCGGCGTCAGAAGCCCAGAGCGTCGGCCCGCCGCGCGACCGCGTTGGTGGTCCGGACAAGTTCGGCGCTGATGCCTGGTTCGCTCAATGCATGGCCAGCTTGCGGAATCATGCGCAATTCGGCGCGGCGCCATCGTTCGGCCAGTGTCCAGGCGCTGATCGGAGGGCAGATCATGTCGTAGCGGCCCTGCACGATGGTCGCGGGAATGTCCGAAATCATCGCAATGTTGGCCAGGATCTGACCGTCCTCTTCCAGGAAACCGCCGTTGGAGAAATAGTGGTTCTCCAACCGCGCGAAGGCACGGGCGTAGTCTGCCGGGCTTTCGCCGGGTGTTCCTTCGTGCTCGATCGACGCGAGCGCGTTTTCCCAACCTGCCCAGATCCGCGCAAACCGAGTTTCCTGTGGCAGGTCCCCCGAAAACAGTCGCCGGTTGTAGGCAGCGATCAGGTTGCCGCGCTCGTCTGGGGGAATGGGCGCCGTGAAGCGTGACCATTGGTCGGGAAAGAACTGCCCTGCGCCGCCGCCGTAGAACCACGAAAGTTCGGCAGCGGTCATCAGGAACACGCCCCGCAGGACCAGATAGACGACCCTTTCCGGATGCCGTTGCGCGTAGATCAAGGCAAGCGTCGCGCCCCAGCTTCCACCGAAGACCATCCATCGCTTGATGCCGAGGACCTCGCGGATGCGTTCTATGTCAGCGACGAGGTGCCAGGTCGTATTTGCCTCGACGCTCGCATGCGGGCGCGAGCGGCCGCAGCCACGCTGGTCGAACAGGACAATACGATAGTCGACCGGATCGAAATAGCGGCGCATTGCCGGGCTGCACCCGCCTCCTGGACCACCGTGAAGGACGACGACCGGAATTCCATCCGGATTGCCGCACTGTTCCACGTAAATGCGGTGGCCATCGCCCACGTCCAGCATCCGCTGGTCGAACGGGTCGATCGCGGGGAAAAGGAACTGCGTCGCGCGCTTTTGTCCTGCGGTCCTGTCCATGTCCGACCTATATAACGCCCCACGCCCACCCGCCACGGGTAGAGTGAACGGAGCATGACGCATGGAAGCCGCAAAGACCACGATCGACCCAGCCGAAGTTGAGAAATTCGAGGCGCTGGCCGCCGAATGGTGGGACCCGAACGGGAAGTTCAAGCCGCTCCACATGCTCAACCCGTGCCGGCTGGACTATATCACGTCTCAGATCGCAGCCGAATTCGCCCGCGACCTTCGCGGAGAGCTTCCCTTCGCCGGTCTTCGTATCCTTGACATCGGCTGTGGTGGTGGCCTCCTTTCCGAGCCCATGGCCCGACTTGGAGCGAGTGTCGTTGGCGCGGACGCCGCAGCACGCAACATTCCCGTGGCCAGGGTCCATGCAGAGCAGTCGGGGCTTTCCATCGACTACCGCCATACCACGGCAGAAGACCTGGCCTCTGCAGGCGAGGTCTTCGACGTCGTGCTGAACATGGAGGTAGTGGAGCATGTGGCAGACCCCGCAGCCTATCTTGCGGCCTGCCGGCAGCTCTTGCGTCCCGGCGGGCTGATGGTGTGTTCGACAATCAACCGCAACCCCAAGAGCTTCATGATGGCCATTGTCGGCGCGGAATACGTCATGCGCTGGCTGCCCAAGGGCACCCATGACTGGCAGAAGTTCATCACGCCGGACGAGCTTTACGGCCTGATCCGGGACGCTGGGCTGGAACCGGTTGACCGCAAGGGGTTCGTCTTCAACCCGGTAACGTGGTCGTGGCGGCTGTCCGACCGCGATCTTTCCGTCAACTACGTGACGTCCAGCGTTCGACCGGAAGTCTGAACCCGATCAGGACCGGAGCGCTGTGACGCTGTTGGCCTCGACACGCGCGCCGCTTGCGAAAATGACGAAGACTTTGTCCTTGTCGGCCTGGACCTCGGTGACGCGGTCGTAGGTTTCGACCGGGCCGCTCGCCATGGGCACGCCGTCACGGAAACTCACGAGTTCGAAACTGTAGTTGCCGGGTGGCAGGGCAATGCCGTCCTCGCGCTGCCCGTTCCATGAGACGGGGTCGGACGATGGCGTGACCTCGATACGCTGCACCTCGCGGCCCGTGTCGTTCCGAACGACAAGCTGCGCCCGGTCAGCGCCTGCGGCCGGCTGCGGCCAGAGCTGCAAAGGCCTGCCGTCAAACCGTGCTGGAACTGGGGCACGTGCATCCATTCCGATCCAATCAGCCAGCCGGCCGATCCCCGATACGCCGCTTGTGCCACCCATGGCTTCCAGAAGCTCGTTGGTTCGCACCTGCTGTTCCACGCCGGCAAAAGTCGCCAACTGGACCGCGAATTCGTCGGACGGTGTCGGGTTCAGGGGGTCCTGATTCTGGATCTGCGCAGTCAGCATGCGAAGGAAGGTTTCGAAGTCCGAACTGATCACGCTTCGGGCCGTTTCGGGTGCCTGCTGAGCTACCGGGCGCTGCACCGCCGTCGGTGTTGCCGAGATTTCCATGCCTGATCCTCATAGCCGCATGTCGAGTGTGCCGGATCGCAGTCCTGGCCCGCGCGGCGCAGGGGAAACCTGATCCTGAATGGCGTCGACGCTTCGATCCCGGGACACGTCCGCCCTTGTCGGATGACGCCCATTGGGTGGACCTTCCGATCCGAAACTTAGTGAAACCTGCGAATACCCCGCGGACTGAAGTTCGCGAATCAACGCGTCCGCGTTGCGGCGGAGAAGGTCGAGGGTTTCTCCGCGGTCGGCATTCAGATACACCGTGACACCCGTGTCGACTGCGCTGAGAGACAGCCGTACCGGCCCAAGTTCCTCGGGGTCGAGCGCCAGTTCGATCTGCCCTTCGCCCACCAGGGACAAGGCAACCGCAACCTGTTGCGAAACCGCTTGTCCGACATCGGGTCGCGAGGACAGGCCACCGGGGGTGACTGCTGGCGGTGGAGGCTCGGGTCTCGCGCCACCCGCCTCTACCGGGGCCGGATCGGCGCCCAATACAAACCCTTGGAAGGGGTTGGCTGCTGCCTCATGCCTCGCACGCCCTGGCTTTGCGTCGCTTGAAGGACCGTGGTCCGTTCCGGTGGCCACAAGAGGAGCGAAATGCGGACTCGTCCTGACGGCGGAGGAAGGGATCTCGTCGGCCTGGGCCTGATGCGACAGAACGTCGAGGGGTGCCGACACGCCACTGCACAAGGAGTGGATCTGGACAGACACGGCTGCGACACCCGCAGTTGAACCCTCCGCCCGATTGGTGGCTTCATTCTTTCTGGCATGATCAGCACGGTTTCCCACCGGTGTATCTTCAAAGGCCGGGGGCGAAATTGGCTCAACGGCGGCGCGGCGCTCCAAACGCGGCGTGTCGCGCGGAAGGACTGCCGCCGGGTCATGACTACCCCACGGAACGTTTGGACCGAGAGGCTGGACGGACACCGACGCGCGTTCGAAAGACCCATCTTCGGGCCTTCCGCCGGGCCACGGTTCGGCACGCGCCAGCGATTCCGTGGGAACGGCGTTCGCTTGGAGGTCCCCTTGGGCGGGAGCCAGGACAATTTGCAGGTGGCCGACCTGGTGCTCCTGCCGACGGTCTGGCGTCATGGCCGATTGTTGAGGCTTCCCCTGCAAGTCCCCATGCAGCGTCCCGATTTCCGCGGTCGCTGGCGAACGCAGAAACTCGACCGCCGCGAATGCGGTCGCCACGGGCAACTTCAGCTCATGCTCCAACACTGCGGCGGCCCGACCGAACGCGCCGACTGTCACGGGCATGACCGAAGGTCCGGCTGGCACGTCGCCACCTTCTACCTGCGCGGGGGATGTGGCGTCCCCCGGAGACCTTGGGAAACGAGCGCCCGTCAGCGGGCCCGAATCCGCCGGAAGGAGGCTTCGAAACCGCGTTTCGGGCAGTGTCTGCCAGGTGCCAACGGGTTGAGATGCTTGCGCGCCGACTTCAATTTCGTCAGCGGGCAGCCGGTCCCAGACCGTGGCCCCGAACGCAGCCAGCATAGCAGGCACGTCTTGAGCGCTTTCCTCACCACGCACCACGGCAGGATCTTCAGGACCATCGTCATCGCCCGGCACAATCTGAACAACCACCATCGGTTCGGGTTCAACACTCGTGCCCGCAAGAAACGCGCCTGCGCCGCGCTCTTCGAACATCGACCACAAGACATCAAGCTGATCTGATTCCCCGGCCGGCTTATCCCTTGCCCACGCCACAAGGGCCACGGGTTGGGCGTGATCGCCATGTACCGGGTCAACGACGCGTCGCGCCGCCGTCTCCTGCGCACTCTCCATGCGCATTTCGACAAGATCCCCAAATTCCTCCCGCAGAGCGAACTCAGACTTGGCCGGGGATAAGAATTGTGGCGTCGATGCCATTTGCACGGTCACCTCCGCTCCGCCCAACGGGTGCATGTGTCACTCCGGCCTTCTGCCATTCAGGTGACCAATATGGGTCTCGCGCGGTTACTGGATGTTTACTGCGCACTGCCTATCACGATGAAAATTCGCACGATCGGAGGCGCAATGACGATTACCGCCGGGTCCTTGCCGCCCGTCACGGGTATCACATCCAGAGGGGAAGATGCCCTGCGCGAGGCGGCGCGGAAGCTCGAGTCGACGTTTCTTGAGGAAATGCTTTCGGCCGCCGGTGCCGGACGTCCGCGCGAAGGTTTCGGCGGCGGCGCGGGCGAGGAGCAATTCTCCGAGTTTCTCTTGCAGGCCCAGGCAGATGATTTGGCCCGGTCTGGCGGCCTCGGGCTAGCGGAGTCGATTTTCGAGGCACTGAAGGACCGAAGCAATGACATCGAATGACGTGAGGGAACGCCTCGCCTCGCTTCTCGAACAGGAGCGGGAGGCGATGCTCACCGGCAGATTCGACGATCTGGGCGACCTGATTCAGGAAAAAGCGCGCCTGATCTCTCTGATCGAAGCCGGTCACCTGTCGCCTGATTCGCTGGTCGCAATCCGCCAAGATGCCGACCGGAACGCACGCCTGCTTTCAGCAGCCTTGCGCGGTTTCATGGATGCTTCGGCGCGGATCAAGCAGGTCCGCGATGGGACGGCCGAGTTCAATACCTACTCGCAAAGTGGTCTTCGACAGGTCGTCGGTTCCGGCGGACAGAGGTTCGAGCGCCGCGCCTGATGACATTTTCCTAAAGTTCGAAACACCTGGGCCAGCCGCGTTAGGCCACCATTAGCAGTCAGCCCGTCAGCGTAAGCCAGCAGTCAGAACGTTTGCTCGGGCGACCGAACGGTGGCCCGCTCAGATGGCTCAGGATGGCCATTCGTGCCGCAAAGGCAGTTTCGTCAACTCGGCGCAAAAGCGTCAAAGCAGGATAAGGTCATGTCCAGCATCCTTACGAACAACAGTGCGATGGTCGCGCTTCAGACCCTCAAGGGGATCAACACGAACCTCTCGAAGACACAGGACGAAATCTCGACCGGCAAATCGGTCGCCACGGCGCGCGATAACGCTGCCGTCTGGGCCATTTCCAAGGTCATGGAGTCTGACGTGAAGGGCTTCAAGGCCATCTCGGACAGCCTTGCGTTGGGCCAATCGACAATCGCGGTTGCCCGGTCGGCGTCGGAAACGGTCACGGACCTTCTGACAGAGATCAAGGGCAAGATCGTTGCTGCACAGGAATCGAACGTTGACCGCGGCAAGATCCAGACCGATATCGGCGCACTGCGCGACCAGATCACATCAGTCGTCAATGCCGCCCAGTTCAACGGGCTGAACCTCCTGTCGAACACCAGCGCGACCGCCGGGTCGGGCACCGTCAACGTCCTTTCGTCTCTCGATCGCGGCGAAGACGGCAACGTCACCGCTAGCAGCATCGGCGTCCGCAAGCAGGATCTGGGCACCCGGGCTCAGGTCGTGGACTCGGCCGGAACATACGCCGCCGGCTCCGGCAGTGCCGCCGGTACGCTTAACACGACGCAAAGCGTGACGCTGCAATTTGGCACTATCACTGCGGGGACTGCCTACAGCATCGGCCTGACCGGAACGGATGGCGACAATTCAACCTTCACGCCTGGCGACTATACGACTTCAGGCGACGTCGCGGGGGCATCGAACATGGTCTATGTCGCTCGCGATGGCGATACCGCAGAGGACGTGGCACGTGCCCTGGCTTCGGCTTTCGCCACTTATGCATCTGAAAACGGGCTCGACACCGATACGCTGAACGTCACGGCGTCCGGCGGCACGCTTGTCGCGACTTCATCTGCGACCAACGCGAACGACACGATCGCCGTACGTATCGACACCGTTGCCGGCAACAACACGATTGGCGGAGGGCTGGCGGCGCTTGCCGATATCGACGTGTCGACGACCGAGGGCGCGGATGCGGCGCTGGCGGCGATCGAGGGGCTGATCCAGAAGTCGATCGATGCATCGGCCGAGTTCGGTTCCGCCCAGGGTCGGATCGACATCCAGTCGAGCTTCGTGTCGAAGCTGACCGACTCGCTGCGCTCTGGCATCGGCACTCTGGTGGATGCGGACATGGAGGAAGCCTCGGCCCGCCTGCAGGCGCTCCAGGTTCAGCAGCAGCTTGGTATCCAGTCGTTGTCGATCGCCAACCAGCAGCCGCAGTCGATCCTGTCGCTCTTCCGGTAACTTGATCCCAGGCCGAGGCGCGCGCGATGCGCCTCGGCCCTTCATGGGCAGCAAGCCCAAGGCAAAATACCAACCGCAAGGAATCCGACGTGAATGCCCCGCAAATGGCCCGAATGGCCTACACAGCGCCTGGAGCGCCCAATCGAACGCATCGCTCGACGGAATACGACCTGTTCGCGCGGGTAACCCGGCGCCTCAGGGACGGTGTGGAGTGCGCGGAAACTTCGCGAATCCCCCTTATCAAAGCGTTGCACGACAACCTGCAGCTTTGGACGACGCTGGCCGTCGATGTGGCAGACGACGGCAACAGGCTTCCCAGAGAGCTTCGCGCGCGTCTCTTCTATCTTGCCGAATTCACGCGCACCCACACCTGGCGCGTCCTTGCCAAAGAGGCACCGGCCGGCGTCCTCGTCGATATCAATACGGCCGTCATGCGTGGACTGGCAGCCAAGGACAACCCGGGATGAGCGGCCTTGTCCTGAAGCTCGGGCCGCGCGAGCGCGTGCTTGTCAACGGTGCGGTGATCGAGAACGGCGACAAGCGAAGCCGACTTTGCGTCCTGACACCGGGGGCGCACATCCTGCGGCTGCGTGACGCGATTCACCCCGGCGAAGTCACGACCCCGGTCAGACGCGTCTGCTATATCGCGCAACTCGTCCTGTCCGGCGATGCGGACCCCAAGGAAGCGTCACACCAGTTGCTTCGAGGCATCGAGCAACTCAGCCAGGTCCTGACCGACCACGACAGTCGAAACCACCTCACCGTTGCGACGAGCGCCGTACTTGCCGGTCAGCACTACCATGCACTCAAGGCGCTGCGCGCCCTGCTTCCCCGAGAGGAACGGCTCCTCGCGGCGGCCGCATGCTCGACATGACGCCCGTCGTCCCTCTGAGTGGCTATCCCGGCTGGCGCTTTCTTTCGAAAACGCAAGCGGCGCAACTCGAGTTGGTGGCGTCGAGCCCACAGAGCAAGCGTGAAACGGACCAATTCAGGGAGCGTATCGCGGCAATTTCTTCAGCGGAAGCATTGGTCAAAGACCGTAGTCTGCTGAAAGTCGCGCTGGGCGCCTTCGGCCTCGAGGCGGACCTGCCGAACCGAGCGTTCATCCAACGCGTCCTGGAGAGCCCAAGCCAGGACCCAGGGTCACTGGCCAACAGGCTTGCCGACAAGCGATATCTGGAATTCGCTAGGGCCTTCGGCTTTGCAGAGCCTGGCGGACCCTTCTCGAGGCGTCCCGGCTTTGCCGATCGGATCGTCAAAGCCTACCAGACGCGGACTTTCGAAGCCGCGGTCGGCGAACGGGACGAGTCGATGCGCCTTGCCCTGACCGCGGTTCGAGAGCTTTCGGAGCTGAGCCAGCGCAAGACAACGCCTGACTCCAAGTGGTTCGCCGTCATGGGTAACCCGCCCCTTCGCAGGGTTTTCGAGTCGGCCCTCGGCCTTCCGACAAGCTTTGGAGCGCTTGATCTGGACCGTCAGCTTGACGTGCTGCGCGAAAAGACGCGCAGCGCCTTCGGAAATGGCGAGATCACCCAGTTCGCAAGCGCCGAGAGGCGCGAGGATCTCGTTCGGCTGTTCCTCGTGCGTTCTGATGTCCAGCAGTCCTCTGTAACGTCCGGCGGATCGGTCGCGCTGGCCCTCCTTCAGTCGGTTCCCCGCCCGTTCCTCAGGTTGTGAAGCGTGCCTAGCTGGTGCACGGGGCAGGCATTCAGATCGAAGCAGCCTTCGAGGGTCTTCTCGGAACTGCTGTGCAACGCAAAGGAAGTTCTGCCCGTTGATCGTCACTGGGTGAACTCCGAAGTAACGGCCGTGTCCGGATCCCTGCCTTCGGCCGATCACGTCCGGTCGCGGGTGTGTCCGGCTCACCTCCCGTGGCGCGGATCACCACATGATGCCACGTGCCGACGCAATCAGGGAACTCGCTGGGATGCTGTCCCTGAGCGTGGTGTAGGTTCTGGCTGAGGTGGTCACCGGCGATGTTCGGTTAGGGTCTGGTTGCTTACGCCAACCCAGGA